>Ga0209570_1000185_pt1 | contig 118593 bp, 122 predicted proteins | sample EBPBio172007_DNA_FD_185861 | JGI IMG/M metagenome (GOLD analysis project Ga0209570, IMG submission 185861) | Wastewater treatment Type I Accumulibacter community from EBPR Bioreactor in Madison, WI, USA - Reactor 1_9/17/2007_ DNA (SPAdes)... | ecosystem: Engineered > Bioreactor > EBPR >... | reverse complement strand
ACTCCGACGGGCTCCTCACCTTAAACCCGGCATTCAGCGACTGGGTGATGGGGTGGCCACCTGGCTGGACCGATCCGCTGCGGCCGGTAACGGGGTGGTCCCGCTGGCTGCGGCAAGGGCGTGGCGCTATCTGAAGGAGGAGATTACAGCCGAGCAATGAAGTGCTCCAGATCGCCTGAAAAGAGCAATGCGGCCGGACTTCAATCCGGCCGGTTCGGGAGCATCTGCGAAGGGCAACAAGGAGCCTGACATGACCCGCAAGCAGACCATCACCCCGCAGATCACCGCCCGCCTGACACAAATCGCCCAGACCCATCTGGGCATTGAAACGCTGGAAGAGCGACTCTCCGACAGCCTCGATTTCCATGAGGTGAGCGTCTGGTCGGTCAGGGATGCCCTGCAGGCCGCGTTTGAGGCCGGTCAGGCCGCCGCGCGGGAGGCATGACGATGGAAGGCCCGATGCTCACCGTCCTTACCCGTCATCGAATAAGCCTAGGATGTGACCGAAGCTCGCCGCCGCACCTTCGGCTTGACCTTGTTCGCGCTCCGCCGTTCATGCCGATTCATTCCTCGCCCCCATCCTAGTTGGGCTACATTCTGCTGCTGTTGTCAAACGACGGCTAGTCGCAGCAAATGGCCGATATGGGGCTTCCGTTCAGATTGTACTGGCAAGTCAAGTGGACCGTTGAAGTCTTGAGCTCTTCCAACTCACGGCTGGCATGGGTTGGACCTGACAGCCGAGGACATAAAGCACCTACGTCGAGGGGGCGCAGGCAATTGTTATCGTTTGCGTTGGCTGCGTTCCCAATAGATCATGCCGATAAACGTTGACGACGCAGCCAAATCCTAGCTTCGTCGTGCCGCTGGGGGGACAGCATGTCGATGAACCGGAAATCATGTATAGACGGAATCGTGTTTTATCTGTCGACCCTGAGGGTTTCGGTAGAAATGCACAACAGCCTGAACCATCAGGACATCAACGTTGCCTCCGAGAATTTTTTCAGGGATATGCTGAACCTCGCGTTCGGATACCAGCTCAAGAACATCAATATCGTGCAGAGAAACGCCCAAGCGATCGACTTGGGTGACGAAGGTGCCAGGATCGCGATCCAAGTCACTTCCAGCACCGGACTGGCGAAGGTCAGGCATACGCATTCCGGGTTCGTGAAGGGCGGCCTCGAGAACACTTACGATCGGCTGATCATACTGATGATAGGTGAAAAGACTGCATTCAAGCAGGATACGCTCGGCGAGGCCGACGGCTTTCGTATATCTTTGCGGGACGACGTCTGGGGCATTTCCGAACTTCTCAGGCAGATGGAAGACCTACCCTTTGAAAAGCTCGTCGAGTGCGAGAAGTACCTAAAGGACGGCATCTCCGTGCGGCGCCCCCGTGAGGCAAACGAGGTCCAAACCTTGGTGCGCCTGATAGAGGTACTCAGCGAGGCCGATGTTGAGGTCGTCCGCACCGACATCCGCACCGACCCCGATCCTGATGGGAAGATCAATGCCAGGTTCGCGGACCACGCCGACTTTCTCAAGCGGCAGTTCACGGAGCTCCACATGCTCTACGGAGCCACGCTCGATGAAGTCACCAGCCAATCCGACCTTAGCCATGGTCGCATGCTAAAGCTCCAGATATATCTCACCAACTGGAGTGACAACGTCTTGCAGAAAAGCGGGAACAACCCCAAGACCGCACTGGAGACCATGGTGTCGCAGACGATGGAAAAGATGGGAGACCGCGACTTGGGGTTCGACGAAGGCGCAGTCAGATTTTACCTTATCCAGCAGCTGATCGCATGTAACGTGTTCCCGAACACGGTGGCCGAGCATGCCTAGTCTCTTCCTCAAGGACGAAGCAGTCGAGAAGGCTCCAGCGGTGGTCGGCTTCGAGGTAATCCGCTACATCAGGTCGTCCGGGAAGGGGCGCATCAGCATTTTCGACGTCGTGGATCGCTTCAAGCGGGAGACGTGGTTCACATTCAACTCGTTGATGTATGGCCTGACATTCCTGTACGCAGTCGGACTGCTGGACTTCGAAGAGCCGTACCTGGTGGCACTCGATGCGGATTGATCTACTCTATACCGAGCCGCCCACGATCGAACCGATCCGGTTCGCGGACGGCGTGAACGTGATCCTGGGCGAAAGCGACGAAACGAGTTCCAAGAACAACGGGGTCGGCAAATCGCTCTGCATCGAATTCATCAACTTCGCGCTGCTCAAGAAAAAGTCAGAGAGCCGGGTTTCGCGCATCCCGGAGGAGATCTTCGACCCGGTCACCTTCGTGTGCGTCCAGTTCACCCTGCATGGGGTGAAATATGTGCTCAAGCGGTCATTGGCAGAAGCGGAGCGGCCGCGGTTGATCACCTCCGGACGCGAGACCATCTTCTCGAAGCTCGAAGACGCCACCAACTTCCTTACCGGGGTCATGTTCCCTGCCAGCTGGCACAAGACCGTGAGCTTCCGCGAGATGCTCGGACCACTGATCCGCGACGAGCGGTCGGAGTTCAAGTCCATCGTATCTTACTTTGATACTCGCCTTCGTGTTCCCGATAATTACGCCCCGCATTTGATGCTGCTCGGCATCGACATCGGCAACTATGGGGAGATCAGAAGCATCCTGAAGGAAATCGACCGGATAACTGAAGAGGAAGGTCGCATCAAGGAAAGCGTGCGCCTCTTGCGCCAGAAGAAAATCGACGATGCTAGGTCGGATTTGAATGCGCTCGACGAGGAAGTCAGAGCCATCAACGAAGCGATCGAGAAGCTTGAAACTGCCCCAGCCTTTGACATGGTCCAAGACGATATGCTGTCCATAGAAGAGGAAATGGCGGGTCTTCGCCGGCGCAAGGAAGCCTTGAGCCAGCGTTCAGCCAGGTTGGCGCCGATGGCATCAGCCCCGATGATCGACAGCAGCGAGATCCGGGAGTTCTTTGACGAGCTTCGTTCTGGCCTCGGCACGGTGGTCGCGCGTGACCTCGACGAGGTCCTTTCCTTTAAGGACAAGATTGATCGCTTCCAACGTCAACTGCTCGACGAGAAGTCAAAGGTCGTCGATGCGGAGATCAAGGAGCTTAACAAGCAACTTGCTGACCTCGACCGCCGGTACTCCAAGTTCCTGGCCATCCTCAACCAGCAGGGCCAGCTCAAGAGTCTCCGCCAGACCTACGCATCCTATCAGGTCAAGAACGATGAACTCAGCCAACTCAAGGCTTTCATCGACCGCTACGACCAACTCGCCATCGACAAGCAGCAGAAGCGCTCAGACAAGGAAACCGAGTTATTGCGCCTCCAGGGCAGTATCGCTGCTGCTAGGGATCGATTGAAGTCCGTCGAGCGGACGATCCTTGACATACATCAGTTCATCCAGGGCAACAGGGCGGCGTCCTTCGACGTTCGGACTACCTCGACCAAGCAGGTTGTCGATATCGTACTGCGCATAGATGATGACGGCAGCCACAGTGTCGAGCGGGAAAAGGTCTTCATCTACGACATTTCGTTGCTTTTGAACGATTTCACCAAGGTCCGTCACCCCGGTATGTTGATTCACGACAACATATTTGACGTCGATGAGGATACGCTGAACAAGAGCCTCGAATTTCTGTTCACGCGTGCCGACTTCGAGAACGAGCAACAGTACATCCTGACCCTCAACGTGGACCGCATCACTCACGCCACCGAGGAAATCTGGTACGATGACTTGAAGCGTGCGGTCGTGGCGTCGTTCACGAAAGCTGATCGCTTCCTCAAAGCCACGTACCAAGAAGCGCGGTGAAAGCAAGAAGGACGGCGCCTCTCAAGATGAGCAGAAAAAGGTCGTCTGGACCAGTCGGGCTGACCACCATTCGTCACTAGCCGTGCTACATCACCTCAAAGGCTAATTTCTATAATTTAGGATTCTTGCTGTCCCTGCGGTAACCGGAAATCCCGCCATCTCGCTGCGGCTCCAGTGGAACGGCAGCTTTAGGGAGCGCCGCGTCGCAGCATCCCTTGGGGCCGAGCGGCGGCAATGGGCCGCTTCCGATCATAGTCTTGGCCAGGGGAAGAGGTTGCAGCCCGTGTGTAAGGTATGCGCCTAGAGCATAGCTCTGCCTAGAACTGCTGGCGCAATATTTTCGTCGTTTTGGCGCAATATTTTTGTCGCGCTACACCAGTCAGGGATGAGGTTGCAGCCCGTGTGTGAGGTATGCGCATAGAGCATGGCTATGCCCCAGACTGCCGGTGCAGTATTTTCGTCGTTTTGGTGCAATATTTTTGTCGCGCTACAGATTTCGTCCGTTTGTTGACCTCTTGTTGACCCGTCGTTTGGACAGCAAAAAGCCGCCCAAGAGGGCGGCTGCTAACCTGTTGAGGTCATTGATAGTTTTTGGTTGCGGGGGCAGGATTTGAACCTGCGGCCTTCAGGTTATGAGTCGGACCAAAAGGAGAACATCGGACCCTTAGGTTTCAACCACTTACGTACCAAACCATTGATCTCGCTTGATTACCTCGCCGCTCTCAACCGCAACCGACGGAAGCGACCGTAGCCCAAACAGTGGACGAGGTAGGTCGGCCGGTTGACCTATTGTTGACCCGAAATCTGCGCCCTCGGCCAAACTCGTCAAAACGCCAACCCCGCCGCACCGTCCCCGCAGGCCGGACACTTCCGCTGCCAGATGTCCGAACCATTCGCCCCGTAGCGATGTCCGCAGCGTCCGCAACGCAGAACATAGACGACTTGGTTATGGTCGTTGCCCGGCAGATCGGTTGCCTGCAACACCTCCTGGCCGTTCTTGTTCACGTAGCCTGGCTTGGTCGTCTTGCCGCCGCTACTGGCGCGCGCCCCTCTCGCAGTGGACTTGCCGACGGGTTTGGCCTTCTTCGTCGGAGCCCAAGGGACGCCCAGTATCCAGCCCTCGACCTGTGCAACGGCCATTTCGGGCGGCGACAGCTCGGGCGTCATCGCCTTCAGAAGATGCCCGTCTGCAGCCGCGGTCGATAGCCAGGCCGAAACGCTGTAGGCATCGTGTTGGTCCGGTGTGCGATCCTCCACCGGATAGCCCGCGCTCCAGAGTCGCGGATAGACCTCAAGGACCACTGACTTGCCAACCGGCACTTCCCAGCCATCGAAGGGCCAGAAGTGAACTCGATCGCCCAGCGCCCGTCGAATGAACAGCAGCCAGGGGATTCCGGCATGCGTGGATTTGGCAACGGACCCTTGCACGTCGAAGTGAAACACCGACTTCGCCCCGGGCGATCGCTCTTCCGTAATTCGGCGCCAGCGGCGGCTTCCCTCGCGCGCCGCGCCGTTACCGGCCGTGCCGAAGCGGACGAAATCGACATAGGTATGATCGGCATCTGTAGGCCAGTGCCGCTGGAAATCATCGAGGAATGCGGGCCAGTCTGGCAGGAGCCCATGGGCCTCGAAGTAGCGCAGAGGAAAAGAGAAGGCGTGATCGATGCCGACGACCGTCGGGATGTCCTCGGCAAGTCGTTCGACCAGCCATTCCGCGATCCCGCGTCGCGTCCAGTATCGCTTCGGCGAGGGCGGTGGGGCAACCTCCCGTGGCGCATCGCCCAGGTCGGCCATGTAGACCCGCAACCCCTTCAAGCTCGAGTTGGCTGTCTCTGCGCCCGAGTAGTCGATGCCGATCGCCCGGGTAAAGGATGGTTTCTCTTCATTCATCTCGAAACTCTGGCGGGGCTAATCGGTGGATTCGGAAAAAATGAGGGCACCCACCGACTTTGGTACGGTTGTTGAGCACTATCTGAGATCACGTACGATATTTGCAAAGCTGCTACTAAAATCTCGATACACCGGGCAAGTTGGAAAACAATAACATAGCGTCGGTGGCCGAACCCCAAAAGAACTCACCACCTAGGCTTTCAAGCTTGCCTTTGCTCCTATCCTTGAAAGCTTGCTCTATGGTTTCTGCGGACTTGCGGTCCGGAAATTCGGCCTGCATGTGCAGAGACCATCGCCCCTGCGCAGCAGGCGGAATCCCAGCGTTCAGTTGGCCGATCCGACCCATTACATCACTTGAAACGCCGATCTTCATTGCCACGGACTTAGACCCAAACGCCTCGGGCTTCCCGAGAAGAGCGTGTCCATTACCTTCGAAGCGAGCCAGATAGAGGAATGTCACGCCGTCATTCTTTGTGACTGTATGGGTTCCAAATGACCCTGGGAAAGCACGTGATGGCACGAACTCTTGACCAAAGGGTTGTTTCTTCAAGCTTGAAACTGCGACAGGCGGCTCACCGAACACGTTCACTTCGGTCACCTTGATCTTCAGTGCCAGCGCGATTTCATCTTCAGTTAGGGCAGCTCCCCATACGCCAAGCGCTTGTCCCGCTTCCGGTCGATAGGTTTGAAATGCGATTTTTCGGATCAACATCTTTTCGTCGCAACGCCATGCGCGCCGGACAGGTATGCCAAAGGTCCACTTTTCGGCCCAGCCTCTATCTGCCTTGCGCTTTTGGCTATCTTTTGAGGATCTCTCGTAGTCTCGAATTGGCTGCGCATCAACTTGAAGAAAGCCTAAAACATAGGAGCGGAGCGCCTTTTCTGTTTCCTTTGTGCCAGCGCCATAGATCATCAATAGATCACCATCATTGATCTGCTTGAGGATGCGCGTCCGCCCACTTTCCTTGGTCCAGCCCGCGTAACCATCTTCTTCCGGACCGAACCCATAAAAGGAACGCATCCACATTTTCTTACCTTGGGGTAATCCGGACGTCATGCCGCCTCATTTTCTAATCGTTGATGAATCACCTAAGTTTCTCGCAAAGGTGTTCGAGAAACAGCTACAAAAAGTGGAAGTTTTCTGGCCATATTTCGGCTTGGGAGCATTGACATAGCTTTTGGCGGCATCCGCTACCCATCCTCCCGACCGACGAACACCGTGCTGACCCTATCCAGCACGCCCGTCGACTGCCCCTCTGAGGCCGCCCGGCAGAAATCGAGGAGCGTTTCGGCACGGGCCCGGATTTCATCGAGCTTGCCTTGCGGTTGGGCGTAGAACAACTCCTCGATTGACGAGATGCCGAGGTAGTCCGGAATGGTTTTGTCCTTCGCGCTCTTGTCGCTTATCGCTTGCTTTGCCTCGATCCAGGACGGATCGAGTTCCTGGGCCCAAGCTTCAGCAAGCTTTTCGAGGGCTGGAAGCGTTAGGTCCCCAAACATCGATCGCCCGCCGTCGTCCACCACTTGGCCGGATAGAAACCGGGCAAGGGATGCAAGGATCGAAACCGTCCTTGCAGGCCGGATATCCCAGTGCGTCAGATTGGGCAGGGTCTCGGCGAGGTTCGCCAAAAGGCCGGAGACCTGATCGAGCCGTGGAGCCTGCACATGCAACCCGCGGCGCTTCGTCTCTCGGAAGGCCTCGACCAGATGCCGCGCAGCCTCGGCCTGATCCCCACTGATCTCGGTCTGGTCAGCAACTTCCCTCAGAAGAAGAAGGCGAGGAGCCTGGACATGGGGATTGCGCAGATCGCCGGTGCGGCCTCCAAGCATCAAGATCGTCGCCGGGCTCTGAGAAGCTAGCAGACACAGCTCCGCACCCCAAAGCCCCTTTGGCTTTGCTTCACGGACGCGCTGCATGACGTCGTCCGAGACCTGCCGCTTCAGCGCTTCCACCTGATCGAAGTAGTTGTTGGGGCGGAGTATCCGCGGTTTCTTGATCTGATTGAGAACAAGGTCCGTCAGCTCCCCCGCCGCGAATTCCTTGATCTCTTCAGACAGCTCGTCTGCTCCGACCCCGGACAGGAGGGCAATGTTCTCCACACGGCCCCTCGCCTTTTTGTCGGACGAAAGAACAAGCCCGGGCAGGTCAAAGGTGAAATAGTGAATGGTTGAATGGGGACTGTCGATCCGGTCGATCCGGCCGAGTCCCTGGATCAGGCTCTTGATGTCGGATGTGACACCAAGAATACCGAGTGCCGAGGCCGTTTGCAGGTTGATGCCTTCGGCCATCTGAAAGGTCAGGAACATCGCACGAGTGGCCATCGGTTCGCGATGCTTGCCGTTGAGCCCGAAGTATTCCTGCGCCTCCGCTCCGGATCGAAGGTGGTGCAGTTTCTTGCCGGTCTTGATCTTGGCTCCCGGAGCGACGACGAACACTTCCGGCCCACGACCCCGATGCCCGCCAAGGAGGTTCGCATAGACCTCAAGAACGCCAACCCTCTCTGCGAGAAAGATGGCATGTCCGTGCTTGCTTAGGATCTCCCGCATCTGGTCTGCACGCACGTTGTCGATCTCATCGAGACAGGGATGCTTCAACAGACGGCCGAGACGGTCGCAGATCGGGATATCACTCGTGCTTTCGCTATCGCCGATCTCGTCCTTTAGTTCGCCTGGGGGCACGGCAAGTGGGCGGCGGCTATGTCTTTCGGCCTGCCGAAGGCTTTCCCCCAAAGATCGGCGTCCACGTTGATCTGCGTCCGTATCTCGTTCGCGATCCCACTCGATCCTGGCGAAAGTGATCGACGAGCGAAGCAGCGCCAAGAAGTTGCGGATGTGAATGCGCGATTTGTCGTGGAACTTGATCTCGGTCTGCGCTGCGCGCTGTGGGTCGGCCGAGACAAGGGTAACCCCAGACGTGATCGCTTCTGCCAGCTGCTTGATCCGAGCGATGACCTTTTGCTGTTCGTCCGTCAATGCGGTGTCGCGCCGCTCGCTCTTGATCGTCGGGTACTTGAAGAGCCCATCTCGACGCTGGCGGCTTTCCCCGATGCAGGCCCGCTGCCGCCGAACGACATAGGGCGCCAGGGCGTCGGCCAATTCAGCTTGTAACGTTCTGAGTTGAAGGCCCCTATCCTCGACCGTCCGCTCCAACCGCTCGATTTTTTCCTGCAAGACGTTCTCGGTTTCGAACAGGTCAGGCTGCCGTTGCTGGTCCTCGATCTTTCGCTTCTGGGCTTCAAGGTCGGCGACCAGGGCGCCCCGTTCCCGCACTCGGCTGAAATGTGCGTTGATCTGTTCGGTAATCACGGGAGGAACATAGATCGACGCCCGCTTTTCATGGAATGCTAAGAGGCCGTCCAGACCTTGGTTCCCCATCAGCGTTGCCGAAAGACAGGCAGTCCAGATCGCCGGTGTCCGTTCAAACACCAGTGAGCGGTTCGAGGGGGCCAGGAACCGGGAACTAAGCCGGTGGCTTTCGTCGACGATCATGCCCGCAGCCGATCGAACAGCCCTATTTATGATTTCGAGCTCTGCGTGCTCCTCCGAGGCCTTCGTCTTTGAAAGATTGCTGTGTTTAATCGGCTTGAAGTTGACCGGCGCGTTGGTTGTCCAGTTGCTGAAAACGCTGGCCGGGATCAGGGCCAGAGATCCAAGGCGGCGTTGGTCGGCCCGTTCACCCCAAGAAAAGACGGTCTGATCATGAGCCACCGGCAACAAGGCCGCGAGGTGCTTTCCGATATCGGTCTTGCCTGCGCCTGTTGGCGCTTCGACGAAAGCGAAGCCTTGCTCATGGATCGTCCCTGCGGCCTCGTAGATCAGTTCCGCCTGAAACGGCTGCGGTGGGCGCCCAGCGCTGGTATCCCCCGCCGCGATCCACGGCGTGAAGCCAGTGGCCTCGACCACCGTGCGCGCGACAGCCTCTTCCGGCGACACGAGTCGGACAAGCGACCGCAGGATCGCAAGGGCCTCTTCCGTCCAGTCGCGGCCCATTTCCCAGTAGCGTTCGGCTGCCTCGCGCCGCGCCGCAGCAAGGTCTGGAGACGCGGCCGCGTCATCGATGAATTCAAGGTTCCAGCGCAATCCGCCATTCGAAAAGTTCGCAGAGCCGGAAAGCGCATGGCCGTCTCCGATAACAAGCTTTGCGTGCAACATGGGCGGCCGACGGCCGACGACGCTCTGCGCCACATCTGGGTCAAAGACGCGCAGTGAGATCGTGCCGCGTTCGATGGCCTCAATCGCCAGCACCGCACGAAGATCAGCCAGATCACCGACGGAAAGGCCCTGGGCGCCGAGAAAGAAGGCCCGCGCTTCTTCTGCGACAGGACGTCCGCGGGCGCCAATCTGACGACTGGAATCCGTGTTCGTGCCGAACACCATACGGATGCTGCCCGCGGGCTGATCCCCGATCCCACCCACCGTATCAATGAGGTAGGCAAGCGACGACAGGAAATCCTGATAGCCTGTGACGATCAGGCAGTCGCTTGCGCGCACAACCTTTGTGACAAGGCTATGGACAGGGCGCTGATTGTTGTCCGCCCAATCTGAGGGACTTGGGGCCTCCGGCGGGGGAGGAGAAGCGGCCTGTGAAGCTCTCGGAAAGAACCTCGACAGCAGCCCCCTCCGCTCCGCTTCTTCCAGCATTCAGGATGCACCGTAGCTGAGTTCGATCAGCGGCTTCGCCCGCTCCAAATCCTCAGCCTTCGACAGCGTGATCTCGAGATCGCCCGTGCCGAAGTGGCCAATGTCGGAAACGTCGCGGGTGAAGCCAGGCTCAAGCTGGACCGTCGACGGATCAACTTTCACGAACATCAGAATCTTGCCCGTCGACGGCCGAAACTCGACGCAGGCGAAGTTCTTGATCCGCTTGAAAGCGATGTAGAAACGCAGGGTGGTCTCCTGCACATCATCGCCCAGCGCCATCATGAAGGCGCGCAAGGCCTCGAAACGGTCCAGCATCCCGGGGTCCAGTTCTTGGAGGACAGTACCGATCGTCTTGTACTTGTTGCTTCCCCCTGCCCCACCATCTGGCGAACTGCCTTTCGTGTCGATGAAGGCGCCCTTGGTCGAAGTCGCCGCTACAAGGTCCAGCATCAGAAGCTCGGGCCCGAAGCGCCGGTAGCGGATTAACTCGATGTTCCGCTGCATCTGCTTCACGGCATGGTCGTCATACCGGTTGAAGTCGCCCGCGATGCAGATCAGCCGCGGCGCAGACCAATCGACGCCATCGGCGGCGGCCTTTCCAAGTTTTTCCATCGCCAGCCACTGGAAGTCTTTGCGGTGATCCATCAGCCAGTCGAGGTAGAAGAGGCCCTGGTTGATGACGTTCTCGTTGCTGGCCCGCTTGTACTCGAGGATCACCGGGCAGCCGTTCTCGTCCAGCCCCAGCGTGTCGATCCGGCCACCGTGGGTGGTTGTGTACTCGGTTGCCAGGAAGCGGACGCCCAGCAGCGCCTCGAGGTTCTTCTCGAACAGGACCTGAACCGATTTTTCGACGGTGTCGGTAGTTCCAGCGAGTTCGGTCACCGCACCGGAGGCTATGCGGAAAAGCTTGATGTCACTCATGATTGCCTCCCGGTGAACTTCCTATGCTCAGCCCAAGAGTCGCCGACAATCACTCGGAGGCCGTCCGGGTAGAAACCCTCGACTTCCAGTGCCTGCCGGATTTCGCGAAGAACGGCCCGCGCCTCCAACCATCGGCGCTCCAACAGAAGGCCGCGAACCTTGGGGTGAATTTCAACCTTCAGATCAATAGATTGACTGATATCCGAGAAAGACTCATCCGACGCTGCCTGATCGATCGCGACAGCATACCGGTAGTAGCTTTCCCAATCCTCCGGCCGCACGCTGATCTTTATTGGTTCAAGCTTCTCTGGCTCCTCAGGCTCCGGGTCGCGCCAGTAGAATTCCAAATCGTCCTGGCGAAAAAACGCAAACGAGCCGATGTGAAGAGTGCAGGCAGTCCCATCAATCGAGACCAAACGTTGCGCTTGCGCCTTTGCCTTCTTTTTATCCTCCGAACTTGGTTGGGTTGATCGACCTTTGGTCTCAAAAGCGTGCCAGGCGCCAGTGATATCCTCGCCGACCAGATCCGGCCTTGATCGTCCACCTAGCGTAGCTGGGTTCAGCTGGTCGCGGAACACATCAATATGCAAGAGCCATGGAGTTTTTAGCAAGCGACTTGCAAAGAGCTTACACACCGCCATGCCTAGGAAGTAGCTCACTGCCCCCTTTTCAGTAGGATCGAGACCTCGAAAAGCATCGGTTCTGTGGAAGTAGTGGCTGTAGGGCCTTTGCTCCAAAGCCATACGAACTAGTGAAAGGCGAAAAACAGCTTCATGCAGCGAAGCGTCACCATGTTGAAATACAAAGGCAGTATTCGGACGTCCTATAGTAATAGCAGCCCAGAGCAACTCCGCCCAAGATGTTGTCAAGTTGCCGTATCGACTCACCAGTCCCTTAGGAAAGTCACGGCTTGAGTACGTTATCTGTGGCGCATAGACGAGCGGGGCCATGAATTTATCCTAATGCATACTTGGAAATTTAAGCCTCATGGGCGTTCAATCTCTCGCAACCACTGTGTCATAGAGGCCGTAATGCGTTAGGCCCTCATGGCTCTCAATGCCGGTATAGCGGAGGGAAGCATCCTCATATCGCCGGAAGGCGAATACCGCTTGGTTCATTTGCTCTGTGTTGAAAACCTTCAGACGCACTAGCAGATGGAAGTCCTTCACGGTGAGTCCAGTCACTGTGAAGAAGAGATCGGGCTCGAGCTTTGTGATTACGTCCTGCAAGGTATTTTCGCGAAAGTCTGTCAAATACATGAACGCCGGAATTCTGGTGGCGAATTTGATCAGCTTCTCCTGAACCAGCTTTCGTTTCGACTTATATTCCTTCTCCTCGTCGGTGAGTTCCTTCTTCTCCTTCGCGGAAAGCTCACCGGATTTGGCCTTGTTCTTGAGCTCTTTGACCTTCTCGCTTTTGTTGATGATGGTCTCGATGATGTTGTCGCCGAGGGCGCGCCATCCTTCAATCCGTTCAACCGCCGCCATCGCTTCGGGGTTATCGAGGATGCGACGCAGCGTGTCGTTGTCGACATTCACCAGCATCGCGCTTTCCCACTTTCGCGCGAGCAGCGTGGCCGAAGTCCCCGCCATTGCAATGTCGAGGATTCCGCCTGCATCGATCTGGGTCATGTTCGCGCCGTCGTAGGCGAGAACAGGCAGGAAGGAGACCAAGTCTTTGACCGCGTTTTCAGGATTCGGCTCGTTCGGCGAGAGCCCTATCGCATACTCGGACAATTGGCGGAGTGCCCGTGTCGGTGCGAAGTCAAAGACGAAGCACACGGGCTTCAGGATCTCCTCCTCGTTCGGGTTGTCGCCATTCGGGTTCTTGATCGACCATGGAGACTGAACCCGGAAAGCCGCCTGAAAATAGGTCTCGGGCGACTTCAGGTTGCGCAGCATCAGGATCGACGACCACTGCGGCACTGTCACGCCCGTCGTCAGCTTTCCGCAGGAAAGTGTGATCGTCTTGGTGTCGAACCCGTTGCCAATCGCCTTGCGGACCGGCGGCAGCGCATCCAGACCGATACCAGCCCCTGCCCCCGCCGCCACAGCGACATTGTAGTCGTGCCAGAAGGTGTTCTGCCGTTCAGCCAGAAGGTTTGCCATCGCGTGGCAAGCCGCCACGTTGGGAAGGAACCAGAACGAATGCTGCAAATAGGGCAGCAGCCGGACGTCGGAATAGGGGAACGGCGGTCGGGTGCCAGATCGCAGGCTGTCCACAGTCATCGGTGCGTGCTGGCCGCGGATGATGTCCAGCCATTTCTGCACGTCGCTCTTGTGCTTGAACTGGGCACCGTTGCCGGTTCCAGTCGCAGAGAAAAACTCGTTCAGATCGAATTCGTCGAACTCACCCGCGTTCGCCACCGCCACCAACTCGTCCGGCATCTGGTAGGTCAGCAGACGCATCTGCGGTAGCGCGCCGTAGGGGTTCAGGCGATCTGGATGGGCCGCCGCGAACGCGGCCTTGGCCCTCTGCTCGTCGGTGTAGGTCCAGTTGAAGATCTGCTCTTCGATGAACTCCCCCGTCGCCAGCGCCTTGAACGGCGTGCCCGAAAGATAGACGTAGGCCTTGGTCGTGATCGGCAGGAACTCGGTCTCCTTCGCCGAAAGAACGGTCAGATCCTCGTTCACCTCCTCCAGATCGGCGGCATACTCGAGCTTGGCCAGCTTCTTGGCTTCCGCCGCCTCTTCGCCCTCGAAAAGCTCCTTCGCCGTTTCACGCCAGGCGCCGAAGTGGTACTCGTCGAAAACTACGAGGTCCCAGTTCAGCTCGTGCAGCCATTCGTTGCCCCGCTTGACTCTGCCCGCAGCGTCACGGCCGAGAAGGTCCTGGAACGAACCGAAATAGACCACGGGCTTGCTGGCATCGATCTGGGTCGGGTTCCGGCCAGAGCTTCGCGACAGGTATTGCCAGCCATCAAAATCCTTGTGGCTTTCCAGATCGGTCTGCCAGGCATCCTCGACCGCGGGCTTGAAGGTTACAACGAGGATGCGCTTGGCGCCCAGCTTCTTGGCTAGCTGATAGGTCGTGAACGTCTTGCCAAACCGCATCTTCGCGTTCCATAGGAACCGCGGCACGGCGTGCATGTCCTCGGCCCAGATGGAATGGAAATAGGCGTGCGTCTTGTTCACCGCGTCGGCCTGTTCCCGGCGCATCGGGAAGGCCTCTGAATGCGTTCCGGTGAACTTCTGCCCGGTCCGCAACTCGGTAAGTACCGTCTGCACATCGGCGATCGTGCAGCGCATCCATTCGCCGTCCACCCGCTCGATCCCCTTGCGAATGAGCGCCGAGCGCACCTGATAGTCCGTGAAGACGGAGCCATCTTCGCGTTCAGCGGGCTCGTTCAAGACGATGGTGAAGTTCTTGATGGCCGCCGTCTTCAACTGCTCGGCTACACGCTGCCGAACATCCCGGGTCGTCTGTCCGACCTTGAGTTGACCGCGGTGGCCGTCGTCGTCGATCGTGTAGGCGTAGATGCGAAGCCGGGCTTCTGGTTTGGGCGCGAGGATTTCGTCGATAGTCGGTCTATTCATCCGACGCGGTCCCACCTAGCTCCATCGGGCGGATCATGCCTTCAATGTAGGCTTGTTCCTCGGCGGAAATCCCATACTTTGAGTATAAAGCTGCGTCCGTCCAGTTCTGCTCCCATGACAAAATCGGAACCCAACGGTACATTCCGCGGAAGATATGCTGTGCCGGTTTTCGAAGGGAGATGAGGAAGCGCGCTAATCTTGTTCGAAGGAAAGCTTCGGCGCTCCTAGCAGCGTCAGATGAAGCAAATGGTCCCGCACAAAGATACGTTTGTGTGCAGGCAGACCCAGGCCCAGCGATGATCGGAGGGCCCAGAACCAAATCCACACCACTCCGCTCCCGCTCCCGACCAGAACCAGCCACTGGCAAGAACAGCTTCCACGAGTCAATCAGATGCACATTCTTGCTGATGTTGGAGCGATCCATAAATCCTTGGACGCGCTTAGTCCCGACATTGGCAAAGAGTTTAACCTGATTACCCTTCGGCTCAGAGGAAAGTGTGTAGTCGCGAAAATTAGTGGCCAACCCAAAGGGTGTATCGCCACTCACCAATTCTTCAAATGATGGTTCCTTAAAGGACAGAACCTTCCGCAGAATGTCGACCGAACGCTTGTCGCGAACAAAGACATCAAATTCGTCAAGATTCCTTAGTTCTGGGCCAACGGTCTCACCGTTACGATGCAAAATGCTTTCACATGCGCCCGGATCATCTCTGTCCCAAAGAAAATAGCATATACCGCCGCCGATCCCCACTGTGGGGAACGCATCCTTAGCATTTTCGTAGTCAACTAGAACTCGTACTCGTTTGTCAGCAAGGAACTCTGCCCTAAAATCAGACAAACCACGGCCACCAGCCATCCACCGCGATGGAATAACCATGCTCAGATAGCGCGGTTCGAGCTGCATCGCCTGTCGAACAAAGAAATGGTAAATTGGTGAGTCGTTCGTACCGCCACCGCCACCAGTCGTTTGATATGGAGGATTGCCTATGATTACGTCAAATTGCATATCTGCTCCAAAGATCTGGCCAATGCGAGATTTCACATCGCTCGCATGAATGAAGGCATAGGCGTGTGTCTCCAAGTCGGAGCCCCGGTCAAGCACTTGTTGGCTTGCTCCACAGAACTCGCATCGACCAGCCACCCACGTGTGTTCAACGCGCTCAAACCAGACATTACCATCCTCGTTCGAAAAACCCTTAGAGATAGAATGCTGGCCATTGGCGTGCTTCGAACAGTAAAGACTGCGCCGTGCAAGCATACTGGTCAGCCGGGTAATCCCAATCCCGAAAACCTGTTTGGTCAGGATGTGATCGACACGTTCCTGCAAGTCGGGAATCTTGTCCGCCAGGCCCTTCGTCAACCGCGTCGTGACCTCCCGCAGAAAGACCCCCGACTTTGTGCACGGATCGAGAAAAGTCACCGCTGGATCAGCCCATAGGTTGGCGCCATCGTGATCCGCGGCCCAAGCTGCAGCAAGGGTGTCCAGCATCTGGTTCGCGAACTCGGGCGGCGTGAACACCTCGTCGTTCGACAGGTTCGCGATGCAGGTCAGCACGTCCGGATTGCGCCCGCGAAGGGCAAAGCTGGCTTGAATGCTCATGCGGCCTCTTGCGGCGTTCCACCGTCAGCGCTGGCAAGATCGCGCACGGTCATCGTCGGGTAGGTCTTTATCGGGGTAAAAATCTCATGCTTGCCGAGATGCGCAAAGAGTGAATCCTCTGCGCTGAACTTCGAAGAGCCGGTGAGAACGTCCAGGCGGAAATCGCGGCGCTGGAACTTGCCCTTCCCCAGATAACCCCATTCGGCAAAGATGATGGGCTCACCATCCGTCGTGCGCATGGTCAGGGCATCGCCATGCACGAGATTCTGCGAAAGCACGAAGGAAGCGGCGTGGTAGACGTCATCCGCTTCGCTGACATTCAGATAATCTGCGAGAACTTCGAGCATGTTTGCCCGGCATTCGGCGATGTTGTCCTCGAGGAGTTCAATCCCATAGGTGCACATCAGGCCCAAAAGGGCGTAATGGCGCTTTTCGAAATCTGACTTGCCAAACTTGACCTGAACGGCCGCGAGTTTGCGCTGCAAGACCCGCACAAGGAAGTTTCCACTCCCACATGCAGGTTCGAGAAAACGTGAATCGATGCGCTCCGCCTCGTCCTTAACGAGGTCGAGCATTGCGTCCACCAACCAAGGGGGAGTGAAGACCTCCCCGTGATCAGCAACGCGCTTCTTTGACTTGATTAGGCTCATACCAGCTTCATGCCAGTATGGCGTTCATTTTCCAAGGATTCCGTTGGTCTCGCGCGAGCTTTTTCGGTGATGCAATGCCCAGCACCGGCCACAACTGGGCGGCTAGTCCCCTCCTACCACCCTCAACCGCGGCTTCAGCATCTCACCCACGGCGTTCACCCCTGCCCGTAAGGGGGCGTCGATCAGGTGGGCGTAGCGCTGGGTGGTGCCGATCTGGGTGTGGCCGAGGAGGCGGCCGATCATTTCCAGGGAGGCGCCGCCGGAGACCAGCAGCGAGGCGAAGGTGTGGCGCAAGTCGTGGATGCGGACATCGGGGATCTGGGCAACCTTCTGCATTTTCGGCCAGAAGCGCTTGGGATCGCCGACCGGCTGGTCAGGAACGTCGCCGGGGAAGAGGAACGGGCAGCCCTTCGGCACGATTTCGCGCCGCAGGCGGATCAGGGCGACGGCTTCGTGTGAGATCGGAACCCGGTGGATGCGGCGCTGCTTGGTGTAGGCGGCTTGCTTGGTCCAGATGGCCAGATCGAGGTTGAACTGGTCGAAGGTTGCGGTGCGGACCTCGCCCAGCCGGGCTCCGGTCAGCATGCAAAGGCGGATGATACTGGCGGCGCGCTGATCCTCGTCGACGGCCAAGGCGTTGGCCAGGCGTTCGATCTCCTCGAAAGATAGGAACCGATCGCGGGCAACCTCGGGGCGGCGCCGGAAGCCGAAGGCCGGGTTGTCGGAACGCATCTTCCACAGCATGGCGAGGTTGAACATCTTGCGCAGCATCTCGCCCGCACGGTTCGCCCGCACGGGCGTGGGCTTCGGCGGGGCCAGTTTCTTGCGCCGCTTCTGGGTGGGTTTCTTCTTCGACGGCCGCGCCCGCCCTGCGGCGATCTTGGTCAGCAGGCGGTCGACGTCAGTGGGCGTGATGTCCGCCACCTTGCGGTTCTTCCATTCCGGCAGAACCAGCTTTTCCAACATGCTCTTCTGGTCGGAGGCATTGGTCTTCGCCAGCTTCGGCAGGTGTTCCTCAATGAACCGCTCGGCCAGTTCCTTGACCGTCGGCGCCCCGCGGGCGGCCTTGCGAGTATCAAGCGGGTCTTCCCCCCGATCGATCTCGCGGATCAGGCGCTTCGCTTCATCCCGGGCGGCGGTGACCGACCATGTCGGCCAGGCCCCGATCGTGAAACGCTTCTGCTGGCCCGCGATCCGGTAAATCAGCACGAAGCCCTTGCGCCCGGACTCGTAGACGCAAAGGCCAAAGCCCGGGGTATCCTCATCGAAGAGGACATACTTGCGGCTGCCGATTTCCGCAGCCTTTACAACGCGTTCAGATAGTTTTGCCTTCATGCGACGCTCCTTTCAGCCGCAGTCAGCGACGACCCGCGGCGCGGAGCAATGTCTCATTCGGGCCAAAGCGGCGCAGAGGCGGAAACCGGCGGAAAGGTCCGGGGAATTACGCCGGTCATGGCGGCGCTGGGCGGGCTGCGGGCTATTCGGGGCGAAGCCTGCCCCAGAAGCCTCTGATCTTCTTGCGGATTGTCGAAGGATCAGGTGCATCCCCGTTGACCGACCGGCCCAGGAACCATTCGACCATGTCGTCGATCAGGTCCTTCTGCTTCTCAGGAAGGCCCTTCTCATGCATTTGGCAGATGATCTCGCAATAGAACCCGTCCCAGTCATAGCGGGATTGTGCCCCCGGGCCGGACACAACGCGCCGCACGAGACCATTCTCGTCTTCAAACCGCTCCACCTCAGCGGTCGCGACAAGCACATCGGCCGCCATGATCTTCACGCCGTCTGGCGGCGAGACGATCGCCAACATCTTGCTGCAACTGGGAGGGCGGGCGCGCCGGATGAACACGTGCCGTTCCGCGTCGCCGTATGACCGGAACAGCGGGCGGACATGGCCTGCACGGATCGCGGCGTAATCGGCCTCCTCGCCCCCTTCGAATTCCGCATGGGGCAGCGCCACGTTCAGCTCGATTCGGCCGTTCATGGCCCATTCGATGATCTGGAGCGGCGCGACCTCCCAGCGCACCGACAAGTCGCCAACCGAATAGAAATCCCTGGGCGGAAACCCCATCACCTGCCTCCGGTCACCGCCTTTCTTGTTGGACGCCCCAAACACAGAGGGGGCGCACCCCGCCCTTCTGGACGCGGTGACGTTTCGGCGAATCTGTTGTGAACTGCTCCCCTTCAGATTGTCATAAACCATCGCCGATCAAGCCGGTTGGAGGGCCCGTTTCGCCGGTTGAACTACGGTTGAACGGGAGCGGCGTAATTCCCTTTTCCTTTCCGCCGGTTTCCGCCTCTTCGCCGGTCCCTGCCCCGTGCTTGCCTCTCCTGGCCGATGACCGGCCCCGATCCTTGGGGCGCGGCGGTGCGAGGAGAAACCCATGGATACCAATCCCTTGAAGGACGCAGGCGCCGATCCGGCGCTGCTCGATGGCTGGCTTGATCGGGCGGAACTGGCCCGGCAACTGGCCCTTTCCGTCGACACGTTGCAGCGCTGGGAGACCCGGCGGGTCGGGCCGCCCTGCGTCCGCGTCGGCCGCAAAGTGCTCTACCGGAAGGAGGCCGTGCGCGACTGGCTGAAGGAGCAGGAAGCCCGCAAAACCGGCCAGCACAAGGCCGTGGCCGGGCGGCGCTGAGAGGGGGGCGCCGATGACCAAACTCACCCCCGAGGGCCGGTTTCCGGTCTCCGCCCTGATCGCTGAGGCCCAGCGCGAACTTGACCTCCGGCGCCAGTTCTACTGGGCGAAGGTTCGGGCCGGAAAGATGCGCCAAGACGATGCGCATCTGCGGATCGCGCTGATGGAGGCGATCGTCAGACGCCTCACGGTGACGGCCGCACTATGAGCCATCGAGCCACCAACTGGGCGATCCAGCAGCGCGGGCTGGCGCCTGCGACAAAGCTCGTCCTCTGGCATCTCTGCGACCGGCACAACCCGGATTACGGGTGCTTTCCGTCGCAAAACCAGTTGGCGGCCGATGCCGAAATCTCCCGTGCCAGCCTCAACACCCACCTCGACAAGCTGGAACAGGCCGGGCTGATCCGCCGCGAACGGCGCCTCGATGACGACACGAAACGCCAGCGGACGACCCGGTACTACCTCGGCTTCGAGGAGGATTTCGCCCTCAAGCCATGTCCAGATTCTGGACATGGGTCAGCGGCAGAGCCGTGTCCAAATTTGGCCAAAAGCCGTGTCCAGAATCTGGACACTAACCCTGTAAGTATAGAACCAGTAATTACTACCGCGCGTGACGCGGGCGCGACGCGCGAGGCCCGGGTTGAGGTTTGCGCCGCCGACGAAGGCCCCGATCTGGACACGACCGAGGCCGCCTGCCTGGCGGCTTGCGGCGAGGGCATGACCCCAGCAGCGCGGGCAGCCATCACCGGAACGACGGCGACGATCGGCGCCTGGCTGGCGGCAGGCTACGACCTCGAACTGGACGTCCTGCCGGTGATCGCCGAACGGACGACCAAGCCCCGAGGCAGCCCGATCCGGACGTGGGAGTATTTCTCCCAGGCAATCGCGGCGCGCCATGCCCGGCGGGTCGCCCAGGCGGCACGGTCGCAGGGTGCTGGGGAAGCTGGCGCTACCGTCGCGCCCGGCAGCCCAACCTCAAGCCCCGAGGACCGGTTGGCGCGCCTGGCCGCATGGTTGAACTCGGGCGCCTATGTGCCGCCCAGCGCCGTCACGAACATCCAGCGCGATGCGCTCTTGCGGGCGGGCCTCGTCACCGAGGCCACCCTGCGCGCCCATCAAATCTACTAGCCCGAAGGAGCCCCCCATTGCGCCTGACGCCCCGCGAGATCGAGGATCGCCTCGAGGAAGCCGCCTACACCCTGAGGAACCTGCCCGAGAAGGACCGCCCCCGCGGCTATGGCAATTCCTGGCCGCCGGTGGTGCATGACGCCAAGCACGCCTATGGCTACACGCCCGAACGGCCAATGCGTGTCATCCCCAGCGCCGCCGCCATCAGCCGGATGGAGGAATGCTTCGACTGGCTCCTCATGCTGAACCCCGAGGACGCCCGCATCGTCTGGCTCCGTGCCGAAGGCGCCCGCTGGCGGCAAGTCTGCATTCGGGCCGGTGTTGTGCGATCGACCGCCTGGCGGCGCTGGGTGGCCGCTCTTCTGACCATCTCGAAGAAGCTGGAAAAGCTCGACAAATCAAAGGCCAAAGGCAAGGGCGCAAAACCCCTTACCGCAACCGCCCGCACAACCCCACGCGAAAGCAGCGCGGCGACCTCTGACAACCGGCCCGATCCGTCGAACTTCGGGCGCGACACTTTCCCGGGTTTTGACGCATAAAGAAGGCAAGATGGCGTAGGGTGCAAGCGATGGATCGCTTCACTCCACGCCCTCACCCCTGCTCCGCCGCCGCTCTTGGGCCCGGCCCCCCGCGTTAGGTTCTCCCGGAAGGGAGACGTATGCGGGGGGCCTAGGCGCGTCTAACCGCTAGTGATAGAACAAAAATCTGGGTCCGCGCCCTGGGTGCGCGCTTTGGGTGCGCGGGTGCGCACCTCAGGCGGCACCTTGCCCTGGACCCTCTCCGAAAGGCCCCGCCCCGTGCTTCAGATCGAGATGCTGCCGGTTGACCGGCTGATCCCCTACATCCGCAACGCCCGAACCCACAGCGAGGATCAGATCGCCCAGATTGCGGCGTCGATCGCCGAGTTCGGCTTCACCAACCCGATCCTGATTGGCGAAGACGAGGTGATTATCGCGGGCCACGGCCGCCTGATGGCCGCCAAGGCGCTGGGCCTGACCGAAGTGCCGGTGATCGTGCTGGACCACCTGACCGAGGCCCAGCGCCGGGCGCTGGTGATCGCCGACAACCGCATCGCCGAAAACGCCGGGTGGGACGACGACCTCCTGCGGTCGGAACTGGCGGCGCTGCGCGAGGCGGATTTCGATCTGGACCTGATCGGCTTCGAGGAGGCCGAACTCGACGAGATCATGGCCGGGTTTGAAGGCTTCGGGATGGGCGGGGGTGAAAGCGAGGCCTCGGGCGAAAGCATCGGAGGCAGTTCCCCGGCCCCTGCACCGTCGGCAAACCTCGCCGAACGTTTCGGCATCCCGCCCTTCTCGGTCTTCGAGGCCCGCAAGGGCTGGTGGCAGGATCGCAAGCGCGCCTGGCTGGATCTGGGCATCCGCTCCGAACTCGGCCGCGGCGCTGCCCCGGGCGGCGCTCCCCGCCCCCTCGATCGCGGTTGGTCGGGCGAGAAATCCTTCCCCGCTGTCCCCGGCATGGGCACCGCCGACCCGGCGCCGATCCACAAGGACATCGACCACTATCGCCACAAAGAGGGCAAGCGCGCCCGGAAGGAGGCCGCCCATGGCTAAGGGCCCCGCCCGAACCTTTGGGCAAGACCTGATGCGCGGCGAACATGTCGTCGGCGCTGGGCCCGCCTCACTTTCGGCCGCCCCGCAGAATGGCGGGGTGCTGATGCCGTCCCACACCTCCGGCGATCCGTCCTTCTACGCCAAGAAGCGCGCCAAGGAGGCCGAGCTTGGCCGGGAACTGACAACCGAGGAATTCCTGGCCGACCATTACGCCGCCTCGGACGCGCCCACGGCCTCGGGTACATCGATCTTCGATCCCGTCCTCTGCGAGATCGCCTATCGCTGGTTCTGCCCGCCGGGCGGCACAGTGCTGGACCCGTTCGCGGGTGGCTCCGTCCGGGGCATCGTCGCCGCCCGGCTTGGCCGCCCCTATGTCGGGATCGAACTGCGCGCTGAACAGGTGGGCGCGAACCAGGCGCAGGCCGATCTGGCGGGCGATCCTGCCCCGCGTTGGATCGCCGGAGATAGCCGCGATCTGGCCCGGCTGACCGCTGGCATCGATGCCGATCTGGTGTTCAGCTGCCCGCCCTACTGGAACCTCGAACGCTACTCCGATGACCCCTCGGACCTTTCTACCATGCCCCTGGCCGAATTCCTGAAGGCGCAGGGCGAAATCATCGCCCAGGCCGTTGCCCGGCTTCGGCCCAACCGCTTCGCCGTCTGGGTGATCGGCGACGTCCGCGATGCCGACGGGTTCTTCGTCAACCTGCCCGGCCTCACGGTGGAGGCATTCGAGGCCGCGGGCGCCCGGTTCTACAACGACGCGATCCTCGTCACGGCCGTGGGTTCCCTGCCGATCCGTGTGGGCCGCCAGTTCACCGCCGCCCGAAAGCTTGGCCGAACCCACCAGAATGTTCTGGTGTTCTGCAAAGGCGATCCCCGCAAGGCGACGGAGGCCTGCGGGCCGGTGGAGTTCGGCGAGATCAAAGGGCCAGACGACAGCACGGACGAAGCCGATCCGGAGGACGACCAATGACTGCCCCGATCATTGAGATGCACCACGGCATCGCTGTTGTTCGCGACGATCTTTTCCCCGGCGGCACCAAGGCCCGCTTCATCGCGCAGGTCTTCGACGGGGTGCAGGAGGCGGTCTATGCCAGCCCGCCCGAGGGCGGCGCCCAGACGGCGATCGCCACAGTCGCCCGCCGCCTCGGCAAGCGCGCGACCATCTTCGTCGCCGCCCGTACCCGGCCGCATCCACGCACGCTTGAGGCCGCCCGCCTGGGCGCCAAGGTCGTGCCGATCAGCCCGGGCTATCTGTCGGTCGTGCAATCCCGCGCCCGCGAATACTGCCGCAACACCGGCGCCAGCCTGATCCCCTTCGGCGCCGAAATTCCCGGCGCAGTGGAAGCGATCGCCGCCGCCGCCCGCCTGGCCGCCTTCGATCCCGAAGAGGTCTGGTGCGCAGCGGGGTCCGGCGTCCTTGCCCGCGGCCTGGCCGCCGCCTGGCCGAAAGCCCGCGGCCACGTCGTCCAGATCGGCCGAGACCTCACCCCACGCGAGGTCGGCGGAGCCACGATCCACGTCCACCCCCGCAAGTTCAGCGACCGCGCTACGCTGGGCGCCCCCTTCCCTGCCGATCCGCACTACGATGCGAAGGCTTGGGAACTGTCCCTCGCCAAGCGCGGCCCGGGGCGGGTGCTGTTCTGGAACGTGGCACCGCTGGCGAAAGGGTGACTAACGCTATAGCAAGTCAGGATGTGCATCTGCTCAACCGTCGACTGCGGAGTTTCGTGCCAATGGACCTTGCTTCAATCGATCTCGCCGACTTTCTGTGCGCTAATAATTGCACCTGCGCACCAGCAGATATGAACGCATTTGCAAATCTATCGGTCCTCCTGACCTGAGCGATCTTATTGGGGAACCGCATCATCGGCTGTCTGAAGAATATTCTGTGCACCGAATCTCTGATTACGTCGGCGACTTTGTCCTTTTGCACAATGGAATTCCTGTCGGCTGCTATTGGGGCGAAGTATTGGCGGTGGCTGAGGAACACATGGGCAAGAAACTCTCTGTTCCTCTAGTGCTGGCGGCCGTGAGCGAACGGCCACTGCCAAAACAGAGGAAGCTGTCACCCGGTGGAAAGAAGGCTCTTGAGTACGCATGGATGGTTGCAAGAAACAAAGTCGAGAACCCTTGGCCCTGAACTAGTGAAGCATTTCCGCCACCCCAACCGCCTGGAACGCCGCCTTCAGCGCCGGATCGAAGCCGGGATCGATCCGGGCCGGGCCGTAGCCGTGACCCCGGTTCCAGCGATCGATCTCGCGCAGGGCGGCGGCGAACTCCGCGTCGGTGTCGCAGACGGTGCGGGTGACATCGCCTTCGGCGAAGTTGAGGATGGTGCGTTCGGCGGGTGAGGCCCAAGTGCCGAACCACGAGGCATCCTGCGCGGTGTCGACCTGCGCCCATCCCCGGGCGCAGGAGCAAAGGTCGAAGTCGTAGCGATAGCGGTCACCCGGTTCAAAGCTGCGGATGATCTTCATGCCCGGCCCTCCCGGGCTTCGATGGCCAGCACGGCGAGGTCGCGGTAGCGAGCCAGCGCCTTGGGGCTGGACGAGACCGGGTTGATCGCGATCGCGCGCAGACCGGTGGCATCGGCCTTTCCGGCCAGTTCCACCAGCGCGGCCAGCTTTGCCCGGAAGCGAGCATGGGTCGGGGCGGAGAAATCGGGCGGCGGGGGCAGTTCACCCTGCCGGGCCTTGGCCTCGAGGTCGGCATCACGGCGGCGACGCGGGGCGCTGGGCGCGGCGGCGGGTTCGGCCACGGCAATCGGGGCAGGTTCTTGGGCCGGTTCCGGCGCGAACCGGGGCGGCGCCGGTTCTGCCGGGGCGTCCGGCTCGCAGGCGTCGAGTTCGGCCGCCAGCCGCCCTGCGGCGGTCTCCAAGCCTGGGGCGGTCAGGATCGCCTTGATCGCTTTCGGCGCGCGATCGGCACCGATCTTGGCGGCCAGCAGGCGCTCGAACCGTTCGGCGGCCGCGGCCACGCTAGCGCTGCGGCCCAAGGGCGCCTCGCTCAGGCGCTGGGCGAGGCGATTGATCTGGACGGCGGAGAGGTTGGTGAACATCGGAGCCTCCTTCAGGCGTTCTTGATGTGGGCGGAGCGGCCTTCGGCGGTGACCGCGTAGATCATCGTGCGGCTGTCGCCGAAGGTGGCGGCGAAGGCTTCGGCCTGATCGATCCGGTCAAACCGGGCGCGGATGCGGGTCGCGGGTTTGGACCCGCGGCAGGCGATGAAATGGTCGGCGGCGGCGAGGCAATTGGCCTCGTGGCCGGTGATGGCGTGGGTCTTGGCGGGCATCGGAAACCTCCGTTTCAAGGTGTCGCAGACATTGCCGAGACCGTCCAAAGAGCAAGTCCAAATCACTGACTTAATTGGAGAATGTCGCAAGATGGGGCTGTCGCGGCGCGCCTATGCGGCCTTGCGCGGGGTGCATGAAAGCGCCGTGCGCAAGGCCATCGCCACAGGGCGGATCACGACGGAAGCCGACGGCACGATCGACGCCGCCAAGGCCGATGCGATGTGGGACGCGTCCACCGATCCGGCGAAGCAGCGCGGCGCCCATGCCCGGGATCTGGGCCGGGGCACAGCGGCTGCGACGCGGGCGGTGGCGGGCACCAAGGCCGTGCCGCGGCAGGCCTTCGCGGCCGTGGCGGAAACCTTGACGGAAGCCGGGGCCGACCCGGGAGCGGCGGCGGGTGACGGAGGCGAAGTCTCCTTCGTCAAAGCCCGGATGGCGAACGAGGTTCTGAAGGCCCAGACCGCCCGGGTGCGGTTGCAGAAGATGAAGGGCGAGGTCGTCGATCGCGCCCGGGCGACAGCGATGGTCTTCGATCTGGCGCGGCGAGAGCGCGACGCCTGGCTGAACTGGCCGCCGCGGGTAGCGGCCGACATCGCCGCCGAACTTGGGGCCGAGCCCCATGCCGTGGAGCAGGTGCTTATGCGCTACCTGCGCCGCCATCTGGCGGAAATGTCGGAGGTCAAAGTTGAACTTCGCTAGCTTCGAGGGGGCAGAAGATATCGCCGTCGCCTGGGCGCGGGGTCTGGCGCCCGATCCGGCGCAGACGGTTGCCGAATGGGCCGACCGGCACCGCATCTTGTCCTCGCGGGCGGCGTCCGAGGCCGGGCCCTATCGCACCAGCCGGACGCCTTACCTCAAGGCGATCATGGAGGCTCTGTCGCCGAACAACCCGGCCCAGCGGGTCGTGTTCATGAAATCCGCCCAAGTGGGGGCGACGGAAGCCGGAAACAACTGGATCGGATTCTGCATTCACCGCGCGCCGGGGCCGATCCTAGCGGTTCAACCGACGACCGATCTGGCCAAGCGCCTCAGCCAGCAGCGGATCGAGCCGTTGATCGAGGAAAGCCCGGACCTCCGGGCGCTCGTCCTGCCCGCCCGGTCGCGCGATGCCGGAAATACGGTGCTGGCGAAGCGCTTCCCCGGCGGCCAGTTGGTGCTGACCGGCGCGAACTCGGCCGTGGGCCTGCGGTCCATGCCCGCGCGCTGGCTGTTTCTGGACGAGGTTGACGCCTACCCGGGCGACCTTGAGGGCGAGGGCGATCCGGTGGCGCTGGCCGAGGCCCGCACCGACAGCTTCGGCCACCGCAAGAAAATCTTCCTGGCCTCGACGCCCACGATCAAGGGGCTCAGCCGGATCGAGCGGGAGTTCGAATTGACCGACCAGCGCCGCTATCACGTCCCCTGCCCACATTGCGGCGGGTTGCAATGGCTGAAGTTCGAACGGCTGCGCTGGGAGAAGGGGCGACCGGAGACCGCTGCCTATCTTTGCGAACACTGCGAGGCCCCGATCGCCGAGCGGCACAAGACATGGATGATGGACGAGGCGAACGGGGCGGATTGGTTGCCGACCGCCGCCCCCGATGTACAGGCCTCGGCCGAGACGGCGGGGGTGATCGGGTTCCACATCTCGGGCCTCTATTCCCCGCTGGGGTGGCTATCGTGGGAGGAGATCGCCCGGCGCTGGGATCAGGCGCAGGGCAACGACTCCGCGCTCAAGACCGTGAAGAACACTGTGCTCGGCGAAACCTGGGCCGAACGTGGCGAGGCGCCGGACTGGCAGCGGCTTTATGAACGCCGCGAGGACTGGCAGTTGGGCCGGGCCCCTGCGGGTGTGCTGATCCTGACGGCCGGGATCGACGTCCAACGCGACCGGATCGAGATCGATGTCTGGGGCTGGGGACGAAACTTGCGCTCCTGGCTGGTCGATCACGTTGTCCTCGAAGGCGACACGGCGCGGGCGGAGGTCTGGGCCGATTTGAACGAGTTCCTCGGCATGACGTGGGAACACGCTTCCGGCGCCCGGATGGCGCTGGCGCGGGTGGCAATTGACTCCGGCGATGGGGCCACGACCGATGCAGTCTATGCCTGGGTCCGGCAGGCGGGCCACGGGCAGGTGATCGCCATCAAGGGCGTGGCCGGGTTCGACCGATCCACCCCGGTCGATGGTCCCACCTATGTGGAAACGACAGAGGGCGGGCGGAAACTGCGCCGCGGCGTTCGCCTCTGGAAGGTCGCGGGCGCCGTGTTCAAAGCCGAAACCTATCGCTTCCTGCGCCTGGCAGCCCCGACCGACGAGGAAAGGGCGGCGGGCGCCGACTGGCCTGCGGGCTTCGTCCACATCCCGAAGGGCACCACGGCCGAATGGGTGAAGCAGTTGACCTCGGAGCAGCTGGTCACCCGCAAAACCCGCACCGGCTATCAGAAGCTCGAGTGGGAACAGACCCGGGAGCGCAACGAGGCCCTCGACTGCCGCGTCTATGCCCGCGCGGCCGCCTGGCTGATGGGCATCGATCGCTGGGACAACGCCCGCTGGGAAGCGCTGGAAGAACAGATCGGGCCCGCGCGCCCGGCAACTACCCACGCCGGTCAACCCGACCGGCCGCAACCGCAATCTGCCCCGAAGCGGCCAACCGGCTGGCTCGGGCCCCGACGTGGAAAATGGCTCTGATGTCCTTCTCGCAAGCCGAACTCGATGCGTTGCGCCGCGCCTATGCCGCAGGCGCACTGGTGGTGGAGTATGATGGGCGTCGGCTGACCTATGGCAATGCGGCCGATCTTCTGGCCCGCATCCGCTTCATCGAAGGCCAGATGGCGTCTGGCGCGGGCAATTCCCGCCCCGTCGCGGGCAAGGCCAGCTTCAGCCGGGGCCGCACATGAAACCCACCCCACCCGATGTGCCCTGGGGCGTGATCGACCGGATCGTGGCCACGGTCGCGCCCCGCACGGCAGCCCGGCGATACGCCGCCCGGGTGGCGATCGCCAATCTGCGGCGTGGCTATGATGCCGCCGCCCGCGGGCGTGGCACGGATGGCTGGCGCGCCGGATCGACGGCGGCTGACGCGGAAATCGCAGTTGCGGGCGGCGCCCTGCGCGACCGGATGCGCGATCTGGTCCGCAACGACCCTCTGGCCGCCAAGGCCGTGCAGGTGCTGGTGTCGAACATCGTCGGCACCGGCATTCGCCCCCGGGCCGCCGCGGCCGATCCGGCGCTGAACAAGCTCGCCGATGATCTCTGGAAGCGCTGGGCGCCGCGGGCCGATGCCGACGGGCACATTGATTTCTATGGCCTCACCGCCCTCGCCGTCCGCGAGATGATCGAAGGCGGTGAGGTCTTTGCCCTGCGCCGTCGCCGCCGGGCCAGTGACCGCCTTGCCGCCCCAGTGCAGATCCAACTGAACGAGGCTGATCACCTCGACGGGGCCAAGTTCGACAACCGGCCGGATGGTGGCCGGATCGTCCAGGGTATCGAATACGACGCGCTGGGCCGCCGCCGGGGCTACTGGATGTTCCCCGATCATCCCGGCGATGCGATGCCGGTCTTTGGCCGCCGGTTTGAATCGCTGAGGGTCGATGCGGATGGGGTCGCCCATCTCTTCGAACGTCAGCGGGTCCAGAACCGGGGCGTGCCCTGGGGCGTCCCAGCAATGCGGGCGCTGCGGGAGTTGGGCGACTGGCAGACCGCCGAACTCGTGCGGAAGAAGATCGAGGCCTCGATGGTGGGCTTCGTCTTTGGGGCCGACGAGGATCAGCAGTCGATGGCGCCGGTGGTGCAGGATGCCGACGGCAACCGGATCGAGCAGTTCGAACCCGGCCTCATCGGCTATGTCCGCAACGGCAAGGACATCAAGTTCAACACGCCCGCCTCGACCTCGGGCATCTATGAATGGAACCGGGTGCAGCAGCACATCATCTCGGCTGGGTTCCGCGTGCCTTATGAGCTGATGACCGGCGACTTGAGCCAAGTGAACTTCGCCTCCTCCCGTGTCGGCCTGCACGAGTTCCGCCGGATGGTGGAAGCGGTGCAATGGCAGGTGGTGATCCCGATGTTCTGTCAGCGCATCTGGGATTGGGTGATGGAGGCCGCCTGGACGGCAGGCGCCCTGCCCCAACCGGAGATTGCCGTCGAATGGGCGCCGCCCCGTTTTGAGAGCGTCAACCCGCTGCAGGACGTCACGGCCGATCTGATGGAGGTTCGCGCCGGGTTCTCGACCCCGGCCCAGCAGATCGCCCGGCGCGGCTATGACCCGCGCGAGGTGGTCGAGGAATGGCAGAAGTATGCCGCCCTCTTCGATCAACTGGGCCTGATCTTCGACGCCGACCCCCGCCGCGTCAGCCGCGCAGGTCTCGCGCAAGCCGTGGACGCAGGCGGTAGCAGCCCGCCCTCCGACGAAAGGTAACACCATGCCCAATGAGACCCGAAACCTCCCGCTGATCACGCGGGAGGCCTCGCTGCGGCTTGTCCGCGGCGAAGGCGACGACATGACGATCGATGTGATCTGGACCACCGGCGCGACCGTCCAGCGGCGGCGCTATGAAGGCTGGGATGATGTCGTCGAATATGACGAGGAACTGGTCGTCACGCCCGGTGCCGTCCGGATGGAGCGCCTGAACGCGGGCGCGCCGTTTCTGGACTCGCACCGGTCTTGGGGCCTGGAATCCGTCGTGGGCGCCGTCCTGCCCGGCACGGCAAGGATCGAAGGCGGCCAGGGCTTTGCCCGGGTCCGGCTGACCTCGGCGCCGGATGCCGCGCCGATCGTGCAGCGGATCATGGATGGCACGGTCTCGGCCGTGTCGGTCGGCTACCGCGTCCACCGCTACGACATCACCAAAGCCCAAGGGCAGCGCGAGCTGTGGCGCGCGGTCGACTGGGAGCCGATGGAAATCTCCGCCGTCGCCATGCCCGCCGATCCCGGGGCGCATATCCGCGGCGCTGATGCGACGGCTGGCACCGCCCGCCCCGAAACCCTCACCCCCTGCCGCCTCACCCGGGCCGACGCGCCCGCCCCTTCCCCGAACCAGACGAGGACCACCATGCCCGAGACCCAAACGCCTGAAACTGACGCGCCCGCCGAAACCCGCACAGCGCCCGTCGCCCAAGCGGCCGCCGATCCTTCGCCTGACGCCATTCGCACGGAGGCGAACCGTTCCGCGGCCGAGGTGCTAGCGCTTTGCGAACGCCACGCGCTGGGCGCGGGCTTCGCCGCTGATCTGATCCGCCGCGGCCTCTCGCTCGACGCCGCCCGCGCAGCGATCCTCGACAAGCTGGCCGAGGCCGATGCTCCCGCCGCAAGGGGCTCCGAACCCGTGGCCGCCACCGCTCGCGGCACCGGGGCGGCCGATGCCGCCTATCGCGATGCCATGTCCGAGGCGCTTTTGCACCGCCACAACCCCGGCCGTGCCCAGCTGACCGACCGCGCCCGCGAGTTCCGCGGCCTGACCCTCCTCGAACTGGCCCGCCACGCCCTTGACCGGCGCGGGATCGCCACGCGCGGCCTTTCGAAGATGGAACTGGCCACCGAAGCCCTGATCGGCCGCTCGGGCCTGCATTCGACCAGCGACTTCCCCCTGATCCTGGCCAACGTCGCCAACAAGACCCTGCGCGCGGCCTATGACATCACGCCCCGCACCTTCACCGCCTGGGCGCGGCAGGCGGTGATCACCGACTTCAAGCCGGTCGCCCGAAACCAGCTGGGCGGCGCACCGGACCTCCTCCGCGTGCCGGAATCGGGCGAGTTCACCTATGGCACGATCGGGGAAAGCCGCGAGGTCTATGCGCTGGTCACCTACGGCCGGATCGTCGGCATCACCCGCCAGACCCTGATCAACGACGACCTCGATGCCTTCACCCGCATCCCTTCGGCCTTTGGCGCCGCCGCGGCCGATCTCGAAAGCGACCTCGTCTATTCGATCTTCTCCACCAACCCCAACATGGCCGACGGCAACCCGCTCTTCCATGCCTCCCACGCCAACCTCGGCACAGCGGGCGCGATCTCAGAAACGACCCTCGCCGAGGCCTACCGCCTCTTCGGCAACCAGCGGGGCCTTGAGGGGCGCCAGATCAGCGTTCTGCCGCGCTACATCATCACACCGCCCGGTGTCCGGTCGGTCGAAGCGCGCAAGAACGTAACCGCCACCACCCCCAACGCGGTGGCCGGGGTCAATGCCTTCGCCAACCGTCTGGAACCGATCGAGGAAGCCCGCCTGATCCCCGCCGCCGGGCCCGACCCTTGGTTCCTTGCCGCCGATCCGTCGCGGATCGACACGATCGAGTTCGCCTATCTCGAGGGCCAGCAGGGCGTCTACACCGAGACCCGTTCCGGCTTCGAGGTGGACGGGATCGAGATCAAGGCCCGTCACGACTTCGCCGCCAAGGCCATCGACTGGCGCGGCCTCTTCCGCAACGCGGGCGTCTGACGCCCCTCTCTGAAGGAGAACCCCGATGAAGAACTTCATCGCCAATGGCGAAACCATCAACATCATCGCCGCGGCCGTCATTGCCTCCGGTCAGGGCGTACTGGTAGGCAGCATCTTCGGCGTGGCAGAAGGTGCGGCAGCGATCGGCGAAACCGCCGTGATCCGGCTGGTGGGCGTGTTTTCGCTGCCGAAGGCGCCCTCGCAGGCCTGGACGGTCGGCCAGACGATCTACTGGGATGCGGCCAACAGCCGGACGACCAACGTCTTGACGGGCAACACCCGGATCGGCATCGCCACTCAGGCGGTCGCTGGCGGTGCGGGCGACACAACCGGGATCGTGCGCCTCAATGGGGGCGCGACCTGAGATGTCGGCCTTCGCAATGGCCACCGCCGCCCTCTTCCGCGATCTGAACCTCGCGCAGGATGCGCTGTGGCGATCTGGTGGGGCTGGCGCGCCGGTCGCCGTCCGCGTGATGCTGCGGCGACCGGATGCGGTGACCGCCTTTGGCGAAGGCCGGTTCGTCACCGACACCGTGATGATCGATGTCGAATGCGCCGCGCTGGGCGCCCTGGCACCGGGCGACACTTTCGAGATCGGCGGCGTGATCTACGAAGTTCGGGGAGAACCCCTGCGCGACGCCCTGCGCCACGTCTGGAAGGCTGAGGCGCGCGAGGCATGAAGATCGGCGCCACCATCGACGGCGATCTGAACGCGATCGCCACCGAGATCCTGCGAGAGGCAGAGGCCGCGGTTACACGAGGCGTCTTTGCGGCCGGACGGGGCTTGCGCGACGACTGGCGCGGGCAGGTTCGGGCTTCTGGGCTTGGGTCGCGCCTCGCCAACACCGTCCGTCAGGCCGACTTCCCGCGATCGGGCACATCGTTGCGCGCAGCAAGCCTCGTCTGGACAAAAGCGCCCGACATCCTGCACGTCTTCGATGCCGGGGTGCTAATCCGCGGCAAGGACGGCCTCTGGCTCGCTATCCCCCTGCCCGCCGCGGGCCTCACCGGCCTCGGCCGCCAGCGCGTCACGCCCTGGCGCTGGGAACAACGCACCGGCATGCGCCTTCGGTTCGTCTATCGCCGCAACGGGCCGAGCCTGCTCGTCGCCGATGATGCGCGGCTGAACAGCCGGGGGCTCGCGGCGGCAAAAGGCGGCCGTCGGCGGCGGGATGGGGTTTTGACTGGGGCCCAGACGGTGCCCGTGTTCTTGCTGTTGCGGCAGGTGAAGATGCCGAAGAAGCTGGACCTCGATGGGTTGGCGCGGGATGCGACAGCACGGCTGCCGGGAGCGATCCTGGCGGCGTGGGAGTAAAATTGAAGCAGCATTTGCCTCGATTTTCAGTTAGACCCCGTAGTGTGCTTTCCATCCGCGTCTTGGCTTCACAGTGACGCCTGGAAGCAGCGCATTAACGGCACGAGCGTGCTTGCCGGATTGTTCAACCAGCGTCGTTTGCGCGACCCTAGAATAGACTTTCTTGAAACACTGGGCGTAGAAATCCCTTGCGGGCTGCGGCCAAGCGGGCCGATATCCTGAGTCCATCTCTAGAAACTTCTTTGCGCAATAGATCACCAGATCGGTCAACTGAATCAGTGGATGCTTCCGTGAGTCGATCGAATAACTGAACTCTACAAGCCACTTGATTCGGTGCGCCGCCACCACATCAAACCTTCTGAAGCGTGTGATATTCGCGATCTGCTCTTCGAACATCTCTTTCTCATCAATGATCGTGATGCCGCGTGCGGTTGAACCGAGCCGCTCCTTCACATGATGATTGATGTGGGTGACGAGATAGTCAAACGCCAAAAGGTAGGGAACCCGACTATCGAAAACCTGATGCTCCGCTCCCGTGGCATTGGCAGCCAAGCGCCCTTTATCGATAGCGACAAAATGGACTTGATGGGAGCGCGCCTCGAGAAGGTCCAGTAGATCAAACGCCAATTGATTTCGCCGAGCCCGTGCATGCCCAGCGAATGGCCCTTCACCGTTAGGACTCAGCAGCTCATGAGCATGCAACTCGAAATTCGCGGGAACTGCCCCGGGGTTGAAGTAAGCTTTTACAATCTGCTCCACTGCTGCAGTTGTTGCTACCCAGCCTTTGTCCTTCACGGAAATGCCGCCCAGCACGAAAATCGGCTCCTGACCGACGTTCAGATCGGCCCCGTTGCAGCCAGTCTCGTCTAGATAAAAGAAGTGCATTCTTTGGAACCTCATACTGTCGAAATGGGTGTGCGACCACGCGACTTGCCGTTTCCAGGAGATAAGCCCGGAGCATCACCTCCGCAACCCATGCGAGAATCGACTTGAGGCCCGCTGCTTCAAGAGCGACCCCCTTTAAAAAGCTTCCACGTTCTCTTCACTGCTGGCGGATATAAACATGCCTACGCAATCCACGGCCGAGCGGCTGCTCGCGTCGCTCCACACCTTATTGTCCGGCGCGACGCCTCCGGGGGCAAAGGTGCTGCGCAACGCGATCCTGCCCGAGAAGGTGCCTGCCGCCGGGGTGGTGATCCTGCGCGATGGCGATCCGGGGCCGCCAGAGGTGTGGCTCTCCCCGCCGGGCTACTACTACGAGCACCGGGCCGAGATCGAAGTGGTGGTCGACGGCACTCCGGCCGCACGGGATGCTGCGTTCGACGCGCTCCGCCTTGCGATCGGCACGGCGCTTGCCGCCGACCGAACGCTGGGCGGTCTCTGCGACTACATCACACCCGAGGCGCCGGAACCGGTGCTGATGGCGATCGACGGCAATGAGGGTCTGAAGGCGGCGGTGTTCCCGGTGATCCTCGCTTACGCCACCACCGACCCGCTTCTCTGACCAACCCCGAAAGGACTGACCCATGGCCCGCCAGCCCGGCGCGCGGACGCAAGTCGCGTTCGCCTTCGAATCCGTTTACGGTACGCCGCCCGCCAGCGGCTATCGCCAGATGCCCTTTGCCACGACGACCCTCGGCTCAGAACAGGGGCTCCTCTCGCCCGAACTTCTGGGCTATGGCCGCGACCCACAGGCGCCGATCCGCGATGCGGTGAACGTCGATGGCGATGTCGTCATTCCCATGGATGCCGAGAACCTGGGCTTCTGGCTGAAGGCGATCTTCGGCCAGCCCACGACCACCGGCACCACGCCCCGGACGCACACTTTCCAGTCGGGTGGCTTCACCCTGCCCAGCATGGCGATCGAGACGCAGATGCCCGATGTGCCGCGGTTTGCCATGTATTCGGGCCTCGTCGCCGATCGCATCCAATGGCAATCGCAACGTTCGGGGCTGTTGACCGCGACGGTCGGCCTGATCGGGCGGGGCGAGACGGTTGCCGCCACGACGGCCGCCGGAACCTTGACGGACGCCACCCTGCCTTTGCAGCGCTTCGGCAATTTTCAGGGGGCGATCACGCGGAACGGGGCGGCGCTGGGCAATATCGTCTCGGCCCAGGTCTCCTATGCCAACAACCTCGACCGGATCGAGACCATCCGCAACGACGGCCTTCTCGAGGGGTTGGACCCGTCCATGGCGGCCCTGACCGGATCGATCGAGGCCCGCTTTGCCGATCTGACCTTGGTGAACCAGGCGATTGCCGGTGACCCCTGCGAACTGGTGTTCGCGTGGAGCCTCGGGGCAAACGCGTCGCTCACCTTCACCGTGCACGCCGCCTACCTGCCCCGCCCCCGCATCCCGATCAACGGGCCGCAGGGGGTGCAGGCGACCTTCGATTGGCAGGCGGCCCGGGCCACGTCCCCCGCCCGCATGTGCACCGCCGTCCTTGTCAACACGACCACCAGCTATTGAGGAGTGTCCCCATGATCCGCCTGAACCTTTCCCCCGAACCCGCCTGGCTCGATCTGGGCGGCGGGGTGCGCCTGCGCCTTGCCCCCCTGACCTCCGCCCTGATCGGTGCCGCCCGAAGCGATGCGCAGGTGGCAAGCCTCCCCGAAGACGCGCCCGCTGATCAGGTGGCCGTCGCCTTGGCCAAGGCAATCGGGTCACTGGCAATCCTCGATTGGGAAGGGGTGGGCAATGCCGAGGGCTATCCGGTGCCGCCCACGCCCGAGGCCGTCGCCGCGCTTCTCGACCTCTTCCCGCTCTTCCAGCGCTTCCAGACCGACTATGTGGCCAAGGGCCTGATCCTGGCCGATGAGGGAAACGCCTCCGCGCCCTTGCCGAATGGCACTTCGGCGGGGGCGAACGCTACTGCGCCGGATGCGTAAAGCCCTGCCCTGCCTGCCCCGCTGATCTGCACCGTCCCCGCACGTTAGAGGCCTGGCAGGTTTGGGAACTCGCCCAAGCCCTGCGCGGCCAGTTCCGCGCCATCCCCGGCGGGGTGGTCGGCTGGGACCTGACGGCCGCCTTGGCCATGGCCGAGGCGCTGGGCCTGAACCGGCTGATCACGGCCGAGCTTCTGCCCCTGATCGAACCCTTCGCCGTGCGCGGCATCAACGCCCAAGTGAGAGCCCAAGACCATGACGACGCGATCTGAACGCCGGGTCTCGGTGCGCCTTGTTGCGACCGGCGGCCAGGCGCTGAAGGCCGAACTGGTCGGCATCGGCCAGGAGGGGGCCCGCGCGCTGACCCTGATCGAAGCGGCAGGGCCGCGGGCGGCGGCGGGCCTCAATGCCGCCGGGGTCTCCGCAGGCGAGGCCATGCGCCAGATGCAGGACTTGGCCGATCGGGCGGCCCGGGCCGCGTCAGCTTTGCGGCAGGCTGGCGCCATGTCGGGGACGGTCATGAACACAGTCAACCGCTCGACTGGCGTCTCAGGCGGCATAGCGCGCGATGCGGCGGATGTGGCTGCCTATGGCCGGGCGCTTGATGACCTTCGCGCCAAGCACAACCCACTCTTTGCAGTGGTGCGGGAGTATCGATCGAACCTGACCGAGATCCGGCAGGCGCACCGGGTCGGGGCGATTTCGGCGGAGGAGATGACGGCCGCCATTGCCCGGGAGCGGCAGGCAACGCTGGCCAGCATCGCCGCAATCAAGGGGCGGACCACGGCGCTGGGCGGGATGAGCAATGCCACCCGCAACGCCAGCCACCGCATGGCCAACCTGTCGTTTCAGCTTCAGGACATTGGGGTGTCGCTGGCGGGCGGCATGAACCCCTTCATGGTCATGGCGCAGCAGGGCAGCCAGATTTCCCAGATTTATGGGTTTGGGAATGGCGGGGTCGGTGCCCTCTTCCGCGATCTGGGCGGCATGGCCCGCACCCTCGGCCAAGGGGTGCTGCAAGTTGCAGGGCGCTTCCCGCTGGTGACGGCCGCCGTGGCGCTGGGCTCGGCCGCGATCGCGGGGATGCGGAACGAGATCAACGAGACCACCGGCGCGCAGGTCAGCTTCACCGATGTCGCCCGGGCCGCCTGGCAGGTGTTCGCAGAGAACGTCTACCAGATCGGAAAGCCGGTCTTCGACACGATCCGCGGCTGGTGGGACAATGCCGTCGCCTGGGCCGATTGGGCCTGGGAGCGGATCGTCGATGGCGTCATCTGGATGGGCGACCTCGTTATCAACGCCTTCAAGGTCGCGGCGGCGGGTGCCACTTACGCCTTCCAGGGCGTGCCCGATGCCGTCGGCGCGCTCGCCGTTGGCGCCGCGAATGCGGTGATTGATGCCGTCAACTGGATGATCGAGAAGGCGCTGGCCGGGATCAACGCCCTCGCCGAAGCGGCAAATGCGGCCCTTGAAGCCATCGGCCTTGATCCGGCCCTGTCCACTTTGGACCCGGCGACGTTTCGGATCGACAGCGTAGCGAACCCCTATGCCGCGCGTGATGCCGAACGCCGGGCGGCCTTGGCGGCGCAAATCCGCGGCATCGTCTCGGGCTCGCCCCTGTCGGAATACTTCAACGACGTCCGCGATCGGGCGTTGCAAATCTCGGTCACGCCCGACGATCCGGCCGCCGGGGGCGTGGGCGGCAGTGGTGGCCCTTTGCAGACAGCCGAGGAAGTCGCCGCCGCGGCCGACGTTGCCGCCACTGGCTGGGCCGCCGTCAGCGAAGCGCTCTCAACCTACGCCGCCGAGGCCGCGAACTGGGGCGGCAGCGTCGGGGAAGCGATCACCAGCGCTTTTCGTGCGGGCGAAGAGGCCGTCGCCGAATTCGTCCGGACGGGGAAGCTCGATTTCAGCAGCTTGGCGACGTCGATCATCGCCGATCTGGCCAAGATCGCCTTCCGCCGCTTCGTCTTCGGCCCCCTCGCCTCGGCGCTGGGCGGTGTTCTGGGCGGGATCGGTGGGGGCATTGGCGGCGGCTCGATCTCGGCCGGGGTCTATCATGCTGGGGGAAGAGTGCCCGGCCCCGCCAGCATGATGATCCCCGCCGCGACCCTCGCTGCCGCCCCGCGTTTCCACAATGGCGGCGGCATGGGCCTCAAGTCCGACGAATACGCCGCCGTCCTTCTGCGCGGCGAACGCGTTCTGAACCGTGCCGAGACCCGCGCCTGGGAAGGCAGGGCGGGCACCACAGTCAACATCTACGCCCGCGATGCAGAGAGTTTCCGCGCCTCCCGCGCGCAAGTGGCCTCCGACATCGCCCGGGCCGTGGCCTACGGCCGAAGGAGCAGCTGAATGGCGTTTCACGAGATACGGTTTCCCGATGGGATCAGCCGGGGCGCAAAGGGAGGGCCGGAACGCCGCACCCGGATCGTCGAACTGGCCTCGGGCGATGAGGAACGCAACGCCTCCTGGGCGAACTCGCGCCGCCGCTATGACGTCTCCTATGGTGTGCGCCGAGCCGACGATCTGGCCGCGGTCGTCGCCTTCTTCGAGGCCCGGAACGGGCGCCTGCATGCGTTTCGGTTCAAGGATTGGTCGGACTACAAATCCTGCCTGCCCTCGGCGGCGCCCGCGGCCACCGACCAGATCATTGGCACCGGGAACGGAGCTACCACCACCTTTGCCCTGACCAAGACCTATGCCTCCGGCGCGCAATCCTGGGTGCGGGCGATCATCAAGCCAGTGGCGGGCACCGTCACCGTTTCGCTGAACGGGGTCGCGCAAGGATCGGGCTGGTCGGTCAACACAACCACCGGAATCGTCACCTTCGTCGCTCCACCGGCCACCGGCGCCGTGATCCGCGCCGGGTTCGAATTCGACGTGCCGGTGCGCTTTGACACCGACGAGCTGCCCGTCACGCTCGACATCGAACGCACAGGCTCCATCCCCTCCATTCCGCTGATCGAGGTGCGCCGATGACCCCGCCCAAAGACCGCAACACCATGGGCTTCGTGGCCTATGTCTCGCTGGCCCTCGCCCTTTCTGCCCAGGGCGGCGCAGCGATCTGGTGGGCGGGCATCATCAACACCCGCGTCGCCATGATCGAACGGCAGATGAATGACCTTCTGCTGATCCGCCCCGAGCAAATCCGCGACATGGCCGAGGCGCTGCGCGCCATCGCCGTGATCGAAGAGCGGATGATCCGCCTCGACGAGAACATCGCCCGCATCGGCGCTGCCGTCGGCCGCCTCGAACAACAGGACCGCACCCCATGAAGACCCTGCCTGCAGGTTTCCAGGCGCATCTGGACGAAGGCACCACAACCCTCGCTTGGTGCTGGAGGCTTGAGCGCCGCGATGGTGCCGTCTTCGGCTTCACCGATCATGATCGCCCCCTCACCTTCGCGGGCACCAGTTTCGAACCGGAGACGGGTTTCGCGGCCAGCGAGATCAGAAGTCTGGGCGATCTGTCGGTCGACGCCCAGGACGTGCAAGGCGCACTGCGGTCTGACCGGATCACCGAAACCGATATCGCAGACGGGCTCTGGGACAATGCTGCGGTCGAAGTTTGGCTGGTGAACTGGCAAGCGGTCAGCCAGCGCGTGCTGATGCGTCGCGGCAGCATCGGTGAGATCAGGCGGGGGCGGCACTCCTTCACAGCCGAGGTTCGCGCGCTGGCGCATCTCTTGAACCAGCCGGTCGGTCGGACGTTTCAGTATTTCTGCGACGCCACCTTAGGAGATGCGCGCTGTGGGGTGAACCTGACCGGCCCAGCCTACCGTGGCACCGGGTCGGTCACGGCCACGATCGGCGACCGGCGGTTTTCGGTGGCTTCTGGACTTGCGGCCTTTGCATCGGGCTGTTTCGATTTCGGTGTGGTGGAATGGGCCACGGGTGCCAATGCCGGGCGGCGGGCGGAGGTGGCCAGCCACACGCTGGCCAGCGGCACGGCCACGATCACCCTGATCGAGGCACCAGTGCGCCCGATCGCCCCGGGCGACGCCTTCGCGATCACCGCAGGCTGCGACAAACGCCATGCCACCTGCCGCGACCGGTTCGGCAATGCGCTGAACTTCCGCGGCTTCCCATCGATCCCCGGCGATGATCTGGTCACCCGCTACCCCAACGAGACCGACGCGAACTCTGGCGCCCCCCTGCGCCCGCTTGCCGATGGCTGAGACCCGCGCCACGGCCGATCCCGCCCAAGTGGTGGCGATCGCGGAAAGCTGGCTCGGCACGCCATACCTGCATCAGGCCTCCGCCCGCGGCCTTTGCACCGATTGCCTTGGCCTCGCGCGTGGCATCTGGCGCGACCTGCATGGGGCCGAACCCGTCGCCCCGCCGCCCTACACCCGCGACTGGGGCGAGAGCAGCGGCCGCGAAGTGATGTTGGATGCCGCCCGCGCCTTCCTGATCGAGATACCCATCAGGGCGGCTGAACCCGGGGCCCTGATCCTGTTCCGCATGGTGGCAAGCGCACCAGCCAAGCACTGCGGCATCCTCGTGCCGGGGGCCGCTGAGCAGCTGGCCCTCATCCATGCCCGCGAGACCACCGGCGTCACCCGCGAACCCTTCACCCTGCCCTGGCGCCGCCGCGCCGTGGCCGCCTTCCTCTTTCCAGGCTGATCACCAATGGCAACCATGCTCCTCGCCGCCGCCGGTTCCGCAATCGGTAGCGCCTTCGGTGGTGCGTTTCTCGGCTTCAGCGCCGCAACCATCGGCGGCGCCATTGGGTCTTTCGCGGGCTCCGTCATCGACAGCCTGATCATCGGTTCGCTGGCCCCCGACCAGCGCATCGAGGGCGCGAAGCTTGACGACCTCCGCTTGACCTCGGCCACTGAAGGGGCCGTGATCCCGCGGCTTTACGGCACAATGCGTCTGGGCGGGAACATCATCTGGGCCACGGATTTCCGCGAGGAGCAGTTCCGCCAGACCCAAGGCGGTGGCAAAGGCGGTGGCCCCAAGGTCGTAACCGAAGGCTATCGCTACTACGCCTCCTTTGCGGTGGCGCTGTGCGAAGGCCCGATCGGCGGGGTCTGCCGCATCTGGGCCGATGGCAAACCCTTCGATGTGCCGGGCGCCGTCATCCGTGTGCACTTGGGCACGGAGAGCCAGATGCCTGATCCGTTCATTGTGGCGAAGGAGGGCGCTGGGCAGGCCCCGGCCTATCGCGGCATGGCCTATGTCGTCTTCGAGGATCTGGCCCTTGACACCTTTGGCAACCGCCTGCCACAGCTTTCCTTTGAAGTGATCCGCCCTTCCCCTGATCCGGGAGCCATGGAACGCCTCGTGCGCGCTGTGAACCTGATCCCCTCAGCGGGCGAGTTCGTCTACTCGACCCAGACCGTTACCCGCACCACCACCGCCCCAGGCCTCTGGGGCTCTTCGGGTGGCAATGGCACCTCCACGCCCGAGAACGAGAACAGTGTCGAAGGTCTGCCCGATCTGGTGGCGTCGCTGAACCGGCTCGACGCCGCGCTGCCCGAATGTGAAGCCGTGTCCCTCGTTGTGTCCTGGTTCGGCACCGATCTCAGGGCAGGAAACTGCCAGATCAAGCCGGGCGTCGAATCCACCACCAAGACCACCACCCCGATGGTCTGGCAGGTGGACGGTGTGACGCGCGCTTCGGCCCATGTCGTCTCCACAATCGACGGCGGCCCAGCCTATGGCGGCACGCCGACCGATACGGCGGTCGTGCAGGCCATCCAGGAACTGAAGGCCCGCGGCAAGCGCGTCACCTTCTACCCCTTCATCCTGATGGATATCCCCGCGGCCAACACCCTTCCGAACCCCTATTCTCCGAATGGAAGCACGCCCGGCCAGCCCGTCTATCCGTGGCGCGGCCGCATCACATGCGTCCCCGCGGCAGGGTTTGCGGGCACGGTCGATAAGACGGCCGCCGCCGCCAGCCAAGTGGCCAACTTCTTCGGTTCGGCCACCCCGGGGCAGTTTGCGGTCTCGGGCACGACGGTCAGTTTCTCCGGCAGCGGCAGTGATTGGGGCCTTCGCCGGATGATCCTGCACTATGCCCATCTCTGCGCGGCCGCCGGGGGCGTCGATGCCTTCCTGATCGGCACCGAGATGCGTGGGCTGACGCAAATCCGCTCCGGCGCCTCGACCTATCCGGCCGTCACAGCCTTCGTGCAACTGGCCGCCGATGTCAGCGCGATCCTCGGGCCCGGCACCAAGGTCAGCTACGCCGCCGACTGGTCAGAATACTTCGGCCATCAGCCTGCTGATGGCTCGGGCGATGTGTTTTTCCACCTCGATCCACTCTGGGCCGCGACGAATGTCGATTTCGTGGCCATCGACAATTACCTGCCGCTCTCCGACTGGCGCGATGGGGATGATCACCTCGATGCCCTGGCTGGTTGGCAGGGGCCACACCAGACGGCCTATCTGCAAGCGAACATCGAGGGCGGCGAAGGCTATGACTGGTTCTATGCCTCCTCGGCCGACAGGATTTCTCAGACGCGGACGGCGATCACAGACGGCGCTGGCAAGCCTTGGGTCTTCCGCCCGAAAGACCTGCGCAATTGGTGGAGCCAGCCGCATATCAACCGCCCCGGCGGCGTGGAAAGCGGCGGGCCGACGGCTTGGGTGCCCGGGTCAAAGCCGATCCGATTCACGGAAGCCGGTGCACCCTGCGTCGATCGCGGCACGAACCAGCCAAATGTCTTCGTCGATCCGAAGTCGTCCGAGTCCTTCCTGCCGCATTTCTCGCGCGGCTGGCCCGACGAGTTCATCCAGCGCCGCTATGCCGAGGCCCTGATTGGCTATTGGGCGAACCCGGCCAACAACCCGGCAGCGTCCCTTTATTCCGGCCGGATGATCGAGACGGCGGAGATCGCGCTCTGGACATGGGATGCCCGCCCCTTCCCCGCCTTTCCTGCCCGCAGCGATGTCTGGTCCGATGCCGAGAACTGGCGGCTGGGGCATTGGCTGACGGGTCGGGCCGGGGCCACGGGCCTCGCGGAACTCGTCGCCGAACTCTGCGCTCGTGCCGGGCTGGCCCCTGCCGATCTGGACGTGACTGATCTGGCCGGGGCGGTGCCGGGTTTCGCCGTCAACGCGATCGAAAGCCCCCGCGCGTCCATCGAGACCCTTGCCCGCCTCTTCGGCTTCGACGCATTCGAGGCCGAGGGCAAAATCCGCTTCCGCATGCGGGGGCAGCGGCCGGTGGCCACCATTACCCTCGACACGTTGGTGGCGGCCAGTCGCGAGGCCGAGGATCTGGAACTGACCCGGGCGCAAGAGACCGAACTGCCCCTCGCTCTCAAATGGCGACTGATGGCGCGCGACGAAGAATTCGCAGGCATCACGGTCGAGGCGCGCAGGATCACCGTCGACACGGCACGGATTTCGGCGGAGCAACTGCCCATCGCCTCGACCAGTGGTGCCGCCGAACGTGGGGTGCGCCGGGCTCTCTTCGAAGCATGGGTCGGCCGCGAGAAGGCGAGTTTCACGCTACCGCCGTCACGCCTGGCGCTAGACCCGGCCGACGTGATCCTTCTCGATCACGACAGCCGCCTGATCGAATTCGCCCTGACCTCGATCACCGACGGCGCTGGGCGGCGGGTTGAGGCGCGCCGGTCAGATCGCGCGCTTTACGACCTGGCGCCGGGCAGCGATCGGGGCGCCACTTCGGGGGCGAAGGCTGTCTACGGGCCGCCCCTCGTCGCACTGATGAACCTCCCGCAGCTCTCGGAGGATTTCCCAGACTGGCAGCCCTATGCCGCGGCCCATGCTGCCCCTTGGTATGGCACGGCGGCGGTCTGGAGATCGGCCACGACAGACGGCTTCGCGGTGCTGACGACGATTTCGCGGCCGGGCTGGTTCGGCACCTTGGCCTTCCCCTTCTTTGCCGGGCCGACCAACCGCTTCGATCGCGGCAACGAGCTTTGGGTCGACATGATCGCGGGCCAGTTCGCCAGTGTCAGTGATACAGCCGTGTTTTCTGGCACGAACTGGATCGCGATCGAGACCGCCCCCGACCTCTGGGAAATCGTCGGTTTCGCCACCGCCAGCCTGCAATCGCCAGGGCGCTGGCGGCTGACCCGGCTGCTCAGGGGGCTGCTTGGCACCGAGGACGCCATCGCAAACCCAGCCCCCGCCGGGGCGCGGGTCGTTGTGCTGGACGGCGGGGTTAAACCCCTGCCGATCGGCAGTACCGACTATGGCGCGGCCTGGAACTGGCGGATCGGGGCTTCGAGCAAACCCGCAGGCGATCCGGCGAACCTTGCCCTTTCCTTCGCGCCATCGGCCCGTGGCCTCCGCCCTTGGCGGCCGTGTCACGCGAGGCGGGTTAACTTGCCCGGCGGCGATATCGCCCTCAGCTGGACCCGGCGCACCCGCGCCTTTGCGGGTGACAACTGGGCCCTGACGGAGGTGTCATTGGGCGAGACAGCAGAAGGCTACGAGATCGATATCCTGAACGGGGCCGCGGTCGTCCGCACGGTTTCCGGCCTTGCCATGCCTGCCTTCACCTACACGGCAGCCATGCAAACCGCCGACTTCGGCGCGCCGGTTTCCGGTCCCCTTTCTGTGCGCATCGCGCAAACCGGCGCGCTGGGCCGCGGCGCCATCCTCGACATCACCCTTTGATCCGGAGGCCCCATGGCCGACACTCCGAACATTCGCCTGACCTTCCTCGAAGCGAACCAGGCGCAGAAGCACATCACCGTCAACGAGGCCTTCCGCGCCCTCGATGCGCTGGTGCAGCCCGCCGTGGAAAGCACCGGCCTCAACACCCCGCCCGGGTCGCCGGTCGATGGTGCCCGCTATGTCGTGGGCCCCGCACCGACCGGCGCCTGGGCGGGCCAAGCCTTCGCGATCGCCGCTTGGCAGGACGGGGCCTGGGCCTTCTATCCACCGGCCGAGGGCTGGTCTGTCTGGGATCGCGCCACGGATGCCGCCCTGACCTTTCTCGGCGGCGCCTGGGTGCGGCAGGCCGCGCTGCCCTTCCCGGACAACCTATTCCGCCTGGCCGACGATAGCGATCCGACCAAGCTCGCGGCCTTCGATCTCTCGGGCCTATCGGCTGGCACGACCCGCACCTTCACCCTGCCGAACCTCTCGGCCACGCTCGCTCATCTCGGCAATGCCGCTCAGACCTTTGCAGGGGCGACGACGTTTTCGAATGCGGCGGTCACGATTGGCACGGCGACGACGACTGCCACCTATGGGATCGGAACCGGCGGCACGACGACCGGGGTCACCAAGACGGTGAACCTGGGCACTGGCGGCGCGGCCGGGTCGACGACGGTGATCAATCTCGGCTCGACCACTGCCGGGGCGCTGGGAAGCACGATCATCAACACGCCCACGGTGACCTTTGCGGCCAGCGTGACCGCGATCGGCGCCGCGGCCGCGAACGTCACAGCGCTGGGCTTGGGTCTCGGTGGAGCTTCACCTGATGCTTCGAACCGGCTGAGCGTAAACGCCGCCGCGACGCTTCTGAACAATGCGGGCGGATCGCATGAGGCCACGATCAACAAAGCGGCGGCCGGGAATGATGCCAGCCTTGCCCTGAAGACGGGGTTTTCGGCCCGGGCGCTGTTCGGGCTTCTGGGATCGGACGACGTGACGCTGAAGGTCTCGCCCAACGGTTCCGCCTTCTTCGATGCCTTTGTGATCGATCGCACCTCCGGGCGCACTGAGTTCCCCGAACCCGTGATCCTGCCTGGCCACTCGGCGGTGCCTGCCGTGCCGCCCGCGGGAAAGCTGGCCCTCTATGGTCGTCAGCGCGCGGGCGCGCCCTGGCTGGAGGTGGTCCGGCCGACGGGGCGGGATTTTCCGCTTCAGCCCCATACCGGGCTGAACCGTATCGGCACATGGGCCCCATCTACCAGCACCACGATCGTTGTGCAGGGTATCCCGCTGACCAGCGTCGGCACCATCAGCCACCCGGCCCTATCGGCCACCTCCCTGCTGACCAGTTCCCGGCGCTGGCGCGCGACGTCTGCGGCGACAGCGAATTCGGTCGCAGATCAACGGTCTGCCCTGACCGCCTGCTGGCGCGGCAACGCAGCCGGGCTTGGCGGGCTCACCCTGATCACGCGGATCAGCCTGACCACCTTGCAGCCGACCGGCATCGGCTTCTTCGGCCTCCTCGGCTCCGTCGCGGCCCTTGCGACGACCACAGTGCTCTCCGCGCTGGTGGAGGCGATCGGCATTGGCTTTGAACGCGGCACGCATACGAATTGGCAACTCGTTCGCAATGACGCCACCGGTGCACCAACCCTCGTGGATCTCGGTGCCGGTTTCCCAGTCGTGACGGCGGGGCTGATCACTCTGACGATCTGGTGCCCCGCCGCGGGCACCTCGGTCTGGTTGCGTGCGGTGAACGAGCTGACCGGCGCCGTCTTCGAACAGGAAGTGACGACCGACCTGCCCCAGGCGGCGACCTTCCTCGCCCCTCGCCTCTTTCTGAACAACGGCGCCACGGCCGCGGCCGTCGCGTTCGAATGCACTGGCCTTTACCTCGAGACCGACTTCTGAGCCTGAAAGGAGCCCCATGACCCCAGCTGCCTCATCTGCCTATGTCGCCGAACTGCGCCAGCAGATCGCGATCCTCTCCGAGCGTTGCGCGCTTCTTGCCGCCGAACTGGCCACCGCCCGGGAGGTTCAGAACCCCCCGCCGAACCCACCCGCCGCCGTTTGAACCCCGCCGAGACCACCCCGCGCCCCGCCCTTCCGGCGGGGTTTTTCTTAGCCTGAAAGGACCAAATCCATGACCGACAAGATCGATGCGCTGAAGGCCCTCCAAATGGCACTTGCCCGCCTCGGCTATTACACCGGCGCGATCGACGGCCTCTTCGGCCCCCGCACCGATGCCGCACTGAAAGCCGTCGCAGCCGAGGGCGGCGCGATCCGCAACCTGAAGCCTTCGACGGTCGCGGCGGCCGCCGGGCCGATGATCTTCCAGGGCAGCGCCCGCTACCCCGTGGACGAGATCGTCATCCACTGCGCAGCCACCCACCCCGACTGGATGCGCGGGCAGCCCCTTGCAGCCAAGCGCAAGGAGATCGACCGCTGGCACCGCGAAGAGCGTGGCTGGCGCAAGATCGGCTATCACCATCTGATCGATCGCGACGGTGCGATCCTGCCCGGCCGCGCCGAGACCGAGATCGGCGCCGGGGTCGAAGGCCACAATCGCGGTGTGATCCATATCTGCCTGATCGGCGGAGCGGGCTCGGCCGCCACCGATCCCTTCGAGCAGAACTTCACTGCAGCCCAAGATCGGGCCCTGCGCGGCCTGATCGAGGCCATCCGCGCCGAGACCGCCATCACCCGCATCACCGGACACAACGACCACGCCGCCAAAGCCTGCCCGGGCTTCGTCGTGCGCAGCTGGATCAACCGGGCCTGAAACCCATCCAAGGAGAGACCGAAATGAACCTGATCAACCAACCCAGCATGCGCCCCACCCGCAAGATGGCTGCCGTCGGGTGGACCAGCCTTCTCGGCCCGATTGTGGCCGCGATCATCGCGCCCTGGCTACCGGGGCTGTCCGAGGCCTGCGGTGGAGAGGTCGGCGCTTCGCTCGTTGCCGGAGGACTCGCACTGGCGCAGGGGGCGGTGAACTTCGTGGCAGGGTATGTCGTGAAAGAAAGGGAGTGAGGCCCGAACCGCACCGCGATTTCGTAGATGGGTGTGCGGCGCGCGATACAGCCAATCCTCCTGAATGGCACACGCAGCCAGGAGATGGGCCATGCCCCGTTTAGGTCCCCCGTCCATGGGCAGCAAACAAAGCTCTCGTGGACGGTATGCCATACACCAGCATCTGAATTTCAGCGCTTTTGCCCTTCAGGCTGCGCCGCACGAATTCCTGATAGTCGAGGATATGGTTGGCGACATGATCGTCCAGCTGCTGGAACGGCTGTAAATCAGTACAGAACGCAAACGCCTTTTGCCATCCATAGAGTCGCCTACCAATAGCGTCCAGAGTAGCGCTCTGGGATAACTTTATATCGAGGCCTCCGCCCTTGCGAATTGCTTCCCGAATGGCTGCCTTCGAGTTGGAAAGGGCCTCAGTCACACTGTTTCGCATGTTCTGCACCGATTGCTTACTCGGCACGCAGCGGTTTGGCTGGATCGTGCAACCAAGAAAGGTAATCGAGTTGGCGCACTCCCCACGATCTGCTTTTCCCGAACCATCCGAGGCGTTGTACAGTCCAAAACCAAAGCTGGTCAGCGTTTTTTCAGCACAACTGATTGCGGCTTCTAGGTCCGCTTCGTTTGAGGATACCATTAGTATGTCGTCAATGTAGCGGATCGCGGTCACACCCTTATCGTTTAGAGCATGATCCATGTCGTAGAGCAGCACGTTTCCTGCGAATGCCGAAAGTGACGACCCTTGAGCAACACCGATCCCGCCCTTCGGGAACAGTTGGGTGTAGCCCTCAAGCTCTTCAGGATTGGCAAGGTGAACTTCCAGTGCCGCCGCAAAGAGGTCAGACAGAGCGCCATCCTGTGTCTCACGGCGAACAAAATCCACAACGGTGCCGGTGGGAATCTTCGTGAAGAACGATCGGATATCCGACTGGTAGAAATACTTCGCACCACCATCGATCGCCTCTCTGATCGACCTGATTGCCGGGCGAACACCGCCGTAGGGGTTCATAAGGCCCCCAACGCCGTACTTGGAATGGTTCACGTCGTTGATCTTGCCGAGGCGGTCATCAATCTTCGTATTCGATCGGGAATCAGGGTCTTTGGGGTCGAGTAGAACCCGAGGCTGCAACACCTGAAGGATTGCCCTTTGAACTACTCGGTTCTGTAAGGTGGCAATGGCGATAGGTCTCGGGTCTTTGCCTTGCGAAAGCCTCTTCTTCTTGTCCTTCAGTACACCCTTGACTGGGTCGAACTTAAAGCGGCCTTCCCTGAGTTGGGTAATCAGTCTTCTGAGGTGCTTCTGATGTTCATGTTCGAACTCAGCAGCCTGACCCTTGATTTCGGCATTCCCGGAGGTCAGAGCGCTCCGCTTAACGTGCCTCCAGGCAGCAAAGACATTCTGCTCGTTTCGAACCTCTTCAAATAGACTTCTCATATGTTCTCCGTTCGGGTCCCCCATTCGTACAGCCCCGACCGTTGACGGGCACCCATCCACTGCGCACGGCTGGGCCGCGACGACAGACACCTCGGCAGCAAACGCCACTTCGGCGAGCTCACCGTGGCGGGCGATCCGCATGGACAGGTCCAGCTTCACGTCCCCCGCCATGGCAACCATGGACGCTGCGACGAGCGCGAAGGCGCGCACGCCGGAAAGCCAGCTCAGGCGAGCCGGTTTTTGCGGGTCAGATCACACATTTCTCCACCTTTCACCCTAGCAGGTTTTTGGCAATGTCAAGCGCTCTCCGGCCCGGCCGCGCCCGCCGCTTTGAAAGCTTATCTGCTGTGTGGGGGTCGTCCTGGGACGCAGTAATCACAGCTTCGAAGCCAACGGTCAGGTTCAGCCCATCCACTGCGCACGGCTGGGCCGCGACGACAGACACCTCGGCAGCAAACGCCACTTCGGCGAGCTCACCGTGGCGGGCGATCCGCATGGACAGGTCCAGCTTCACGTCCCCCGCCATGGCAACCATGGACATACCGCCTATAGTGGGGTGGGGGCCGTTTGGTTTCAAGATGTCGTATGAAGGATTCTTGTCCGGTTGCTTCGGTCGCCGGAGCCGCCATTGAGTTCTTTGGCGACGTGATGAGCTGGCAGTGACGGAGAACCTGTGGGTTACTACCCGGAAACCGGTCGAGCGTGCCCTTCTGCGGTTTTCGCGCGGTCCTGATCCTACCCGACCACTATCCAGTTGGAATCGCACGCGGTTTTGGCCCGTTTGTTGACCTATTGTTGACCCGCGGTTTGGAACGCAAAAAGCCCCGCTGTGCGGCGGGGCGTAAGGCATTGATCTGCATCGGTATTTTTGGTTGCGGGGGCGCGCAACCTACGATACTTGCGATTGGTCGAACGCCAAATCCCCAAGCTTGCCGCCTAATATAACCTATTATACAGGCTTTGAAAATCATCCTTTGACAGCTCGAAGACTTGCTAGCGAATGTAGGCCCGAACTGGTCAGGTAGCCGTCAACGTTCAGCCTCGCGTCGGCTCAACCAATCTGTAGCTGGTGCTGCGGCCACCGGCATCCTCCTTCTCAAGCACACCCCGATCAACCAGGTCCGCGATGTCGCGGAGCGCCGTGTCCGAAGATACTTTGGTAAGCTTTGCCCATTTCGAGGATGTCAGTTTTCCGTCAAAGCCGTCCAGCAGCCGGTTGATCATGGCGCGCTGACGCTGGCTGAAGGTCTCGCCCGCCATGGCTTCCCAGAAGCGCGCCTTGTGCAGGACGTGGCCCAGAACATCTTCGGTGCCGTCGAAGGCCCGATCCAGGCAGCGGAGGAACCAGTCGAGCCAGCCGGTGATATCCAACCCGCCCTTCTGCGTTCTTTCCAGCATCGCGTAGTATTCGGCCCGCTCGCGGCGGATCTGAGCCGACATACTGTAGAAGCGCTGAGAACTGGCCTCAGATCGGGCCAGAGCCATATCGGCGATGGCGCGGGCGATACGGCCGTTGCCGTCCTCGAACGGATGGATCGTCACCAACCAGAGATGGGCGATGGCGGCTCGGATGACCGGATCTGTGGCATCGCGTCGCTCGAACCAATCCAGAAACGCCGCCATCTCGCTCGGCAAGCGTTCTGCCTCCGGCGCTTCGAAATGGACACGTTCGCGTCCATAGGGGCCAGAGACGACCTGCATCGGCCCAGCCTCCGGGGGGCGCCATGCGCCGACGGCGATCCGGGTCATGCCACTGCGCCCGGTCGGGAACAGCGCGGCATGCCAGCCGAAGAGCCGCTCCGCGGTGAGGGGCGCGACATAGTTCTGCGTCGCATCCAGCATCATCTCGACCACGCCTTCGACATTACGATCGACAGGTGCAAGCGCGCCGATGTCCATGCCGAGGCGTCGGGCAATGGAGGAGCGCACTTGCTGCTTGTCGAGGCTCTCGCCCTCGATCTCGCTGGACTTCAGGACGTCCTCTGTCAGTGTCTGAAGGACGGCTTCAGCTTGCAGGTCGAAGCCGAGCGTCTCCATCCGTCCGACCAGACGGCCCTGCCTGTGACGAACCGCAGCCAAGGTTGTGCTGAGGCTGTCACCGGCCCATGTGAAGCTTGGCCATTCAGCCTGCTGATGGATATAGATCATAATCACCGCCCGTTATGCGGCGATTATGACCGGCATTCGCCGCAGGGCAATAGAAATCCGCAAAACCCGCGGCGATTAGGTTATCTGACCACCGCAGACAGTGCCAAGGGTCGTTGCCGTCGTCCGGAGCGGCACCTAATCTCCTCTCAGCTTTCTTGCGAAAGACCACGCGGCTCTAAGTATCAGGACCATGAGCCTGGAACACATTCTTCGCCAGATCGAGCCCGGCTATGATATTCTCCAATACCGCCGCCTCCCAATGTGGGTAGTTGCGATCCCACCATGACGCATCGATGCCGTAGGGGTGCGGTTGCGGCGACAACACCACGGATATGTCACTTTTGGTGATAGCGATGGCCTTTTCGCAGGGAGAAGGACGGCTCAGGACGGCTGACCAAGTCCCAGCCGATCGATCTTTGGTGCGGCATCGTCACACGCGCTCCATTGCCACGGCGATGCCCTGACCCACGCCGATGCACATGGTGGACAAAGCCCGCCGCCCTCCGGTCAACGCCAGTTGCAGCGCCGCGGTGCCGGTGATCCGCGCACCGGACATGCCCAGCGGATGGCCAAGCGCGATGGCGCCGCCGTTCGGGTTCACCCGCGGGTCGTCATCGGCGATGCCAAGCTGCCGCAGGGTGGCAAGGCCCTGCGCGGCAAAAGCCTCATTCAGCTCGATCACGTCGAAGTCGGTCTGCGTCAGTCCCAGCCTGGCCAGCAGCTTCTGGCTGGCGGGCGCCGGGCCGATGCCCATGATCCGCGGCGGAACACCGGCCACCGCACCGCCCAGAATGCGGGCGATGGGGGTCAGCCCATGCTTCCTCGCCGCCGCTTCGCTGGCGATGATCAGCGCCGCGGCGCCGTCATTCACGCCCGACGCATTCCCGGCGGTGACCGAGCCGTTCGGGAACAAGGGCCGCAGCTTGGCCAGCGCCTCGGGCGTGGTGGCGCGGGGGTGTTCGTCGCGGTCCACGGTCAGCGGATCGCCCTTCTTCTGCGGGATGGTCACCGGCGCAATCTCTTGCGCCAGACGCCCGTTGGCCTGCGCGGCAGCGGCCTTGGCCTGCGAGGACAGGGCCATGGCATCCTGCGCCTCGCGGCTGATCCCGTAGTCATCGGCCACATTCTGCCCGGTCTGCGGCATGGAATCGGTGCCATAGGCCTTGTGCATCGCCGGGTTCACGAAGCGCCAGCCGATGGTGGTGTCATAGACCGCATTGTCGCGCGAGAACGCGCTTTCGGCCTTGGGCATGACAAAGGGCGCGCGCGACATGCTTTCGACGCCGCCCGCGATGTAGATTTCGCCCTCGCCCGCCTTGATCGCGCGGGCGGCGGTGATCACCGCATCCATGCCTGATCCGCACAGCCGGTTCATCGTGGTGCCGCCGATCTCCAGCGGCAGGCCCGCCAGCAGCAGGGACATGCGCGCCACATTGCGGTTGTCCTCACCCGCCTGATTGGCGCAGCCGAAGATCACGTCATCGACCGCCTGCCAGTCCAGACCCGCGTTGCGTGCCATCAGCGCCCGCAGCGGCACCGCGCCCAGATCGTCGGGCCGGACCGAGGACAGCGAGCCTGCATAGCGGCCAATCGGCGTGCGGATATAGTCGCATATGAAAGCTTCGGTCATGGTCACACCTCCGGGCAGATCAGGTCGGCCACCGGGCCGGGGATCAGAAGTTCGGCGCCGGTCACCGCCTGCAAGGCTTCGACCGACAGCGAGGGCAGCTTTTCACGCAGGACGAAGCGCCCGCCTTCGATGTCGATGACGGCAAGTGAGGTATAGACCCGCGTCACGCAGCCCACCCCGGTCAGCGGCAGGGTACAGCGTTGCAGCAGCTTCGGCTTGCCGTCCTTGGTCACATGGTCGGTGATTACGGCCACGCGCTTTGCGCCATGGACCAGATCCATCGCTCCGCCCACGGCCGGAACGCCCTTGGGGCCGGTGGACCAGTTCGCCAGATCGCCGTTTTCCGCCACCTCATAGGCGCCCAGAATCGCCACATCCAGATGGCCGCCGCGCACCATGGCAAAGCTGTCGGCATGGTGGAAAAAGGCCGATCCGGGCTTCAGCGTCACCGCCTTCTTGCCCGCATTGATCACGTCCCAATCCTCGGCCCCTTTGGCGGGGCTTTCGCCGAAGTCGAGGATGCCGTTCTCGGTGTGGAAAATCGCCTCACGCCCCGGCGGCTGGAACTGCGCCACCTTTTCGGGGAATCCGATGCCAAGGTTAACATAGGCGCCATCGGCAATGTCCTGCGCCGCGCGCCATGCGATCTGGTTGTTCGACAGCTTGTCCATCAGCGGGTCTCCAGCGGATAGGCAGCTTTTGCCAGATTCAGCACCTCTTCCTGAACCGGGCGGGCGACTTCGACCACGCCCTGCACAAAGATGCCGGGGGTGATGACATGTTCCGGGTCGATCTGGCCGGGCGCGACGATCCGGCTGGCCTGCACAACGGTCTGCGCTGCGGCCATGCACATCAGCGGGCCGAAGTTGCGGGCGGCGGCGCGGAAGGTCAGGTTGCCATGGGTGTCGGCCAGTTCCGCCTTGACCAGCGCCACATCGGCCTTGAGCCAGCGTTCACGGACATAGGACCGGCCCTCGAATTCCTCGACCGGCTTGCGCTTCGCCAGATCGGTGCCAAAGCTGGTGGGGGTGTAGAAGGCCGGAATGCCCGCCCCGCCCGCGCGGATGCGCTCGGCCAAAGTGCCCTGCGGCACCAGCTCCAGCTCGATCTTACCCGCCAGATAGGCCTCGGTGAAGACCACCGGATCGGCCGAGCGCGGGAAGGAGCAGATCAGCTTCTTCACCATGCCCGCCTCGATCAGCGCGGCAAGGCCGACATGGCCGTTTCCGGCATTGTTGTTGACGACGGTCAGATCCTTCGGATGGCCGGTCGCATGAAAGCGGTCGATCAGCGCGTGGATCAGTTCGATCGGCGATCCGGCGCCGCCGAAGCCGCCGATCATCACGGTCATGCCATCTTCGATCCCGGCCACGGCGGTGGCAAGGTCAGGCAGGGTCTTGTCCATGGAAACCTCCTCTGGGCTGATCATGGCATAGGCGCGCGGGGGCCTTGCCGTCCACCCGGTTTGTGCGATATAAGGTATTTGTTCACATATCGCACAAAGGCCTGCCATGAGCGCAACGATCAGCGACCGCGACATCATGGGCGGGCTGGCCAAGGGGCTGGCCGTGATCGAGACCTTTACGGCCGACCGCCCGCGCCAGTCGATTGCCGAGGTCTCTGCGGCGTCCGGTCTGGACCGGGCCACCGCCCGGCGCTGTCTGCTGACGCTGGCGCAGCAGGGCTATGCCGATTGGGACGGCAAGTTCTTTACCCTGACGCCGCGGGTGCTGCGGCTGGGCACCGCCTGTCTGGCCACCATGCCGCTGCCCCAGATCGTGCAGCCGTTTCTGGATGAAATGTCCGAGGAGGTAGGCAGATCCTCGTCCGTGTCCATTCTGGACGGCGAGGAGATCGTCTATGTCGCCCGCGCGGCGCAAAAGCGGGTGATGTCGATCGCGCTGATGCCCGGCAGCCGCCTGCCGGCCTATTGCACCAGCATGGGTCGGGTGATGCTGGCCGCTTTGCCGGAGGGCGAGGTCCGAGCGATCCTGGGCCCCGGCCCGTTGCCCTGCCGCACGGCGCGCACCCTGACAGATCCCGCGGCGGTGATGGCGGAACTGGCGCAGGTGCGCGCGCAGGGCTTTGCCCAGATCGATCAGGAGGTCGAGGACGGTTTGCGGTCCATCGCGGTGCCGGTGCTGAATGCGCGCGGACGGACGGTCGCGGCGGTGAACTTCGGCCTGCCCGCCACCGAGCCGGTGGAGCATATCATCAGCCAGTATCTGCCCGCCTTGCGCAAGGTTCAGGCGGATATGCGTTGCTTGCTGTAGAAGGGCCGATCGGCTGCGCGTCCATGCCTGCTGACAGCCTGTCTATCAACAGCCCGCCGAGGAACGCCCTGTGACCCTGAAACCTTTGTCTCGAGCGTGGGGAAGGGCGGCGCGGCGCAGGAACTAGGCTTCTGCTTGCAAGCGATCAACGGCGCGAATCCAGTGCATTTTCGGTTAGCCAAGGGCTAAAGGAAAACCAAAGACAGCATTCCTAAGCTGATTCTCGACGTGATGAAAAGTGTGGAAGCGTTGGCTGTATCCGCGGGGAGGGCGGGTGCTGGTCGGCGGATCCGCCGGGGCGGTTCATGCCGCAATACCGCCCTTCGCGCAAGTCTTTCTGCTCCCTCCGACCATGATGATCGCCTGTGGCCGATACGGTGGCAGGTGCTGGCTGGCTACATCCGGGAGGAACCGATGCCCAAGCTGCAACGGCACGACTATTACGATACCGCAAGGGACATGAACTGGGCGTTTTCCTATGTGCCCGAAGAGGAAGCCTTCCCTGAACAGCTGTCGAAAAGCTTTGGCATCACCGGTGACAAGTGGTGGTCCTGGGACGAACCCTACAAGCTGACCTACCGCGAATATGTCCACAACCAAGCAGGCAAAGATGCGGGGATCTATTCCATCCGCTCGACCATCGCCCGGTCGGACATGTATGACAAGCTGGACCCCGGCTGGAAGGCGGCGGTCAAGGCGCATTACGGGGCGATCCCGGTGCCGGAATACCTGGCCTCGATTGGCGAGGCGCGGATGGCGCGGTTCGGCCGCGCGGCCGCCTGGCGCAATATGGCCAGCTTCGGGACGCTGGACGAATGCCGACATGGCCAGGCGCAGATCTATTTCCCCTACTGCCTGACGGACAAGGATCCGCAGATGGACTGGGCGCACAAGAGCGTTCACACCAACGAATGGGCGGCCATCGCGGCGCGCAGTTTGTTCGACGACATGTTCACCGCGAACGACGCGGTATCGACGGCGATCCAACTGACCTTCACCTTCGAGACCGGGTTCACCAACCTGCAATTCCTGGGCATGTCGGCCGATGCGCTGCATGTCGGCGACATCGAATTCGGGGCGCTGATCTCGTCGATCCAGACCGACGAGGCGAGGCATTCCCAGCAGGGCGAACCCACGCTGAAGATCCTGATCGAGAACGGCAAGAAGGCCGAGGCGCAGAAGCTGGTCGATCAGATGTTCTGGCGGTCCTGGCGGATCTTCGGCCTGCTGACCGGTTTCTCGATGGACTATTACACGCCGCTGGAACACCGCACCATGAGCTTCAAGGAGTTCATGACCGAATGGATCTGCCGCCAGTTCGTCGACCAGTTCAAGGATCTGGGGATGGAGATGCCCTGGTATTGGCAGGAACATTTCCTGCCGGAACTGGACTGGTATCACCATGCGCAGCATCTGGGCGTCTGGTTCTGGCGCCCGACCGTCTGGTGGAACCCCGATGCGGGCGTCGCCGAGGCCGAGCGCGACTGGCTGGAGGAAAAGTACCCGGGCTGGAACGACAAGTTCGGCAAATACTGGGACGTGATCACCGAAAACGTGCGTGCCGGGCGGATGGAAAAGACCTATCCCGAAACGCTGCCGATGGTCTGCAACTGCTGCCAGCTGCCGGTGACGGGCACCCATGCGGGCAAGAAGCCGTTCAGCCATGTCCACAACGGCCGCAAGGTGACGTTCTGTTCCGAAATCTGCCAGTGGGTCTGGCAGAGCCAGCCGGAACGCTATGACACCCATTTGTCGGTCGTCGACCGCTTCCTGGCGGGCCATATCCAGCCCCCGAACCTGGAAGGCGCGCTGAAATACATGGGCATCACCCCCGATGTGATGGGCAACGATGCCGACAACTATGCCTGGGCGCAGAAGGTGCGCATGGCGGCCGAATAGGCGCGCTTTGCGGCGGGGCGACAACCGTCCCGCCGCCAGACTCAGCCCAACCTTGCCCAGACCAACCTTGCGAGGAACGACATGGCGATGATCCCTCTTATGGCCTCTTTCCGGGGCGATTTCCTGACCCAGCTTGTCCCGGTGGATACTGAGGATGACATGGCCGCCGTGGCCGCCAAGGTCGCCCATCACGCGGTCGGCCTGCGGGTGGCGCAGAAGGATGCGCCGATGGCCGTCTTTTTCAACGACCGCCAGCTTCCCGCCGACATGAGCTTTGCCGAAAGCGGCATCGGCGTGATGGACTATATCGAGGCCGGCTATGTCTGACGACGGCCTGAACTGGGTAAAGGCCACCACGCTGGACGATCTGTGGGAGGGCGATTTCGTCGATGTCGAGATCGACGGCGAGATCGTCGTGATCTTCCACCGCGAGGGCGGCCAGTTCCGCGCCTTTCAGGGCATGTGTCCGCATCAGGAAATCCTTCTGGCCGACGGGCATATCGACTTTGACGAGGGCACGATCACCTGCCCCGCCCATGAATGGCAGTTCAGCATGGAAAACGGCCGCGGCATCAACCCGCGCGGCTGCCGGCTGTTTCAATACGATGTGAGGCTTGACGGAGACGACGTGCTGATCGGCGTGCCGACCGATGGTCGCCTGCGCCGCCTGCGCCACGAAGCCGAAGAGGCATGAGGGAGGGATCATGACGACGGAACTGAAACTGGTAGGCCCGATCATCCGCGGCGTCGATGACGACATCATCAGCGCGGTGATCGGGGCCGCCGAACAGGACAACCCCGACCGCGAAATCATGGTCGAGGATCGCGCGGGCTATGTCCGGGTGCAGGCCGACCGGGCGATGGTGCTGACGCAAGGCAGCATGGCCGAAATGCTGGGCCGCCCCTTCCGCCTGTCGGAACTGGAGCCGAGCCTCGTCTCGTTCTCGGGGCGGCTGACGACCATGGACGACCGCTGGGAATGGGCGCTGAACGGCTGATCGCCGGGCAGTCAGGGAGGAGAGAAAGATGATCGTCAACTCGCAGTCGCGCAAGCGCAAGAAACCGTGGAGCCTGTGGACCGAAAAGCGCGTGCCCTCGGAATACGAGGCCGTGACCTACAAGTTCCACAACCACTTCCGCAACGAACCCGCTCCGTTCGAACTGTCCGAGGATTGGGGCATCAACGTCTTTTACAAGACCAACCGCGAAGGGTCGGCCCTGGTCGCCGCGGTCGATGACTGGGAAGGCTACCGCGACGTGCGGGCCTATACCTACCGCCGCTATGTCGAGGACCAGAAGGACCGCGAGGTTTATTGCGACAACCTGATCGACGAGTTCGAGGGGCGCAAGCACTACGAATCCCTCGCGCCGGACTGGCTGGATTTCCTGGGCGAAAACTACCTGCCGGTGCGGTTCCCCGGCCATGCCGCGCAGATGAGCGCGGTCTATATCGGGCAGATGGCGCCATCGGCCTTTGTCACCAACACCTTCTATTTCCAGATGGCGAACGAGATGCGCCGTGTCCAGCGGCAGGCCTATCTGGCGCAGGTTCTCGCGATGGATACTGGGCGGCCCGACCTGGCCGACAGCGCCCGCGCCCGCACGATCTGGACCGAAGGGGCGAACTGGCAGGGCCTGCGCGAGCTGATGGAAAAGCAATTGTGCGCCTATGACTTCGGCGAGGCGTTCGGGTCGCGCCAACTGGTGCTGCGGCCGATCTTCGACCATCTGTTCAATACCGAACTGGCCGGCATCGCGCGGGCCAATGGCGACGATCTTGTGGCGATGTTGCATGACGATTTCCGTCGCCATGACGAGGCCTATGCGGTCGAGAACACCCGCGGCTTCATCGAATATGCAACCGGAAAGGCACCGTCGAACGCAGGGCTGCTGCGCGAGATCGCGGCGCGGTGGCAGCCCTTGGGAGAAAAGGCCGCGCGCGGCATCGCCGAAGGGCTGGCCCAGGCGCCGGGGGCCGACAGCGCCGGGGCAATCGCCGCCCGGACCCTTGAGGCGCAACAGGCGATGATCGCCTCTTGCGGGCTTTAGGGCGGCATCGGGCCGACGGCAACTCCCCCGCCGGCCCCCCTTTGCCAAAGGAATGGAAATGCCCTTTACCGTCACCATTGAGCCCGATGGCCGGCAGTTTGCCGCCCGGCCGGACGAGACGCTGTTGCAGGCCGCCCGCCGCGCCGGGCTTGCCCTGCCGCATGAATGCGGCTGGGGCAGCTGCGGCACCTGCAAGGTGACGCTGGTGTCGGGGGAAACCGAACTTCTGTTCGCCAATGCCCCGGCGATCAGCCCGCGTGACGCGCGCACGGGCCGCATCCTTGCCTGCCAGTCGATGGCGCGGGGCAACCTGACGATCCGCCTGTCGCCCGCCGCCGCCCCGCCGCTGGCCCTGCCAAGCCGCGAGATCATGGCCGAACTGGTCGCGGTCGAGGAACTGGCCCCCGAAATCCGCCGCTTTACCCTGCGCCCGGAAGGGGGGGCTGATTTCCTGCCCGGCCAGTATGCGATCCTGCATCTGGGGCCGGGGCTGCGCCGGGCCTATTCCATGTCGAACCTGCCCGATGGCGAGACATTGCAGGTGATCTCCAAACGCTATCAGGGCGGCGCGGGGTCGAATGCCCTTGCGGCGCTGCGGCCCGGCGACCGGCTGGTGATCGAGGCGCCGTTCGGGGCCTGCACGCTCAAGGCGCGGCCGGGCCGCAAGGTCTTTGTCGCGGGCGGCACGGGGATTTCGCCGATCCTGTCGCTGGTCGCCCAAGCCGCGCGCGACGGCGTGGACTTCGCCGCAGCCGTCGATGTGATCTATTGCGCCCGCACCCCCGCCGATCTGGCGGCAGGCGGTGAACTCGCCGCCGCCACGGGGGGCATCGCGGGGGCGGTCTATCGCCCGGTCGTGGCCGAGGGCGCCGGGCCAGAGCATGGCACCGGCATGGCCACCGACGCCGTCGCCGCCACAGAATGGCACCCCGAGGAAACCGAATTCTACGTCGCCGGGCCGCCGGTCATGGTCAATGCCGTCAAGGCGCAACTGAAGGAGGCCGGGGTTCCGATCACCCGTATTCACTATGACAGCTTTGGCTAGGATATCCGCGATGACCCGCGCCAGCCTTCTGCCGCCGGGCCTGTCCCGGCTGGCCCGCCGTCCGGGCGACCGGCCAAGGCTCGCGCCGAAATGGCCCTGCCTGCAACTAGACCAGACCGCGCCCGCCCCGCTGGTGCAGGCGCTGGCCAATGCCTTGGCGGCCCTGGCCGGCGTCACCGCCCAGGACGGCCCCTTCGGCACCCCTGGCACTGGCTTCGCGCTGGATGAGGAGATGGCGCGCGGCCAGCCCGAGGCCTTTATCGGCGACGGCTGCTTTCTGGCGCTGCGGCCCTGCGGGTCGATGCACCTGAGCCTGCGGCCGGAATGGGCACAGAAGGTGGTGAACCATGGTTGGGCCACGGTGCATCCTTTTGCCCGCTACATGGCCGGCGCGGTGCCGCCGCAAAGCCTTGTGGTCTTTGCGCCCCGCGGTGCGGCCGAGGCCAGGGTGGCGATCCGCATGGCGCAGGCCGCCCATGCCTACGCCTTGGGGCGCGTGGGCGATTTCATCCTGCCCGACACCCGCTGGTAGCCCGATGCCCGAAGCCCGCCACCATATCACCCTGCGCCGCCCGGACGGCGAATGGCAGTTCGAGGCGCCCGAGGGGGAATACCTGCTTTATGCCATGCAGGACGCGGGCATCACCTCGCCCATGATCTGCGAACAGGGCTGGTGCCTGGCCTGCGCCGCCCACCTGGTCGAGGGACGGGTAGACCGCAGCGCCGCGCTGACCGACTACCCCGAGGATGCTGTGGGTGGCTTTGTCCTGCTGTGCTCGACCCGGCCCTTGTCGGATGTCGTGCTGGCGCAGGACATCCACCAGACGCGCCGCCAGATGACGCAGCACCGCATCGCGCTGAACCAGCTTGCCCGCGCCTATCCGCCCGGCGCGAGAGCGGGGTTCCGGCGCGGGCGCGCAGCGGCGGATTGAGGATACCGGACCCGAAAGGCCGGCAACACGGGAGGAAACGCGAATGAACGGAAAGATTGCAAGGGGGCTGGCCCTGGGATTGGCTGCTCTCGCCGCCGGCCCGTCCGGCGCCGAAACCAGGCTTGGATGGTATATCCAGGCCGGACCCGCCGGCGTCGGTTTCAACGAGGGCGCAAGCATCGCCGCAGGCGGCGCGACAATCCCCGGTGCAAGCGCCACGCTGTCGGACAATGTCACGCTGGGCTTCGGCCTGGGTTACCGCTTCTCGGAAACGTTCTCGGTTATCGCGATCGGGGGCTTTCCCCCTACAACCACCGTCAAGGGCACCGGGCCGCTCGCGGGCGTGACGGTGGGCGACGTGACCTATGGCCCGCTGATCGTTGCCGCGAACTATCACATCCCGACGCAGGGAAAGTTCCAGCCCTTTATCGGGGCCGGGTTCAACTATACTCTGGTCTTCGATACCAAGGATGCCGGTCTGACCAATCTCAAGGCCGACAATGCCTTTGGCGGAGTGCTGCGGATCGGGTTCGACTACATGTTGGATGACAAGAACGGCATGTTCTTTTCGGCCAACAAGGTCTTCGTAAACACCGATGCCACGGGAAATGCCACCGCACTTGGCGGGGCGCCGGTTTCCGCGAAGATCGACCTTGACCCGCTGATCCTTCATGCGGGCTGGGTCCACAGGTTCTGACGTTGGGGAACGCCTGCGGTCGGGTCGATGCGGTGCTTGTCCGCGGGCCTGGCCGCTGATCTAAATGCAGTATGGCACCCGTGACGGCACCTGGTACGACACTGAGCCTCGCCTTCTTCGGCACGAAGCAGGGTGAGCTTCTGCGCGGCTTCGCGCGGCTGGCGAAAGTGCATTTGGGCGCGACCGGCATCCTGCATGTCGGGCAGGTGCTGCAGACCCCGACCGGGCGCGTCGCATCGGTCGCCGGTCTGCATCCGCAGACGGTGGCCCCCGAGGATCTGGGGTTCGAGCGGGTGCCTATCTCCTTTTCCAAGGTGGAAAAGGAACTGGCCCTGCGCCTCGGCGACATGCCCGAACACACGGTTCTGGCGGTCGATATGGGCTGGGGCCTTCAGACCGCCTCTGCCACGGCGAATTTCGAAAGCTGGATGGGTGTCGCGCAGAACCTCGTCGCCGCGACAGGCCGCCCGGTCGTCTCGCTTTACAACCGCAGCCTGCTGATCGACGAACATCTTCTGGCGGCGCTGCGCGGGCATCCGGGCGTGCTGGCGCTGGAAGGGGTGGTGCCGAACCCGCACTGGCTGCCGTCGGCGCTTTATGCCCGGGGCACGCTGCGCGAGCAGGTCAATTTCTGGATGGGCGGCATCGCGCCAAGCCTTGTCCGCAACAACCCCTATGCCGACCGCCACGCCGCCGAGGGCGCCGATCCGATGTGGCTTCTGAACCGGAGCGCCGAGGAGCCGGCAATCCCCGCCGAGGGCGCGCGCGAACGCTGGAAGATCCGTTGTTTCGGCCGTTTGCGGGTCTATCGCACCGATGGCAGCCAGGTGGACTGGGGCGTCACCGGCGGTGCGACCATGAAGACCAAGACGCTCTTTGCCTATCTGCTTCAGCAGGGGGGCAAGGGGGCGCGGGCCGACGATCTGGCCGATCTGCTCTGGCCCGAAGCCGACAGCAGCGAGGCCGCGCGGAACCGGCTTTACCACACGGTCCGTTGTCTGCGGCAGGCGCTGGACGGCAATCAGGCCCCACGCGGGCAAAGCTTTGTGCTGCGCGACGGGTCGAACTATGTCCTTGTGCCGCCAGACCGAAGCTGGCTGGACATCTCGACCTATGAACAGCTCTGCCGCCAGTCGCAAAGCCATATCAAGTCGGGCGATCTGGACGAGGCCCTTCTTTGCCTGCGCGCGGCCGACCGGCTTTATACCGGCGATCTCTTCGAGGACATTCCGGCGGAATACGTCGACGATCAGGAGCGGGACTGGTGCTGGACCCGCCGCTACTGGCTGCGCGACATGTATCTGAAGGTGCAGCGTGATGCGGCGCGCATCTACCGCGGCAGGGCCGAGCATTCTGCCGCGCTGGCGCATTGCCGCAAGGCGCTGGCCGTAGATCCCCTTTCGGAATTCGCGCATGAAGAGGCGATGCAGGTTTTCGCCGCCCAGGGCCGCCGCGAGGCGATCGAGCGGCAATATGCGCTGTATCTTGATTCGCTGTCGCGTTTTGACGACCGCCCCCGCAGCGTCGATCTTCAGAACCTGTACAGGGCGCTGACAAAATCCAAGTAAAGTACAATGATACCAACAAGATGAACACTAAAGAAAAACCAAACATCTCGGCGTAATGTTGGGTTCAAGGCCGGTAGGGAGACTGGCGACATACTTCTGCTGGGAGGACAGAATGAACACGATGGCCCCGGCCAAAGGCTGCCCGTTTCACGATGCGGCCACGGATTTCGACCCTTTCGACCTGACCGATCCCTTCCCCTTCTACGAGTTCGCCCGTGCCGAGGCGCCGGTGTTTTACTCGGAAAAGCTGGGCTACTGGGTCGTCGCCCGCCACGCTGACATCAAAGCAGTTTTCGAGAACTGGCAAACCTTCTCGTCCGAAAACGCGCAGGCCCCGATCCGCCCGATGGGCGATCCGGGCCGCGCCGTGATGAAGGCCGGCGGATTTACCGCCTATTCGGGGCTGTCGGCCCGCGTGCCGCCGGAACACACCCGCATCCGCAAGGTGGCGCAAAGCTGTTTCGGCCCGCGCCGGTTCAAGTCGATCGAGCCGCAGATCTATGAGATCGTGAATCGCGAGATCGACCGTTTCGCCGACAAGGGGCATTGCGACTTCTTCCGCGAGTTTGCCTATGACGTGCCGGCCTATGTGCTGTTCCGTCTGGTCGGCGTGCCCGACAGCGACGTGCCGAAGGTCAAGTCCTGGGCGATCAGCCGCGCGCTTCTGACCTGGGGCAACCTGAGCGACGAGGAACAGGTGCCGCATGCGCACAACATGGTGGAATACTGGGCCTACTGCCGCGGGTTGGTGGCTGCCGCCCATGCAAACCCCGGCGACAACCTGCCGGGCGACATGGTGCGGATGCAGGCTGGCGGCGCCGAGATCTCGGACGACGAGATCGCCGGTGTCCTCTACTCGGTCCTCTTCGCGGGGCATGAGACGACAACCACGCTCCTGGCCAATGCCATGCGCGAGGTACTTCTGAACCCCGACCGGTGGGAAGGCCTGAAGGCCAACCCCGACAAGTGGACAGCCGCGACCGAGGAATTCCTGCGTTTCTCGCCCTCGATCGTGGCTTGGCGCCGCCGCGCGCTGGAGAACGCCGAAATCGGAGGCGTGGCGATCCCCAAGGGGGCAAATATCCTGCTGCTCCTGGGCTCGGCCAACCGCGATGACACCGTGTTCGAGAATGCTGACACGCTGGACATCGACCGGCCGAACGCCCGCAACCACCTGTCCTTTGGCTATGGCATCCACTTCTGCCTGGGCCAGCAACTGTCGAAACTGGAGTTCGGCATTGCCATGCGCGAACTCGCCCGCCGCCTGCCCTCCCTGCGGCTGGCGCCGGGGCAGGACTTCACCTTCGCCCATAACACTTCTTTTCGCGTCCCGACGGCGCTGCAAATCGAATGGGATCTCTGATGAACGCCCAAGCCACCATGACCGGCAGCCTCTACATCGTGCCCTTCGCCGCGGCGACCGAGGCCGACTACCCTCGCATGGGCGGCAAATGCGCCAGCCTCGCTCGGATGATCGCCCTTGGCGCCCCGGTACCTGGCGGCTTTGCCGTGGCGACCGATGCCTATGCCGCACATCTGGCGACCACCGGCCTGCGCGATTCCATTCTGGCAGAGCTGGACGGGTTGAATACCGCAGATGTCAATGACGCAGAGGCGCGCTCGGGCCGCATCCGCGATCTTCTGATCGGCCATGCTATGCCGGCCGAAGTCGAGGCCGCCATACGTGCCGCCTATCGGGACATGTCGCCAAGCGATGACCTGCCGGTCGCCGTCCGCTCATCGGCCACGGCCGAGGATATGCCGGATGCCAGCTTCGCCGGGCAACAGGACACCTATCTCTGGATCGTCGGCGCCGATGACGTGGTGACGCATGTCCGCGCCTGCTGGGCCAGTCTCTTCACCGGCCGCGCCATCAGCTATCGCGCCGACAACGACCTTGGCCAGATCGAGGTGCTGATGTCGGTCGCCGTGCAGGAGATGGTCGACGCCCGGTCGTCGGGCGTTGCCATGACGCTGGACCCAATCAACGGCGACCGGACCAAGATCGTGGTCGATGCCTCGTGGGGCCTGGGCGAAAGCGTGGTCTCGGGCGAGGTGACGCCCGACAACTACATCGTCGAAAAGGTGCTGATGCAGATCCAGAAGCGCAAGATTTCCGACAAGCATCACGAAATCGTCGCCGACCCCGCCGCGAAACGCACCCTGCACCGCGAGGTCGATGCCGACCGTCGCACCGCCGCCAGTGTCTCGGATGCCGAGGTGATCGAGGTGGCGCAGCTCGCCCGCCGGCTGGAGAAAGCCAGCGGCTGCCCGCAGGATGTGGAATGGGCGATCGACCGGCAGGGCCGGCTGATGGCCCTTCAGGCGCGCCCCGAAACGGTGTGGAGCCAGAAGAAGGCCCCCGCCGCCGCCTTTTCCATGGGGATCGAAGGTGTGCTGGGCACGCTGCTGGCGCCGCTTCAGACCAAGAACTGACCAGATCTACAAAACACACTCTCGGGGAGGAGAGACTTCATGACCGCCAAGATCGGCTTTCCCAGTGCCTATGACCTTGCCGCGCCCAAGGGCGCCGAGGACTGGCGCGACCTGTATCCCTATTACCTGATGTTCCAGGACAACCGCCGCGCGGAAGAGGATGGCAAGTTCTGGTTCTGTGACAGCCAGCACTGGCCTAACCCCTTCAAGCCTTTCGATGCGGTGACGGTGGAATATGCGGTCAAGTGCCTTGGCCAGTACAACACCCGCCACTATTTGGTGCCGCCCGCGAACGGCGTCGATTTCCGCATCCACAACGGCTATGTCTACATGTCGCCGGTGGGCGTCGCGCCGGAAGACATCGGCCCCCGCGTGCCGCAGTTCATGGAACGCGCCGGGCACTATTTCATGAACTGGCCCGATCTGGAGGCGCGCTGGCTGGACAAGGTCAAGGCCAACATCGCCGAGATGGAGGCGCTGAGCTTCGACGACCTGCCCGAAGTGGTGCCGGTCGACTGGGTCAAGGGCGGCATGGGCATCGACAATACGGTGCCGCTGTCGGAAACCTATGACAAGGCGATCCAGCTTCTCTACCGGACGTGGAACTATCACTTCGAGTTCCTGAATCTGGGCTATGCCGCCTATCTGGACTTCTTCGGCTTCATGAAGTCGCAGTTCCCGACGATCTCGGACCAATCGATTGCCAAGATGGTGCAGGGCGTCGACAGCGACCTGTTCCGCCCGGATGACGAGTTGAAGAAGCTGGCCAAGCTGGCGGTGAATACCGGCGTGTCGGGCAATCTGGCGGCGGGCTCGGTCGATCAGGTTCTGGCTGCGATGGAGAAATCCGAAGCCGGCCGCGCCTGGGTCGCCGCCTGGGACGGTGCCAAGGACCCATGGTTCAATTTCACCTCCGGCAACGGCTTCTATTCAGACGACAAATACTGGATCGAGCACCTCGACATCCCGATGGGCTATATCCGCGACTATGCGGTGCGCGTGGCCCAAGGGCTTGAAATCGACCGCCCCACCGCCGAAATCGCCGCCGAGCGCGACCGGATCACCGCTGAATACCGGGAACTGCTGGATGCCGAGGCGCAGGGCGCCTTCGACGGCAAGCTGGGCCTGGCGCGGACCGTGTTCCCTTACGTGGAAAACCACAACTTCTACATCGAGCATTGGTCGATGTCGGTGTTCTGGCGCAAGATGCGAGAACTGTCGGCGCTGTTCCACCGTGCGGGCTTCTGGGAAAACGCTGACGACATGTTCTATCTGAACCGCAACGAAGTGCGGGACGCGCTCTTTGATCTGGGCATGGGCTGGGGCGCCGGTGCACCGGCGACCGGGCCGACCTACTGGCCGGCCGAAATTGCCCGGCGCAAGGCCATTCTGACGGCGCTGCAATCGGCCCCGCCGCAACCGGCACTGAACACGCCTCCCGAAGTGATCACCGAACCATTCACCATCATGCTCTGGGGCATCACCACGGATGCGGTGAAGAAATGGCTGTCGGGGAATGAAGGCGGCAACAAGCTGGAGGGCATGGCGGCCTCGCCCGGCGTGGTCGAGGGCAAGGCCCGGGTCATCCGCTCGGCAAACGATCTGGGCCAGATCGAGGAAGGCGAGATACTCGTTACCCCCGTCACCGCCCCCAGTTGGGCGCCGGTCTTCGGCAAGATCAAGGCCACCGTCACCGACATCGGCGGCATGATGAGCCATGCCGCCATCGTCTGCCGCGAATACGGCCTTCCGGCCGTAACCGGGACTGGCACCGCCTCGTCCACGATCAAGACCGGCCAGATGCTGCGCGTCGATGGTACGACCGGCGAGGTCACCATCCTCTCCGCCGCCTGATCCCGACCGGGCCGCCCGTTTCAGGGCGGCCCCTTCCTGAAGGATGCGCCGATGCTGAACCTTGTCGATCCCGCCACCCGTTACGATGCTGTCTGGCGCCGGGCCGAACCCTACATGCGCGCCCGCAAGAACGACGTGCATGTGCCTCTGTCCTTCGGCTGGGCGCAGCGCCTGCTGGATGTCTATCCCGAGGGCGACCGCGATGTCGTCTCGTTGGCGATCCTTCTGCATGACATCGGCTGGTATTCCATCGACATGGAGGACATCATCGAAAAGGGCTTTGGCCCCAACATGATGCAGTCTGATGTCCGGTTTCTGCACGAAAGCGAAGGCGTGCGCATGTCGCGCATCGTGCTGAAGGAAACCGACTGGCCCGAGGAGATCATCCTTGCCGTGGCCGAGATCATCGACGGCCATGACACGCGGCCAGAGGCCCGCCATCTGAACGACCGCCTTGTCCGCGACGCCGACAAGCTGTGGCGATTCACCGTCACGGGCGTTTCTGTCGCCTGCGACTGGTTCAAGATGACGCCGCATAAATATGCCGACCGGCTGCACGACCAAATCAGCCAACTGGAAACCGAGGCCGGACGTCGCTGGGCGGCCGAAGAACTGCACGCCACGCGCGGTGCACTGATGCTGCATGTGATTTAAGGAAACCCCGATGGAAATGTTCATCGACGGCGGCTGGACCCCTGCGGTTTCCGGCGCGACCCAGCCCGTCACCAACCCGACCACCGGCGCGGTGATCGATACCGTGCCCACCGGCGACGAACGCGATGCCGATCTGGCTATCCGCGCGGCCGACCGGGCGCTGACGGGCTGGCGCGCGACCCCTGTGGCCGAACGCGCCCGGCTGCAACGCCGCGCCGCGCAACTGATGCGCGACAATGCGGACCGCATCGGTCGCGCGCTGACCGCCGAACTGGGCCGCCCGGTCGCGGCGGCGGTGACGGAAATCCAGCGGTCCGCCGACCTGCTGGATGTCTATGCCGAAGAAGGCTTGCGAATTCATGCGGAGATCATCTCTGCCGCGCCGGGTGAGAAGATTCTCGTCACCCGCGAACCTGTGGGCGTGGTGGTGGCGATCACGCCCTTCAACTATCCGATCACGCTTCTCTGCTTCAAGCTGGGTGCGGCGCTGATTGCGGGCTGCACCGTGGTGGCAAAACCGGCCGAGGATACGCCGACCTCGACCCTGATGCTGGCCGAACTGTTCCATCAGGCGGGCTATCCGGCGGGCTGCTTCAACGTGGTCACGGGGCGGGGGCGCGGCATCGGCATAGCGATGGTCAACCACCCCATTCCCGGCAAGATCGCCTTTACCGGCGGCACCGCAGCGGGCAAAGCGATTGCCGCCGCCGCCACCGGCACGATGAAGCGGGTGACGCTGGAACTGGGCGGCCAAAGCCCCGCCATCATCTGCGCCGATGCCGATTTGGCCAAGGCCGCCTCCGCCATCGCCCGCCACGGCTTCGCCAATTCCGGCCAATTCTGCTATCGCGTGAACCGCGTCTATGTCGAACGCCCGGCCTATGACGCCTTTCTGACCGCGCTTCTGGCCGAGGTGGCAAAGATCACCATCGGCGATGGCCAATCACAGCCCGTCACCCTGGGCCCGATGATCAATGCCAAGATATTCGGCAACGCTTTTGGCCAGATCGGCGACGCCCGTGATAAGGGTGCCCGCATCTGCTGCGGCGGCGAGCGGCTTTCGGGCGGCCTCTACGACGCGGGTTATTTCCTACCTCCGACCGTGATCGCCGACACCGACCATTCGATGAAGATCATGACCGAGGAAACCTTCGGCCCCGTCCTTGGTATCATGCCCGTGGACAGCCCGGCCGAGGCGTTGCGGCTGGCCAACGACACCGACTATGGCCTGGCCGGGTTCGTGTTCTCGGGCCACACCGGGCGCGGGTTGGCGCTGGCCGAGCGGATCAATGCCGGATCGGTCTGGGTAAACGACATCCACCGGTCGAACCACTCCGCCCCGTTCGGGGGGATGAAACAATCGGGGCTGGGCCGAGAAAAGGGCCACTATGGCGTCGAAAGCTATCTGGAATACAAGACCATCTACCTGACCTACGACGAGGGTCTGGAATGAATGTCCAGACCGCCCCCATGTCGCCCCGCGACCTGGCGCTGTGGCAGGCGGCGAAGCCCTGGCTCGACGTGCGGTCGAACGATGTGCATACGCTGATTTCCTGGCGGCTAGCCGGGGCGCTGTTGTCGCTTTATCCGGACACGGACGAGGCCATCGTGCGCCCGGCGATCCTGCTGCATGACACCGGCTGGAAGAAGATGCCGGCCGAGAAGCTGGCCCGCGCCGTCGGGCCAAAGCCGGAATTCCCCGAGCTTCAGCGCGACCATGAAATCGCTGGGGTCGAGATCGGGCGCGAGATCCTGTCGCGCCTGAACCTTGGTCTGAACGACGGGGCGATCCTTGGCATCATCGACGGCCACGACACGACAAAAGTCGCGCGTTCGCCTGAGGACAGGCTGGTCAAGGATGCCGACAAGCTGTGGCGCTTTACCCCGCATGGGGTGGAAACCATCGGCGGCTGGTTCCAAAGCCCTGCGCCCGACACGCTGGCGATGCTGGAAGATTTCGTCCTGCCCTCGTTCCTGTCGCCCGAGGCCGGTGCCATGGCGCGCGGCTTTCTGGCCGAGGGTTGGGCAAGGGCTGAACGTGACGAAAGGATGAACGGATGAGCGGGCTTGATCTTGCGGGCAAACGGGTGGTCGTCACCGGCGCGGCGGGCGGTCTGGGCCGGGCCTTTGCCCTGGCCTTCGCACGGGAAGGCGCGCGGGTGCTGGCCGCCGACATCAACCTGACGGGGGCCGAGGAGACGGCCGGGCTGACGGGTGGGTTCGCGGGCGCGGTGGATGTGACCTCGCAAGCCTCGACTGCCACGCTGGCGGCACTGGCGGCGGAGCGGATGGGCGGCATCGATATTCTGGTGAACAACGCCGCCATCTATGCCGGGCTGGAACGCAAGGGCTTTGAATCCATCGACGAAGCGGTCTGGGACAAGGTCATGGCCGTCAACGTCAAGGGCCCGTGGCAGATGACCCGTGCCGCGGCACCCTTCCTGCGCAAGCAGGGCGGCGCGGTCGTCAACGTCTCGTCCGCCACGGTGATGAGCGGCTCGCCCGAATGGCTGCACTATGTCAGCTCCAAGGGGGCCGTCATCGCCATGACCCGCGCGCTGGCCCGCGAACTGGGCGATAACGGCATCACCGTCAACGCGCTCGCCCCCGGATTCACGCTTACCGAGGCCAGCCTAGGCCTGATGGAAAACGCCGCCAGCTACGGCGTGACCCGCGGCGCGATCAAGCGCGCGGCGGGGTCCGACGACATGGTGGGCGCGGCGCTGTTCCTCGCCTCTCCCCTTGCCACCTTCATCACCGGCCAGACGCTGATCATCGACGGCGGCCGGCAATTCCTGTGAGACGCACGATGCCCGAGATCACCTTCATCGAAGCCGACGGCACCGCCCGCAAAGTCGCCGCCACCCCCGGCGAAAGCCTGATGGTCGCCGCCACCCGCGCAGGCGTGGCCGGCATCATCGGCGAATGCGGCGGCAGCTGCATGTGCGCGACCTGCCATTGCTATCTTGAGGCGGGCACGCTGCCCCCGCCTGAGGATCTGGAGGCCGAAACGCTGGAATTCAATGCCGAGAACCCCCGCCCCGAAAGCCGCCTGACCTGTCAGGTCATGGCGACCGAAGACATGGCGGGCATCGTGCTGCGGGTGGCTACGGCATGAGCGGAGTGGTCATCATCGGCGCCGGTCACGGCGGTAGCCAGTTGGCCGTGTCGCTGCGCGCCGAGGGGTTTGCGGGGCCGGTCACGCTGATCGACGCGGGGGCGGACCTGCCATATCACAAGCCGCCGCTGTCTAAGACCTTCCTGAAATCGTCCGATGCCGTGCCGCAGATGCTGCGCGCCACCAGTGCCTATGACGAGGCCGGGGTGACGCGGCTGACCGGCACCGTCACCGCAATTGATAAGGCGGCAAGGACGGTCACGCTGGACGGGCGGGCGGTTCCATACGACGATCTGGTGCTGGCGACCGGCGCCCGGAACCGGATGCTGCCCGGCCTTGCGAGCGCGGTGAATGTTCATACCCTGCGCGATCTGGCCGATGCCTCGCGGATGCGCGGCGCCCTGCCGGATGCGCAACGGGTGCTGGTAGTGGGCGGCGGCTTCATCGGACTGGAAACCGCCGCTGCTCTCGCCGGGATGGGCCGCCAGGTCACGGTGCTGGAGGCCGCGCCGCGGGTGCTGGCGCGGGTTGCCGCGCCCGAAACCTCGCAGCGGGTGGAAGCCACGCTGCGCGGGTTGGGCATCGACCTGCGCACGGGCTGGCAGGGCAAGGGCTGGCGGCATCAGGGCGACCGGGTGATCGAGGCGCTTGGGCCGGACGGCGAAATCCCCTGCGACCTAATCCTTGTCGGCATCGGGGCAGAGGCCGAAACGGCATTGGCCCGCGCCGCCGGCATCGCCTGCAACCTAGGCATCCTGACCGACGGGCGCCTGGCGACCAGCGCGCCCCATGTCTGGGCGCTTGGCGATGTGGCCGAAACTCCGCATTGGCAGGCCGATGGCGCGTGCCTGCGGCTGGAAAGTGTGCAGAACGCCACCGATCAGGCCCGGCATCTGGCGCGGACGCTGGCGAAGGGTGAGGCGGCCGAGTTCCGCACCGTGCCGTGGTTCTGGTCCGATATCGGCGCGCTGAAGTTGCAGATCGCCGGCCTGTCCGACCGCGCCAACCGCCGCCTTGTGCGCGCCGACGATGCGCGGCTGGCGGTGTTCCACTTCCGCGATGGCGTGCTTGTGGCGGTGGAAACCCTGAACAGCCCGGCCGATCACATGCTTGCGCGGCAGGTGCTGGAGGCCGGGCGCACCCCACCCGATGAGGTGCTGATGCAGGGCGCGGCTGCGATCAAGGCTTGGGTGGCGGCGGTGGCTTAACCGCCAAAACCGCGTCGATAATCTTGCGGCGACCGCCCTACCCTGCGGCGAAATGCGCGGCTGAAATAGGAGGGATCGGCAAAGCCCAGTTGCCAGGCAACCTGCTGCACCGGCATCCGGGTATAGGCCAGCAGGCGGCAGGCCTCATGCACCATCCGCGCCTCGATGCAGGCGCTGGCCGATTGCCCCGCCGCCGCCTGACAGATGCGGTTCAGATGGCGGACCGACAGGGCGAGTTCGGCGGCGAAGCGTTCCAGCGGCCAGTGATCGCGCAGATTGGCCTGGATCAGCGCCTCGAACCGGGCAAAGCGCGGGTCGGCGGTGGCGGCTTCGGCGCTCTCCGGCACGGCGGCCAGGAGTGCGCACAGGATCAGCGCGACCTGCGCCCGCAACTCGACCTCGCGGAAGGGGCCGAGCCCGGACCAGTCGCGCAGCAGGGTTTCAAACCGCGCCTCGCTGCCCTCGGGCGCATCGCAGACCAGCACCTGCGCGGCGGCGGGGCCGGTCCGGCTGTCCGCCCCGAAGATGGCCGGATGATCCCTGACCGGCAGGGTCAGCACATAACCGTCGGTCCCGGCCGAAAAGGAAAAGCCATGCACCGACCCCGGCGGCAGGTTCAGCGCCACGGGTGTTGCCGGATGCAGGGTGCGGCCATCGACCTGAAACACCACATCCCCCGATTTCAGATAGAAAATCTGGTGCAGATGCGCATGGCGATGCGGCGCGATGGTCCAGTCCAGCCCCGCGGCGCGATCGACGATCCGTTCGATGTGCAACAAGTCCGGGAAGGGATTGTCCTCACCGTAAAGCTGCCAGACGGGAATCGGAGTTTGCGCGGCCATGTCCTGAAAGTGCCATCATCTGCCCGGCCTGTCCATTCCTGACCGTCCCGGAAACCCCTAGTCTGGACCCAAGTTCTTGGGAGGAGCGCATGGATACCCAGGTTGTCATCATCGGCGGCGGGCCTTCGGGTCTGCTCTTGTCGCAACTGCTGAACCGGGCCGGGATTGCCACGGTCGTCCTAGAACGGTCCTCGCGTGATCACGTCCTGTCGCGCATCCGCGCCGGCATACTTGAATGGGGCACCGTCGAGCTCTTGCGCGAAGCCGGTGTCGCGGCTCGGATGGAGGCCGAGGGGTTCCCGCATGACGGCACCTTTCTGACCGATGCCGAACGCATGGTTCATATCGACTTCAAGGGCCTGACCGGCAAGCAGGTGATGGTCTATGGCCAGACCGAGGTGACGCGCGACCTGTATGACGCACAGGACGCCACGGGCACCACCATCCTACACGGGGTCCAGGATATTGCCATTCAAGACCTCGATGGTCCTTTGGCGCGTGTGGACTACACGCTGGACGGCCAACGCCGCTCGCTGACCTGTGCCTATGTTGTCGGTTGCGACGGCTTTCATGGCGTAAGCCGCAAGACCATTCCCGAGGAGAAACGCAGCGAGTTCGAACGGGTCTATCCTTTTGGCTGGTTGGGCATCCTTTCGCGCACTCCGCCTATCAGCCATGAACTGATCTACGCCAGTTCGCCCCATGGTTTTGCGCTGGCCTCGATGCGCAACGCCAATCTGGTGCGCTACTACGTACAGGTGCCACTCTCGGACAGAGTGGAGGACTGGCCCGATGACCGCTTCTGGACCGAGTTCCGCCGTCGTTTGCCTTCGGACACCACGACAAAGCTGATCACTGGCCCGTCGATCGAGAAATCCATCGCGCCCCTGCGCAGCTTCGTCTCCGAACCGCTTCGCTGGGGGCGGCTGTTTTTGGTGGGTGATGCAGCGCATATCGTGCCTCCGACTGGAGCGAAGGGACTGAACCTCGCGGCCTCGGATGTATTTTACCTGCATCAGGCGCTCATCGAAGCGCTGCGGAGCGGATCGAACGCCGGGATCGACGCCTATTCGGAACGCGCTTTGGCCCGCATCTGGAAGGCGATGCGATTTTCCTGGCAGATGACGACGATGCTGCACAGCTTTGAGGGGGAAGACAGCTTTGCCGAACAGATGCGACGGGCGACCTTGGCGCATCTGGCCCAGTCTGAAATCGCCCGGCGCGATCTTGCCGAGAACTATGTCGGCCTTCCGTTCTGAGGGTGCCATGCAGGTTCTGACTCGCCCTTGGGGCGCCCAATATTTCCGCATCGATGGCCCCGCTGGCGGCCCACCGGTGGTCTTCGCCAATTCCCTCGGCACCGATTTGCGCCTGTGGGATGCGGTTCTGCCACTCTTGCCGGACATATGGGCGATCCGCTTTGACAAGCGCGGCCACGGGCTGTCCGACCTTTCCCCTCCCCATTCCATCGACGAACTAGCTGAGGATGTTGCGGCGCTGGTCGAGACGCTCGGCACCGGGCCGGTGGTCATGATCGGCCTGTCGGTCGGCGGCTGCATCGCCCAGGCGCTGGCCTCGCGTCGCCCCGATCTGGTGCGGGCGCTGGTCCTGTCAAACTCGGCAGCGAAGATGGGCACGCCCGACGGTTGGCAGGCCCGGATCAACGCGGTTCGCGCCGGTGGAACCGCCGCCATCGCCGATCAGGTCATGGAACGCTGGTTCGCGCCCGCCTTCCGCGCCACCCCGGCGCAGGCGGCTTGGCGCAACATGCTAGCCCGCACTAATGCGCAGGGCTATGCCGAAACCTGCCGCGTTCTGGCCGAACTCGATCTGACCGCGCGCAGTGCTAGGTTGCGCCTGCCGGTGCAGGTAATCGCCGGGGAAGAGGACGGCGCCGCGTCGCCCGATCTGGTGGCAGCCACCGCCGCACTGATCCCCGGCGCCCGTTTTGACATCATCCCCGGCGCGGGCCATCTGCCCTGTGTCGAGACGCCCGAGGCATGGGCCGCCCTCGTCACACCCTTCCTGAAGGAACACGCCCGATGAACCAGACCTATGAAGAAGGCATGGCCACCCGCCGCAAGGTTCTGGGCGAAGCGCATGTGAACCGGGCCGAAGCCGACAAGACCGAATTCGACACCCCCTATCAGGCGCTGATCACCGAAGCCGCCTGGGGGCATGTCTGGTCCCGCAAGACGATATCGCCGCGTGAACGTTCCATGCTGACCATCGCCCTGCTGGCGGGTCTGGGCAACGATCACGAACTGGCCATGCACATCCGCGCGACCGTGAATACAGGTGCCACTCCGGACGATATTCTGGAGGTGATGCTGCATGTTGCCATCTATGCTGGCGTCCCCCGTGCGAACCACGCCATCAAGATAGCCAAGGAGACGTTCGCCATGATGAACGCCGAGAAAGCGGGGCCATCATGACCCTCGCCAATTCTGTTGACCGCGGACCGCTGCATTTCCGTGACCGCGACTGGCATCCCGCCGCCTATACGCCGGGCTACAAGACCTCGATGACCCGCGCGCCGTTCCGCCCGCTGGTCGCGCTGGGCTCTACCCTGTCGGAAGAGACGGGCCCGGCCTTTGGCCAGTCGATGATCGGTGAACTCGACAACAACCTTGTCATGAACTTTACCGGCCAGCCCGCCATCGGCGAGCGGATCATCATGCATGGCCGCGTGCTGGACGAGAACGGGCGCGGCGTGCCGAATGTGCTGATCGAAATGTGGCAGGCCAATGCGGGCGGACGCTATCGGCACAAGAAGGACGGCTATCTTGCCCCGCTCGATCCCAATTTCGGCGGCTGCGGGCGCACGCTGACCGCGCCGGACGGCTCTTATGAATTCCTGACCGTGCGCCCCGGCGCCTATCCCTGGCCGAACCATGTCAACAGCTGGCGGCCGATGCATATTCACTGGTCGGTCTTCGGTTCCGGTTTCGGCCAGCGGCTGATCACCCAGAACTATTTCCAGGGCGATCCGCTGATCGACCTGTGCCCCATCGTCAACACCATCGGCCGGAAAGAGGCAATCGACGTGCTGGTCGCGCCGCTCGACATGAACCGGGCGATGCCGATGGACTGCCTGGCCTACAAGTTCGACATCGTGCTGCGTGGCCGCCGCCAGTCGTTCTTTGAAAACCGCAAGGAGGGGATGTGATGGTGCAGCGGCTCGACTACCTCAGGGAAACGCCGTCGCAGACTGCCGGGCCTTATGTCCATATCGGGCTGACGCCGAATGCGCTCGGCAATCCCGGCATCTATCCGGAGGATCTGGGCCGCTCGCCCGTCCTGCCCGGCGCGAAAGGGGAACGAATCGTCATCACGGGCCGCGTCGTCGACGGGGCGGGGATGGTCCTGCGCGATGCGCTTTTTGAAAGCTGGCAGGCCGATGCGGCGGGGATGTATCCGGCGAACGATCCGCGCGGCGGGGCGGACCCGAATGTCACCGGCTGGGCGCGGGTGGCGGCGGATTTCGACACCGGCATCTGGCGGCTGGAAACCATCAAGCCCGGCCGCGTACCTTTCCCGGATGGCCGCCCGATGGCGCCGCATATCTCTGTCTGGCTGGTGGCGCGCGGCATCAACCTTGGCCTGCAGACCCGCATCTATTTCGAGGACGAGCCCGAGGCCAACGCCGAATGTCCCGTCCTGAACCGGATCGAGCATCGGGACAGGGTGGCGACGCTGCTGGCCCGCAAGGTGGCGCCCGGCGAATACAGCTTCGACTTCCGGCTTCAGGGCGATGACGAAACCGTCTTCTTCGATATCTAGGCGCCCGCGGACGCCGATACCGCGGATCGCCCGTCATCACGCGAATGAAGTTCTTTCACAGAGTCCCAGAGCGATGGCGAAAGCGACCTTACCCATGTCCGGCCCATTCCTCGCCTCCACGGCACGATCATTCTTGTGTTGAACGGTTTCCAGAAAGGCATGACCATGACCGCCCCCGCGACCGATAGCGCACTTTACCGCGGCCTCTTCTCCGATGACGAGACGGCAGCCTTTTTCAGCGACAGTGCCGAGATTAGGGCCATGCTGCAAGTCGAAGGGGCGCTGGCTAGGGTGCAGGGCGATCTGGGCCTGATCCCCGAAACTGCCGCCGCCTTCATCGAACGTTCCGCACGCGAGGTGCAAATCGATCCTGCCTCCCTGGCCGCTGAAACCGCAACCAACGGTGTGCCGGTACCGGCGCTGATAGGGGCCTTCCGAAAGGTGATGGAAGCGCCTGAGCATGTACAATATCTGCACTGGGGCGCCACGTCGCAGGATATCATGGATACCGGCCTTGCCCTGAGGCTCCGGCAGCTGACAGGCCTCTGGGAGATCCGGCTGGAGGCGCTGTCCCGAGCGCTCGGGCGGCTTGCCCGGATCCATGCCGATCTGCCGATGACCGGGCGGACTTACGGGCAGGTGGCGGTGCCAACCAGTTTCGGCGCGGTCGTGGCCGGCTGGGGCCATCCGGTCCTGAGATACCGAAGCAGGTTGGAGGCGCTGGCGCCGGATCTGGCCAAGGTGTCGCTGGGCGGCGCGGCCGGCACGCTGTCGGCCATGGGAGACAAGGGTCCCGCGATCCGGGCCGGGCTTGCCCGCGCACTTGGCCTGACCGACCCGGGCTACAGCTGGCATGCAGAGCGGGACTGCATCGTCGCCTTTGCCGCGTGGATGGCCGGGCTTTGTTCCAGCATCGCCAAGATGGGCGAGGATCTGATCCTGATGACGCAATCGGGCATCGAGGAAATCCGCATCGCCGGCGCCGGCGGCTCTTCGACCATGCCGCAGAAACAGAATCCCGTCGGCCCTTCAGTGCTCGTGGCCATGTCGCGGCAGGCAACGGCGCTGGCTGCGGCGCTTCAGGGGGCGGCGGTCCACCGCCAGCAGCGCGACGGGGCGGCCTGGTTCGTTGAATGGCTGACACTGCCACAGCTCTGCATCTCCACCGGGAGAGCGCTGACCTTGGCGCTTGATCTGGCGGACCGCATCTCCCCCGTGCCGGCGGCGATGGCCCGCGGCATCGACGATGGCACCGGCCTGATCCATGCCGAGGCGCTGAGCTTCGCGCTGGCCTGGCGGATGCCCCGTCCCGAGGCGCAAGCCAAGGTCAAGGCGTTATGCAATGAACTGCACGCTGAAGGTGGCAATCTGTTGGCGCTGGCCGTGCGGGACTATCCCGATCTAGACCTCGCCCAATTTGGTGCTCTGGGTGCCGCACCGGGAGAAGCCTTGGCCTTTGCTTTTGTGGCCGATCCAACTTGAGCGGCTCTGATTGTGTGGCCACCTGCCGATGGAATCGGTGCCACGGTGCTGCGGAGCATGTCTTCCTCTCTAACGACACCTCAATGAGCCAAAGCTTGGCTCTTGACGATAAAGGAAACAGAAGGAGGCCTCCACGACTGCAGCGACAATCGTCGTGGTCGAGCCTGCAAGAAAGCACGACTGATGGAGGCGCTGATCATCGGCATTTTGCAGTAGCTTGGGGCCGGGTCGAAGTGCGCTGATCCGTGCCGCAAGCATCGGATATCGGAGGGCACATGACAGCATGGCGTATGGAGGCAAGCGATTGGGGGCACGTTCTGATGCAATCGAGTTGCGCCACCTACGGTATTTTATTGCTGTCGCCGAGCACGGAAGTTTCCGCAAAGCGGGAACTGCTCTTGGGCTTTCACAATCCGCGATCAGCAGATGCATTGCCGACCTCGAAGACCAGATTGGTGCATCATTGTTTCACCGGCATACATGGGGTGTGTCGCAGACCGAGGCGGGGCAACGTTTTCTTCGACGCGCACGACAGGCTCTAAGGACTGTAGGCGAAGGCGCACAAGACGTCGCCTCGGTCGGAAGATCGGAAGAGGGTAAAGTTCGGATCGGCATCTATTCATCCATCGCTTCGGGCTTTCTGGCAGACCTGCTAGGAAGCTATGGCCAGCGTCACAACAAGGTCGGGATAGAGATGGTCGATGGGAATCCCGCCGAACATGTTGCAGCAATCCGGCAACTGACCCTCGACGTGGCTTTTGTTTCGGGGAATCGCGAATGGCCGGATTGTGAACGGGCACATCTGTGGTCGGAGCGCGTATTCGTCGTTCTGCCCGATCATCATGCTTTGGCCCGGCACGAGCAGCTTACGTGGCGCGACTTGGCAGATGAGACCTTTGTGGTGAGCGAGGCAGCACCGGGCCAAGAGATATACGATCATTTGGTGCGCTGCCTTGCCGAACTTGGGCGGCATCCGGAGATTCAGGTCCAGCAGATCAGCCGAGACAATCTCATGCCGCTCGTTGCCCTCCGCCGGGGGCTGACACTGGTGAGCGAAGCCATGACGGTTGCAAGGTTTCCCGGAGTAGCCTATCGACCTATCTTCGGCGAGATCCTGCCATTCTCGGCCGTGTGGTCAGCGAAGAACGACAACCCAGCCTTCAGACGGTTGCTCAGTCTCGCGAAGGCGATGGCGGCTCGCCCTGGGGATTCGAAGATTGAACAGCACGCCGCGACTTCGCAAAACCACGATCCGTCGCAATGAACCTCTCCAGCATTGGCACGATCAGCCGTATCGGCTCGACCGGCGGGCCGCCGGGATCGGCCAGTAGCAGGCCCTACTCGACAAGGCTGCGGCGCAGTTCTGTCGGCAGATCTACAGTGACCTTCACCGGCTTATCGTCGGGCAGCGGGCCGAGTTTCGGCTTGGTCATGGTCAACCTCCTGCCGGCTCGAACACAAGGTCGCGGGTGACGATGATCCTGACCGGGAAACCGGGCCTGATCGTCAATGTCGGCGCAACCTGCAACTGACGCTGGACGGTCTGCTGGCCCGCCTGATTGACGGTATCCTGCGCTCCGTCGCGGATAGCGCGGATCAGGCGGTCCTCATCGCTTGATGCGAGTTCGGTCCCGACTGCAAGCAGCGTGGAGAGCCCTGCCGCCTTGATAAGATCCCACCAATGATAGTCAACGCCATCCTCGAGCCCGGCGTAGCCGGAAGCATCCGCGCCCGGCAGGCGCTCCAGCACGATGGAGCGTCCGCCAGGCAGGATAAGGCGATTCCAAACAAGCAGGACGCGGCGCTGGCCGAAGGTCACGCCGTCATCGTATTGGCCGATGATGCGCGTTCCCTGTGGGATCAGGAGTAGCGAGCCGGTGGGGCTGTCATAGACGTTCTCCGTCACTTGCGCGGTGATTTGCCCCGGAAGGTCGGAACGGATGCCGGTGATGAGCGCGGCCGGGATCACGGCCCCGGCCTGTAGTATCCAGGGCGAGGCCGGCGGGGTGACGCGATCCGGCGCGACGGTCTGCCGGTCCACGGGTCCATTGAGGAAAGCCGCGTGCCGGTCTTGCGTCGCGGTCTGTCCGCCGAGGCCAAGACCGGCAAGGCCAGGCATGGCCGTTCCTGCCGGCGCTCCCGTGCGCGGGCCGGACTGGAAGAACACATCGCTCAGCCGCGCCGCTTCTTCCTCGGCAAGCCGTCGTTGCTCCTCAGGATCGACAGAAGGTGTGGGGATCGCCGGAGGCACGACCGGCTGGCCCCGCCTCTCGGCCTCGAGGATCGGGCGGCCGAGGTCGCCCGGAAGCGCCGGTCCAAGAACCGGGCCGGTGTAATCGCGCGGCAAGCCGGCAAGCCCATCTGCCGTTGGGCGGGCCTCGGTCGAATAGAGTTCGCCACCGCCCGGTCCCGCGTCACGGGTTTGGAGGGCGTAGATCAGCGCCCCGCCGATGCCGAGAAGGGCGACGGCTCCGACGCCTGCCAGCACCTTGCGGGACAGGCGGGTGACGCGGGGCGGCTCGGCGCGTAGCCGCATGGGCGCCGTGGTGTCGGTGCCACTCATGAAGGTGATCCTCCCGTAATCGAACCGGCTGGCTGGGCTGCGGCCTGGGTCTGCTCGACGCGGACGATCCTGACGACCTGCTGGCGGTCGCCAGAGCCAAGGCGCAGCTCTGCCGCGCCGAATAGCCTGTCCACGATCAGGACGTTCTGGTGGATGCGGCTGTTGACGATCTGCGGCTCGCCATCCGACCCAAGGACGAACAGAGGCGGCATCTCGCCCTGGACGATGCCACGCGGGAACACGACATAGACGCGCCTGCCATCGTCGAAGACGGAGACTGGACGCCATGGCGGGCTGTTGCCCTGCACCTGCAAACCGTAGCGATAGTTGCGCGCGGCGTCGGCCGGGATGACAGGGGCCGACGGTGCGGTCGCGCGGCTGCCCGGCGGTGGTGCGGGATAGGCCCAGGCGACGGCGGGCATGTAGAGCGCTTCGCGCGCGCGCAACTCGATCATGTAGATCCGGCGGTCGGTGGTGATGACGAGGTTGGTCGAGATGTCCGGCCGGGTCGGCTTCACCAGCACATGCACCCGGCGGGTCGGGCCGCTGCCGCTCTCGGTGTCACCGATGATCCACCTTGCGGTGTCGCCAGCGGCAATCGGTCCCGCGCCGGTCAGGCTCTCGCCAGGCTCCAGCGCAATGGTTGTGATCTGCCCAACCGCGGCATAGACCTGATAGAGCGCGCCTTCCGACCAGGGATAGATCTGGATGGCGTTGTAGTAGCCTTCCCGGCGCGGCTCGACGCGGGCGGCGGCATTGGCGTTCTCGACGCGGGCCGTCGCCGTGCCCGCGGCCTCGCCACCCCGCGCCACAGTCCAGGCGGGCGGGACGTGCAGCGGCCGGGGCGTCGTATCGGTCGCAGCCGCCTGCACGGTTGGCAAGGGCGGCACGTCGGCGTCGTAGCTGAACTGCGGCGTCCGGTTGGTGGCGCAGCCTGCGAGCATGGTGGCTGAAAGCAGCAAAGCCGCACAGGCGGGTTTACGGAAAACCGGAAGCCCGGCTTTGCGGAAAGTCGTGGCGGTCATTGGCTCATCTCCCGCGACCAGTTGATCGCGTTGACATAGATGCCGAGGGGATTGGCGCGCAGCCGCTCGGCGTTGCGCGGGGGCTGGATCACGATGGTCAGGATCGCGGTCCATCGCTCGGTGGTGGAGAGCTGGCCGTTCTCATAGTGCCGCTCGGTCCAGGCCACGCGGAAGCTGTCCGGGGACGCCCGGATGATGCTCGACACCTCGACGGCAACCTGCTGTCGGCCGACGCGCGAGAAGGGATCATTGGATCGGGCGTAGTCGTTCAGCGCCGCCGCGCCCCGGTCGGTGGTGAACTCGTAGGCCCTGAGCCAGTTCTGGCGGACGACGATGGCGTCGGCCGGGAGCGAGCGCACCTGTTCGATGAAGCGGCCGAGGTGGAACGCGATCTGCGGATCGGTCGGCCGATAATCGGCCGCTGCCGGCGCGACGGCTTGCGCCTGACCAAGATTGTCCACCTGAACCACCCAGGGCACGATGGTTCCGCGCGCCGATTGCCAGACAAGCGCCCCGGCGAACCCGAGCGAGAGGATCAGCGAGCCAAACGCCATGGTGCGCCAGTTTCTTGCCTGGACCCGGGCCGAACCGATGCGGTCGTCCCAGACCTGTGCGGCGCGCTGATAGGGCGTTTCGGGTTCCGGCACCTTGCCGTAATGGGTCGTCGGTCGTTTGAAGATGTTCATGTGCGGTCACTTTCGGAAAGGCTGACGGAGGAGCCGCCACCGTGGCTGTCGCCGGATCTGACGGCATGAGCGGCAGCGGTGACGCCGTGGCTCATCGCCCGGCTGCGGCGCATTTTCTGCGCCCAGGCCGGCGGACCATCAGCGGCTGAGGGGGGTGACGGCTCGGGCGACGGGGCGCCCCCGACCGTGCCCATCGAGGAGCTGCCGCCGGAGGCCGCGAACCCGGCTTTTGCGCCATCGGAGTAGCTGGATCTCACGCTGCCGGCGGCGCGGGAGGCCGCTCGCTTCAAAGGCGAGATGGCAGCCGAGCCTGCGGCGCGTGCCACACCGCCAAGCCCGGAGGCGACTCCGGCTCCGCCGGAGTCGCCCATGGAGCCGAGGGAATAGGCCGACGAGGCCGCACCGGCGGCCGAGGCACCACCGCGCGCAAGCGCAGCACCGCCCGAGAGTGCGGCGCCGCCACCCCGCGCGGCGAGCATGGTCGCGCCACCGGCAGCGATCGCGGCACCGCCGACAGCCAGGCCGGTCCCGACGGCGGCGCCGGCGCTGAGTTGCGGGCCGCCGGAGACGAGGCCGGTGGCGATGCCAGGGCCGAATATACCGAGACCGAGCAACGACAAGGCCGCCAGCACGATGGCCATGGCGTCGTCGATGGTCGGGGTCGCGCCACCGAACCCGGCGGTGAACTGGCCGAAGAGCGTCGAGCCGATGCCGATGATGACGGCCAATACCAGCACCTTGATCCCGCTGGAGACGACATTGCCCAGCACCCGCTCGGCCATGAACGCGGTCTTGCCGAACAACCCGAAAGGGATCAGCACGAAGCCCGCAAGCGTTGTCAGCTTGAACTCGATCAGGGTGACGAAGAGCTGGATCGCCAGAATGAAGAAGGCGAGGATCACCAGCGCCCAGGCAAAGAACAGGCAGAGGATCTGCACCAGGTTCTCAAAGACGGCGATCCAGCCCATGAGGTCGGAGATGGATTCGAGCAGCGGCCGCCCGGCATCGAGGCCGATCTGGGCGACGCGGCCCGGGCGCAGGAGATCGGCGGCGGAAAACCCGGTGCCGGAGGCCATGAGGCCGAGGCCGGCAAAGCTCTCGAAGACGATGCGCGCGAGGTTGTTCCAGTTGGAAATCAGGTAGGCGAAGACCCCGACGAAAATCGTCTTCTTCACCAGGCGGGCGAGAACATCATCATCGGCACCCCATGCCCAGAACAGGGCGGCGAGCGTGACGTCGATGACGATCAGCGTCGTGGCGATGAACGCCACCTCGCCACCCAACAAGCCGAAGCCGGAGTCGATATAGCTGGTGAAGATGCCGAGAAAATTGTCGATGACCCCCGTTCCGCCCATGACTATCGCGCCCCGTCCGAGCCGGGCGTCGACTGCGCAGGTGTCCGGCCGAGAAAGCGATCGCGGCTCTCCGCCCAGACGCCCAGGCACTCGGCATCATTGGCGGCCGCTTCGCCCATCTCCTGACAGCGCCGCAGCCCTTCGCGCAGGGGATCGACCTGTCGCGTAAGCGCAGGAGCGGAAGGTGCTGGCGCGGCTGCCTCCTCGCGCGTCATTTGGATGACCGCTGCGGTGATCGCGACAGCGACGAACACCACGGCCGCGATCCGGGCCAACACCTTCCCGTCCATGATCTGCCCTCCCCGCCTCAGTTGAACATCTGCACATTGCCAGGCTGGTAGCCGCTGCCCGGTGCCAGGAAGCGCTCGCGCTGGATGCGGCCCTGCTCGGCGGCCGTGGCGCGCTCCGCTTCCATGAGGGCCTCGGCCCGGCCATTGGCCGAGATCACCGCGATCAGGTCGGAAAGCTGCTGCGACTGGAGGGCAAGAAGCTGGTTGCCGGCCTGGGTGGCCTGAAGCGCGCCGGTCGCCCCCTGGCTCTCGCCGACGAGCGCGGCCATCTCGGCGTGGTTGGTGTCGATATTGCCGACGACGCCTGCCTGCACACGCATCGCATCCTGCAAGCCGCCGACCGTGGTCTCCCAGCGGCTGCGCGCATCGGTGACGAGTTGGGCATCAGTCGCCGACAGCGGGATATTGCCGTATTGGCTCTGGAACGCCTGGTCGATCTGGCCGATCTCGAAGGCGAGGTTCTGGGCCTCCCCGAGAAGCTGCTGGGTGCGCTGGACATTCTGCTGAAGCGCCTGAAGCGAACTGTAGGGCAGGCTCGCGAGGTTGCGGGCCTGGTTGATCAGCATCTGCGCCTCGTTCTGCAGCGAGGTGATCTGGTTGTTGATCTGCTCCAGCGTGCGCGCCGCCGTCAGCACGTTCTGCGCGTAGTTGGACGGATCATAAACGATGCGCCAGGCGTGTGCCGGGCTCGCCAGCATGGAGGAGAGCGCGACGGGCGTAGCCAGCGTCAGCGCGAACATGGAGGCGCCGATTATGCGCGTGATCCGGGGCTTCTGGGACGTCATGGGGTAATCTCCTCTTCTTCCAGGGTGATGCCGAACTCGGCGTCATCGAAGATGACGGTCGGCAGTTCCTCGCTTTTGATCGCGAGATTGGTGAGGTCGGGAATGAGATCGGCAGCCCATGCGACGCCGCGCGCCCGGAGCCAGGCCGCGAGGAACCCGTCGCGGCCATGCTCGGCAAGGATCTCGTTGATCAGCGTCTGATCGGATTTGGCCGATGCGGCGCAAAGCGCGAGGCCGACTTCACTGAGGCCCAGATCAAACAGGCGGTTGCCGCGCCGCGACTGACAGTAGTAGTCCCGCTTTGGCGTAGCCCGTGCGAGGATCTCGATCTGCCGGTCGTTGAGGCCGAAGCGGCGATAGATCGCCGTGATTTGCGGCTCGATGGCGCGCTCGTTGGGCAGGAGGAGCCGCGTCGGGCAGCTTTCGATGATCGCCGGGGCGATGGCGGAATTGTCGATGTCCGATAGCGACTGCGTGGCGAAGATGACGCTGGCGTTCTTCTTGCGCAGGGTCTTGAGCCATTCCCTGAGCTGGTCCGCGAACCCGTCGTCATCGAGCGCCAGCCAGCCCTCGTCGATGATCAGCAGCGTGGGCCGACCGTCGAGCCGGTCGCCGATGCGATGGAACAGGTAGGCCAAGACAGCCGGGGCGGCGCCGGTCCCGACAAGGCCCTCGATCTCATATGCCTGCACATCCGACGAACCGAGATGTTCGGCTTCCGCATCAAGCAGCCGGCCATAGGGACCACCGACACAATAGGAGCGCAGCGCCTGTTTCAGGTCATTAGATTGCAGCAGCACGGCAAGGCCGGTGATGGTGCGTTCCCCGACCGGCGCGGAAGCGAGCGAGGTCAGCGCCGTCCAGAGATGCTCCTTCACCTCCGGCGTAATCTGGATGTTCTCGCGCATCAGGATCGCCACGATCCAGTCGGCGGCCCAGGCCCGTTCGGCGCTCTCGTGGATGCGGGCCAGCGGTTGCAGCGAAACCGACGTTTCGGAAGCCTCGGTCAACTCGCCGCCGAGATCGTGCCAGTCACCCTGCATCGCAAGTGCGGAGGCGCGGATGGAACCGCCGAAATCGAAGGCGAAGACCTGTGAGCGTGCATAGCGGCGGAACTGCAAGGCCATCAGCGCCAGCAGCACCGACTTGCCGGCGCCGGTCGGCCCGACGACGAGGGTATGGCCCACGTCGCCGACATGAAGGGAGAGCCGGAACGGAGTCGATCCTTCGGTCCTGCCGTAAAGCAGCGGGGGCGCGCCGAAGTGATCGTCCCGCGCCGCGCCAGCCCACACGGCGCTTGAGGGGACCATGTGGGCAAGGTTGAGCGTCGAGACCGGGGGCTGGCGGACATTGGCATAGGCATGTCCGGGCAAACTGCCGAGCCAGGCGTCGACGGCATTGACCGTCTCGACCATAACGTTGAAATCGCGGGACTGGATGATTTTCTCGACCAGCCGCAGCTTTTCGTCGGCGCGGCGGGCATCCTCGTCCCAGACGGTGACGGTCGCCGTGACATAGGCCATCCCGGCCATGTCGGCGCCGAGTTCCTGCAAGGCCATGTCCGCGTCGGCGGCCTTGTTCGCTGCATCGGTATCCACGAGCGCGGATTGCTCGTTGGTCATCACCTCCTTGATGATCGCCGCGATGCTCTTGCGCTTGGCAAACCATTGCCGCCTGATCTTCGTCAGCAGCCGGGTCGCGTCGGCCTTGTCCATTAGGATGGCGCGCGTTGACCAGCGATAGGGGAACGCCAGCCGGTTCATCTCATCCAGCAGGCCGGGCGTCGTCGTGCCCGGAAAGCCGGTGATCGTGAGCACCCGGAGATGCTGATTGCCCAGGCGAGGTTCCAGCCCGCCGGTCAGCGGCTGATCGGCCAGCAGCGCATCGAGATAGACCGGGGTTTCGGGCACGCGAACGCTCTGCCGATTGGTCGAGATCGTCGAATGCAGGTAGGTCAGCGTGCCGGCGTCATCGAGCCAGCGGCATTCCGGCATGAAGCCGTCGAGCAGCGCCAGCACGCGGTCGGTGCGGTCGATGAAGCCGCGCACCAACTCCCAGGGGTTCACCCCCGAGGTCTCGCGGCCCTCGTAAAGCCAGGACTCGGAGCGGGCAGCGTCCTCGGCGGGCGGAAGCCACAGGAAGGTGAGAAAGTAGCCCGAGACGAAATGGCTGCCCTCCTCCTCGAAATCGGCCTTGCGCTCGGCATCGACCAGCGCGGAGGCCGGATCGGGGAAGCGGTTTGCAGGATAGGTCGCGGCCTCCGACCGCTGCGCCTCGACGAAGATGGCCCAACCGGAGCCGAGACGGCGGAATGCGTTGTTCAACCGTCCCGCGACCGCAACCAGCTCGGCCGCGACGGCGGAGTCCAGATCCGGCCCGCGAAACTTCGCGGTCCTTTGGAACGAGCCATCCTTGTTCAACACCACGCCGGAGCCGACCAGCGCCACCCACGGCAGATAATCGGCCAGGCGGGATGCGGTGCGGCGGTATTCTGCGAGATTCATCATGGCTTGTGCCTCACACCGAAAGGTGGCCGGGAATGCGCAGATGGCGGCGCGCGACCTCGACGAAGAGCGGATCGCGCTTGGCGGCCCAGACGGCGGCGATATGGCCCACCGCCCAGATCAGGATGCCGGCCAGCCAGAGCTGGAGGCCGAGGCCGACCGCCCCGGCCAGCGTGCCGTTGAGGATCGCCACGGATCGCGGCGCACCGCCGAGCAGGATCGGCTCGGTCAGGGCGCGGTGAACCGGCACCGCGAAGCCCGGCACCGCGTCGAGGGCCTCGAAACTCACCGCCATCAGACCAGCGCCCCGCCGCCGAAGCTGAAGAACGACAGGAAAAAGCTGGATGCCGCAAAGGCGATGGAGATGCCGAAGACGATCTGGATCAGGCGCCTGAAGCCGCCGCCGGTATCGCCGAAAGCCAGCGTCAGGCCGGTGACGATGATGATGATCACCGCCACGATTTTCGCCACCGGGCCTTCGACGGATTCCAGGATGGATTGCAGCGGCGCTTCCCAAGGCATGGAGGAGCCCGAGGCCCAGGCCGGGGACGTCATCAGGCTCACCCAGGCGAAGGCCGAGGCGGTTGCGATGTGGTGGCGGATGCGGAAGGCACGACGGATCATGCAGGTTCTCCTGAGACGTGAGTGGTGACGGGTTCTGAAAAGGCGGGGGAAATCCGGTAGTCGCCGTCGGGTCCGAGACCTTCGACGTGGGCGAGTTCGACTAGCCGCCGTACGGACCCGCGACCGGCGAGGACGGCCACGAGGTCGATGGTCTCCGCGATCATGGCGCGCGGAACGGTGACGACGGCTTCCTGGATCAGTTGTTCGAGGCGGCGCAGGGCGCCGAGCGCGGTTCCGGCATGGATGGTGCCGATGCCGCCGGGATGGCCGGTGCCCCAGGCTTTGAGGAGATCGAGCGCCTCGGCGCCGCGCACCTCACCGATCGGGATTCGGTCGGGGCGCAGCCGCAGCGAGGAACGGACCAGATCGGAGAGCGTCGCCACCCCGTCTTTCGTCCGCATGGCGACGAGGTTCGGTGCGGCGCATTGCAACTCGCGGGTGTCCTCGATGATGACCACGCGGTCGGAGGTCTTTGCGACTTCCGCCAGCAGCGCATTGGTCAGGGTGGTCTTGCCGGTGGACGTGCCACCCGCGACAAGGATGTTCGCACGCGACTGGACAGCGGCGCGGAGCGTTTCCGCTTGATCGCCGGACATGATGCCGGCTGTCGCATAGTCATCCAGCGTGAACACCGCGACTGCAGGCTTGCGGATGGCGAAGGCAGGTGCTGCCACGACCGGGGGCAGCAGCCCCTCGAAGCGCTCGCCGGTCTCGGGCAGTTCGGCCGACACGCGGGGGCTACGAGTGTGGACTTCGACGCCGACGTGGTGGGCGACCAGCCGCACGATGCGCTCACCATCGGCAGGCGACAGCACCTCCCCCGTATCGGCCAGCCCCTCGGACAGTCGGTCTACCCAGATCCGCCCGTCCGGATTCAGCATGACCTCGACGACGGAAGGATCTTGCAGCAGGGTTGAGATGGCAGGCCCGAGCGCCGTTCGGAGCATGCGCGCGCCGCGGTCCACCGTTGCCTGTTTGTGGTTGATGCCTGCCATCTCGTCCCCGTTCCACCAGGGAGGAGAGAGATGCCCCGGATGGGGACGACTAAAAGAGACCCGAAACTGGTCGTTTCAACAAGTTTCGACCGTCGTAGTAGCGTGGCGTGCAAATACAGGAGAACGGCGGTGGCGGCTTTCCGCGCCAAGGCCGAACGCGGACGACTACGCCCTCAATCTCATCTGACTGATTCGATGAGCGTTGCGGCTTTGGGAACCTTCCGGCCGTTCGCTGCGGCGGCAAGCTTGGCGTATGCAACCACCACATGTGCGGCGCATCGGGCGGAAAGCGGTCAGCCGTCAGTACAGCGTGGCAACTGTAGCAGCCGTGGGAAAGCGGTCTTTCGCGCTGTGAACAACGAGAACCCGATGAATTGTGGGGCGCGCCGCTACCCATTGACTAAGTTCAGAGGTTGTCGAAATTCAGGTGCGTCGGAGTAGCATGTCGGGAGAGGAACGATGGCAGATCCAAGTGCGCGGTGGCACGGAGACAACTATCAGTCACGCCATTTCTGGATACACGCCGCTTCTCTCATAGACGAGTATTCCGCTCATGTAGCTGAAGTCACATTCGAGGCACGCGGTCCCAAAGCGTTTGACGATGTCGTTGTCAGGTACGATCCTGGCCGGCCCAATCGGAGGAGCCCGGAACCAGTTCATCAGGATCACTATCAGATCAAATGGCACACTGATTACTCGGGGCACTTCGGCTACAAGGATCTGACGGATCCAAAGTTCATTTCGGGCACTGCCGTATCGTTACTCGAGAGGTTGCGCGATGCGAAACTGACTGCACCCCCAAACTCAGCCTTCCATTTTGTCACCACCCATGACTTGACGCAGGGCGACCCGCTGCGGGAACTTGTCTCCAATGTAGACCATTCAATTCGCCTGAAGATCCTCAAAGAGGGCAAGACCGCTAGAAGCATGATGGGCAAAGTCCGGAAGGCTTGGCGCGAACATCTCAATGTGACTGACGAAGAGCTTTTCGACATTCTGACCGGCTTCCATATTGAGACCCGTGCCCGAAGCCTGGAGACTTTGCGAGCCGATGTCGCCTTGCGTTTCCGGGCGGTTGGCCTGAACGGCCGCGAGACCGATACGATTTTCCCCTATGATGAGTTCGCGAGGGAACTGGTCGTCAAGCAAATCCGAAGCCTGGACCGCGCCGCGTTTCGGTCCCTTTGTGAGCGAGAGGGCTGGTATCTTCAGAAGCGCGCGCCCTCGAAGCGCGGGGTCGCAATCCAGACCTACGCGCCCCGTGCAACGCCTGCCGATCTCCTGCTTGCCGCGCCGGAGAATACCTTGGTCCTGGCCAATCACTTCAACGACCGGAAATTGAAGGAGGGGCATAGCTGGGATCAGATCAGAGATGAGGTTAGAAGCTTCCTAGACGTCAAGCTCCGTGAGACCGTCGATTTTCGGCTTTTCCTCGATGCACCCTCTTCGTTGGCATTCCTGACCGGATCCTGTCTGGGTCTGAAGTCCGGAGCGTCTGTCGAGCTAGTCCAGATGGGTTACGGCAACCCAAACCAGATCTGGGATACCGCTGACGGGCGAGGTGGTCCGCCTCCCGAGATAGAGACGCTCGGCGTTGGGGACGGGCAAGACATCGCCCTCGTTGTAAGTCTTGCCCGCAATGCACTTCACAAAGTTCAGGAGTATCTTCGGAGAGAATTGCCGCAGGTGGGAACCCTGGTTCACGTCACACCGCCCGGGGGAGCTGCGCAGGTCTCGGTGTCAGGCGGAGAGCATGCACTTGCCATTGCGGGTCTGGCAGGTCAGGTGGTGTCGGACCTTTCCCGGCCAGGTGGCCGTACGCATGTGTTCCTCGCTGCCCCGAATGCCGTGGCGTTCTTTCTTGGGCAGCAGGCCGACTCAATGGGCGTCTGCATCCCATACGAGTTCGACCTCAAAAAGGAAGTCGACGCCTCCTATCGTCCCTCCTTCGAAATTGGACCCTGGCGGCCTTGAAAGGTGGGCAGGTTACGCCCTATTTTGAGGTGATGCCCCCCCGCACACACCTTATAAGGTGCTTGAGTGACCGATCTGATGTATCCTACTTTCTCCATCCTGGCCGGAGGAACTCCTCGTGAAGCTCGAACCGCAATTTAGGGATTTTCTTCGTGAGATCCGTCCCACCGAAACTCAGCAAGAGGACTGGAAGGCCGGGGCGAAAACTCTGAGAACCAGGTTGGCTCAGGATTCCGGCCTGAAAGACATCCTGGAAGAAACCTTCCTGCAGGGCAGCATTCGCAGATCGACCGCGATCCGTCCTAGCGGCGATAAGCGACCGGATGTGGACATCGTGGTGGTGACGAATATCGACTATACCCAGACCACACCTCAGCAGGCCATGGATCGGTTCAAGCCGTTTCTGGACAAGCACTACGGCGGCAAGTGGCGTCCGCAGGGCCGCTCCTTCGGAATTGGGCTCTCACATGTCGATATGGATCTGGTGATCACCGCACTGCCCAGGACCGTGCAGTTGTTCAATGAGCGTCAGGTTGCAAGTTTCGCGGACAAGGACGCTCTGACCAGTATCTACAAGTCCGCTGCGGCAACCACCCTCTCGACACTGGAGGAGGACACCAGCTGGCGCCTCAACACACGCTGGCAAGACAGCCGATCCTTCAGTGATCTTGACGGGCTGAACCGAGAACTCGGCTCGGCTGTCGATGAAAGCCTCAAGGATGAGGTTACCGAGTATCCGTCCGGTGTAGGCGCGGTCTCAGGCGTTTTTGGCCTGCCAGTTCCAAGGCATAAGATTGTCGATGCGATTGATTTTGTGCTCAGGCAGGCGCTGGAGGACCCATGTGAGCCATGCCTCGGGGTCGACGTTGTTCAACTTGCAGGTTTCCACGAGCGTATAGGCGATTGCAGCCGCTTTTCCGCCGCCGATTGACCCCATGAACAGATAATTCTTTCTTCCCAATGCAATAGGTCTGATCGAGCGCTCACAGGTGTTGTTGTCCAGCTCGCGATGCCCGTCGCTGAGATAGCCCCGCGCTTTAGGCATGCGGTTCAGCGCGTAGCGGATCGTTTCGGCCAGTTTGGTTTTGCCGGAGATCTTGCGTAGCTGTGCCTGTAGCCAAAGTTCCAGATCGTCGAAGACCGGCTTGGCCTTGGCCTGCCGCAGGACCACGCGCTCTTCTGGAGATATCCCCCGCGCCTCTTTCTCCACAGCATAGAGCTGTGCAATCTGTTTGATCGCCTGTTGGGCGATGGGGGAGCCAGTGCGCTCGACCTCATCGACAAATTTGCGGCGCACATGGACCATGCAGGCCTGTTCGTCAGCCTTGCCCTTGCCGAACAGGCCATTGAACCCGGCAAATCCATCGGCATGGACCGTGCCGGTATAGCCTGCAAGATGGTTGGCGGGGTGTTCGCCCTTTCGATCGACGCTGAACTGATACCAGGCGCAGGGGGGTGCTGCCCCGCACCACGGGCGTTCGTCCCGGACATAACTCCAGAGCCGGGCGGTTTTGGTTTTTGTCGTGTTGGCGCGAACCTGCAGTTTTACGGGGGTATCGTCCGCAAACAGGGCGGGCCCCGCCCGGACCAGTTTGCCGATGTGCTCGGCCAGAGGCTCCAGCAGGGCCGTTGTGCGCCCAACCCAGTCGCTCAGCGTGGAGCGATGCAGATCCACGCCTTCGCGTGCGTAGATCCTGGATTGCCGCTCAAGCGGCAGATGATCGCAATATTTGCCGACCAGCATGTGCGCCACGAGGCCAGGGCCGGGCCGTCCGCGCTCGATCAGGCGCGATGGCAGCGGGGCCTGGGCGAAGGCTTCACAGCAGATGCAGGCCATGCGCGGGCGGATGAAGCGGCGCACCACGAAGTGACCGGGGATGTAGTCCAGCTCTTGGGTGATATCCGCGCCCACCTGGCGCAGGGTGCCGCCGCATCCAGCACATGCCTCACCGGGTGACAGGACCTCATCCTGCCGATCCAAATGATCTGGCAGCGGCTTGCGGCTGTGCTGGCGCTTGTTGGGTGGGGCCTCTTCATGAATGGGCGACTGTTCGGTGAGTTGATCCTCTGCCGCCCGCGCGATCTCATCATCTTCTGACAGATCCAGCGCCAGTTGATCCATACCCTCTGACTTCGCGCCAAAGCGCGCCTTGCGATGGCCGTGAAGTTCAGCCTTCAGCTTCTCGATCTGGTAGGCTTGAGACTGGATGTGCTGGAGCATTTGCGCGCTGACAGTGCGCAACTCATCAGGGTCTTCGGGCAGGGATTTGAAGGCCTCCAGCATGGCGCAATTTATACCCGACCGCCCCCTGCGAGGGAACGCAAAACTGCGCTAAATCCCATGTTTTGTTGACAATTTATGTCACCCCGCGACCAGTGGTCGCCAAGTCTTTTGTGGTGTCCGCCAGTCGATTCCTTCGAGTAACATCGATAGCTGCGACGGGCTCAGGCTGACTTTGCCTTCCTTGGCAGCGGGCCAGACAAACCGGCCCCGTTCCAGCCGTTTTGTAAATAGGCAAGCCCCTTGGCTATCCCACCAAATTATCTTCAAAAGATCACCCCGGCGACCACGGAAGACGAACATGTGGCCCGAATATGGATCCTCGGCCAAAACCTGTTCAGCCTGTGCCGCCAGCGTATTGAAACCGCGCCGCATGTCCGTGACGCCAGCCGCCAGCCAAACCCGCGTGTTGCTTGGCACCGGGATCATTGCGCCAGTGCCTCAACCAACGCCGAGATCGCTGACAGCGCCGTCGGACCCTCCACCAATATCCGCCGACCATCCGACAACATGATGTCCACGCGCTGCGCGGTGATCGGATCTGTCGACGGAGTGCGCGAAATGGGTGCCACCATGACAGGCTCCATGCCCGCAACCTCGACAGGAAGAAAGGTCGCCCCTTCAGGCACCGACAAATCCGCAGCCTGATCCTCTGATGCAAACCGAGGGTCGCGAAGCCATTTATGGATCAGGTTGGTGTTCATCGCGTAGCGCCGCGCGACCTGCGCAACCGAGACACCGGGAACCCGCGCCTGCGCGCAGATCGACCGCTTCTCATCGTCTGACCAGACTCGCTTCTTCTGGCCCTTCTTGCCCGCCATCGCCCACCTCAAGATGTCCACTATCGATGGTGGACATCTAGCAGGCACTCCATCTCCACGTCAGAGCGGGGAAACCGGACGGATACGTTACCGAAGAGTGGAAGTCGGAACCTTTGTGGCTCCCAGACCGAGACACTAAAAAATGGGGGCGCACACATCCCCTCCTTCAGATTTCCTGGACGGCGGAGAAAAACCGAAAGACGAACAAGACTTATCTCCACATTGTTCGGGCCATCAAATGGTGGCGTCTGGAGATTGCGGAAAAGCTGCCCAAATACCCCAAGGGCTACCCTCTCGAGCACATGGTTGGGCATCTCCTCGTGGACGGGGCGGACCTGTCAACCGCTCAGGGCATCGTCCAAGTATTCGAGAGCTTCCGCGACAAATGGCTGCTTGTCGCAAAGAACCATCAGGTCCCTGTGCTTTGTGACCACGGCGTTGCCGAGCACAATGTGCTTGCCCGCCTGAGCCCCGAAGATTTCGAGGGGTTTGTCGAGGTCGTATCAGAGTTTGCAGCCTTGGCGCGCCAAGCGTTCAACTCGACCGCCCCTGCGGAATCCGGCAGGCTTTGGCAACAGATATTCGGGTCCAGATTTCCACTACCCGGCCCCAGCGGCGGAGACCGACCCGTCGGCCACTTTGTCAAGCCGACCGTTGCCGCTGTGCCCCCGACTAGCGACCGCTTCGCTTGAAGTCGCTGAACGATGAGGATATCCCGGATGTGCTGCATCCGGTTACCTCCTTGCTGCGTACCGGCGTTGGTCCCGTGACTGCGCTGGAAGGCTGGAAAGAGTGGAGACGGGGATTTTTCTCCCTTCCGCTTGTCGCTCGTGTCACGTCTTCGCCCGGCCAGAGCTTTCCTGCCGAAAGCGGGTGGCATTTCATCGTGTCCTCTGGGTCTTACCCGGCCGATATTTTCATCTTGCCCGACAGGGTGGCCGGTCCGGGATTGACCTTTCCCCACCAGGCCGCAGTCTATCATCGCGATGGGAAAGAACCGTGGTTAAACGGTGAGCCCTGCCTGACAAATCCAACCGCCGTGTTCGGTGATCGCTACGGGTCCTTCCCGGAACCCATTACGCTTGCGGATCGGCTGATCTGGAAAGTCGAACGCTTTTCTCGCTGGTGCGAGCTCGCCGCCGCGGGCCGTCTCCATAGTCCCGGTGATTATTTCGAACTTCCGCCCCTTGGCGGACATGCGGATCCGATAATCATCGGATTCCATGAGACAGAGGGGGATCTCGTCAGATGGACTCAGGGCTCCGCTAGGGCAGGTGTTGTGCGCTTGGTCAGTGTATCTTCCTCTAGTAAGGCCTTTGCAGCGCAGAGTTGGCGGACAACTGAGGATGTTCTCCTCCACGCGCCCGAGTGGGGTGCCCTGATCAAGAACCAGTCGACTGGAGAGATTCCAGCGATATGGTTCTTGCTCAAAGATATCCCCATCATCGGTGCCTGGCAGTTGCCCCGGACATATCGGGAGCTCAGCGAGAGACTTGCGGCCGAAGCGATCAACTTAGCCGACACTTTAGCGGTGTTGGGCCGAAGCATGAGGAAAAGGAACATTAGCCGACCGGCCGTAATCATGTTCGGCTTCCCCGTTCCGCGGTTCTTTGGAGATGCCCCTTCGCGAATTCACTGGCTCGCAATATCCGACGTCCGGTTGACCCGAAAAGATAGCATAAGGGATGGTTTCCGCCCCACCGAGGCGAACCGACAACGGTTTGATCGTGAGCTCGCACGGTCAGGCAAAGCCCTTTCGTGGGCTACATGTGAAAACTGGGCGCCTGACCAAATAAGGACGCGCCTGCGTAGCGCGCCAGTCTCGCAGACGAAGATGCTGCTGATCGGTGCCGGCGCGCTTGGCAGCCAGGTTGCCGAGACCCTCATGCGAACGGGTGTGCGTGACATTGATGTGCGTGACCGAGATGAACTCGCCGCCGGAAACCTGTGCCGACATGCTCTCGATCTCACCATGATCGGTGTGAACAAGGCCGCAGCTCTGGCCGCGCAACTCAATCGCCTTCAGCCTGACGGAAGAGCCCGAGGCTATGATCGCGCCTTCCCAATTATCGGACCGGACGGGCCTGAGACTGCCGATGACTATGATGTCATTCTGGATTGCACCGGCGAGAACAAGCTGTTGCGCAGCCTTTTGATGATACCCTGGAAGTCCGAAAAACTGTTCATCTCCCTCTCGGTAAACTGGGGCGCGCAGGGTCTCATGTTCTGGTCATCCCGGGGCGCGTCATTCCCGGCAGTGAATGCAACGGAACGTCTCGAGGCGCTTGCAAAAAAGTTCAGGCCCGAGGGACTCGATGAGCGGATTGAGGGGATCGGCTGCTGGCATCCGGTCTTCCCAGCTGATGCAGCAGACATCCGAATCTGGGCCGGAATGGGGGCAAGATATGTGCTGGACCAGATTGGGGGCGGCCCGGAGGGGTGCGGCATCTATTTCTTCAACGACGATCGGACCATCGGACTAGAACATGGATAGGCCCGACCTGCATTTCACATCCGAGGCTGGGGCAACCGTTACTGTAACTGCCAAAGCATTCGCTACGATGGCTGAGTTCGCTGGCAGACGATCTCGACGCGAGACCGGAGGTATACTCATTGGCCACTACTCAGAGGATCTAGCGAGCGCCAGAGTAGAGGCCGCGAGCGATGAGCCGCCAGACTCGCGTGCGGGTCGGACGTGGTTCGTGCGTGGCCAAGTGGGACTGGCCGGGATACTGGAACGGGCCTGGCGTGAGGGGCGCTACTATTTGGGCGAATGGCATTCGCACCCCGGAGCCAGCCCTGCACCGAGCGGCCCGGACTTGTCTGCCATTGCAAAGATGGCGCGCCACCCGACCTTCATGTGCCACCGTCCAATTCTGGTGATCATTGGTGGCGATTTTCATCAACGACCGCTGGTGTCTGCCACTCTGGCTGCCAAAACAGGCCTCACAACTCGGCTGAGTTCGGCCCTTTACTGCGATAAGCATGAACGACTGCTTCGGTGAAGCCGAAGGACAGAGGCGAAGGGGTATCGAATGGCAGCTAAGGGCCCGCCATGCTCAGCCGTGGAGCCTGGCCGGTCAAGAGCCTACGCAGTCAGGGGCTCTGTCCCGCGATCGTGGCCGTTTCACAGGGTTCGGAAGCTGACCTGCCCCCCAGTCGTCCCTCGTTCATAACGAGAGTCCTTGGGGTTGATAGTGGTCGGTTTCGTGTTGGGCAAGCGCGCCGGGCGCGGAGCCCTCAGATTGCTCAAGCGCCCGGCGCGCGTCGGACGGGGTCTTGTTGCCCAGCGAGGAATGGGGCCTGACGTTGTTGTAGTCATAGCGCCAGAGGGCCAGCTTGCGGCGGGCATCGGCCAGGCTGTGGAAGATCTCCTCGTTCAGGCATTCGTCGCGCAGGCTGCCATTGAAGCTTTCGATGAAGCCGTTCTGCTGCGGCTTGCCGGGATCGATGTAATGCCATTCGACGCCGTTCTCGTTGGCCCACTTCAGGATCGCCTTGCTGGTGAACTCGGTTCCGTTGTCGCTGACGAGGCAAGCCGGTTTGCCGTAGATGCGAACCAAGGCGTCAAGTTCTCGCGCCACTCTGGCCCCCGATATGCTGGTGTCGGCAATCAGGGCCAAGTTCTCGCGGCAGCAATCGTCGTTGACCGCCAGAATGCGAAACTTGCGGCATGCCCCGAATGTGTCGGACAGGAAGTCCAGGGACCAGCGCTGGTTCGGCCGCAGCGGCACCGGCATTGGTGTCCGACTGCCGCGTGCCCGTTTGCGGCCACGACGGCGGCGCACTGACAGACCCTCTTCCCGGTAGATGCGGTAGAGCTTCTTTTCGTTCATGATCATGCCTTTGCGCTCCAGCATGATGCCCACGCGCCGATAACCGAAGCGACGACGCTTCTCGGCGATCTTGTGCATCTCCTCACGGATTTCCGGGTTATCGGGCGGTCTCTCACGCCGCACCGTCTTCGGATCGACACCGATCAGGACGCAGGCCCGGCGCTGAGAGATCGGGTGATCCTTCATTGCCCGCAACACCGCGTCCCGCCGTTGCATCGGCGTCGTCAGGGCTTTCCCAGCAGATCCTTCAGAACCACATTGTCGAGCATGGCATCCGCCAGCAGGCGCTTAAGCTTCGCATTCTCGTCTTCGAGCTGCTTCAGCCGCCTGGCGTCGGACAGGTCCATCCCGCCATACTTGGCCTTCAGCTTGTAGAAGGTCGCGGGACTCAACCCGTGCTTTCGGCAGAGCTCGGAGGTCGGCAAACCAGCCTCCTGCTGTTTGATCATCCCGATGATTTGCGCCTCGGTGAAACGGCTTTTCCTCATGTCGTCTGCTCCTTCTCAGGTTGGGCAGACTCTACATCACAGCGAGGGAACTTCCGGGGGGCAGGTCAAAGCCCCTCGCCTACTCCAGTTTTTCCGCATAGGCTCGCATGTCGATCATCGGCACTGTCGCGACCGCCTGTAGTTTCGACATCAACTCCAAGAGAAAGCGCGTTACAGGCTTCGTTTCCTCGACCAGAGAGTAGGTGCCATCCTCATTAAACCAGACGTTGCCGTTGTCAGCAACGCAACCGGCGTCGAGACGCTCGTCGCCCTGCCCTGCCTCAAGTAGCCCAGCATGGTGTCACCGAAGACTGGGCTCCACTTGCAGCTAAGGGTCAAAATTCCACCCAGTACGGGCGTCAGTTCCTTCGCCTTCTTTGTGCCGTCGATCGTTGGGACGGGGAGCGAGGTGCGGTGCAGCCTACGAACGGATGCGATCTTGTTCTGGGCGTAGCCGATGTGGCTCGCGTTCATATCTTGCTTGGATTCGAACACGGCATAGACGCTCTCGGCCGGCACGACATGCTTGTCCTTGAATGTGAAAACAAGCGGCGTGTATTGCCGGTCGTGAATGACCACGTCGATCTGCTCGCTGAAGGTGCCTGCGCTATCGACGACGGTCGCCTTGATGGCATGATACGGGCGGGGAAGATACCTGTTGACGAGCTCGATCCAGATTTCCTCGGTCGCGTCACCAAGATCGGTCGGATGCCCAAGCGTTTTACGCGCGCGCTGCAGGTCGGCCGTCACGGACGCATTCAGCTCATCGAGAAGAACGGGAAGGGACCAGTTCATACGACAATCTGGTTCCAGTTGGTGACCTGTCGAGCGCTGGACGCCGCATCTGCCAGGGCCTGTTTCTCAGTCGCGGTCAGGTCATCGGAAATCCTGTTATTAGTGTTCGCAGGATCGATGAAAACGACCGTTTTGATGTTGTCGCGGACATAAGCCAGCGTCGCCCAGACATTCTGCGAAAGGTCACCAACCTTACGACCGCGACAGGCCTCGATCGTGACGAGTTTCAAGTAGAAGGAAGGGAACTGAGCCGCTTCTGCTCCCGCCATGCCTTCATGATCATGATCTCTTCTGCGCGGCTTGAGTTCCGAACGGTGTTAATGTGGCTGATGACATTGGTCTGGGTCCAGCTCTGCGCTTTGCGGCGAAAGAGGCTATGAAACTGGCCCATGGGTCCGTGCCTGCGCGCGGGCACGATGTCGACCGAATAGCTGCCAATCTTGATGCCGATCGAAACATTCTGCGGCCGCGGACCAAACCCATCATCTCGCAGCCGGTTGAAGAGCGAGTTGTAGATCACCGCAAGGCTATCCGTCACTTGGCTCGAGAGCGAGGCGAAGATGTCGATGTCAGTACCGCCACGGATGGCCGTACCCTTCGCAAACGAGCCGCTCGGTTCCATGCTGACCAGATACTGGCCCGCCCATCGCTGCAGCGAGGGGCGCAAAGTCATCTGAACCCCGCGAGCCGGTGAGTTCGGTCCTGTGTCAACTCTAAGCCTTGCAAGGATTTGACGGAGATATGCGTCAGACACCGAAGTGGTCCTCCAAAGCTCGGCTTCTGCGTGGGCCGGACGCAAATACTTAACTGCCAGCTTACGCTGTCAGCAACGCTTCAATGTGTCTGTAAGTCGATTCGTCCGACGAATAAGCGCTGACACCTGATGCTCCGCGTTGTCCCGTGCAGCTACATCGCCAATCAGAATCTCGCTGCGCCGCGTCCAAGCAGCAGCTTTCTCGAATGCTGCAGAGCGGCGCGATCGGGGCCCGAGCCGCGGCCAAGGGGCTGCGCCTTCAGCTGCACCCGCAAAGGGCTGCCCGACGCTGCGGCCTGCCTGAACGTCTCAGATGGGTTCTTGCGGCACGTTCAGTTTGACGCTGCTGGCTGGTCTGACCCACCAACATCTTCCGAAATCTCCTGGCGAAGCTTCGGCCCCTGAGCGAGACGCCGGCCGAGCGCCGTGATGAACGCCTCATAGCGTTCTGCCGACTTTGCCTTGGCGGCCTTTGCCGCCGGTTCAGGCAAGGCTGGCGTCGTCATCAGCCAGAAACGGATGAACACCGCCAGGCTCTCGACGGCGATACCGACATCACGTTCCACCCGCATCAGGCGGCGGTCGATCTGGTCGAGGCGCCGGGCGATGATCGCTTCGCGGCGCTCGGCATCGTCCGGCGACAGAAAGGATGCGATGGCGGCTTCGGCGATCATGGACTGTGAGCGATCCCGCCGCGCAGCAAAGTCGGCCAGCGCCGCGGTGACGTCTGGGTCGAGATAGATCGTGATCTTCGCCTTCTTCTTGCGTTGCGTCATGGTCCTACAAATCCATGCCGTCGTTCGGGTCCATGGCGACCTGCCGGGCGATCCCTTGCACCTGGCGGATCATACGCCGGTTCTGGATAGCCTCTTCGTCAACGTCATCGGACAGATCGGGCTCGAACTCGTTCTCGATGGGCTTTTTCTTCTCCACCGGCTTCACGCGGTTGAGTTCGGGCTGCAACCGGCGCTCGGATTCAGTCGGATCTTCGTCATCCCTCACGTAGTCCTCGTCATCCTCGGAAGGTCCGGGTCGCGCCGGGATCGGAAGCGTGGTCCAGTCGTCGGGCCGGGTTCTTTCAGAGCGCTGCAATTCAGGTGGTGACAGAACACGCTCCCGAAACCGGGCATCCTCGTAGTAGCGCGCCTTCGTCGCCCGGATCGGCGGGATACCTGCCACCATGACGATCTCTTCATGCGGTGGAAGCTGCATGATCTCGCCCGGCGTCAGCAACTGGCGGGCGGTTTCGGAGCGCGAAACCATGAGGTGGCCCAACCAGGGCGACAGCCGGTGCCCGGCGTAGTTCTTCATCGCCTTCATCTCGGTGGCCGTCCCAAGCGCGTCGGACACCCGCTTGGCGGTGCGCTCGTCGTTGGTGGCGAAACTCACGCGGACATGGCAGTTGTCGAGGATCGAGTTGTTCGGGCCGTAGGCTTTCTCGATCTGGTTCAGCGACTGCGCGATCAGGAAGCTCTTGAGGCCGTAGCCCGCCATGAAGGCCAGAGCGGTCTCGAAGAAGTCCAGCCGACCGAGCGCCGGAAACTCGTCCAGCATCAAGAGCAGCCGATACCGCCCGGTATTTGCCTGCAGATCCTCGGTCAGGCGACGGCCGACCTGGTTCAATAGCAACCGCATCAGGGGCTTGGTGCGGTTGATGTCGGAGGGCGGCACAACGAGGTAGAGGGTGGTCGGCTGATCGCCGCCCACAATATCGCTGATCCGCCAGTCCGAACGGCGCGTGACCTCGGCGACGACCGGATCGCGATACAACCCGAGAAACGACATCGCCGTCGACAACACGCCCGACCGCTCGTTCTCGGATTTATTGCGCAACTCGCGCGCGGCGCTGGCGATGACGGGGTGCGGACCCGCCTCGCCCAGATGCGCGGTTTCCATCATGGCGCGCAGGGTGGAATCCACCGCGCGCTTCGGATCGGAGAGGAACCTGGCCACACCTGCGAGCGTCTTGTCAGGTTCGGCGTAAAGCACATGCAGGATAGCGCCGACGAGGAGCGAATGGGAGGTCTTTTCCCAATGGTTGCGCTTGTCGAGGCTGCCTTCGGGATCGACGAGGATATCGGCGATGTTCTGAACGTCCCGCACCTCCCATTCGCCGCGGCGCACCTCAAGGAGCGGGTTGTAGGCCGAGGATTTCGGGTTGGTCGGATCGAAGAGCAATACGCGGCCATGCCGTGCCCGGAAACCCGCGGTCAGCTGCCAGTTCTCGCCCTTGATGTCATGGACGATGGCGGAGCCGGGCCAGGTCAAAAGTGACGGCACCACCAGACCAATGCCCTTGCCGGATCGGGTCGGCGCGAAACACAATACATGCTCCGGCCCGTCATGGCGCAGATAGTCCTGGTCGTAACGGCCCAGCACGACACCATCGGGATCGAGCAACCCCGCCGCTTTGATCTCGGGCCGCTCCGCCCATCGCGCCGATCCATAGGTTGCGACGTTCTTTGCTTCCCGCGCCCGCCAGACCGACATGCCGATCGCGACAGCGATGGCGATGAAGCCACCCGATGCCGCGATGAGGCCGCCTTTGGTGAAGACCGTCGGTGCATAAGCCTCATAGAAGTACCACCACCAGAAGATTGCCGGCGGATAATAGATCGGCGTCCCGAACAGCTCGAACCAGGGCGGGCCGAGTTGCGGCTGGTAGCCAAGGCTCCAGGCGACATATTGCGTCGCGCCCCAGGTGGTCGCGAGGATGATCAGGAAGACGATGGTGATCTGTCCCCAGAGGATTTTTGTGGCGGACATGGGCGGTGCTCCTTTCCGGGTGCTGTCAGAGGCCGAGGCTGCGCTTGCGACCGAAGTCCCAATCGACCCCGCCATCATCGCGGGCGACGCCGGAGACGTGACGACCGATCTGTTTGTCGAGAGAGGGCGACCAGGGCACGAGCTGGAAGCCGAGCCCGTCATCAATCATCGCGTAACGGCCCGAGGCGAGCGCGAAGCGCTGGCGATAGGACCCGGCGACATACTCCCCGCTGCCAGCGCGGTTGAACGGCATGCCGGTCTCGGCTGCGAGTTTCTCGCCGAGGGCATCGACCTCGCGCTGGCGCAGGGTGGTCAGGAGACGACGGGCAAAGACGACCCGCCCGCCCTGCCGCTCGGCGAAGCCCTCCCCGATCAGGGTCTCGGCGCGCTCATCCATGGCCTGACGAACCTCGGCGCCGAAACCGCTGTCGGAAAGCGCAATCGGATCGCGGGCGATGGCCTGCCGGTCGAGCCAGGTCGAGCCCGAAGCCCCGACCTGCGCGCCGAGATCGAGATCGGAACGAACCGCGAGCGCCACCCGGCGCGTGCCCTGCCCGTCTTCCCAGGCGCGCAGCTCGACGATGGAGCCCGGTGGGCTGTCTCCGGCGGCATCCAGATGCGAAAGCCTGATGTGGTGACTGCGCCCATCCACGCCATCAACGACGGCATAGGCCGTGCCTTTCAACTCGTCATCGAGGCCGCGCTCGACCAGACGGCCGATTACAGGAACGTCGAGGCTTTCACCGGCAAGGACGTAGCTGCCGGAGCCGCGCTCAATGCCGCGTTCGGTCAGGGCGCGGTGCATGCGTTTGATGATATCGCCGCGCTCACCCAGCTCGCGCAGGACCGTCTCGGCCTCGGGCCTGATCATCCATTGCGCCTGGCCGACCTGATCGGCGAGACCTAGGACTTCGAGGGTGCGGAGCCGGCCGACCTTCAGCGTATGGAACTCATCCTGCGGTCGGTCGGCATGGGGCGCGAGATCGACGACACCGGATTTGCCGGCATCACGAAGCAGCTGACGGTCGAGCTGGGTCCAGCGCTCGGCCTCAACCTGACGTTCCAGATTGCGGTGAATCTCGAGGTCGGTGCGCCGGCCGAGTTCCTGCGTGACGAGATCCTGCGCGCGGGCGCGCATCCCCTCCTTGATGTAGTCCCGCGAGATCACCAGGTCCTGGCCGTCATCCGTACGGCCGCGCAGAATGATATGGGTATGGGGGTTGTCGGTGTTCCAATGATCGACCGCGACCCAGTCGAGCCGGGTGCCAAGATCCTTCTCCATCTGCGCCATCAATTCGCGGGCATGTTCGCGCAGGTCGATCATCTCGACGGCATCCTCGGGCGAGACAATGAAGCGGAAATGGTGCCGGTCATCCTTGCAGCGTTCCGCGAACGCGCCGGCGTCCATGTCATCCCCCTCGGGGCCGAAGAGATGCGCCCTTTCCCCGTCACGGGTCACACCGTCACGGCCGAGATAGTTCAGATGTGCCGCGAGAGATGCAGAGCGCGCCGTGCGACGCACCACGCGGGTTTTGATTACGACATTGCGCGACGGCCCGGTGAGCATGCGATTGGCCTGAATGCTGGCGCGTTGTCCCCGGCCAAAGTGCGAGCGGTTGCCGGAGGTGACTTTACCCGAACGCGAAACCCGCCCACCGGCTTTCTGCGCGGCCGCCAGCGCCTGGGCGATGAAGGGACGCGCCTGCTGCGCCCGCGTCGAGCGGATGCGCCCGGGGCGGATGCGGAACTCGCCGTCATCGGTCATGGCGCAAACCCACACGGTGCAAAACAGAGAATAAAATCAAGGAGATGGCTGCGAAGCGCGCGGTGCACACGAGCGCTGCACGGTGCGAAACGCGCCAGAAATCCCTGCAAAAACAACCGCCCGACCGTCGCGCACCGTGCGCCTTTTTATCTCGCCATCTTTCGGTCGTGGTGCCTGCCGCCACCCTCTGCGCCCTCCATGACACGCCAGCGCCCGATGGGATGCGAATTGCGGTGCCGCTGCTCATGGCCGGCCCCCACCGGCATCGCGGGCGACGAACAGCCCCTCCGACTGCAAGGCGGTGAGTGCGTCCGGTGCCGCCGGGACGAGCGAAGGGGCATCGTCCGGCGTGCGGTCGGGGGACGCGGGATCGGCAGCGGAAGCGCCGATTTCACGCGCGACGAAGAGCGCCGCCTCGCGCCAGTCGGGCGGCGGAGCGACCGTCGAGCCGCTGCCGGAAGGCCGCTCGCCGAGCAGGATCGGCGTCAAAGCAGCGACATAGGCGCGCGTCTCGGCAGGCAGCGGACGAGCCGTCGCGCGGTATTCATCGTAGCGACCGGGACCGGCATTGTAGGCCGCGAGCATCGCGGCGACATTGCCGTAGCGATCCCACATCTCGCGTAGGTAGGCGGTGCCCGCGAGGATGTTGTCGCGCGGCTCGAAGGGGTCGCGGCCGAGAGCATGGCGGATGCGCAGCTCCGCCCAAGTCGAGGGCATGACCTGCATCAGCCCCATCGCGCCGGCAGACGATATGGCGTGCATATTGCCCGCGCTTTCGACCTGCATCACGGCGATGATCCATGCCGCCGGGATGCCGAACCGCTGCGAAGCCTCTTCGATATGGGCGCCGTGCGGATGCACGGCGACGGCACGACCCATCACGGCGATCTGCGCCAGGCCGGGCAGCGGGGCAATGGCTGTGACGAACAGGCCGGAAAGAAGAAGGAGGAGGATGCGGCGGCGGGCGCCACATCTCCCCGAGGCGGGACGGATGCAGGACGTGACCATGATCACTCCTGCTCGTCGCGCTTCTTTTGGCGGGTCCAGTGCAAGCCCCAGTCGCGGCCGTCTTCGTCCGACTGGAACAGGCGGGCGCGGATCGGCTGCTGGAAAACTGGATCGTCGAGAAGCACGGAGACGAACGGTCCCGCGCGCTCGCCGGAATGTTTCCAGCCTGCGCCGACTTCCGGCCCATACTCATCGCCGAGATGGATGCGATAGGCAGGCGCCTTGTCGGCGTCCGCATTTTCCGACGGCGTGAAGGTCAGCTCGACGTCCAGCGAGAGCGTGCGGAGTCGCCCGGAATAGCCGGACGGGGTGCGGGTAAACTGGCCGATCTGTGCCATGGAAGGCTCCTTTCCTATGCGGTGGAGAAGACGCGGGACGGCTCAACGGCCCCGCTCTGGACGCGCTGTCACCGCATCGGCGCGCGCCAGACAAAGCGGCCCTCGCCGTCTTCGTCGGTGAAAAGCGGGATCGCGTGGCCGATCACCGCCGAGGCGGGGAACGGGCCGAAATAGCGGCCGTCGAGGCTGTCGCCGACGTCCGGGTTCATCAGGAACACTTCGCCCTCGGCGATGACGCGACAGCCCTGCCAGACCGGCAGGTCTCGGCCGAAGCTGTCGTGGTCGCGCGCCTCGCCGAGCGGAACGCCGTCGACGATAATGGCGCGGCCATCGCGGCACAGGCGCTGTCCGGGCAGGCCGAGAACGTGCTTCAGAAGCGGCACGTCGCGTGCGACGTAGCCGCGCTCGACCATAAACGAGGCGAAGGGTTCGGGTGGGATGACGGCGACCAGATCGGGCACCGCGATCCGGTCGTCGGGTGCGACAGTATAGAACCCGATCGGCACGCTGGCCGATGCGTTCCAGACCAGCCTTGGCGCAGTCGGAACGAATCCGGCAAAGGCGATCCCGAGCGTGGCAACCGTCGTCACCATGACATAGCGAAAGCACGTCATGGGGCGATCTCCCGCCGCCAGAGCCATGCCTGATGACGCTCCGCGGTGTAGGGACGCGGCGCTTCGCCTGCGTTTATCCAGTGGGAGACGTGCCGCCAATGATCGGGATCGACTTGGGCCGGATCGACACCTATGGCCTCGATCCCGTCGACATGGCGAAGGACAGCCTCGACCTTCGGCCAGCCTTCGATCTTCAGCAGGATTTCGCCGCCTGGACGGACGAAGGGCAGCGTCTGATAGGACTGGCCCGGCGCAACCGCGCGCAGGATGTCGAGGCGCGAAATGATCGTGCCGTGGTCGTTCGCCGCCCAGCGGACGAACGCAAACACCGTGCCGGGATGGAAGAATACAACACGCCGGTTGCGATCGAGGATCTGCTCACCAGTCGCATGGCCGAATCTGATCCAGTATTCGGTCTTGCCTTCCACCCAGGTCAGTTCCGCGCGAGTCAGATCGCCGTCATGGGCGTCGATGCCGATCATGGGCGGTCTCCCCCTATGTCGGGAAACTCGCGCGCCAGCAGGTCGCGCAGCATGTCGGCGACGGTGATGCCGCGCTGGAAGGCCGCGATCTTGATGCGGTCGCGCAGCGCCGGCGTGATGTCCACGGTCAGCCGCGCCGAATAGGCGTCGGCGGTATCCGTGCGCGGCGGCGGCGCGTCGCCGGCCTTGATCCAGCTATCGGGATCGGCCGGGCGCGTAGCGAAGCTGCGCTTCTCGGTGCGCGCCGTCATGACGAAATTCCGTCATGGAATGGCAGCACGGTGGCGATGCGCGCCCGCGCGCACTCGGCCATGTCGGGGTCGATCTCGCAGCCGAGATAGCGCCGGCCGGAAAGCCGGCAGGCTTCCCCGGCCGCGCCGGAACCGGCGAACCAGTCGCCGACCAGGCCGCCTTCGGGGCAGCTCGTGCGGATCAGGATCTCCAGGAGCGCCGACGGCTTTTCGGTCGGATGGATGGCGCGGCCGTGGCAGTTGCGCAGGTAGATGACCGAGCGCATGAGGCGCGGCCCGCCGTCATGGCTGACATAATGGCCGGCGTCGATCTGGCCGGTATGGGGCGGGCGCTGCTTGCGCCGCACCGTGCGGGCCGTCGCGTCGGGCGTGGTCTGGACGTCGTTGTAGATGTCACGCCAAGCGGTCTCGGCGGGATAGAACTGGACGGCCAGTTCATGCACCCGCTTGAAGCGGTCGGCATGAAAGCCGGTGCCGTTCTGCTTTTCCCAGACGATCTCCTGCGCGATCCGCAAGCCGGCGTCAGTGAAGCGGTCGGCGGTCGCCATGAAGCTGCGCAGCGAGCCGAAGACCCAGAGCGAGCCGATCGGCCTGAGGGCGGCGCGCGCCAGCACGACCCAGCCCTCGACGCGCCGATCCCAGGCGAGCGAAGTGTCGCCATAGGGCGGATCGGCGATGATCATGTCGTAGGGTGCGTGCCAGGGCATTTCTTCGCGGCAGTCGCCGGTAAGGATCGTCATGCCGATACCCTCCCGATCCCCAGCAGGCCGATCTCGGCGGCCAGGGCGGCAATCTCGCGCGCGGCGGGTGATCGGCGCCCGATCTCGCGGACGAGCCGCCCGGTCTGCGCGGCGTCGGCGAAGACGACGCGCTGGCCGATGGCGCTGGTGAGCACGGGAGGATCGTGGTCCGCCAGCGTCTCGGCGGTCTCGCGGGCGATGACGGTGCGGGCACCGCAGCGGTTGAGCACGAAGCGGGCAACGAGCTGGGGCCGGTAGATGCGCGCCTCCGCCAGGAGGGCGAGCATCTCCGCCGAAGCCCAGCCGTCGAACGGCGATGGCTGCACCGGGATCAGCACGAGATCGGCGGCGAGCAGCGCGGAGCGCATGAGGCCGGCGACGCGCGGTGGCCCGTCGATGACGATGCGATCGACATCGCGGGCGAGTTCGGGCGTTTCGCGATGCAGCGTGTCGCGGGCCAGGCCAACGGTGCCGAAGGCGCGTGGCAGGCCCTCACGCGCGCGTTGTTGCGACCAGTCGAGGGCGGAGCCTTGCGGATCGGCGTCGATCAGGGTGACGCGCTTGCCACCCTGAGCCAGTTCACCGGCAAGATGCAGCGCCAGCGTCGTCTTGCCGACACCGCCCTTCTGGTTGAGGAGCGCGATGATCATTTGCACCCCCCCGGCAGATCGAGAGGCAGGCGGGGTCTTTCTGCAGATTCAGGAGCCTCGGTTGCGCCTCGATCAGATGCCGGTCGAGGCGATGCCGGGGCGTCGGATGCCCTCTTTTTAGCGGCTCTACCAAGGCTTCTGGCGGTGTCGCGGATGAGGTTTTCCACATCGCGCGCGCGCTCTTCAAAGTTAGACTCTTTGTTAGACTCTAAGTTATGGGCGCGATTTCCTGAATGGGTTCCGGGTGTTAAGCCCGGTTTCGGTTCCTGATAGCACGAGCCTCCGGTTCCCGATAGCACGATAGTCCGGGTTCCTGATAGCACGAGGCCATCCACAGGTTTTCCACAGGGCGCGACCGGCTCGAAGGCCAGCAGCATCCGCCCGCCAACCTCAGCTTCGAGAAACAGCGAATAGCCCGGCAGAGGCTGGCGCCGGATGATGTCGCGCAGCTCGAAGGCGAAGCGCTTGAACGGCGACAGGCTGCCGGATTTCTGGTGAAGGTGACGGAAATCGAACCGCCAGCCATCGCGCTGGCGGCCGCCGTGCTTGCGCACCAGGCGATAGAGCCAGCGGTCAAGGCCGCCGGTTAGGTCGAAATAGGTCCGGTCGATGGTCAGCACGAGCGCATCGTCGAGGACGGCCTGGTAGAACCAGTCCGGCACGATCATCTCGATGCCATCGGGTCTGCCGCTATGGTCGGTGCGTTCCTGCCATTCGTTGATCCAGGAGAAGCGATGCCGGCGCCCTTCGACCGGCTGGCGGATCGAGGTGGAAATCGTGGTCGATTGCAGCCGGTCGAGCGCCGCCTTCAGGCGCTGATAGTCGCGCAAGCCGGTGCCGCGCCCGACATAGGTGAGAATCTCGTAGGGCGTGGCGGCCATCAGCCGGGAGGTGCGAAGGCCGCTGTCGCGGGCTTCGACGATCTGGCTCGCCGCCCAGATCAGAATATCGGCGTCCCAGATCGTGGCCATGCCGTGATCGGGAACAGCCTCGACCCGGATGGAGACATTGCCGGCGGCGAAGTCGATGGGCGCGATGCGCTTCGACTTGGCGAGGGAGAAGAAGGGATAGGCCATGAGATCCTGCGCGTCTCGTGGCGCGAAATCGCCGGGGAGCGCCCTGAACAGGTCGAGTTGCCCGCGCTCGGAAAGGGATCGACGTCGCACCGTCATGAAGTTAACCGCGAGCGGTCAGCGGGCGTAACGACCAGCCTGCGGGCCGGGCGGAAACGCATGACGCTTGGCGGGCAGCACGGAGCCGCGCGGATCGGAGGTGGAGGTCACCGCGCCGCGCTCGGTCCAGGCCTCAAGATCGTCGATGGCATAGACCACACGGCCGCCAAGCTTGCGATAGGCTGGCCCGGTTCCGTAGGTGCGGTGTTTTTCGAGCGTCCGGGCCGAGAGGCTGAGAAAGGTCGCGGCCTCCTTGGTCCGTAGAAAACGCGGCGGCAGGACGACGGGTTCATGTGGCATGATCGGGCCTCCGTGGGGTTGCAAACGGCCGCTGCGGATCAGCGGCGGGCAATGACCACGGTGGCGAAGGAAGAGCGGCGAGTTGCAGGGCGAAGTTGGGGGGCATCGAAATCGCCCACTATCAGAGGCGCAAGCCCGCGCTACTTTGGGCGGCGATGACGCAGGAGTTTTCGATAACCGCCCGCAACCATTGCACGGGCGTCACGCAGGAGTGCCTTGATGGCATGACGGGCGGAAGATGCCTGCCATTCGTCCCGGTCAAGCCGGCCGGCGTTCAGGAGAACCCGCGCGATCTCCTGCTGCGTCGCGCCGGCCCGATGGCCATCGAAGGCCCGCAGCATCCGTCGGAGGCGCGCGCGTTGCTGGCGTGTCAGGCGCGTATCCGGCGGGATCGCGCGACCATGCAGGGCCGAAAGGAAGCGTTGAATGGCCTCGATCCGGTCGAAACCGGCGAGGCTGAGAGGGACGACGGCGACCGCGATCGCGTCCCCCATAATGGCGCCGTCGAAGATCTGGAGCTTCTGCCCATTGCCAAGCGGGACATGGAACTCCGCGCCAGCGTTCTCGACCGAGAAGTCGAGGCGCCAGTTCGGCGGAGCGCCGTCAGTGCTGTCGTCAAGTTCCGAAGGGGCTTCGGTCAGCACCACCACACTTGTGTCCTCCGCTGGGAGCCAGAAGACCGGCGCATCGGGTGGCGGGACCAGTGGATCGACAGGGAAATCGCAACCCCCAGCGCTGCCGGATCCGTTCGGTCAGCGGTTGGGGGTCTCCTTGGTCGGCAATCGAGGCTTCAAAATCTGCGTCATAATCGTCATTGCGGCGCAGCCATTCCCAGGCCAGATCGGATGCCGTCAGTTCATCCAGATGGTCGTATTGCGCCGAAGAACGCCAGGTCGATGCGTCAGGGGTCATCGCGGCCTCCCGAATCCACTCAAACGAATAGGGAAGGCTCAAGATTCCCGCATGAGTTGCGTTTCGGAAGTCAGGCGCTGGTCAACAGGTGATGCGCGGCACGCATCACGGGTCAGGTCTTGCGCTGACTTTCGCGGACCAGTTCGCGGTAGCCGTGTTCGGTCATCCAATGCGCGCGAGCGAGATGAGTATCATGGATGGAGCGGCAGCGGTCGGGATCGCGCTCTGGATCGAGGCCAAAGAGAACCTGCACAGCTTCGCGCCAATCGGCGCCATCACGCTCGGCATCGAGAAGGCGCATGTAGAGCTTCATGTGCTCGCGATCATAAGACGTCAGCGTCTGGCTGGACGGTGGTGTGTCGAGATATGTCTGTGTCGCGCGGCCCATCATTCGCTCACGTTCGGGTAACGTATTTGTTAACCATCTTCGGCGGAAGATAGCCATTCCTTTTGACGAGAACCTGACCTCACGCTGGCCGCTATTTCACCGTTTGTCGGTGTTGGCCCCATTGTGTTGCAGCAACACGCCCTCGCCCTTGTCCGTCGACAGGAATACGATCCCGGCCGCTTCGAGAGCGCGGCGCACCTGGTCACGGGTGGACTCGAACACCTCGAGCCCGCTTTGGGATTCGAGGCGTTTGAGTGCGGTCAATGCGACCTGGGCCTTGTCGGCGAGCGTCTCCTGTGTCCATCCCAGTAACGCGCGCGCAGCCCGTGATTGGCGAGCGGTGATCATACATGATCACCTCCCACCGGGATATGCACGCACTCCAGAACTACGGCTATAATAGTCGTTCTCGCTGTGAGCACCAGCCGAAATTCAGGTGCAATTATCAAGGATAGAGAGACGACGCTCCCGTCCATGCCCGTCTGATTCGGTCGCTGGACCTTGCCAGAAGCGGCGGGCGCGATCCGGTGAAGCAGGAGGGAAACCCGGCGGCTTGCGCCGCCGGGCCTCGGGTTCCCGATCAGAACGGAATGTCATCGTCGTCGATGAACTTGCCGTCGTCGTTCTGGGTCTGCTTCGCCCGGCTCAGGAAATCGACCGTCTCGGCGATGATCTCGCAGCCGTAGCGATCGACCCCGGCGGCATCGGTCCATTTCGTGTAGTGGATGCGGCCGCGAACCAGAACCTTCATGCCCTTGTCGCAATGCTGCTGAACCGTCTTGCCGAGGCCGTTGAAGCAGGTGATGCGGTGCCATTCGGTGTCCTGGACCCGATAGCCGTTCTCGTCGCGCAGGACGCGGCCTTCCGAATAGCGGGGGCGCGAGGTGGCCAGGGTGAAGTGGGTGATGCCGGTGCCGCCCTGGGTGGTGCGGGTTTCGGGGGCCTGGCCGATGTTGCCGGCGAGGATGACGATGTTCTGCATTGTAGGTCTCCGTTGCTCCTCGGAGGGACCGTCCCTCCGACGAGACCCGGCCAAGGCCGTCGGAAGACTCCTGCAACTGCCGCCCTTGCTGCAGCTTGCCCCCAAGGCCCCAGGTGGGGCGGGCAGCCGCGCTTGCGCGGCAACACGGCTGGGAGCCGCGGGGGTTGCTGGTGGAAGCCGAACGGACTTAGGGGATCAGTCAGGCGGAGGGATGGTGCTTTCGAAAGCAGATCGGGGACGCACAGCAGAACCATCGTCCTTGCTGGCGACAGCGGCCAGGCAGGCCCCCTGCGAACCGAGACCACCGGCATGGCACTCGTTCAACCGTCTTTGCCGGTCAACGTCGTGGCCGCCGCCGGAAGGCCCTGTCATCCGCGATGTGATCGAACAGGCTATCGGGTTCTCATGCCCGCTATGACACCGTCCTGCTTCATCGGCCAAAGGCTCGGTCCCACAGCATCGTGAAGGGGCAAGGAAGGTGTTCGCGGAGGCCCCACGAAACGACGTGGACCGATGCAGCGGGGCATCGACCGCGCGGGACTGCGGGTACGCACCGATGTCCCATTTCCAGAGCCGGGCGAAGCAGACCGGGTGCGATGGTGACATGCTGCGTCGGACCGACTTTCCGTCTTTGATGGAACGACCGTCGCCCGATGGCGCAAGCTGCCAGTCTTCCTCAGAAGTGGCTGATCGCGTCCGCCGTTTCAGCGCGAGAACACCGACTCGCCGAGGGCGTTCAGATTGACGATGGCCGAGATGCCGATGACAAGGCCGCCCATGCCGCCGAGCAGGTTGAGAACCAGCCCCGAGTCGATGGCGTTCTTGGTGATGCCATAGACAAGGGCATAGCCGGCGATGACGGCGGGCACGGCGAAGAGAGCGAGCGCAATGAGCCGCAGGGCCGGGTTCCTCGCGAAGCCAAGAACCAGGATCACGAGGGCGATCGAGAGCAAAGCGGCACCGATGGCCATGAGGCCAGACATCACGACACCGGCCCCCGCGCCCCAGGCATATTGCGCGGTCGTGATCGCCGCCATGACGGGCAAGGCATAGATCGCCAGATTGTAGGCGATCACACAGGCCGCGATGCTGAGCGAGATGGCGAGCAGGATCAGCGTCATGGAAACCTCCAGAGAACGGTTGGGGATCACGACAGGCTGCCGGGAGATACGCTCCGCCTGCGACTATGCTGCTTCGCCGGTTCTGCAAGGATGTTCCATCAAAGGCGCGGCGGCGTTTTCTGTCAAGGTTCGGCGGCTTAAAGCCGCCAGGCGGCGGGACTTACGCCCCGCCGTCGAACTTCATGACCGGGATGCCGAGCTTGCGGGCCTTGTCGGCGAGATTCTCCTGAATCCCGGTACCGGGGAAGACGAGGACGCCGACCGGCAGCACGTCCAGCATGGCATCGTTTCGCTTGAACGGCGCGGCCTTGGCGTGCTTGGTCCAGTCGGGCCGGAAGGCGACCTGAAGCACCTTGCGGTGATCGGCCCAGCGGGAGGCGATCAGTTCGGCTCCCTTCGGCGACCCGCCGTGCAGCAACACCATGTCGGGGTGCTTGGCATGGACCTGATCGAGCTTCGCCCAGATCAGGCGGTGATCGTTGAAGTCGGCGCCGCCGGTCACGGCCACCTTAGGGCCGGCGGGCAGCATCACCTCGGTCTCGGCCCGGCGCTTGGCGGCAAGGAAGTCTCTGGAGTCGATCATCGCGGCAGTCAGGTTGCGATGGTTGACCATCGAGCCGGTGCGCGGCCGCCAGGCGCTGCCGGTGTGGTGCTCGAAAGCCTCGGCGGCGAGGTCGCGGAAGAGTTCCATGCTGGCGCGCCGTTCAATCAGGGTCTGCCCCTCGGCCGTAAGGCGTTCGAGTTCGACCGACTTCACCTCGCTGCCGTCCTGTTCCCGCTGCATCCGGCGCTGCGCCTGCTCGTTGGCGTCGAGATCGCGTTCGACCCGGCTGGTGGCGCGGTGGAAGAGATTGGCGGCCCCCCAGAGCAGCTCTTCGAGATCGGGTTCGAGACGGGTGTCACTGAGCGTCGCCACAAGGGCGTCGAAGATATCGGTGACGGCTACAGCGACGGTATTGCCCTCGGGGAGCGGCCGGGGATCAGGTTCGTCCTGGAACGGGCGCCAGCCGTAGAGCTGTAGTTCGGTGAGGGCGTGATCGGTCTGGGAGGAGGTGTGGACCGGCTCGGCCCCTGCATATTCGGGATCAAACGTCATCGGTTGCGTCCTTCGTCTGGAGACCGCGCCCATCGCGGCCTTCGCAGGCGTCGAAGCGCACGGGCGGGACGGGCTGGCAGCCCTCGCCCGCTCCGCGAGGGCCTTGATGGCCGGGTGCGGCTAATTTGCCTTTCGCGATGCAAAGGCGGCACAGCCGCCGGCGGAAATTAGTCGCTCCCGGCCATTGCCTGCCCGTCCCGCTTGTGCGCCGATCGCCCTCTCGAGACAGGCCGTGGGTGCGGGACTCTCCGGCGATGGATGCACCTGCCGATGGCAAGCGAACGAAACCGGCAGAGGCCGAGCCGGACCGAGCCTCCGGGGCCGATCACACCCTCACCCTTCCATGAAACGGCGGACGTCTTCGGGATGAAGCTGATCCTTCAAGGCCGCCCCGAGAGCATCGGCTCCATGGCGTCGCAGATCATCGTTGAAATCGCCCCTGAGCGGCGTGAGCGATATCGCCTCGATCCCGAGGCTCGCTGCTCGGGCGACCAGGCGGTCTCTTGCGCCTTCCCCGGCCGGGTCGCGATCGCGCAAGACATAGAGTCGGCGCAGGGTCGGCGGGAACAGGATGGCGGCGAGGTGAGCGGCGGAAAGCGCCGCCAGCATCGGCATCTTGGGCAGAACCTGACGGGGCGACATCACGGTCTCGATGCCCTCGCCAGCCGCGAGCACCACACCGGCATTGCCGAAGCGGACGGCGTGCCCAAGAAGGTCGCCCATCGCCCGCCGCGGTGTCTCGACAGGCGCCTTGCCGGAACCGTCCGGGGCGAGCCATGTGCGATGCGCGCCGGTCTGGTGGCCGGTGAGATCGGTGACGGCGGCGACCATCGCCGGCCTGATCTCGGTGGGCGCATGCTCGTTGGGCCTGTAATAGCACCGGGGATGGTAGCGCAGCGCGGTGGTGCCTTCGAGCGTGGTGATCGCTCGCCGGTTGAGGTAGATCGCAGCAAGGGTGCCGTGGATCGGCTGCGCCATGGCGAAGAGCCGCCGCGACGCTTCAGGCGAACCGGGTGCCGCGCCGGATGTGCTGTCGGTCGGCGCTCTCGTCTTTGCCGGTTCGGGATGCGGGAGGGCGAGGAAGCGGCGCGCTTCCTCAGCCACGTCCTTGAAATCGGCGAGGCCGAGCGCCTCGCGGATGACGTCGAGAAGGTCGCCATGCTCTCCCGTCGCCATGTCACTCCACTTGCCCGCCGCACCCTTGCCGGATTCCGGGCCGGTCAGTCGCACGAACATGGAGCGTCCTGGGGTGTTCTGCACGTCACCGACCAGCCAGTATCGCCCAGTGCGTTGGCCGGACGACAGGTAGTGGCGGCAGACCGCCTCGGCCTCTCGGCCAAGGCGGATCGCCAGTTCGGATGCGTCGTGCCTGGGCATCAGGCTGCCTCCCGCTCGCCGATGCGCTCGACCGGCCAGCGGTCGAAGAGCTTCCCGAGGATCGCCGGACCGCTGGCATCGACCGGCACGAACATGCGCAGCTTCCAGGAGATGATCTCGTGGAACAGCCCATAGGCCGTGAGGCGCTGGCGCATGGTGTCGGTGAAACCCGACAGCTCGATCCGGTTTGCCCCCATGACCCGGACCCGGCGAAGCTGGAGGCCCTCAGCGAGATCGAGGATGGTCCGACTTTCCAGCAGCGCCGCGAAGGCATCGTCCGGCGAGACCGAGGTGATGCCGGTCTCGGTCGCATTGGCCGCCCAAGCCGGGGAGACCTTGCGGCCGATGATGCGCTCGCCGGCGTCAGACTGAAGCCGATAGACGCGAGTGGAGTCGTTCGGCAGCCGCTTCCAGATCGGTAGCAGCAGGCCCGTCACCATGTGCAAGGTGGACTCGGCGAACTCCGGCACCTCCGCGACTTCGGCTTCCCAGGCCGATGCGAAGGCATCCCTGTCGGCTTCGACCCAATGGGTCTCGCGCATCATCCTGACCGGGACGTTCTGCGCTTCCATCGGCCGGATCAGCCGGACGCGGCGCTCGATCTCGCCATCGTCCAACATCACGCTGGTGGTGGGGATCTGCACCGCTGCCCGGCCTGAGCGCTCGTTGATCAGCAGCCTGGCGCGGGGATCGTCGAGTTCCGCCAGCGCGGCGTCGAGCGTCACCGGGCGGTTGCGCCTGCGTTCGGTGATGGTCAGCAGGCTGGTCTCGGCCCCGGTGCGCGGGTGCGTGTAGATCACCTGCCGATCCGTCACTACGAAGCTCTCGGCGCGCAGGGTCTCCAGCCCGGCGTCATAGGTGCCGGAGGCGATGGCGCCCTCGATGCGGGCGGTCAGAAGTTGTTCGAAGGCGGTGAAGAGGATGCCCTGAAGCTCGATGGTCAGCGCCAGCAGCCGGTTGAGGAAGGTGGTGATGGCCGGCAAATCGTCCTTGATGCCGTTCGCATCCATCAGCTTCAACCCGGTGGCAGCCTCGAACCGCTCCAGTGAGCAGCCGTCGACCTTGCCGCGCACCAGCAGGAGATAAAGCTGGCGCAGCGCGTCACGGGCGTAATGCGATTCCAGGTTATCTTCCGGGCGGAACAGGCCCTGACCACCGGTCTGGCGCTGGCCGCGCGTAATCGCGCCCAGCGTGTCAAGACGGCGGGCGATGGTCGAGAGGAAGCGCTTCTCGGCCTTCACATTGGTCGAGATCGGTCGGAACAGTGGCGGCTGTGCCTGGTTGGTGCGATGCGTGCGGCCGAGGCCCTGGATGGCGGCGTCCGCCTTCCACCCGGCTTCGAGGAGATAGTGGACACGCAGCCGGGTGTTCTTCGCCGACAGTTCGGCGTGATACGACCGGCCCGTGCCGCCCGCGTCAGAAAACACCAGCACGCGCTTGGCATCATCCATGAAGGCTTGCGTCTCGGCCAGATTGGCAGAGCCGGCACGACTTTCCACGACAAGCCGGTCGATGGTGACGCCACGCTTGCGGACGATGCGGCGCGAGCGGCCCGTCACCTCGGCCACCGTGTCGGTGCCGAAATGCTGGATGATCTGGTCGAGCGCGCCGGGAACCGGCGGCAAGCTGGCGAGGCTTGCGATCATCTCGTCGCGCCGGGCCACGGCCTCGCGGCTCTCGACCGGCTGGCCGTCGCGATAGACCGGGCGTGAGGACAGGTTGCCCTCCGAATCTGTGAACGGCTCGTAGAGCTGCACCGGGAAGGAATGGGCGAGGTAATCCAGGACATAATATGCCGCGTCCGCGTTATGCAGAGCGCGGCGCTTCATGTCGTTGATATGATGTTTCATTTCGGGATCTCCACTTGGCATAATCATGATGCCTCTGCTCTCAACCGCAGAAGGACACCCCGACA
>Ga0209570_1000183_pt1 | contig 120888 bp, 93 predicted proteins | sample EBPBio172007_DNA_FD_185861 | JGI IMG/M metagenome (GOLD analysis project Ga0209570, IMG submission 185861) | Wastewater treatment Type I Accumulibacter community from EBPR Bioreactor in Madison, WI, USA - Reactor 1_9/17/2007_ DNA (SPAdes)... | ecosystem: Engineered > Bioreactor > EBPR >... | reverse complement strand
ATGATTTTAAAGTATCGGTTGTGATTCCTGTTCGCAACGAAGCGGCGCACATTGGCGTACTACTAAATGACCTACAAAACCAAACCTTGCCAACAGCGCATTTTGAGGTGTGGGTGATGGACGATGCATCGACGGACGAAACGGCTACAATAGTGGAAACGTTTGTGCAAGCCAATAACCTCAATGTTCAACTTGTATCTTTGGTCAACGTTCCTGTAAGTTCTCCCAAAAAACGAGCTATTACGGAAGCCGTACGAAGGGCAAAGGGGCAGTTGATTGTCACAACGGATGGGGATTGTAGAGTAGGGGAGCAATGGCTGGAAACCATCGTTCAAACGTACCTAGAAACAGGCGCAAAACTCATCAGCGGGCCTGTCAGTTTTTTAGAGCCAAGCACATCGTCCATCGCGCGTCGTGCTGGGCTTATTGCCCAGACGATTGAGTTTTCGAGCCTGATAGGCACGGGGGCATGTTTACTCGAAGCGGGCCACCCGACTATGTGCAATGGGGCTAACTTGGCCTACGAACGTGCGGCTTTTGAGGCCGTTGAAGGGTTTGAAGGAGTGTCGCAAATTGCGTCGGGAGATGATGAGTTTTTGTTGCAAAAAATTAGCCAGCATTTTGGGGTCAACGATCTTTTTTTTCTAAAAAATGAAGCCGCCATCGTTTTGACCCATGCGCAACAAAGTTGGGAGAGTTTTTACCATCAACGAATCCGTTGGGCGAGCAAATGGGCCGTCAATAAACGCATTGTAACTATGCTAGTGGCGTTTTGGGTGTTTTTGGTTAATTTGTTAACACTAGTCTTGTTAATTGAATCATTCCACGAAAAAGTAGTGCCAATTGAGTTTTGTACAATTTTGATATTAAAATACTTGCCAGAGTTTTTGTTTTTACGTTTGATTATCAGATTTTTGGGCAAGAAAAAGTGGGTAGGGTACATTCCCATAGTACAACTTTTTTACCCATTTTACGTCTTATTTTTTGGAGTAGCCGCACAACGAAAAGAGTATCAATGGAAGGGGAGAAAGTTGCGGTAAGTAAAGAGTTTTTTTGTAAGAAGTTGAATGTGTTTAAAACCAATCGTTGATTCCTAAAGTTTTATCATCACTTACCAAGTTTTTCTTACGACACGGCAGCTATGATTCCATTGTTTGTACACAAATCACCTCGTCTTCTTAAGACAATTTACGCCCCTTTTGTGTGGGAAATTTCGACAGAAGAGCCCGTTATTTATCTCACCTTTGACGATGGCCCTATCCCAGACGTAACGGAGTGGGTGCTCGAACAATTGGATAGCTACCTTGCGAAGGCTACGTTTTTTTGTATCGGCGATAATGTCCAAAAGCACCCTGAGGTCTTTGCTAAGCTCATTGCGAAAGGGCATAGCATAGGAAACCATACGTTCAATCACTTAAAGGGATGGAACACCGAGGATGAAGCATACGTGGATAACGTGCGAAAATGCCAAGAAGCACTGCCCGTCGACACAAACCTTTTTAGACCGCCCTATGGTCGTATCAAATTAAGCCAAGCGCGGCCTTTGTTGAAAGAGTATCACGTCGTCATGTGGGATGTCTTGACGGGCGATTTTGAAAAATACCTTACTCCCGAGCGCTGCCTCGAAAAAACGTTAAAATATACCAAAGCGGGCTCGATAGTAGTGTTGCACGATAGCCTAAAAGCATGGCGAAACATGAGCTATGTACTTCCGCGTATGCTGGAGCATTTCTCCAACCTTGGGTATCGTTTTGAAGCACTGCCTCAACTAACTCCGCCTTCAACGAGCCTTGGAGATACTGCAAGTTCCCCTTATCTGGTACACTAACTCGGGTCTCCTCTCGCTGAAAAATCCAATCTTGTCGTAAAAACGGCAATTTCGTTGATTTCCTTCCACGTAGTCTGTATTTTTAGGGTATCATCTATCAACCTAACCAAAAGACCGATGAAGTGGACAAAACTTTTACTACTCACCCTCACCTTAGTGGCGATTAGGGTGCAATCTCGCGCCCAATCTTTCAATAATTTACCCGTTATTACCCAAAAACCACCCTTGCATGGCAAGCACTGGATGGCCATTACGGGTAAACCCTTGGCTGCTACTGCGGGAGCAATGATTTTTACCAAAGGAGGAAATGCCGTGGATGCCGCCTGTGCCATGTTGGCCGCTACCTGCACCATGTGGGATGTACTCAGCTGGGGCGGTGAAACGCAAGCCCTTATTTACAATCCTAAAACCAAAAAAGTCATTGCCATTAATGCCTTGGGTGTAGCACCAACGGGAGCTACGGCCGATTTCTTCAAAAACAAAGGCATGAAGTACCCACCTGAGTACGGGCCTTTGGCAGCCGTCACGCCTGGTACGCCAGGTGGCTTGATGACCATTTTGGCCGAATACGGAACCATGTCGCTTAAAGAAGTGCTCGCCCCTGCCATGCAATTGGCAGAAGGCTATCCCATCGAAGCCCAAACGGCCAATTCAATTGAAGGGAAAAAAGACCTTATCAAACAGTGGCCGTATTCCAAAAAGGTATTTTTACCGCATTTAGGTGCCAAACGCGAAGCGCCCGATGCGGGGGAGATTTTTGTACAAAAAGATTTATTGGAAACCCTAAAAAAACTCGTGAATGCCGAGCAGCAAGCCTTAGCCAAAGGAAAATCGAGAAAGGATGCGATTTACGCGGCCAACGACCTTTTTTATCGTGGCGAAATTGCTAAAGAAATTGCGAGAGGTTGCCAAGAACAAGGCGGCTTGATTACGGAACAGGATTTGGCTAATTGGAAGGTCAAAATCGAAGAGCCAATGATGACTACTTACAAAGGAATTGAAGTATATAAACTCCAACAGTGGACGCAAGGCCCTGCGATGCTTCAAACGTTGAACATCTTAGAAAACTTCGACCTCAAAAGCATGGGCTACAACTCTACGCGCTACGTGCATACGTTGTACCAAGCCATGAATTTGGCCTTTGCTGACCGTGATTTCTACTACGGAGACCCTGCTTTTGGCCCCGAAGAACCCATGAAAGGATTACTTTCTAAAGAATATGCCAAAGAGCGTAGTAAGTTGATTAACCCCAATATGAACGACCCCAAAATTGGCCCAGGCGACCCTTATCCGTTTGAGGGTAAAGCGAATCCCTATTTAAATTTGCTCAAAAACTGGGGAAGTGCAAGCCTAACGGCTCCTAAAAATAATGCGACACTGGATGAAAAATTTCAGGAAAGTTTTACGGCAGGAACGACCTCGGTAGAGGCCGCAGATGCCGAAGGTTGGGTAGTTTCGATGACGCCAAGCGGTGGATGGGTACCTGCGTGTATTGCAGGAAATACGGGCATCGGAATGAGCCAACGGATGCAGTCGTTTGTGCTTGACCCGAAAGAAAATCCTTTCAACGTGGTAGAGCCAGGGAAACGTCCACGGGTGACGCTCACACCTAGCCTTGCGCTAAAAAATGGCAAGCCATACTTGTCGTTTGCCAAACAAGCAGGAGATGAACAAGATCAGTTATTGCTCCAGTTTTTTCTCAACATGGTGGAGTTTGACATGACGGTTCAGGAGTCGTGCGAAGCGCCAAGTTTTAAAACGTTTCAGATGTATTCGACCTTTGGAAACCACGAACGCATCAATGGTGGTTTAACCCTCAACGAAGCCATGCCTGCTTGGACACGAAAAGACCTCGGACGAATGGGGTATAAAATCAACTACCAAGAACGAACCAGTGGTCCTATCAACGCTATTTACTTTGATTGGGAACACGGTAGTTTTTGGGGAGGCTCAAGCAACCACGGCGAAGATTATGGAATTGGCTGGTAACAAATCAGACCATCCCGCGTGATTTTAACTCTAAATATTTGTTGACTGTATTCGCATTTAAGTCCTGCGGTGCCGTCAAAATCGACTGAATGCCGTATTGCTCAAGTTCCTTGACGATACGGCGTTTTTCGTAATAAAACCGTTCGGCAATGGTCTTCAAGTAGATTGTTTCGGTGGTTTCGGCGGGCGTTTTTAGCAATTGGGCGGTTTCGGTATTTTCAAAGAAAATGACGATAAGTAAATGGCTTTTGGCCAATTGCCGCAAATAGGGCAACTGCCGACGCAAGGCATTGAGCGTTTCAAAATTGGTAAACAACAAAAGAAGGCTTCGTTGGCGAACTTGATTTTTAACGTGGGCATAAAGCGTTTCATAGTCGCTTTCGAGGTAACGGGTTTTTTGTTTGTACAGTATTTCCAAAATCTTTTGCATTTGTCCCGTTCGCTTATCGGCGGGAAGTACCTGCCCAATGACTTCGGAAAATGTAATAATTCCTGCTTTATCTTGTTTGAGTAAAGCTATATTGCTGAGTATCAAGGAGGCATTAATGGCATAATCTAACAGTGTTAAACCCTCAAACGGTGATTTCATCACTCTCCCTTTATCAATAAGGCAATAAACTGCTTGCGAACGCTCGTCTTGGAACGCATTTACCATCAGTTCATTACGGCGAGCTGTGGCTTTCCAATTGACCGTTCGGATGTCATCGCCTTGTACGTAGGGACGGATTTGTTCAAATTCCATACTATGCCCAAGCCTTCGTTGGCGTTTGATACCGATTTCACTCAGGCGGTTGGATATGGCAAGGAGTTCATACTGGCGCATCTGTAGGTAGGAAGGATACACCGCTACCATTTTATCTTGGGAGAATTGATAACGGCGTTTCAGCAAACCTATAGAACTTTTAACAAATACATTGACGGCTCCAAAACTGTACTCGCCACGCTTAGTGGGACGAAGGTCGTAGTGCAGTTGCTGAGCTTCGTTGGGTAACAAACTCGTTTGAAACAATACGTCGCGACGCTGAAATTGAAACGGTATTTCGTCAATAATTTCGAGGTTGGCTCGAAACGAGTAGCGATTTTCAAGATGGAGAATGATAGGGTTAGGGTCGCCGTTTGAAAGCCGATCGGGGACGTCTCTTCGGGCAAAAACTCCTTTTTTGATTCGAAATAATAAGAAAGCATCGATGCTTAAAATCAAGAACCCAATGGCTGTTGTGAGTTTAGCGAGGGCAAACAATCCAGCAAAGACGTAAGCTAAGAAAAAGGTCGCAACGAATCCTATAAATACCGTCCAAAACAACGGGGTAAAATATAAATTTTTGATTGCTTTCATGTTAAATGATAAATTCGCCAGCCCCTTCCCGAATCAAGTCAAAGTCATCGGTTGTCGCATCAACAATCGTGGAAGGCAACAATCCCCCAAATCCACCATCGATGACAATATCAACTTGATGTTGAAAACGTTCGAACATCACCTCGGGGTCGGTGGGGTATTCCATAAAATCATCATTATCTTTGATAGATGTAGTAATAATAGGATTACCGAGTTCGTGGACGATTTGGAGGGGAATTGGGTGATTTGGAATACGAATACCCACCGTTTTACGATTGGCCAAAACTTTGGGAACGCGGCCACTTGCCGTTAAAATAAATGTAAAAGCCCCAGGAAGGAGGCGTTTCATGATTTTAAAGGCCGAATTGCTCACTTTGGCATAGTCAGCGATATGGCTCAAATCATGACAAATAAATGAAAAATCATTTTTTTGAGGCTTAATACCCTTGATTCTGGCGACTCGCTCTACCGCACGGGCATTGTGAATATCGCATCCTAAGGCGTAAACGGTATCGGTTGGATAAATGACAAGCCCCCCATCTTGAAGACATCGTACCACTTGTTGAATTTTGCGTGGTTCGGGAGTAAGGGGGTGAATTTTGAGGAACTCAGCAGGCATTCGACAAATAAGTTGGTTTCCGTATAAATGAGTAAGCTTTGTTTTACAAACCTATCATTTTATTTGGATAACGCAAATAACAAATGTCATCCATAGGTGGCTAAGCATCGAGTTGTACAAATGGAACCCCTTGCTGCATCAGTGTTAGTTTGCGATTACTTTGCCACTTGGCGTAGAGCTGATAGAGCCAATTGACGGGTAAATGCAGCCGACACAAAAAAACCAGAAATTCGGTTTCCCAACCAGGGTCCTCAATATAATTGAGTAGCTTACGAAATTCGGCAGCTTGTTGCGCATCTTCAGCGACGAAACACTTTTTAATAAATTGCCGTATTCTTTCCGCCAATAAGTCATATTCTTCTTGGGAGCGACTTAGGTCGTAGGCTTTGTTGCAAACGGTCCAACTGGACTTTAACATTTCATTGCCAACCCGATAAAATTGCGAAGCCATCGAGCCTTCCAACACGCGTTTGTGCATCAAAACATCATCAATGTAATGGTATTTGTAATCGTGGGCGGAGCGAATAAAGAAATCAAAGTCTTCGTAGCTCAGGCTTTCGTCGTAGCCCCCTAGTTTCATCAAGACCGACTTTCGCATCATAATCGTAGGGGTACAAATAAAATAGCGGCGGAGAATTTCTTTGTAAACATTGCCCGAAGGGACTACCCCTTTCGCCCGCCCGCCTTCACCTAACGCATAATGATAACCAATGAGTTTTCCTGAAGCGTCTATGTATGAGGAGTTTGAAAAAACAACCGCGTATTCCTTGGGGAGTTGCTCAAAGGCTTTTACTTGTTGTTCGATGCGATGCGGAGGCATGACATCATCCGCGGCAAGGTCGATGACGTATTTTCCCGTGGCTTCTCCTAAGCCTTGATTGAAGGCTTTGCAAAGGCCAACATTGGTGCTGTTGCGGATAAAGATGGTGGTTGGGTGCTCCTCAATAAACTGTAAAATGATACGCCTTGAATCATCAATACTAGCATTGTCTATCACAATAAGTTGAATATTATTGTGGGATTGCTTTGCTACTGATTGTAGACATTCTCTAATAAATGGCGCTTGATTGTAGCACGTACAAATTACCGTTACTTCGGGATTCATAGGGCGCGTTGAGTACATTTCTTTGCTTAAAAGGGCATTTTTTTATTAGTAAATGTAATCTAATATTTACAAATTCTATTCTGGATATACTTACTTTTTAGTAAACGGTCAAAAATGAGACAATTATTCGACATAATAACAAACTCAACAAAGTGCCAGGAAATTTAATATTTAAAAATAATTGCAAGAATTATATGATTGATAGTCAGATATTTATACTATTTTTAAGCAATAGATGAAAAATTTTATTAAACATAAACAAAAACTTTGGCATGATTTTTTCTATAATATTAGCATGATGTCGAAAAAACATCTTTCAATATTTATGGGTTAGGGTAGTGCATAAATGCCGACACGCGATGCGTACGGCATTTATTTTTTTATAGGCTTTTGGAGTTTTGTAGAGGAAGGTGTTTTTTGATATTTGGCTCTCCAGATGCTCAAGTTGAGCTCAAAGCCAAAAATGAGAAGCAGTGCGACGAGGTAAAACCAAATCATCAATGCGATGATGGTTCCAATAGAGCCGTAGAGTTTGTTGTAACTTCCAAAATGGGATAAGTAATAAGAAAATCCGTACGTAGAAGTAATGATGAGAAAGGAAGAAAAGACGGCGCCAATGTTGAAAAAACGCCAACCGTGGTCGATTTTAGGGGCAAAGCGATAAATAATAGCCACAGCCAAGGTAAATGTTGCGAACATAACCCCGTAACGAAGAATATCCAACAGAAAAACGGTAAAACTGTCGCCCAGTAAAATAGTGTCATGTATCCAATCGACTAAAAAACCTCCCACAATAATGATTAAAACCGCCAAAAAGAGCACAAACGATAATAAGATTGTGAGCATGATGGCAATGAATTTCGTCTTAAAAAAGCCACGGTTTTCGGAGGCTTGATCAGCAGTGTTGAAAGCCGTCATGAGCGCTCCCATGCCGTTGGTCGCTGTAATGAGCGCTAAAATAAAACCAAAAGAAAGGATACCTCCCTGTTTTCTGCTGACAATGTCGTAGATGGTGGCGGCGGCAAATTCGTACAAAGGCCTAGGCATGGCGTCGTGCATAAACTCCATGATTTGGATTTCCATGTTTTCGATGGGGATGTACGGTATTAGAGTAAATAAAAAAAGGATGGCAGGAAAAACAGCTAACGTAAAGTTGTAGGCCACGGCGGTAGCTCTTTGATCGATATTGTATAGTAAAATCTTCTCAATGAGAATCGTAACAATGTCGGCGAGAGATACAGTGTGGGAAAAAAAACGCTTGTAGTGGAGAAATTGGTGAATCTTTCGTAGTTGACGGTTCTTGGATTTCGACCAGTGATCAAGCATGGATAAGTACTAAAATCGTTTATAAAGTTCGAAAATAGTAAACTTAGTCCAAAAATCCACTATTTAATGAGTATTCATGGCTGAAAATAGACTAGGGTAAGAGCTATTAAAAGAGATAATATTTTTAATGATTAGACTGACTGTTAAGGAGTTTCTGGTACTCATTTTCTACCAACTGGTCTTTGTTAAATAAGTAGACTTGGCTAAAATGTGAAAGAAGACCAATGCCCCAACCAAATGAAGGCCAAATAGGCCAAGGATATTTGGTGCTGTTGAAATAAATTCCTACCCCCCAAACGAGCCAGAGTCCCAATGTAACTGTCAGATATACATAAAGGTGTCTTTTAAAACTAGCTCGGCGGTGAGCCATTTCCCACAAGATTGGGTCTTTTTGAGTTTCCATGTGTTGTGAAGGTTTAGCGGTTGTTTGTATGCATCAAAATTAAAAAGCGGCTGGGGCCAACCCAACCGCTTTCCGACTAACCATCAAATTTCAGGGATAAGAAACGCGATTTGAGGAGTGAATTTTAAAACTCCACTACCGAATACGCCGCTTGGTGAGGCTGGCGTGTTTGGGTACCGATAGTACTACGGTTACGGTCGTCGTCGTGTATGACAAAAAGCTTATTAGTACCTATGGGGGTAAGGTCTTCAGCTTTGTGAGTAAACTTGAGAGGTTGGCCACTTGTACGGTCTTTCACCAAATGAAGTGTATTGTTTTTCAAATCACTTTCGGTTGCCCACCAAAGGTAGGCACTGTTGCCCTGCGTTTCGCTTTCCATGGACGTCAGTACCCAGAAGATTTTGCGTTTTGCATCGTATTCAATGCTGGAAAGCGCCAATGGTTTTGGCAAACTCGGTTCTAAACTAGCAATATCAATGTCGGCAAGGGTTTGAAAATCAGAGGCAATTTGCAACGAATCGTTGTTGAAACGATAAGATACCGTAAGGACTTTCGCTTTGTAGCTGAAGTCGTCGTATTTTTTACCTTCTTCGCGAATGCCAAAGTAAAGTTTATCGTTGGTGGCGGCAAAACCTTCCACCTTAAAATAAGGCATTCCGTCGGGGAAAGCAGTGGAACTTAGTGCTTTTGAAAGAGCTGTGCGTAAGCTCATCGAAAACTTTTCGCCCGCGGCAAGGTGGGCTGCTTTGGGTTGAATAACACCAGGGCCTGCACCAACGCGCCAATACAGGAGGGTATTGTAGCCATCCCACTCGTTACTTCCCTCTTTTACGCGGTCAAAACCTGTAGAAAGAAACGCGTGGGTACGGTCGGGGGTGAGGGCAAAATCTTCGTATTTCTGGCTGGTTTTGAACAAGTTTTGAGTCAAATAAGTAGGCTTGGTGGTAAACATATTGGCCTCGGAATAAGCCCAATAAAATACCGCCGCGTCGTTGTTGGGCATGTCTTTATCATTGGCTAGCGTTAGGTTGACGCCGTCGTATAAAACCGCCGAAGCCTCGCACCAAAGGTCGCGCCCAGAAGCTTGAAGTCCCGCTTGAAAACAATCAATAAAACCTTCTTTGACGATACTGGCTCCATTGACCTGCGTGGTTGGTGGCCGATGGCAATTGATCAAAGCAAGGGCAAGCAGTGTATAAAGGAGTAACTTTTTCATACGAATTAAAAAAAGACGGAGAAACGGAGCTACTTGGGTACCTCGGTTTCTCCGTCGAGTTATACTATTTGGAAGCAGAATTACATGCGTGATTTGATGATGTTGGTAAACTCTCTTGATTTTAGAGAGGCTCCACCAATAAGTCCACCGTCAACGTCTGGGCAAGCAAAAAGCTCATCCGCATTTTTTTCGTTGCAGCTTCCGCCGTACAAAATAGTGGTATCGTCGGCTACTTGTGCGCCAAATTTTTCGGCAATGTGCTCACGGAGAGCGGCATGCATTTCTTGTGCTTGCGCCGACGAAGCAGTCAAGCCTGTACCGATGGCCCACACAGGCTCGTAAGCGATTACAACTTTACCAAAATCCTCGGCCGACAAGTCAAACAATGCCGCTGTGATTTGGTTTTTAACAATGGCAACAAAGTCTTCGTTTTGGCGTTGCTCTAGCAATTCGCCGCAGCAGAAGATAGGCTTCAAACCGTTTGCCAAGGCGATTTTTACTTTTTCGGCCAACAATTCATCCGTTTCACCGAAGTATTGACGTCGTTCGCTGTGGCCGATAATCACGTAAGGAACGCTGATAGAAGCCAACATTGACGCTGAGATTTCACCTGTAAAAGCTCCTGACGCTTTGTGGTGGCAATTTTGAGCACCAAGCGAAATGCGGTCTACTTCTTGGACATATTTCTGCAAAACTGGCAAGTAAATGTAAGGGGTACACAATACAACTTCGACATCACCACGAACTTCGTCGCGTACCATATTTACCACTTCCGACGTGAGGCTAAGTGCTTCATCGAGTGATTTGTTCATTTTCCAGTTACCAGCTACAATTTTTTTTCTCATTGGATGGGTGATTTTTAAAAGTTTTTGGGGATAATTTTATTTTGGTTTTTATATTTATCGAGTAACAATGAATGGAGCTTTGCCCATTTTGCCAAATAAATAGTAAAAACTTCCTAAAAGCATCAAACGCGATGCGAAGTTAGTAAGAATAAATTAAATGAAAACGGCACTTTTTTTAGTATAATTTTTGTTTTTCTAAGAAATAAGGTTAATTTTACTAACAGCCCCCTTTTTCCTGGCACGACAATGAGACGGTGTTTATATTCTTTCGTGATAGCCTGTTGTTTGCCATTTTTACTTTTGGCTCAAAGAGGCCAAAAAAAAGAAGACAAATTTGGGTTCTTCTTGCAGGGCAATACAAAATTTGCCCGCATCCCTTTTGAAATGCATGCCAACCTAATCGTTGTCCCCGTACACATAAACGATTCGGATACCCTTCACTTTATCCTTGACACAGGGGTAAGTTCAATTATTATTACTAATCCTAATGCAGTCAAAAAACAACGGTTAAAATTTACTCGTAAGGTACAGCTTACGGGCGCTGGTGAAGGAGAATCGTTGACTGCTTCTGTGGCTATTGGAAACACGATTATGCTAGGTAAAATGCGAGCAACGTTTCAAAACATTGTTGTTTTAGATCAAGATGTTTTGCGGTTATCGGAGTACGTTGGGATTCCAATTGATGGTATTTTTGGCTACGAAGTCTTCAATAATTTTGTTGTCACCATTGACTTTGTTAACAAGGAATTGACTTTGGTAAAGCCTGAAAGCTACAAATACCGAAGCCGCTTCGGCGACAAATATCCCATTATAATTGAAGATACTAAACCCTATGCCGACGTGGTAGCTTTAGTTGACAATGGTCAAGAACTGCCAATTCGAGTCGTGATTGATACGGGAGCGGGACATGCGCTTCTAATCGATAAACACGCGGATAACCAAATTCGCCTTCCCGAAAAAGTGCTCAGAGCCCAATTGGGTCGAGGCCTCAATGGCGTAATTAACGGAAATCTAGGTCGGATTGACAAAATTCGTTTTGGTAAGTATGAATTAGCTAACGTCCTTGCTTCTTTCCCAGATAGTGTGTCGTTTGGGATGAAATTTGCCCGAAACGAACGTCAAGGAAATATCGGCTGTGAGTTGCTGAGACGCTTTACAGTTACCTTTAATTACGCTGAACGCTACATTGTGCTCAAACCCGTCAAACGCCGTTTGAAAGAAACGTTTGAACACGACATGAGTGGCATTGAGCTACGGGCGCAGGGCCAAGATTTTAAAGACTATGTCATTGATAAAGTAGTGGAAGATTCGCCTGCATGGCTAGCTGGGTTGCAAGAAGGTGACGAGATTTTATTTATTAATAATAAATCGGCTGATGATTTAATTATCAGCGAAATATACAAGCTACTTCAAAAAGGGGAAGGCAAAGAAATTGCATTGCTGGTGCGCCGAAAAGGGCTGATTCACTTTGCTAAATTCCAACTTAAACGGATGATTTGAGTTGTTTACATCTGTGTCAAAAAACTACTTACCAAAAAAGAAGGCAAACCATGATAACGCTGGTTTGCCTTGCTGACTTTGTGGATAGAAACGGTGTTATTTTTTATCCCACCATACTTTAGATGTGTATGAGTTTCCGTTACTTAAGCGCTTTACCGCTTCGTCGTAATTAGTTTTGTTTAGCAATGTTTCCCGAGAAGAATAGATGGCACGACGCGGAATTTGACCGTTCGTTGACCCAAGATTAGGTCCCGCTTTGAGAGCAGGATAGCCCATTCTTCGCCACTCAATAAAGGCTTCGTACGAGCGTCCGAAGAGTTGAATCCATTTCTGGGTGCCAATTTTCTCTAATTTTTCTTCTTTACTTAACCCCGTAAAAGAGAGTTCCTTTTGAAAATCAGCAGGAATAGTGGTGATGTTGTAGGGGTTTTGGGCTAATGCTGCCCTCACTCCGTCTTGGTAAAACTTCTCAGCTTGGTCAGGTGTCGAACCCCAGCCTTCGAGGGCTGCTTCGGCTTTGTAAAAGCACACATCCGAATAAGACATGGCCAAACAAGCAATGGCGGGGCTGTAGGCTTTGTTAAAAAACGTCGTCTGAGAGGCAGTTGAATAATCGTCTTTAATGATAGTTTTCAACAAATCATCCGTCAATGCTACTCCAATTCCTTTGTAGGCAGGCGTACCCGCTTTGACCGAATTAGCAGTGGGCTGCACGAGACGATTCAAACGTGGGTCTTTGGTGGTTACCAATTGGTTGACTAAGGACGACGCCAAGTACTTGAGGTCAGGGCTACCCGCTAACCAATGGTTGAGAACAGGGTGGACGTTGGCATTGGTCGCGTCATTGAAGGTCGGAACGGCTGCGTTGTCGGTGTTACTTTCCATCAATGGCTGGCCCATGGCTTCAGTAACTGTTTTTTGGGCCAAGGCCGCGTCTGCGTAACGAATCCGCATCCCTAGGCGCAACTTCAACGAATTGCCGTACTTTTTCCACTGAGTAATGTTACCCTTAAAATAATAATCGGCCGTGCCGTAGCTATCGTCAGTGGGAGTCAGTTGGGAAAGTGCCGCATCTAAATCGGCAATCAATTTTTTATAGATCGACTCTTGGGTATCAAATTTAGGTTGATTGTTAACGGCATCTACTCCTAGCGCAGTTTCAGAAAAAGGAACATCTCCAAATAAATCAGTTAGGCGTTGCCAAATCGAAATTTCAACAATGCGGGCAATCGCCAGTTTGGTTCGAGCTTTCGGATCGCTTTCTCGGCCTTTTAAAAGTTGATTGCGGATTTGAGATAAATTACGAATCAGCGCATAATGGTCATTCCAAAGGTTATCGTCGGTTTGTTGAATATACCGAGAACTCGAAATGAGCACGCCACCAGCCCAATGCTGAATCCACGACCCAAATTGGTTGTTGGGGTACTCATATCCTTCTGAAAACGCGGCATCTTTTTGTGCTTTCGACAAAATCAGGCCAGGGTCAATGGTAGAAAGGGTAGTAGGAGGAGTGTTGATTTTTTCAAAATCTTCGGTGCAGCCTTGTGCCATTAGAAGCGCGCCTACTACCACAAGCGATTTGAATTGTATAGGTTTCATGAGTTGCATGTCTAAAAAAGGAAAGGATGGATTAGAGTTCTAAATTCAAGCTAAAACCAAAATACCGCAATAAAGGCAAGGAGGTAGACTCAAGGCCAAGCGACGAGTTATTGACGTTGAAAGCAGAAGCTTCAGGGGCATAACCATCGGTTTTGCGTTGTAAATAGAACAAGTTACGTCCGTACACTCCCGCGCGGATATTGCGGAAAGGAGTTTTGCTAATGATTTTCGACGGCAATTGGTAGTTGAAAGTTAGTTCTCTGAACATGACATAACTTGCGTCGTTGAGCATTTCTTCCGACACTACGTTGTCTTTGTCAGGCGCAATCACGTTCCAGTAATCTTGCGCTCTTACTTGTTTGGTATTGTTTTGGCCCGTGCTTGTCCAGGTACCATCGGCATTTTTTTGAGCGACTACTCCCTCGGCTACGTACGTGCCATCACGACCTGGAAGGGTCTTTTTGATGGTGCCGAATACCAACTCTTCGCGAAGGCTTTGAGAGAAAATTTTTCCACCTTGGCTAATGTCAACGAGGCCCGAGAGACTAAAACCTTTATAACGGAAGGTGTTGTTAAAGCCGCCAATCCAGTTGGGCAACGCACTCCCGATTTCGTACAATAATTTGGCGTTTGACTTCAACGGTAGACCTGTCGTAGGGTCAATCAAACGATTGCCTTTATCGTCGCGAAGCCATTGAAAGCCGTTTCCGATAATCGTTCCGAATGGTTTTCCTGGCGTTGCAATTACTTGTACATTTCGGTCATCACCCAACAAAAACGTAGATACTCCTTCTGCTAGCTCTACGACTTGGTTGCGGTTGCGCGAGAAATTGAAGGTGGCGTCCCACGAAAATCCTGTTTCGGTACGAATGGGGGTACCTGTGATGGCAAGCTCGATGCCGTGATTCCGAATTTCTCCAGCGTTGATGCGACGCGAGCTAAACGTACTCGACGGAGGCAGAGGAATGTTGAGGATTTGGTTTTTAGTACTAGCATCATAGTACGCAAAATTTACCCCGAGACGATTTTTGAAAAAACGAGCTTCTAATCCAAGCTCAAGCGAGGTTGTTAACTCATTTTTAAGGTTAGGGTCAGGAATAACCGACGTAAACGAGCCGAGTGGTTGTCCACCGTGCGGGGTTTGGTCGAGCGAATAATTTCCCGTCAACTGATAAGGGCTACCAGAACTACCCGCTTGCGCCCACGAAGCACGTACTTTTAAGAAACTCAAGGTCGAGTTTTGAATATTCAACGCATCCGTAAGCACTAAACTGCTACTCACTGCAGGATAAAAGAAGGAGTTGTTGGCGGGAGAAAGGGTAGATGACCAGTCATTACGGGCGGAGAAATCCACAAATAGATAGTCGCGGAACCCTATCGAACCCGAGCCGTAGACGGAGTTAATGGAAGATTCGGTCAGGTTAAATACGTACGAATTGATGAGGGTATTATTGATGGAATACAAGTTAGGGGCAATAAACTCCGTACCTGTGTTTCCTGTGGTGCGCGCCGAAAACTTCTGGTGGTTAGCCCCTAAATTAAGTGACAAAGAGAAGTCTTTGGACAGTTCGGGCGTAAGTGAGAGCAACACATCGCTGTTGTCTTCCCGAACCCGCGAAACTTCCTCAATAATGTCACCATTACGGTTTTGGCTTTGGTATGTACCTTTTTCGCGGTAACGAAAACGTTGGTCAGTGTAAAAATCTGTACCTGTTTTGGCCGTCAAACGAATCCAGTCATTGAACTGATAGCTCAATTTGATTAAGCCAATCAACCGTTGACGATCGTCAGAGTTGCGCGTGTGGTCGCGCGTCCAGTAGGGGTTGGCAGTAGAGGAGTTAGTGGCGTAGGTTTTTTCTAATCCGACAAATGGGGTAGTTCCATAGCCGAGTTGTTTGCTGACATCTTCAGCCGTCCAAGTCGATTGTTCCAATACACTCATCGGCATCGAACGAGGTTGGCTAATCCAAAGGTAGGCAGGGTTATCGGCCGCATCAGATACCGTTGGACGGTTGTTCCCGCGCTGTCCGATGTAATTGGCCTTGACGTCGAGGTCCATTTTTGGGGTAATTTTGGCCAGTGTCCGAAGGCTAATATTGTTACGGTTAAGGGTATTTCCAGGAGTGTAGCCGTCAATTTTTGTGTTTCCAAACGAAAGTCGGTAGTTTACATTATCGTTTCCACCCTCGACACTTAGATTGTTAGCCATCTGTTTTTCTTTATTGAAAAAGGTTTGGTATGTATTGGGTTGGGGAGTAAGGCTCAACACATTTCCCCACTGATCTTCGTACTGTTGGCCTTCCATTTTTGGCCCCCAACTTGCGCGAGTAAAACGGTCACGACCGCCACTCATTTTTGGAATACCTTGAATGTTTGCGGCTTTTGCGGCGGCCCAAGTGTAAATTTTGCCATCGTTGCCACGGAAATGCGTGAAAGTACCATCGAGGCCTTGTCCGTACTCATCTTGGAAATCAGGCAAAACCAGCGCATCACCCACCGAATAGTCAATGCCGTACTTGATGCCGATGCCCTTGCGTGATTTTCCCGATTTTGTGGTAATCAAAATGACCCCGTTGCTTCCCCGTTGTCCATACAATGCCGCGGCGTTGGGGCCTTTTAGCACTGACATAGTCTCAATGTCTTCAGGGTTGATGTTTGAAATACCATCCCCGTAATCAATTCCACCCCAGCGACTTGGTGAGTTGACGTTGCTGTTATCCATCGGGATACCATCAATGACGTACAAAGGTTGGCTGTTTCCTACCAGCGAGTTGGCACCACGAATTACTACCCGCGACGAACCACCCGCTCCATTTCCCGCGCGTGTTACCTGCACCCCCGCAATTTTACCCGCCAATGACGTGGCTACGTTGGCTTCTTTGGCTTGAGCAAGGCTTTCACCGTTGATTTCTTGAATCGAATACCCCAGCGCGCGTTTGTCACGTTTGATACCCAAAGCGGTTACAACTACTTCACCGAGGGTTTGGGTATCTTCGCTAAGGACAACGTTGATTTCGGTTTGATTACCAATCACGACTTCTTTTTTTACATAGCCAACGAAAGAAAATACCAACGTTTCGGAAGGTTGAGCCACAATGCTGTATTTCCCTGCGCCATTGGTGGAGGTACCGCGGTTAGTGCCTTTTACGAGCACACTTACTCCCGCCAATAACTCACCTTTGGTATCGGTGATGGTGCCCGTTACCGACTGCTCAATCGAAATCGATTCAATGACAGTGGCTGCTTTTTTCTCGGTAGGTTGGGGCAACGCTTCTTGTTTTAAAATAACTTGTTTGCCTGCTACCTCGTACGAAATTTGTAAAGGTTTCAAGATTGACTCAAGAACCTTACTCAGCGGTTCGTTAACGGCATTGATGTTAATCTTTCGCTCCGATTTGATAAGCACTGGGCTGTACAAAAATTTGACTGAGGTAAGTTTTTCAATTTTTGACAAAACCGATTTAACGGGTTGCTCATCTGCTTTGAGCGTAATTCGCTGTTGGAGCAATTCTTGAGCGAAGGTTTCTCGGGCGTAAGAGACGCCAATCAGTAGCACCGACAGGAGTAGCTGTGTACAAGTCATGCACACTGTACGAACCGCTATTCGGCGTAAATGTAAAGGGTTTCTCATAGAAAAAGGTACGATTAGGTGTTGAAAATGGATACGTTAGTTAAAGTTTATTTGCAACCTTTGGAGTAAATAATAATCTGTGCATCAATGGTTTCGGTGGTAGCACCAATGGCTTGGCAAATCAGGTTTATTTTTTGCGATAGTGATTCTTCAGAGAGCGACGCCGTAAGCGTACAAGTGGCTAAAAGCTCAGGATCATATACGATATGTACGCCGTAGGCTTTTTCAATTTGTTCCAATACTTGAGGGACAGACGCCTCTTCAAACTCAAAGGAGGGTAGGAGAGCAGGCTGTACCAAAATAGTAGGCTCGGGTACCAAGGTTCTCGAAAGTCGGAGTTCTTGGCGGTTGAGGGTAATTTGTTGGTTAGGGGTCAACACAATCCCTTCAAGTTCACGATTGCTAAGTTTTTGAGCCTTGGCAGGATCGTTTTGGGTAAAGACTGATACTTTTCCCGTTTTGACTTGCACTTCCACTTGCTTATCATTGGGGTAGGCCTGAACAAAAAAACTAGTGCCTAGAACTTTGGTTACCAGTTCGTTAGCGTAAACGAAAAAGGGTGAGTGTGGTTGCTTTACGACTTCAAAAAATGCCTTGCCAGAAAGGTACACGCTGCGATTTTGCTTGCCAAAAAGGCCATCGAAGCTTATTTTACTGTTTGGAAAAAGCGTAACCGAAGACCCATCTGGTAGTTTGAAATAAAGGTTTTTTTTCCCCTCATTCACTTTCTCGATTCTTGACGCATCCAAGGCCGAAACGTAGGCTTGGTAGGGAGCCACAGGGGTTTGAATATACCGATACCCCAGCCATCCAATACCCATCAAACCAATGAAACACGCCGCAGCAGCATATTGAACCCATGAACGATTCCACCATGAGTACGCAATGGTTTCTTCCTCATGTTCATCTACGGTTCGGTTGGTGGCTTGAATGCGAAGCAGTAACATCGCTTCTGTTTCGGGCGAAAGGTAGGTACGGGTATAATCATTAAGACCTAACCGAACAGCCTCAAGCAATTGTACGGCTTGGTCCCAAGTCTCTTGTTTGTGAGGATTGGCTAAAAGCCACTCGTTCCACCAAGCCTTCGATTGAGGGGTAGGTGACAGTTGGTGTTTCAAAAAGGCATCATCGATGACAAAATCGGTGGCCGAAAAGGTTGGGTATGAACTTGACACAAGAGTCCGTGTTTTTTGCCCGTAGATGACAAATCAGCGCCTTGTATACTCACCCAAAGCTAAAAAAATCTCAGAAAAAGATACAAAAGGCAGGGGAGGAGCCAATTACGTAATTTTTCAACTGCTCTAAAGACTAGATTTTGAGCGGATTGTCGGTTCATGGAGAGTAGCTCGGCGATTTGATTGTACTCCATATTTTCCACAAAACGAAGCCGAATCGCTTCTTGCTGACGCGGTGGAAGTTGACTAATAAGTCGTTGGATGAGTTCTTGTCGGTCAAAATTTTCTTCTTGCTCCATCAATACTTCTGCTTCCGACGGCTCAGTCCAAAGGTCATCAAATTCGGGTTGAGAGATAAATTGGTGAGGACGTTCGTGGCGTTTAAGAAGGTGCAAGATACGCGTTTTGAGCGACTTCAAAAGGTAGTATCGTACATTGTCGGGAACGGAAAGTCGAGTACGTTTTGCCCAAATCTCCGTGAATACGTCGTGAATGCAATCAAGCACAAACGCCTCAGAGACAGGAACTAAGCTGAGGCCATAGCGATACATAGCTCTAACGTGGAGCCGATATAGCTGTGTATATGCTTCTTCGTCTCCCTCCTGAAACTCCTGCCAAAGCTGCTGCTCGTTGATGGGTGCTTCCACGTTATTTTCCCATAGATTGAGCGCGAAAATACAACAGCGATTTTATTTTGTAAATAACTTTGGCAAACATACCTGAGTGATTTGGATGTGACAAGGCTAAGCGGGTTTAAAACAAAGTAGCTTCAGAGAGGTACAATCTTCGTAGAAAAAAAGGTTTTTAAACGTGTTTAGCCCGTATTTCTACAAGGACTAAAAAAGCCACGGCTGCAAAAATGTTCCGCAACCGTGGCCTTAATTCCATTAAAAATGGCAAATACTTGCTTACTTTTTACCCAACGAAATCATATTGGCAAAAAGTCGGTAGGCGCCAGGAACGCCCGCAGGCAATTCGCGGAAGAATACAATTCCCGTGTAAATAAAATGCCCTTTTCCGTATTGGGTATAAATCAAGCTACCTTCTTTGGCGGCCTCACCCGTATCGTTAGCGGAGAAAAGCGGAACGTAATTTTTGTCCCATTCGACGGCAAAGTAGATGCCTCGTTCTTGAATCCATCCGTTAAAATCATTCGGCGTAATTTTATTGGGCGTATTCAAAATTGGGTGCGCAGGTTGTAAAATACGCATTTCTGCATCTTCTTCCGTAACGCGGTCGCGGCCAACTTTGAAAGGATACGGACCAATTTCTTGTACTTTTAGCGTATTGCCAAATCCTCCCGCTGTAACGTATTGGACGACCATCGTTCCTCCATTTTTCACGTATTCCATCAATTTAGGTTGGAAAAACTTGATACGCTCTTCGGTATTGTAGGCGCGAACCCCTACTACAATGGCGTCATACACGGACAAGTTTTTGCTTAAGGCCCCTTCATCTAGTAAGGTCACTTGGCAACCCATTTGGCGAAGCGCAGCGGGTACTTCATCGCCCGCGCCCGCGATATAGCCAATGTTTTTGGCTTTGTTTTTAATGTCAAGTTTCACCAAAGCGGTGGTCGCACTTGGAAAAACGGTCTGTGTTGGGATGTGTTTGTATTCGACCGAGCGAAGGCTGTACGAATTTTCGCTGTTGTCGGTTTTGGTAATTACCCTAAGTTTAGCCTCACTTTGCTGGGCAGAAGGGATAACTTTTACCGAAACGACTTGCTCTTGGTATTTTTCCCGTAGCTCAAACGGTATCTGCATTGGTTCTACTTTCCAGCCCGCTGGAACATCAAACGTCAATGTCCCCTTTACGTTGGCACGGTGGGCCTTCACCACGATGTCCACGGTTTTGGGTTGATTGTCGGCAAAGACATACACTTTTTCCGTGACGTTGGCAGTTACTTCAGGACGTACTTCAAACGGACGATACACTTCTCCATCTACGGGGTCGGTCGATTTGTAGACCCAAGGTTTGGTAAAGGTGAATTTTTGCCCATTGATTTCAAACGTAAAAGCGGTTTGAAGCGTCGGGATATTTTCTGGTGTTGAGAGTTTCGATTGGTCGTCAATTTGGAACGCTCCGTCTTTGATCGGTTTTACTAACCAATAAGGCTGGCTGATTGGAGTAGAGGCTGGTACGGTAGGTGCAAACGAAAAGACTGAAAGTTCGTTGGTTTTCAAATCAAGCGACAGCGTCGTGTCTTTTGCTACTCCAATGAATTGAAGTTTGGTGAGTTTTAACGGAAAATCACTGCGCTTTACCACGCTTATTTTCAACGGAGCGCGGTCACCCACCGCTACCGCATAGTCGTTGGGATTAGTTTCAAACCAAAGCCCAAGGCAGTTTTGAAGCAATACTTCTACTTCCGCCTTTTTTTGTTGAACGTATAAATTTTTATCATCCAACTTGCCCAATTCTTCGTAGATTTTGGCTAAAACGGGCACCGAAGAGGCTGGATAATTGACGTTATAATTTCTGATGGCTTGGTCGACGAGTTGAGCCACTTGCTCGCTGCCTTTCACGCGGCTCCACGAAAGGTCGATGCCGTCAAACAGGTCTTTTTCGGCGGGTACGCCATCTTTGTGCAGCATAAAGTCGACGCGTGCGTTGCGGTTGGCCCCCGAACCAAATCCTTGGCTTTTGTGTGAACTACGGCTTTCAGCGGCAATTTCGGCATACGATTTCCCAATGTAAGGGTTGTAGCCTCCGATATCCACCGTAATGAATGTACCTTTATCAGTGGGTTTTTGATTGTTAAACCCAGGCGAAAACGAATTCCAGACAATGCGTTTAGGTTGCCAAGGCTGGACTTCTTTCAACTGCTCGGGAAATTTGGTCGGGTCTCCCGCCATTTTAAAGGCAATTTCTGCCAAAAACGCCGACGAGTTGTGGTGACCATGTCCCGCCCGAGCATCGGGAGGGAAACGCGTGATAAGTACGTCGGGTTGGTTTTTACGAATGTGATACACTACATCTGATAAAACGTTGTTTTCACCCCAAAACTTGAGGGTTTCTTCGCGGGTTTTTGAAAACCCAAAATCGTATGCCCGCGAAAAAAGCTGCTCTGCCCCGTCAATACGACGAGCGGCTAACAACTCCTGCGTCCGAATCAACCCAATGTATTCACCTTGTTCGGGGCCGATTAAGTTTTGTCCACCATCGCCTCGGGTCAAAGCGAGGTATTGCGTTTTTACCAATCGTTCTTTTGAAAGGTAAGTGAGCAACAGGGTATTTTCGTCATCGGGGTGAGCCGCAATGTGCATCGCACTTCCGACAATATTAAGTTTTTTCAGGTTAAGTAAAATTTCGCTGGAGGTCAGAGGTTTTACTTGGGCATTTGTAAATTGACAATAAGCGGTAAGCAAAAAGCAATAGAAAAGGAAATAAGGTTTTCTCATGGTTTGGACTGTTTGCGAGTATTTTGACAAAACTACAAAAACTAAATAAAAATTCGCCAAAACATCTAGTAGGCATACACAAGGTTTTCTAATGTTGTTCTAATTTTATTATAACCTTGTTTTAAGGCTGCTACGTTACATTTGTGGATGTAGGAAAAAAGATATTATGTTTAATGGCTGTATTGAAATTAGACAGAGTAGTGTTTGTGGCTACTCTGTCTTTTGTTTACGCTAAAAACCAAAAGTTGTTATGAAAAGAATTTCACCGTTACTATTCTCAGGATTTGGAAGTTGGGTGTATGCACTCATTAAAACAGATGGGCAGATGCAATCCGTTGATTCGTTGAATGCTCGTTTAATTTTGTTGGAACAGGGCTCGCATGGTGTTCAGGCAGTTCATGCTTTCCAGCTTTGTGAGCATTACAAAAAATCAGTAGAGGAGGCTTACCTCACTGCGCTCCAGTGTTTTGTAGCACATAAAAAAGACCTTACCGATGAGGTTAAGGAATATTTTATTCATTTGATGATGAAAATTGTTAGGTCCGATAATCGCATTACCGTTAACGAAACGAGGTTCTTTAGAAAGTTTAAAACAGATTTGAGCAATATTTAATAACAAGTCTACCATCGGTAAGTTAATTATCTTGGTAGCACCAATAGCGTATTTCCCAAAATCAGTATGGATACAAAACCACATCTCCTATTAGTAGAAGACGAAACTAAAGTAGCGGCTTTTATTAAAAAAGGGCTTGAAAAACATAGTTTTGCCGTTGAGATTGCCGAAGACGGACGTATAGGTCAAAGCTGTTTTGATCAAAATAGTTATGATTTACTCATCCTTGACGTAAATCTCCCCCAAATGGACGGGGTAGAGCTTGCAACATACGTGCGTACTAAAAACCCTGATGTGCCTATTTTGATGCTCACGGCTCTGGATACAATGGCCGATAAACTGGCGGGGTTTGATGCGGGAGTGGACGATTATTTAGTCAAACCGTTTGATTTCATGGAGCTAATTGCTCGGTTGAAGGCATTATTAAAACGATCACAAAAAACAAACGAGCAACCTACTTCGCGCCTTAGAGTGGCAGATTTAGAATTGGATTTGGATCAAAAACTTGCTCGCCGTGGGGGGAATACCATCGAACTTACTGCCAAAGAATTTGCCTTACTTGAATACTTGATGCGTAATCGTGGAAGAGTGGTTTCTAAAATGGATATCGCAGAGCAGGTTTGGGACATTGACTTTGATACAGGTACTAATTTTATCGAAGTGTATATCAACTACTTACGTAAAAAAATTGATAAAGAATCACCTACAAAACTCATTCACACGGTTGTAGGTATGGGTTATACTTTGAAAGAAAAATGACCATTCGCGTTCGCCTCACGCTTTTATTTACGGCCCTTGTTTCGGGGTTGTTATTAATCTTTTGTGTGGTCATATATTTACTATCTGAGCGCCACCGCAGCAATGAGTTCTACGAGCGCCTGAAGGCGGAGGCAACTACCTCTGCCCAACTACTTTTTGGCTCCGAAACGGTCAGCCCCGAATTATTCAAACTGTTGGATAAAAACCACTTAACCGTGCTGACGGAAGAAGAGATTATTATTTACAATGATAAAGATTCGTTGGTATACGAAAGTGGTACTGACTATTTACAAATCAAAACCGATTTGTTGAAACAAGTTCGGGAAGAACAAGAGGTGCGTTGGGTACAAAAAGGACGTGAAGTAGTAGGAGTATTGTTTGTAGATCAGCACAATCATTTTGTTGTATTTGCCTCAGGCATTGACATCTACGGGTTTAGTAAAAACCGAAACTTGTTGTGGGTATTGGGTGTAGGCTGGTTATTGGCAAGTATTGTAGTGTTTTTTGTGGGATGGATTTATGCGTACCGCGCGCTACGTCCACTAAAAAAACTGCTCGAACGCGTAGACCAAATTTCAGCAAATCGGCTTGAATTGAGGGTAGATGTGGCCAACAAACAAGATGAGATTGGGCAATTGGCCGAGCGTTTTAATCGGATGCTTGACCGCTTGGAAGAGGCCTTTAAACTTCAACGCGCCTTTGTCTCCAACGCCTCGCATGAACTTAGAACACCGCTAACGGCTATTACGGGGCAAATTGAAGTCGCCTTGATGGACAATGACCCCAAAGAATGGCAAGATACCTTGATGTCGGTTTTGGAAGATGTGCGCCAGTTGAATCAACTTTCAAATGGCTTACTGGCCTTGGCCAAAGTCAGCATGGATGATGCCGCAGTGAAGTTTGTCCCAGTGCCAATTGATGAGATTTTTTGGCAGGTTCGTAGCGAGTTATTAAAAGTTTACCCCCATTACTCGGTGAAAGTCGATTTGAGTGAGTTTTCGGAGGCTAATTCCCACTTTGTAGTGGAAGGAAATGAGGCTTTGCTAAAAATCGCTTTGGTAAATCTTGTTGAAAATGGCTGTAAATTTTCTCCCAATCATACCGTGACGGTTCATTTTAAAGTGCTTCCTGACGCGGTCTCGTTGCAGTTTCACAACATTGGCTCTCCCATTACAGAAGCAGAGTTACCAACCATTTTTAAACCGTTTAGAAGAGGCATTAACTCCCGAAACATCAATGGGCATGGTATTGGCCTCCCCTTGACCGAACGCATCGTTCATTTGCACCACGGGCATTTGTACGTTACTTCTACCCTCGAAAAAGGAACTACATTTGTGATGACACTGCCTCATAGACCCTAATAAACCTCATCTCAGCCCTTCTCCTACAAGTAGAGGGACTTTTTTATCCTCATAATGATATTTTAAGTGCTAAAGCACAAGTTAGTCGTTATTTGTTATCCGTTCAAAATCAATAAATTACACTCATACAAGTAGACGAAAACTACTTAGGCGATAATTAGACTGGATATTTAATGCTTAAACTCCACGCCGCATCGGCGGTCCGACTTTAGGCTGGGGACAGAAATTAACAAGGGAAAATGAAGGGCTTTAGCTTTGACTTTCAACTAATATACTTGAAAAATTAGGACTAAAGCCTCTTTGATAAACCCTATTTTTAGCCCCAGCCTAAAGGCGTGGGGTTTGAGGAGATATAGGGTATATTCACAATAATTTAAGTAGTTTTATTTTTTACCCGCAGAAAGTTGCAGAATTACCAACGCTGATTTTCGCTGAAAAAGACTTTACACTGCGATTAACCAGCGTGCAAAACTTCAAAAAATTTCCCTAACAGTGTATTAACAGATAACGATTAACATTGCGTAATTACTTTTAAATGGGGGATGATTTTTAACTTGGGAATGAAATTTTTCCCATAGAAACACTGGGCACACCTTCTCGGGTCCCGAAATCAACGCGGTCCCCGCAGAGCGTTTCGTTGGCCAAAATCGCAAATAAAACCGCTTCTTTGGCATCGCCAGATATACCCAAGGAATCAGTAGCTTCCATTGGAAAATCAGGAAGTAGTTCTTTTAATGCTTTGATTAGTGCAGGGTTGTGCATTCCACCGCCACTTAAATAAACCTGATAAGGTTGGTCTTTCTGGCACACCTTCAAAATCGCCTCAGCAATGGTCTCGGCAGAAAACTGAGTAAGCGTTGCCACCAAATCTTCAGGGGATAGCGAAGTAGTATTGCTTCGCTGTTGGGCAATTCTGACGTAGTCTAGGCTAAACAACTCTGGCCCCGTTGTTTTTGGGAAAGGGCCTTTGAAAAAGGAGTCTTTTTTTAGCGCATCCAACAACGAACGATTGATATGGCCACTTTGCGCTATTTTGCCGTCTTTATCGTAAGGCAAATTGAAAAACTTACGCATAAAAGCGTCGATGAGCGTATTGCCTGGACCCGTATCTGTCACAAAAACTTCGTTGGCGTTGAGCGAACCAGGTAGGTACGTAAAGTTGGCGATACCACCCATGTTGAGCATGATTCGATTTTCGCCTTTTTTGGAGAAAACAAAATAATCGCCGTAAACAGCTAATGGAGCCCCTTCGCCGCCTGCCGCACAGTGTTTTTGTCGAAAATCGCTGAGGGTAATAATGCCCGTCGTTACGGCAATGTGGTCGCCATCACCAATCTGCAAAGTAGCGTTGGGATACTTATCGAGTTGGTGTAAAATTTTGGGTGCGTGAAAAACCGTTTGGCCGTGACTTGCGACAATGTCAACGTCTAGCGGGGAAATTTGCCATTTTTCGAGGCACTCTAGTACCAGCTTTCCGTGGAGATTCCCAACCCATGGATTGAGCAAACAAAGGTGTTGAAAATCAATTTCTTTTTTCGCGAAAACTCGACGAATTTCGTCTTTGATTTCATCACTAAAGCTAATGGTGTCGAATTGTTCAAGGGTGATTGTGGTCGTTGCACCATGCCCACTAAAACGACAAAGGGCTATGTCTAAACCATCCATGGATGTCCCAGACATAAGCCCTATAATTCGTCTTACTGGCTTTTGTGCAATCTCAACTAACTTACTGAGGTTTGCATTCATTCGCCTTATTCATTAAAAATGTCTATCTCCTGCTTCACGACGGCCTAACATCACTGCCCCAACCATGGCAATAAGGAACAAAACCGATGCTAATTCAAAAGGTAATAAATAATCGTTGTAAAGTACGCTACCGAGGCTTTCGACCATCCCTACTTGAGAGTCAAACTCGTAAGGATTGTAGGTGCCAAACTGCGATTTACGAAGAACACCCACCATGATTACGCCCAAAGTACCGCCCACAATCGTTGCGGCTATTTTGACAATATTGGTTTTTGCTTCTTCGTCTTCTTGCTTCAAATTCAAGAACATGATCACGAACAAGAAAAGTACCATGATGGCGCCCGCATATACAATGATGTTGACGGCTGCCAAAAACTGAGCGTTCAAAAGCACATAATGGCCTGACAGACAGAAAAATGTGCCAATCAAGAAGAGTACGCTGTGAATTGGGTTTCTCGATAAAACGACCATCAACCCGCATAAAATAGTCAAAAACGATAGTACGTAGAAGAAACTAGCGGCGGGGGTAAGGTTATTGATAAAAGTTGAAAAATCCATCGTTAATGTAGTTTACAGTGAGCTTTTTAAAGCTTATTTTCCCGATTTACAGTTGTGTTCTTGGTTGAGCTGAGATGCCTTTAATGTCTTGTTCGTGCGCCTCTTCACGGGTCCAAGCTTTACGCAAGTAGCGATTGTTCATGTCTTCGGCCAATTTGTCCTTGCCCCAAATCACTTGATCACGCTCAGTAAATACTGGCACAAATTCGTCGTGACGTAGATAGATAGCTTGTTTTGGACAAGCTTCTTCGCAAAGACCACAGAAAATACAACGAAGCATGTTGATTTCGTACACTGCGGCGTATTTTTCTTCGCGGTAAAGTGTCTCTTCGCCTTTTTGACGTTCGGCGGCTACCATCGAAATCGCTTCAGCTGGGCAGGCTACGGCACAAAGTCCACAGGCTGTACAGCGTTCACGGCCTTGGTCGTCGCGTTTCAGTACGTGACGGCCACGGAAAACTGGACCAAGATTCGTTTTAACTTCGGGGTAACTGATGGTCACTTTTTTCTGGAAAAAGTGCTTAATCGTAATCCCTAGACCTGTTGCGATGGCAGGAAGATAAATCCTTTCTGCGAAGGTCATTTCTTTATTACTAACTTGTTTTGAACGGTTCGTAAGTTGCATAACTCAAAGGTTTACAGTTCCTAGTTTACAGTTTACAGAGCAATGGTAGTAAGCTGTAACTCTTGTAAGCTATTTCAAAAGTGAAATTACTAGTGGTTTTAGGTACAAAATAGCGCCACCCGTTAAGATAATATTGACGATGGCCAATGGAATCAAGCCTTTCCAACCGAGGTTCATCAATTGGTCATAACGGAAACGTGGTAATGTCCAACGAACCCACATGTAGAAAAACACAAAGAATAAGGCTTTTCCAAAAAACACAAGTGTACCTACCAACGTAGCAAGGTTGTGACCTGTGATTTCACCCGTTGCCCCGATTAGTTTGGCTTGTACCCAGTCCATCCCTGGATAGTTGTAGCCACCAAAGTAAAGGCTAGCAATCATCGCCGAAGAGACAAACATATTGATATACTCTGCGAAAAGGTAGAAACCAAGTTTCATAGAGCTATACTCGGTATGGTAACCACCAATCAACTCCGTTTCGCACTCTGGAAGGTCAAATGGCGTACGGTTACATTCGGCGAATGCACAGGTGATAAAGATAATAAAACCAAGTGGCTGGTAGAAGATATTCCAGTTGCCACCGTGTTGTTGTTCAACGATATGACGAATAGAAAGTGAACCAGTCATCATCAAAATAGCGACAATGGCCAAGCCCATCGAAATTTCGTAGCTAATGTTTTGTGATGCCGCACGAATGGCACCAAGCAGTGAAAACTTATTGTTGGAAGCCCAGCCGCCGACCATAATGCCATACACCCCGAGAGAAACGATTCCAAACACGTACAAAATACCGATGTTAACATCAATCGCTTGAACGGCTACGTCCCATACTTTGCCTGGAGCTGCTTCGTATTTTACGCTGTCTCCAAATGGGATAACCGCACTCGTCATAAGGGCAGTTAGCATGGAAAGACAAGGGCCTAAAATAAACAACCACTTGTTGGCTTGCGACGGGATAAAATCTTCTTTGAAGAACATTTTTACGGCATCAGCAATAGGCTGCAACAATCCAAATGGGCCAGCACGATTGGGGCCAATACGGTCTTGAATGAAGGCCGCTACTTTACGTTCTGCGTACGTTGAGTAAGTGGCAATCAACAGGGTAATTGCAAAAATTAAGAGAATAATGATTGCCTTGATGATAAAAGCTACGTCTATTGAAAAAGTCATAATCGAAGTGTTTGATTAACAGCAAAGTTGAAGAATAGTAAAGCTATTCTTCAACTTTCATAGTTGTTAGTTTTTCTCAGCCAATGAACGTTGATTGGCTTTCGCGTTATTTTCTTTGCTCAACTCCCGAATGGTCGAATTGTCGGTAACAAATGGACGAGAATCATCAATTTGTTTGTATTGTGAAGCCGCTACTTTCAAACCAAATTCAGGTTTTTTCAAGTCGGCGCGGTATTTATTCGCCATAATTACCGAATAACGAGCGACTTTCATTGGGCCTTCTATGGTCCAATCGCTGGTCTTTTTACGCTCAAAACGGCAGGTATTACAGATAAATTCTTTTACCTCACCCCATTCATTTTTGCGAGCTGTTACGCGAATCACTTCGTCACCACGGTACCACAATGTCACTTTTCCGCTGCATTTTTCGCAATCACAATGAGCATCAACAGGCTTGGTAAACCAAACACGGTTTTTGAAACGGTAGGTTTTATCAGTCAAAGCACCTACTGGGCATACATCAATTACGTTTCCTGAGAAATCATTATCAATGGCTTTTTCGATGTACGTGCTGATTTCGGCATGATCACCACGGTTCAATACGCCGTGTACGCGTTTGTTCGTGATTTGGTCAGCCGTAAACACACAGCGGTAGCACAAAATACAACGTGTCATGTGCAGCTGAATGTACGGGCCAATGTCTTGTTTCTCAAACGTACGGCGGTCTTCTTCGTAGCGAGTTTGGACGCGGCCATGCTCAAAGGCAAAGTCCTGTAAGTGGCATTCGCCCGCTTGGTCACAAACTGGGCAATCGAGTGGGTGATTGAGGAGCAAAAACTCCACGATCCCTTTACGTGTTTCTACAACCGCCTCGTTTGTCGTGTTTTCGACAATCATACCATCTTGTACCGTCGTAATACACGAAGGTACTAGCTTCGGCATTGGACGGGGGTCTTTCGCAGAACCTGCTGTTACTTTAACCAAACAAGCACGGCACTTCCCACCCGAACCTTTCAAAGGCTCGTAGTAGCACATGGCTGGAGGGGCAAGGTGCATTTTTGTTGAGTCGGCTTCGGCGATTTTACGAGCCGCTTGCATGATGGTCGTTCCAGGCGGCACTTCGATTTCGATACCGTCAAACGTTATTTTGAATAACTGCGGTGCAGTAGTTTCCATGTATTATTCCTAGTTCAAAATCAAACTTCAATCTCTTAAACTAATTCCATTTCGCCACGGTACACTGCACCGGGTTTAGTAGCTTCGTGTGGATGTGTCACATGCCATTCAAATTCATGACGGAAGTGACGAATCGCCGCAGAAACAGGCCATGCGGCGGCATCACCTAACGGACAAATGGTATTACCTTCGATTTTCTTGGCAACATCCACCAATAAATCAATGTCTCGCATGTTACCTTTTCCGTGCTCGATACGGTCAAGTACTTTGTCCATCCAGCCTGTACCTTCACGGCATGGTGAACATTGTCCGCATGATTCGTGGTGGTAGAAACGAGCAAAAGTCAACGTATTGCGAACGATACAGGTGGTTTCATCCATGACGATAAACCCGCCCGAACCAAGCATTGTGCCTGTTGCAAACCCACCGTCTGACAACGATTCATACGTCATCAAACGCTTGTCACCGTTGGCAAGGGTCAAGATAAGATTGGCAGGTAAAATGGGTACGGATGAACCCCCAGCAACGACCGCCTTTAAATGATGACCCGGGCGAATACCTCCGCACCATTCGTCAGCATAAATAAAGTCTTCTACCGTAATTCCGAGTGGGATTTCATACACACCTGGTTTGTTGACGTGTCCAGAAACCGAAATAAGTTTTGTTCCTGTACTACGGCCAACTCCAAGGGCAGCATACGCTTCCCCGCCGTTGTTGACAATCCACGGTGTATTAGCGATAGACTCCACGTTGTTTACCACGGTTGGGCATTGATAGAGCCCTTTGACCGCAGGGAAAGGAGGTTTGTTACGTGGATTACCACGTTTTCCTTCGAGCGACTCAAGCAAAGCGGTTTCTTCTCCGCAAATGTAAGCCCCCCCTCCTGGCTGTACAACAAGCTCAAGGTCGTAGCCACTACCTAGGATATTTTTTCCTAAAAAACCCGCTGCTTTAGCTTCAGCAATGGCTTTTTCTAAGATATGAATGACATACATTAGCTCACCACGAACGTAGATGAACGATTTGTTGGCACCAAGCGCAAAACTTGACACAATCATCCCCTCAATAAGCAAGTGAGGGTTGTTCTTCATCAGGTAGTGATCCTTGAAAGTGCCAGGCTCAGATTCGTCGGCATTGCAGACCAAGTAGCGGGGAACACCTTCTGGTTTCGCCAAAAAGCTCCATTTCATCCCCATTGGAAACCCTGCGCCTCCTCGTCCTCTAACACCTGATTTTTTAACTTCCTCAACGATTGCGTCGGGAGTCATAGTTTTCAATGCCTTTTCTACCGCAGTATAACCGCCCATCTTGCGATAGACTTCGAAGGTGTTGATACCGGGAACATTTATGTGTTCGGTAAGAATTTTTACTGGCATAGTATATCGATATATCTATTAGTCTTTACTTAATTCGTCAATGATTTCGTCAATCTTCTCATTGGTCAGATTCATGTAGTATTTTTCACGAATCTGGAAGACAGGCCCCCATCCGCAAGCAGCCAAACATTCTACTTCTTTGAGAGTAAATTTGCCGTCAGCAGTAGTTTCTCCAGTGTCGATACCCAATTTTGATTTAAGATAGCCATAAACATCTTCGCCGCCCATCAGGCAGCAAGGACCTGTTCGGCAGTACTCGATGACATGTGTACCGACAGGGTCGAGGTGAAACATGGTATAAAACGAAGCAACCTCATACACTTCAATGGGTAAGATAGAGAGCAAGCCAGCCACGTAGTCCATTACTTCGGAGCTAACCCAGCCGTATTGTTCTTGGGCTAAGTGCAATAATGGCAATAGCGCCGACTTTTGTTTGCCTTCAGGATAACGAGCGATAATCTCTTGGGCTTTGGCTAGACGCTCGGGAGTAAAAGCAACAGTATTTGTAGTTTCAGTCATTTTTAAAATCGATTAAGCATCCAACTCACCTGCAATTACGTTTAAGCTACTCATGGTCACAATCGCATCAGAGATTGTACTACCAACGCACATTTCAGGATAAGCCTGATAATAAATAAAACATGGACGACGGAAGTGCAAACGGTAAGGAGTACGGCCACCATCGCTGATGAGGTAAAAACCTAACTCTCCATTGCCACCTTCTACGGCATGATATACTTCACCGACAGGAGCATCTATTTCACCCATCACAATTTTAAAGTGATAAATGAGTGCCTCCATACTGCGGTATACCTCTTGTTTTGGAGGTAAATAATATTCGGGAGCATCGGCAAAATGAGGACCTTCTGGAAGGTTTTTCATGGCTTGCTCAATGATGCTTAGACTTTGCCAAATTTCTTCGTTACGAACCATGAAGCGGTCGTACGTATCACCGTGCTGTCCTACAGGAATATCAAATTTAAAATCTTCGTATGACGAATAAGGGTTCATCACGCGAACGTCATAATCCACCCCTGCGGCACGGAGGTTGGGCCCCGTAAATCCATAACTCATGGCACGCTCAGCCGAGATACCTCCCACGCCAATCGTACGATCCATAAAAATACGGTTACGGTTGAACAAACGCTCAAACTCTTTGAGAATAGGCGGGAAGGTTTTTAGAAACTCGTTGATTTTACGAATAGCTTCTTTCGACAAATCACGTTCCATACCTCCTACGCGGCCCATGTTGGTTGTCAAACGAGCCCCGCACATTTCTTCGTAAATCTCGTAGATTTTTTCACGGTACTCGTAGATGTATAAAAAGCCAGTAAAGGCACCCGTATCAACCCCCAAAATCCCGTTACATACAATGTGGTCGGCGATACGTGCCAATTCCATCATAATCACACGGATGTATTGAGCTCGTTTAGGAACCTCCACGCCGAGAAGTTTCTCTACTGTCATGTGCCAACCCATGTTATTGATGGGTGACGAACAGTAGTTCATACGGTCGGTGAGGGTCGTAATTTGGTAAAACGGACGACGCTCTGCAATTTTTTCAAAAGCGCGGTGGATATACCCCACGGTTTGTTCCCCAGCGATGATTTTTTCACCGTCCATCGTCAACACGTTTTGGAAAATACCGTGTGTGGCGGGGTGGGTAGGGCCAAGGTTGAGGGTAGTCAGTTCATTGACGTATTGTACTGATTCGTCTTTGACAAGAGTACCGCTATTAGTTTTGGCGATGTTGGCTTCGGTCATTTCTTGTTTTACTTAAAATTATCTTCCAAAAAGAGCATCAATTTTATCTTGTCGAGTTGGGTCTTCCAACGGATATTCTCTACGCATCGGGTGATAATCCATCTCTTCCATGTTAAGGATACGAGTAAGGTTAGGATGCCCGTCGAAGATAATTCCAAAAAAGTCAAACGTTTCGCGTTCCATCCAGTTGGCACTTGCGTAGACTTCCGAGACGGTTGGAATATGCAAGTCAGCTTCTGCCAGAAAGACTTTAATTCGAATCCTGAAATTATGGATGAAACTGTGTAGGTGATACACCACACAGTATTCGGTGGCAGGAGTGGTATCAGGAAAATGCACTCCAGTAATATCTGTTAAAAAGCCAATTTTAAAATCAGAATGATTTTTGAGGTATTCGAGCATCGGGATAATCTGTTCACGCGTTGTTGTAAGCGTGAGCAGTCCAAATGGCTCTTCAAAATCATACACATCATCCCCAAATTTTTTGACTATTTCTTCTGCTACTGATTGATTGCTGAGCATACGTCTCAATGATAAAAACGATGATTACTGAATGTTATAAGATGCCAACAATGCTTGATACTCAGCACTATTGCGACGGCGGAGTGATTCGTTGTGAGTAAGCTCACGAACCTGCATGATGCCTTCCAAAATTTGCTCAGGGCGAGGAGGGCAGCCAGGTACATATACATCCACAGGAATGACACGGTCTATTCCCTGCAACACACTGTAGGTGTCGAAAATCCCACCGCTAGAAGCACAAGCACCAATGGCAATTACCCAGCGGGGTTCGGCCATTTGAAGATATACTTGCTTTAAAACGGGCGCCATCTTTTTTGCAATAGTTCCTGCCACAAGCAACATATCAGCTTGGCGCGGAGAGAAGCTGGGACGCTCTGAACCAAAACGAGCTAAGTCATAACGCGAAGCCATTGTTGACATAAATTCAATACCGCAGCAAGAAGTCGCAAACGGCAACGGCCATAACGAGTGGCTACGCGCCAAGCCTACTACTTTATCAAACGAGGTAGCAAAGAAACCCGAACCTTCATATCCTTCAGGGGCTTCTACTATTTTTATATCAGTTGCCATAATTGATGGTTAATCGTTGTTGGTTGAAGCCTCTAGTTTGGTTCAACGAAAAGGTTTTAACGATTGAATAATTAATTATTTTTCCCAGTCTAAAACACCTTTACGGATGATGTAATAAAAGCCAGCTAGAAGTAAGCCCATAAATAAAATCATTTCAACAAACCCAAGTGAGCCTAACTTTTGAAAGTTGACAGCCCAAGGGTACATGAAAATAACCTCTACGTCAAACAAAACAAAGAGAATAGCTACTAAGAAATACTTGATAGAAATGGGAGTGCGAGCATCTCCTTTTGATTCAATTCCGCACTCAAAGGCTTCGTCTTTTTGTTCGCTGTTGCGCTTTGGGCCAATAGAGTGGGTCACAATCATTGTGACTACGATGAAGGCCAATGCCAAGCCGAGCTGAATGAGGATAGGTAGGTAATCTGAGGGTAAATAATTCATTCGTATGGGGATTGGTTAATGCAGATTAACTTAATACTCAAAATTAGGAATGTCCATTAAGTAAACCAAATGTTAGGGCTTTGGTTTTTCAATAGCGCTGTAAAATTAATAAGAAAGGCTTCTGTACGCCACAGAAGCCCCGAAAATATCAATAATCTATAATAATTCGTCTTGAATCGTTGAGGGTAGTGGATGAGATTTTGAAAATATATTCACCATCTGGGAGGTGAGATAAGTCCACTACTTTACGGATATCGAGCGTGGGAAGTTTCTCACGGTAAACTACTTGGCCCGAAATGTTAGCAACCGTAATCTGTACGTTGCTAAGGTCTTGGTACGTTTCAATCGCAATTTTTCCTTGACGACTTGGATTAGGATAAATAATTAATCCTTCTTCTGCACCAGCAGGGCGAACAGTCACTTCGGAAGAGAAAGGTGAAACACATGTACGTGAGCTACCGCCTGTCGAAGAGACAAACGTTACTCGCGAACGAGCGCTAAAGGCACCAATATTTGTCACCTTAAGGGCTGATTGTGTATTCGATAATGCGCGGCTTCCTTGTTGCCAATTCCAAGAGATAGCTGACACCTTGGAGTCGGCAAACGAATAAATCGTAGAATCAACGGCGGCTTGTACACTGTAGGGCCCCGACTGATAAACCGTTGGTGCTTTAACACTAATTGTTTTGATAGTTACGGGTGCTGAAGTCGCAGAACTACATCCATAAATATTGGAAATTTTTGCGGTGTACTGACCGGGATTTCTCACTGAAATGGTTCTACCTTCAAACGAATTGCTCCAGGTAACGGTATTGATAGAAGAAACGTTGACCGAAAGTGTTAAAGCGGAATCGGCACAAATCACTTGTTCTCCACTCGGAGTAATAGTAGGCACAGGTGGTTCTACATTTTCACTAACAGTTATTGGAGGAGTTAGGTATGTATTTCCAGCGTTATCTTTCATGGTAGCTTGATACGTACCAGCTCCTCTGACCGTGATTGTTTGGGTAGTTTCCCCCGTGCTCCAAATATATGAGGCAAATCCACTTGGGGCCTTAGCATTGAAGCTTACAGCAGGGGTATTACACGATATGCTAAGAGGCTGGATGGGGCGAGCCATTACGGGAACAACTGTGGCAAAAAAGCTAGGTGGAAGAGAATTATCCCATGCACGAGCTACATCCACAAGTCCTTGTCCTTGAAAGTGTACGTAGTCGTCTTCGCCGTTCACGGGGTTGGTTGCAGGGCGTGGCACTTGAACATTGTCCGTAAATGGTCCGCCATAACATTTATTAAATGGAATATTAATGACGGCTGTTTGTGCATCTATAACGGCTTGCGATGTGTATGAAACTTTGAAAATGGCATATCGTGAGGTTCTTGATAGTACCCAAGGTAGAGAAGAAAGTGCTTCTCCTTGCTCAATGCGAGCTACGTTTACTAGACCTTGGAGTGAGTTTTGGTACGCATCTTTTGATACGCCAGCGGCGGCATCATTCTCTCCTTGTAGCCATAAAACAGCCCGAAGTCCCAAAATAGAACCATAGTACTGAAGTACAACCTTTAGGTTTAAGAAGGGCATTCCAGCGGGCAATGGCTGATTTAAGCGGTTCAGTACGGGCTTGCCGTTGGCAGCGTCGAGCCAGTTTTGAGTCGAGGTGTCAAACCAAGAGGCATTCATTAATAAAACAGGTACATTCAATTTTTTTACCAGCAAATCCCCCAAAGCTCCCCAGCACCATGCACTACGACCACGCGGTCCAATCACCATATTAGCAGTTAGTTGTGCAAATGTGAGGGTCGGATTGTTTGTCTTATCTGAGTTCTGATTGTCCCACGTCACAGCATTAACTCGGTCATCTGCTGCGGCGGGGCCACCAAAATCAAAGAAACCTTGCGCGTTTGATTGGCCTGCTATCAAAAATACCTCCCCCACTCCTACGCGGCTGATGGCATCTCGACCAACTTGGTTGGGGCCATAGAAGGCTCTTATTTCGAGAGTGTACCAGCCACCACGGCCCGTTAAAGTCCCTAAAAACGAGCCTCCCTGAGGATTGTTTTGAATGGTCGTCCAATCGGTCGCTTGCCCTTGCCCTGCAATGACAGGAACGAGGCGCGCTTCAATTCGGTCAACGGCTTGGGTGTAGTACCCTCCAATAGAGATAACAGCTTGGTTAGCGTTGTTACGTTGAAAGACGGCTCTTTCGACAGGAAACGTAATTTTAACCTGTGCCATCAACGTACCTACTGTCATCAACATTCCCAGAATCACATTCAGACAGCGCCAGTAAGTAGTTGTTTTTCCCTGCATAATCATGATGGACGTTTCGATTTATAGTTTTTAGCGGCGCAAATTTAAAATTATCGTACTACTTTTCACATAGGTAGTTAAAGTTATTATGGTTTCCAGACTTGTTTCACTAAATTTGCGGCCTCATTTTATTTGCGTTTACTATGTTTGAAAGCTTACAGGATAAATTAAGCAAAGCCATTCGAACCCTCAAAGGGAAAGATAGAATCACGGATATTAACGTAGCAGCAACCATCAAGGAGGTTCGCCGTGCCCTTGTAGATGCTGACGTTAACTTTAAAGTGGCCAAAGAAATCACAGACAGAATCAAAGACAAAGCCCTCGATCAGAAAATTCTTATTGCGGTTGAGCCTGGACAAATGTTTGTAAAGATTGTCCATGAAGAACTAACCGCCTTAATGGGTGGACAGGCTGAGAGTATCAATACCAAGGGTGACCCAGCGGTGGTGTTGATTGCGGGTCTTCAAGGTTCGGGTAAAACAACGTTCTCTGGTAAATTGGCAAATATGCTAAAACGCCAAGGTCGCCAAGTGATGTTAGCTGCTTGTGATATTTATCGTCCTGCTGCGATTGACCAGTTGAAAGTGCTGGGTGAGCAAATTGGGGTGGAGGTGTATGCGGAGCCTGAAAACAAAAACGCAGTAGAAATTGCTCAAAATGCGATTGCCCATGCTAAAAAATCGGGCAAGAAAATTGTAATCGTCGATACCGCGGGTCGTTTGGCTGTTGACGAGGTCATGATGCGTGAGGTTGAAAACATCAAAGCGGCGCTTAAACCAACTGAAATCCTTTTCGTCGTTGACTCAATGACGGGTCAAGATGCGGTTAATACGGCTAAAACTTTCAACGAACGTCTTAACTTTGATGGGGTAGTCTTGACCAAGTTAGACGGGGATGCTCGTGGGGGGGCTGCGCTTTCAATTCGCCAGATTGTTGATAAGCCGATTAAGTTTATCTCAACGGGCGAGAAAATGGAGGCTTTGGATAGCTTCTATCCTGATCGTATGGCTAGCCGTATCTTGGGAATGGGAGACGTCCTTTCGTTGGTTGAACGTGCGCAACAAGCCTTTGACGAAGATGAAGCCAAGCGTTTGAACGCCAAAATGCGTCAAAACAAGTTTGACTTTAATGATTTCTTGGGTCAACTTCAGCAAATCAAAAAGATGGGTAACGTCAAAGATTTGTTAGGAATGATTCCAGGAATGGGAGCCGCAGTCAAAGACATGGACATTGATAATGATTCGTTTAAACCTATCGAGGCCATCATCCAGTCGATGACTCCTATGGAACGCGAAAACCCAGATGTGATTGACAATAGCCGTAAAAAACGTATTGCCACGGGAAGTGGTACTTCATTGCAACAGGTCAACAATCTTTTGAAACAATTTGACGAAATGCGCAAAATGATGAAGAAGATGAATGCAATGGAAAAAATGGGTAAATTAAAAATGAGATAAAATCATTTTCTGATGTTTCGAATGCAGAATCGATATAATTTCCCCGCTCGGACTACCTTCCGAACGGGGATTTTTTTAGGATTATTTCTCATAATGGGGCATGCAAAAGCTCAATCTGTGGGTTATTATCCTTGGAATGGACTCCTCTCGATAAGTACCAATCCTGCGAAAGTTGTCTGGTTAGACGTTCGTTTGCAAACCAACACACTTTTCGGGAGCCTCAGTACTGAAGTGCTACCTCTATTTACGTTTAAAAGGACAAGCGTCGCTCAGTTTTACGCAGGTGGAGGCGTGCGATTCAATTTTATTGGGGTACTAGCCAATCAATCTAAAAACGTGATTGAGGGGTATTCACTCAACATCGGAACTCGCCTTTCTCCCTTTAAAAGTGTTCCTCAGGTAAGTGTAGCTTTGGAAGTGGCACCTTACGTGGAACGAAAGTTTGAGTCTGGCATATTAAAAAGTAATTTTGGGTTGATTTACACCTTTGGCAAAAAGTAGGGTAGAATGGAAGAATTAGCATTTTATGGCTTTTCAGCGCTTGCGGTGGGAGCGGCACTCACTATCCTGTTTACACGAAATGTCATGTATGCAGCTTTATGCCTATTCATTGCGCTTATTGGAGTAGCTGCGCTTTTTGTGCTTGCTGGGGCCGATTTTTTGGCCGTTGCTCAGTTGCTCATTTACGTAGGAGGGGTGCTAATCTTGCTTATTTTTGGCGTAATGTTAACGCACCGAGTCGACCGAAGTGATAGCCAACAAGCCAATATTGTGCTCACTACCCATTTAAACCGATTTTGGGGAACGGTAGTGGCTCTTACTGTTTTTGGTGGGCTATTTTGGCTGATTGTTCATGCCAATTATTTGATATTACACGGCCCAGAAGATGTCATCGATCCTGTGGTAAAAAGTACTACCCTGCGTCAATTTGGGGTACATCTCATGACAACCCACGTGTGGGCGTTCGAAGTCATTGGTGTTTTGCTTCTGATGGCACTGATTGGAGCGGCATACCTAGCTGTAAAGCAAGAGAAATAGTATAAGCGATATGGGCTGTGACTAACTGTGCGTAAACATTTAAAGTTAAATTGTACGTGATAAAACCGTCGTTTTTAAAATCAGGAGATCGGGTTGGGGTGGTAGCAATGGCTAGCCATGTTTCGTATCCTTCGATGGAAGAAGGCTTGCGGATTTTGCGGGAAGATTGGGGACTTGAGGTGGTTGAAGGACAAACGCTTCATGCCAAATATAACCAGTTTGCAGGAACTGACGAAGAACGACGACAAGACCTTCAAACCATGCTCGACGATGAGGGCCTTAAAGCTATCTTTTCGGCAAGAGGTGGATATGGAAGTTCAAAAATTATTGATAAACTTCGTTTTCAGCGTTTCAAAAAAGCCCCAAAATGGCTGGTGGGTTTTAGCGATATTACAGCGGTACACTGTCATGTGCATCGTTTAGGAGTGGAATCATTGCATGCTACCATGCCAAAGTTGTTTGGTAATGCAGGTGGAGAAAATGCGCTTGAATCTCTCCGTAAAGCACTTTGGGGTGAGCAATTAGACTATGCCATGCCAGCCAATGATTTTAATCGTTTTGGAAAAGTGCATGCCCCGGTTGTTGGAGGGAATTTATGCCTCATAACTCATTTAATTGGCTCACGTTCAGAACTTGATACGCGCGGTAAAATTCTATTTATAGAGGATGTAGAGGAATACTATTATAACCTCGATCGAATGATGGTGCAGTTGAAAAGGGCACGCAAATTAGACCATTTGGCAGGGCTAGTCGTTGGGCAATTTACGGATCTCAAAGACAATGAATCTTCTTCTTTTGGTAAAAATCACCTCGAAATTATCAAAGAATACATCGAAGAATACGACTATCCTGTTTGCTTTGACTTTCCTGTGGGGCACGTACTTGATAATAGGGCGATGGTGGTAGGCAGGAGCGCTATTTTAGAAGTTAGTCCTGAAAATACTCGCCTGTGTTTTGACTCATAAGTATATTTTTCTGTAACTTGCCCCTACCTCTGCCTGTGGGCAGTGATATGTTATGACCTAAACTTTGTGGGTACGTGTACAGATTTCTCCTCTTCTTTCTAGGAATTCAGTTGCTAAGTTGGCGTGGGTGGACCCAAGATTATCGACTTGAACACATTGGGGTAGAAAAAGGGCTATCGCAAGGTTCGCCGTATCATATCCTCAAAGACTCACGGGGATTTATGTGGTTCGGAACCCAAGATGGGGTAAATCGCTACGATGGTCATTCGTTTAAAATCTACAAGCCCGACCCGAGTAATCCGTATGCTTTGCACGGAGTAAATATTGCAGGCCTTGTGGAAGACCGACGGGGTAATATTTGGCTTGGAACGGAAGAAGGACTAAACTGCTACGAACGCTCTACCGAACAGTTTAAACTCATTGTGGATAAAAAACACGCTGGGGTAAAAAAAAGAACGGCACCTTTCTATGCCGACCAAAATGAACTGTGGTACATCCGCGAGGGTGAAGGGATTTTGGCCTACGATTTTAAAACGAAACAACACCGCTGCATTGCTCCCGAAGTATTTATTTCTCAGGACTTTGATTACATAGATTGGACGACACGCACCCCCGCAGGGGATGTTTGGATGGTGGGTGATAAAGGGATAGTAAGATACAGCATCAAAGAGCAAAAATACCATTATTACTTTAGCCAGTCGTCTGCCAATGAGTTTGGGGCTCCACTAAACATTATTTGTTTGTACGTTGATGCCAAAAACATTGTTTGGTTAGGGTCGTTGAATGGGGTAGTGCGACTTGATTATACGTGCAAAGAATTCCAATTTTTTGATAAATCACCCGAAGGACAGCCCATTGGTGCGGTGTACAGTATCGCGGAAGGCATTAATAAAAAGCTGTGGATAGGCACCCAACGTAACGGATTTTGGACACTAAATCCTACTAAATATACGCTCCAACCGTTGCCTTTACCCATGGTCACTCCTCGAAAGTTAGATAATTACGAGATTACTCGCATTTATGTCGACAGCCGAGGAATCGTTTGGGCTAACGTTGACCCAGATGGGTTACTAAAGATAATTCCGAATGCGTCCGTTTTGCGGAAAATAACGGATAGTCCAGATGCCCCTGACGATCGACGATTGGATAATTTTTCAGTTCGATGTTTTGCCCAAACACCCGATGGAAATGTATGGGTAGGTACCGAAGGGAGCATCAATGTATTTAATCCCCGAAATCGGACCATCATTAAACGGTATTTAACCAAATCAGCGATGCCAACGATTCCATCGTTGAATTTTATAAAATCGTTGCTGAGGGATAGTCGCAATCGAATGTGGCTGGGCACTTATGGAGGAATTATGTATTTTGATCCAAAAGAAGAAAAATTCTCACTGTTCCAGTTTGACAAAAATCCTTCACGAAATAACTATACCCGCAACATTACTGAGCTTTCCAATGGTGTTTTTTTGTTAGGTACACCGCAAGGCCCTTGGATTTTTAATGCCAAAGATGCGTCGTTTTCTCGGCCTCCGATGCTCAAAAATAGAAATGTATTTTCGGTGTATCAATCCAAAGATTCTACGATTTGGATGTCTTCTTACTTTGATGGGTTGTACGGTTATCGGTACAAGAATAATGAATGGATACGCGTATTTTATGGAATGAAGTATTTTAATATCAACGTAATACGTGAAGATACAGTAAGCCAAAAGTTATGGATAGGAACCGAAAAAGGATTGATAGAACTCAATCCAAAAAATCAAACGTATCGCTTTTTTAATGATCGTAACGGTTTATCAAATTCATATATTTATGGTATTATCATCGATAAAAAGCGAGACTTATGGCTGAGTACAAACCACGGAATAGCACATTTTGATCAACAAACGTCACATTTTCGAAATTTTGACATGGCGGATGGGATTCAAGGATACGAGTTCAATGGTAACGCATTTTTGCAGACGAAAGAAGGGGAGATTTATTTTGGTGGAGTGAAAGGCTTTAACTCTTTTTACCCAGAGCGATTGAGAAAACTGTCGTTTAAGCCAAGCGTACATTTTTATAATTTTAATGTCAATGAAGCTCCCCATCCGTTAGAAAAGCAGATTAATGAAACCGATGCCGTCTCATTGCCTTTTGCACAAAATACATTTTCATTAGAATTTGCCGCGATTGACTTTTACAGCAATGGCCGCAACGAATATAAATACAAATTAGAAGGGCAAGACAACGAATGGGTTCATAGTGGGAGTAAAAACTACGTGCGCTATGCTAATTTAGCCCCTGGACGGTATGTATTTAGGGTGTTGGCATCCAACCGTGATGGGGTATGGAGCGATGACGAAAAGAAGCTTTTTATCAGAATCCAACCTCCTTTTTGGCAAACTTGGTGGTTTTATTTCATGTGTACGGGGTTGTTTGGGTATGTAGCTTTTGTGGCTGGTAAAAACCGTTTGGTGCGTCTAAAAGAGAAGGAACAAGAACGACTTCGAATTGCGTTAGATGCTCAAGAACAAGAACGTAAGCAAATCGCGCAAGACTTACACGATGAGGTGGGGGCACGTTTAGCAACCCTAAAACTATACGCGTCTACAATGACAAAGTATTTGTCAAAAAAGCCTGAGAGTCAAGAAATTAAAAGTAAAACCTTAGAGATTATAAACGATTCAATTGTTGACATTCGGCGGATGTTACGTGAACTCAGCCCACGGATGTTAGAACAATATGGCTACGCTGCTGCCATTGAAGAGCTTGCTCGAAAAATTCGCCAGTCGGGGGTGGTAGATGTGGAGTTGGATGCATCGCGTTTGCCCGAAAGAATGCCCAACGATATAGAAACGGGCTTGTATCGAATCACGCAAGAGTTGATGAACAACAGCTTGAAACACGCGGAGTGTAAAAAAATCACAATTAGAGCGCACCAAGACGAGGAGTTTATCCATTTCGATTATTTTGATGATGGAAAGGGGTTTGATTATGCCAAAGCCAAACAAGGGTTAGGTATAGGTAACATCGAATCACGGGTTGCTGTACTGCGTGGGCAGATTATCTGGACGCCAAGGATTGGGGAAGGCAACGCCGTATTTATTCAAATTCCTACCACTGTCAAGCGCGCTGAATTATCTTTTTTGGATGTAAAAGAGGTGATTGACGCACTTCGTAAATGGGTAGAGTCTTTCAAAAAAAAACAGAAAAGCTGAGATATTCAACGGATATATACTTAGTTACATTGTTAGGGAAGTTACTTTAACTATTACCCGCGGATTTATGCCGATTGAAAGTCGCAGACGACGCTGATTAATGACAGCACAAAGCCCTCTTTAGCGAAAATAAGCGTTTTTAATTCTGCGACTTTCTGCGGGTTTAAAATAAAACTACTTTGCTAACAATGTACTTATATGGGTTTCTATTTCTTATATGGTTAATAAAATAGCCTAATCAAACAACGTCGCGATTTGTTCTTTGTATTTTTCTTGAATAATGCGGCGTTTGGGCTTAAGGGTAGGCGTAAGTTCCCCGTTTTCGACGGAGAGAGGTTTGGCCAAAAGGTAATACTTCTTTACTCGCTCGTAAGGAGCAAGCTCGCGGTTCTCACTTTCAACTTCGGCCCTAATTTTAGCAACAACCTTCTCGTTTTTAATAATTTCTTCGTCGGTTGTATAGGTGATATTTTCAACGCGACAAAACTCCTTGAGTGCATCAAAGGAAGGGACAATCAACGCTCCTGCGTATTTTTGCCCATCGCCCATTACGACAACTTGCTCCACAAAAAATGACTCTTTTAACTTGGCTTCAACGGCTTGCGGAGCTACGTATTTACCTGCAGAAGTTTTAAAAATTTCTTTTTTGCGGTCCGTAATTTTTAAGAACTTCCCATCTATCCATTCACCAATGTCTCCTGTGTGAAACCAGCCATCGGGGGTTATTACTTCTGCCGTTAGTTCAGGTTTTAAGTAATATCCTTTCATGACATTGGGGCCTTTGACAAGTATCTCTCCGTCATCGGCCAATTTTACCTCAACACCGTCTATCACCAACCCAACGGTGCCAACCCGCACTTCTTGTTGTGGGAAAAGTCGGTTAAATGCAATGACGGGAGACGTTTCCGTAAGGCCATACCCTTCGCAAACTGGAATCCCCGCTGCCCAGAATACCCTAGCGATTCGAGGAGGAGTCGCCGCTGCCCCTGCCACAATCATTTCAAGTTTGCCCCCAAGGCCTTCTTGCCACTTACTAAAAACAAGTTTGCGCGCAAGTTTTAGTTGGGTTTCGTACAAAAAGCCGTGCGATTTGTTTGGATCGTATTTGAGGCCTAAGTCAAGTGCCCAAAGGAAGATATTGCGTTGAATTCGGGGCTGTTCGTATCCTTTGGCAATGATTTTATCGTAGACTTTTTCGAGAAGCCGTGGCACGGTAGAAAGCACCGTAGGCCGTACTTCTCGAAGGTTTTCGGCAATGGTAGCGACGTTTTCGGCATAATAAATAGAAATACCTGACCTGAGATACACGTATTGGACCATGCGTTCAAATACGTGATTAAGGGGCAAAAAACTCAACGCGCGCGCCTCCGCGCCAAACGCAATAAGTTTACATCCTTCAATGACGTTACTCATCAGGTTTTGGTGCGTCAGCATGACGCCTTTGGGATTGCCAGTGGTACCAGAAGTGTAAATAATACTGAGTAGGTCGTCAGGGGTAATGGTTGTTTTGCGTCTTTCCAATTCAGGACGAAGTGACTCTTTCGCTTGTTCCTGTACAAATTGCCAGTTTTTCGCGCTTTTTACGGCGTCAAACGTAAACATTTCCTCAATGGTGGGCGCCGTGGCTACAATGTCAAGCAATTTTCGAAAAAGACCAGCATCGCCGACAAACACGTACCTCACTTCCGCTTCGTGGAAAATGTACTGAAAATCGTCGAGGGTGAGGGTAGGGTAAATCGGTACCGAAATAGCCCCAACTTGTTGAACCGCGAAGTCAACAATATTCCACTCGGGGCGCCCGTCTGACACAATCGCAATTCGGTCTCCCATTTCGACCCCCATGCTAATGAGCCCCAAACTAACGGCATCAATCTGCTGGAGAATGGTCTCGGCGGAAAATGTTTCCCACTCACCTTTACGTTTGCAGGCCAAAACATTCGATTTGTTTTGGGGACGAACGGAGAAATCAAGAATGTCGAAAAGACGAGTGGTAGAAGAAGGCATTATGGTAGTATTGGGTTTAGTCCTTGGTAAAATAATAAAGAAGCAACCAATGTTGCAAAAAGAAACAACCTATATTTGAAAATACAACCCGATAATACCTTTATAATCATGTCAAAAAATACCATTTCTGAAGATCAAGGCGACATTAATAGCTCGCAAAAACGCCAATTATTTTACGAAACACTTGATGACACTACTCATTATTGGTTGGAAGAGGATGCGAAATATTTTCTACATCAAGCGCTTTCTACCCCCGTGATAAATGTGCTCTCCCGAACCGAAGGAGCTTATATTTATGATTTGAAGGGGAAAAAATACTTGGACATGCACGGGAATGGGGTTCATAATGCAGGTTTCAATAACCCCAAGGTTGTAGAGGCAATGATGCGACAGCTCAACGATTCGTTGGCCTTTACGCCTCGTCGCTACACGAATATTCCTGCGATACAATTGGCTAAGAAACTGACCGAAATTACGCCCGAAGGACTCGACAGGGTTCTTTTTTGCCCAGGAGGCTCCGAAGCAATTGAAATGGCGGTGATGTTGGCCAAACAAATTACGGGAAAATGGAAAACCATTTCGTTTTGGGATGCGTATCACGGTACGGGTTATCAATCGGCAAGTGTAAGCGGACAGGCTCATTTTACCAAAGGAAATGGCCCGATGGTACCAGGGGCGTTGCACGTAGAATTTCCGAATTACTACCGCAATCCTTGGAATTGGACCGATCAGGAGGCGATTGATGAAGAATACCTACGCCAGATTAAACTCCTCATTCGAAACGAACCCGATATTGCCGCAATTGTGGCCGAGCCTATCTCATCGACCCCCGTGGTACCTTCTGTTAATTATTGGCAAGAGGTACGAAATCTATGTGACAAAGAAGGTATTTTCCTGATTTTTGATGAAATCATTGAAGGTTTTGGACGTACGGGTAAAATGTTTGCCAGTGAGCATTTCGTGACTCCCGACGTGTTGGTGTTGGGTAAATCATTGGGAGGTGGAATGCTTCCTTTGGCGGGTATTGTTACTAAATCAGAATACAATACCCTTCAACATCTTTCAATTGGGCACTTCACTCACGAAAAAAATCCGCTTTGTGCCGCCGCAGGACTAGCAGAAATTGAATACATCGAAGAGTATAATTTGGTGAAAAACGCGGCCGAAAAAGGTGACTATCTGATGAATTCATTTCGGGCAATGCAAGAAAAATACCCCATCATCGGCAACGTAGCAGGACGAGGTTTTCACATTGGAATTGACCTAGTCAAAGACCCCAAAACCAAAGAAAGAGCCTACGAAGCTGCCGAACTGATTATGTACCGCTGCATGGAACGAGGCTTAGCCTTCAAAACCATCGAAGGCAATGTGATTACGCTTCGCCCTTCGCTCATTTTGACCCAAGACCAATGCGATTTTATCCTCTCAACCATCGAAGAAGCCCTGCTGTGGTACGGGCATCCTGCCCGTCACTAGAAAAAAGGTAGGGACTAACTTATCCTTCGCCCTTAAAGTAACGGCTCCAGCACTTCCCATACGTTTTGAGCCACAATTTTCGCTCCTTCAGCATTGGGGTGAATCCCGTCTTTTTGATTAAGATTCACCTCACCCCCTACTTTTTCGAGTAAAAAAGGAATCAAGCCAACGTTGTTACTTTTAGCCAATTCAGGGTAAATGACTTTAAACTCATCGCTGTATTTTTTACCCATACTAGGCGGAACTTGCATACCTGCCAAAATAATTTTTGCCTCGGGATATTTCGCTTTTACCTTGTCAATCATCGACTGAAGGTTTTTACGCGTTTCAGTGACAGGAATGCCACGTAATCCATCGTTTCCGCCTAACTCCAGAATAAAAATATCTACTTTGTTTTTCAAAACCCAGTCCAAACGGCTATTACCGCCCGAGGTAGTTTCCCCGCTCAAACCCGCGTTTACCACTTTGTAAGGCAAGTGCAAAGAATCAAGGCGATTTTGAAGTACAGAAGGGTACGCTTCTGAGGGTTCGAGCCCGTAGCCTGCTGTGAGGCTATTCCCAAAAATCAAGATATTTTTTGTCTCATTTGTGGGAGTTGAGGCAGTGGTAGAATCGGGTGACTTGGTTTGTTCGGTAGAGTTTTTTTCTCCGCTTGTGCAAGCGATGATTGCCATGGCGAAAAAATAAAGCGACAAACGCGAAACTATTTTAAGCATATTGTATTTTGTTAGAAAAACATCGAAACATAAACCCGCACAGCCCCTCATAAGTTTCTGAAAAAGAAAGTATTCTTACTGGGCATTGTGTGATACCAAATAGCATGGCAAATATACTGCAACTTGAACACGTAGCGAAAGTCTATCGCAGCGGAAATCGCGAACTTAAAGTATTGGACGATATTAATTTTTCGGTAGAGGCAGGAGCTACTCTTTCCATTGTTGGGCCTTCGGGGAGTGGGAAAACTACGCTGTTGGGGCTTTGTGCGGGTCTTGACCGAGCTACGTCTGGAAGTGTAGAACTGAATGGAATCCGCCTCAATAACCTCAACGAAGACCAACTCGCCGACGTTCGGAACCGTTACGTAGGTTTTATTTTTCAGAATTTTCAGCTTTTACCGACCCTGACGGCACTCGAAAACGTCATGGTGCCGCTTGAACTTCGGGGCGAGCGAAATATTAAAAGTCGTGCGATGGAGTTATTGGATAAAGTGGGATTGGCTGAGCGCGGTCACCACTATCCGACTCAGCTGAGTGGGGGAGAACAACAGCGGGTGTCGTTGGCAAGGGCTTTTTCTAACCAACCCCAAATTTTGTTTGCCGACGAACCCACGGGGAATTTGGATGCCGAAACAAGCGAGAAAGTCGAAAAGCTACTCTTTGACTTGAATAAAGAAGCGGGTACTACCCTGATTTTGGTAACCCACAACCTAGAGTTAGCTGCTAAAACACAGCGAGTGATTCGAATAAAAGGTGGAAAAGTGAAAGATGAGTAAACACAATTAAAAAAACAAAGAAAAATATATGAATACACTTATTATTGAGCCTAAAAACAAAGCTGATTATCAGCTTTTTATTGATTTAGCTAAACGCTTAAATGTGAAATATAGGGAAGAAATAGGGGTAGAGGAAGTGACAAAAGAAATGGATTTTTTTTCTTTGGCAGGTAATTTTGATCTACCTGAAACAAGTGAAGAACTCGTTAAATCAATTGAAGAAGCTCGTACTTCGAAAAATATTGATACAAAATGGGCCGAATAGGGTATTTGTTAGACTCTAATATTTGTATTCATTTTATGAAAAATGAAGGCAGTGTTGTGGGGAGGATGAGAAAGGTTGGTTTAATGAATTGTTATCTTTCGGAGATAACTGTTTTAGAGTTAATGTATGGTATCGCAAACAGCCAATCTACTAAAAAAGAAGAAAATAAAGCGAAGCTTGAAAAGTTTATTGCTGGTTTTGATGAGCGAATTCTACCTATTCGTTCTGTGTTTGAGGAGTTTGCTACCCAAAAAACAAAGCTTCGTAAATTAGGAACACCAATTAGTGATTTCGATTTATTAATAGTGTGTACTTCAGTTGCAAATAATTTGGTGATGGTTACAAGAAATGTAAAAGAAATGGAGCGAGTTGAAGGGGTATTATTGGAGAATTGGATAGACGAAAAATTTGACTAAAAATGAATAAAAATATCAGTTGGCTAGTTAAAATGGCGTGGCGGGACAGCCGCCGCAATTATTCCCGTCTATTACTCTTTATTTCCTCGATTGTCTTAGGCATTGCTGCCCTAGTAGCTATTTATTCGCTGGGGTACAACTTGCGAGAAAATATTGATAGTCAGGCAGCGGAGTTGTTGGGCGCAGATTTGGAGCTTTCTGATAACCAACCACCTGCGGCCAAAATGCAAGCGCTCATTGATTCGATAAAAGGCGAAAAATCGAAGGAAATGAGTTTTGCCTCGATGATTTTTTTTCCAAAAAGTAATGGTACGCGTTTGGCACAAGTACGGGCGTTGGAAGGAATGTTCCCTTATTACGGAACGCTCGAAACTGAGCCACTAGCAGCAGCCCAAGACTTTAGAACTCAGCAAGCGGCACTGGTAGACCAAACATTGATGCTTCAATACCAAGCGCAGGTTGGGGATTCGATCAAAATCGGTGAAGTAACGTTTAAAATTGCGGGTATTTTGAAAAAAGCTCCAGGCCAAACGGGGATTGCGGCCACGGTGGCACCCTCGGTGTACATTCCCATGTCGTTTTTAAAACAAACCAACTTGGCACAAAAAGGCAGCCGAATCGTTTATCGGTACTACTTTAAGATGCCTGCAAAAACCAACGTAGAGGCATTAGTAAAAAAAATTGAGCCTAAACTGGAAGCCGAAAATTATAATTACCGCACGGTTGAAAGTCAAAAAGAAGATACGGGGCGTTCTTTTCGTGATTTAACGCGTTTTTTGAGCCTTGTGGGCTTCATTGCGTTGCTGCTGGGCTGTGTGGGAGTGGCTAGTGCAATTCATATTTACATTCGAGAAAAAATCAATTCCATTGCTATCCTCCGTTGTTTAGGGGTAAAAGCTTCCCAGGCATTCTTGATTTATTTGTTACAAATTTCGAGCATTGGGCTTATAGGTTCGTTATTAGGGGCAGCTCTGGGGGCGGGCATTCAGCAATTTCTACCCGTGGTGTTGAAAGACTTTTTACCGTTTGAATTGTCAACGTCGTTGTCATTTACGGCCATTGGGCAGGGGGTATTGTTGGGGGTGATTATTTCCAACTTATTCGCCCTTTTATCTTTGATTTCAATTCGTAAGATTTCGCCACTCAACGTATTACGTGCCTCGTACGAGCAATCGGGACTGGGGAAAGACCCACTCAAATGGCTGGTATATCTACTGATTTTGACGTTTGTTTTTGGTTTTACTTGGCTCCAAATGAAACGTTGGACGGATGCCGTCGCTTTTACCGTTGGTGTCACCTTTGCGTTTTTATTGCTGTTGGGGATGGCGACCCTTTTAATGTGGCTTGTACGTCGTTTCTTTCCTTCCTCTTGGAGTTATTTGAGTCGGCAAGGATTGGCCAACTTATACCGCCCCAACAACCAAACGGCCATTTTAATGGTTTCGATTGGCCTTGGTACGATGTTTATTTGTACCCTTTTGTTTGTGCAAAATTTACTCCTTGACCGTATCAAATTATCTACCGATGGCGACCAGCCCAATATGGTGTTATTTGATATTCAAACACCTCAAAAAGCAGCCATAACGTCGCTTGTTAAGCAGCAAAACCTGCCTATTTTACAAGATGTACCCATCGTCACTATGCGTTTGGAACAGCTAAACGGCCAGACTTCCACCGAAGCCCTCAAAGACACGACCAACAAGCGTTGGAAAGGCTTATTTAGCCGTGAGTACCGCGTTACGTTTCGTGATTCTTTGATTTCAACCGAAAAGGTTGTGAAGGGGAAATGGATAAGCGAAGTAAAAAATTTGGCGCAACCCGTGCCCATTTCGCTGGAAGATGGCTATGCCGAGCGTAATTCTATCAACATCGGTGACACCTTACTTTTTAATGTGCAAGGAATGATGCTACCCACGGTGGTAGCGAGTTATCGAGACGTCGACTGGGCAGGAGTTCAAACCAACTTTTTGGTACTTTTTCCCCAAGGAGTACTTGAAGAAGCTCCTCAATTTCACGTCCTACTTACCCATGTGCCCAATACGACAGCCTCGGCACAATTTCAACAAGCAGTGGTGCGTCAATTTCCGAACGTCTCAATGGTCGATTTGGGCTTGATTTTGACCGTATTGGACGAAATATCGACAAAAATTGGCTTTGTGATTCGATTTATGGCGGGTTTCAGCATCCTAACGGGCTTGATTGTCTTAATTGCATCGGTGCTGATTTCTAAATACCAACGGATTCAAGAAAGTATTTTACTTCGAACACTAGGTGCCAGTCGCCGACAGATATTGGTCATCACGGCTTTAGAATACTTGTTTTTAGGGACGTTAGCGGCCCTCACGGGGATTTTGTTGGCATTAGTTGGAAGTTGGGCGCTGGCTACATTTAGTTTTGAAATGACCTTTAATCCTGTGCTTTGGCCAGTAGGAGTAGTATTTTTGACCGTGATTGTACTAACCGTTTTTATTGGGTTGGCCAACAGCTGGGGCATCCTGTCTCGCTCGCCTTTAGAGGTGCTGAGACAAGATGTGTAGGTACCAACGTTTGGGTTTCTCCAAAACCTTTTTTGGGTAAAATAGCGGTTAGAAAGTCAACTTTTGTTGACCCTTCGCAAGGGTATTTATAATAACTAAATTTTAAAAAACAGTATCTAGCCTCTACTTTGGCCTTTCTTAAAGAAAATGTACCAGAGACAAAGATGAATACTCGTAGAAAATTTATTAAACAAGCAAGCAGTGCCTTGGCGATTGGTGCGGTTGCTCCTGTTTTATCAACTGAAGCGGCTTCTCCCAAAGCCCAAGAAGATTTGTTTAAACTTGGAATTGCTGGTTATAGCTTTGTGCATTTTAAGCTTGATCAAGCCCTCGAAATGATGCGAAAAGTAGATGTCAATTACTTATGTATCAAGGATTTTCATTTGCCATTCAATAGTACTGATGAGCAAATTGCGGCGTTTCATGCTACCCTCAAAGCTTCCAATGTGACTGGCTATGCCGTTGGGCCGATTTACATGAAAACGACCCAAGAAATTGACAATGGTTTTGAATACGCCAAACGGGTAGGAGTGAAGCTGATTGTGGGTGTGCCAAACGAGGAATTGTTGCCGTATATCGACAAAAAAGTGAAGGAATACGACATGCGTTATGCGATTCACATCCACGGACCCGACATAAAATTATGGCCGAATGCGTCTTCGGTAATCAATGCCGTTAAAAACTTAGATCCTCGCATGGGACTTTGTTTTGATATGGGTCACGATGCGCGCTTTGGGGATGATCCTATTGCCGACCTAAAAAAATACGCGGATCGTATTTTTGACATTCACCTCAAAAACGTAACTGCGGCTTCTAAAGAAGGCAAAACGTGCGAATTGGGGCGTGGAATTATCGACGTTCCAGCGTTTGTGGCCATGCTTCGTAAAATCAAGTACAGCGGAAGTTGTAGCTTAGAATACGAAAAAGATATGAAAGATCCATTGGCGGGTATCGCTGAGTCTGTAGGGTATTTTAGAGGAGTTTGCCAAGCGAGTCGTAAATAGTCAATAGCGTTTAGCTGGCAGCAGTCAGCAATAAGTAAAAGGGGTTGGGTAGGGCTTTGGCCAATATCCAGCTCCTTTTATTTTTTCTGCTGATTTTTTAAAACAAGAAGCTGAGGAATCGACAAAATTCCTTTGAACATTAGTTTGGTTAATTCCCCCACGTTGTGAAAATATGAGCCTAAAACGATGTCAGTATCGCCATCGCGGTCAATATCGGCTGCCTCCATTGTCAGCCACTTACCCGAAGCCGCAGCAGATGTACTTGCAACATCAAATTGAAGATTTCCCTTGTTAGAAAAATACAAAAAACCGTGTTCAGGTTGTTCAAGGTTATCATAAAAAGAGATAGCTGCAATGTCGAGGTCGCCGTCCCCATCAAAGTCCCGAGCCATGGCTTTGCTTGTTCCGAAGTGCGGATAAAACCACGTTTCTTTGAAATTGTCTTTGCCATCATTAAGGAAAAGCCGAATCCCGTGGTAATTTTTAGGAATGGCCGAATAATCCCAGTTATCTCCGTTGGTCAATAAAATATCGACGGCACCATCTTTGTTAAAGTCAATCAATTCAAAGTAACTTACCCCGTACACTGGCGGAAATTGGAGCACTGTTTTTTCTTTAAACTGCCCTTTACCCTGATTATAAAATATTCGAATACTCTCCCAGGCTTGTGCCATTAGCACTATAATATCGGGTTTGCCGTCGCGGTTTAAGTCTTTTATCTCTACTTTTCTTGCACCAGGTAATGCGAGTAAAATGTGCTCTTTTTCGGGAGAAAGGCCTTCGTACCACGCTAACTTTCCCGTATTGTTTCCGAAGTGACAAATGACCACATCCTCTTTGGCATCTTGGTTGAGGTCGCCCGTTGCAAAATGTACCCCACGTTGGATAGCATCAAAGGTAAGAGTGGCGTTTACAACCGCCGTATCCAACACAAAAAGGCGCCCCAGCGCTTGGTCGGAAGGTCGAAACGAACCAATGGTAAGCAGTCGAGGAGGAGCATTGGGTGGAAACTCAATGGAAGAAGGTGGACTTTCCAACGCCCACACTGTTTGCAATTGAAGCGACGAATCGACGACGTAGAGTTCATTTTGCGCATCACCGACATACAAGAGCTTTTTGTTAGGGTTGTAGCTGAGTAATGAAGTTTGCGGAACTGGCTTGTCGTGAAGTTTTAGCTCGTACGCTTCAAATTGCGACAACGAAGAAGCAATGGGAGCGCGTTTGGCTTGAGGTAATGGCGTTTCAGGAGCCGACTGAGAATAGTAGTCTACGATTTGTTTCCATTGCTCGGTGGTCAACTGGGCCGTTTCTGGATAAGTACCCGATTTGCGTAATAAAACTTCTTCTTTGGAATCAAGGTCTTCATAGGGATTCTTTCCCGCTTCCTTGATACCCAGCCGCAAGCCCATGTTGGGAAGTACGCTAGTGAGCCACGTTTTTTTGTCGAGCAAAGCAGGTTCTGGAAAAAGATGGCAGCTTTGGCAATACGTCTGAGCAAGCTGTTTGCCCTGTGAAAAGCCATTGAGTGCGCAAAACAGTGCCGCGATTAGCACCGAAAAATTGAAGTTCATGCCTATAAGTTTTGAATCGAAAATAAAAAAAATTCCGAGATAAAACCTATCTCGGAATTCTAACTACTTACCAAAGTTCAACTCTAACGTTGTATTTTTAATGTATGAATACTGCATACATGGTTAAAAGTACTATTTAACATCCCAAAAAAGTTTGGTAGTTAGGTTATCTTTTGCTTTTACAATGCTATAGTTTGTCGTATTGTAAGTTTGTTCACTTGAAGGATAAACCCAACGGAAAGGAGGTTCTTTCTGGGTGCTTGAGTTATCCAATTGGAAACTAAACTTAGGCAAATCCAAACGACGTATTTCTGACCAGCTTTCGTATGGTTGAATTACGCTGTAGTGAATCCATTTTTGAGTAGCAATCAATGCTAATTTATCAGTTGCTTTATCCCAGCTAACCGCAGGTGCAGCAATGTATTTGGCTACTTCGTCATCGCTTGTAGGTACTAAAGCAATAGAAGTGTTATTATTACTTAACGTTCTGAAGTTATAATAATAAGCTACTGATTGTTTAATACCATTTTCGTACGCTGTTTTAGCCGCTGCGTTGTTTCCAGCCTTCAAGTAATATTCAGCTGCTAAGAAACTTACTTCCGCTGCGTTAATGATTACGCCTGGGAAGAACTGGTTACGGCTGATGCTAGAGCGGTTGTAGATACTAAGTGTACCCCCTGCAATCAAAGCGGTTTGAGCTGAAGCATCCATGAGAGGATCAAGTCCTGCATAATTTCCATTTGCATTTGCTCCTGGTTCAAACATAGCTCTTAAGCGTGGGTCAGCGTTAGTCTTCATGTGGTCGATCATTGCTTTACCAGCGATGTTTCCATCCCAATCTTCCAAACCTGACTGGAAGTTTTTCGAATGGATATCTGTACTCAAGTTAAACACGCTAATTTGAATATTATCTGTATTAGCAGCTACAATTGGGTATTTCGTAGAGTTACCAAGAATGTCTGCAATCTCAGATTTTGCTCTTGCTTGGAAAGTACTGTTGTCAGATACACGAGTCAAAAGGCGAAGACGTAGCGAGTTGCAGTATTTTTTCCAAAGGGTCAAATCACCTTTGTTGACGAAATCTTGAGTTTTGAAACCTGCTTGAATAGCAGCAGGAACATTGATAGAGCTCAATTCATCTGAAAATGCTTTCAAATCATCCAGCATTTTAGTGTAAAGAGCTTGAGCATCATCGTATTTTGCGTATGAGCTATTGTAGTCACCACCGTTGGTGCTCAACAAACCTGCCGTAGAAAGAGGAATATCACCGTGCAAATCGATGTTTTTCTGAACGTGGTCGTAGAAATAAATCGTAGAAGCAATCTTATAGATACGACGCAATGATTGGTCATCGCTGCTCATGCCATTGTAGATTTTTTCTAATTCGCGGTATTGAGCCACGAATGAATAGAAGGTATTCCAACGGTCAGAAATTAGACCACCACCTGGTACGTACTGGTTGATTGCATTGGCCCAACCAACGGCTTGGTTGTAACGGTTGAGAGTTGGGCGAACTACTACGAAGTAGTTCCAGTAATCTGGTAAAACATACCATTTATTTGAGTTCAGAAAGCCAGTGAACTGTTTTTCAACAGTACTCACCGAGATTTTCGAAGGGTCTGGATAACTTTGTTCAAACTCAGACTTTTCGCATGATACTAACCCTAAAGAAAGGGTCATGCTTAAAATTATAAGGGACTTTTTCATTACTATAAATGTCTTTTGGAGATGAAAATCAGATTAGAAACTTGCTCTTAACATTACCCCGATCGTACGTGATGAAGGGTTGGTTCCTGCGTTAGTAAGCGTCTGCGTCCAACGTGAACCTGCTGTTGTTTGTTCTGGATCCATATCCTTGATGGTACGATAGAAGAAGAACAAGTTACGTCCATAAACCGAAAGGTTTACGCGTTTTGCACCGATTTTGCTAGCAATACTTGTAGGAAGAGTATACCCAAGCGAAAGCTCTCTCATTTTCACGTACGAGTTTTTCGTTACGTATAGCTCGTAGCGTGAAGAACTGTATTGAGGACCACCCCAGTTGTATGTATTCCAGTAGTAATATGCCTGAGAAATTACGTTTGAGTTTTTCTGACCATCAAGCGTAACCCCATCCATCAACATACCGTCAGTGTACACTTTTTCTCCGTTAGGCCCCTGAGTGGCAGTTGTGAGAACTCCTCTTCCATTTTGTAGGTAATAGCTCAAACCACCATGTTCAGTATCCATGTATTTAGTACTTTCTTCCAACAAACCACGGCTAATCATCCAGTTGATACCAGTTGGCATTACATAACCACCAAAACGGAAGTCAGCAGCAACGTCCAATGTAAAACCTTTGTAGTTGAATGAGTTCAACAAACCACCAACAACTTTAGGCATAGCGTTACCAACTTTGACCATTTTATCAGCGTCAAGTTTGTACAAACCGTCCGCGTTTACGATTTTCTCACCGTTTGCGTTTGTAGCAATTGGGTGGATGTAAAAATCTCCCATTGGTTGACCAACAACTGAACGCAATTGAGCGGCATTTCCATCGTAATCGGCGTGTAACAATTCAGTAGAGTTGTTTGCCAATTTCTCAACGATGTTTGTATTTTTAGCAAGGTTCAAACGAATATCCCAATTAAGTGTAGGTGACTTGATTGGTCTGAAATCAATCGCAGCTTCTATCCCTTTGTTACGAAGGGTACCAATGTTTGTTAGTACCGATGTTGCACCTGAGGTAGCAGGAATGGTAAGCGGTAGAATTTGGTCTACAATTTGTGCATTATAGTAAGACACGTCTAAACCAATACGGCCGTTTAAGAACTTGGTTTCTAAACCGAACTCAAACTCACGCTTTTGCTCAGGCTTGATACCGTCGTTACCAAAGCTAGATGGGATGTTGGTATAAAGGATTGGCGAACCACCCGTTTGCTGAACACCCAATGTACCTTGGTTATATGCGATGTTTGCATTGTAGATGCTTGGATAGTTACCCACAATACCCCAAGAAGCACGAATTTTTCCGTAGCTAAGGAACGATGGAAGGTTGTTGAAGGCATCTGTGAATACAAAACTAGTATTTAAAGATGGGTACACGAACGAGTTGTTGTTAGGGTTCATCGTCGATGTACGGTCACGACGGATTGTTCCTTCAAGGTACAAGAATCCTTTGTAATCAGCATTGATAGTTCCAATTAAGGCATCTTTTACCATTGAGGTACGGCGTGAGCTACTGTTTGGAGTATTTACTGAAGCAGCAATATCAAACAAGTTTTCTGTGCTCAAACCATCGGCAGTACTGCGGCTAAGGATAGAAGACAATTCTTTCGTAGCGGTGTAACCACCCATCACGTTCAATTCAAAATCAGGAGTGATTTTCTTATTGTAAGTCAACAAGGCGTCTCCGTACACAATTGAATAAAGCTCAGAACCTAATGTAAATCCACCTGAGTTACCAAACGCGAGTGGTTTTTCTGTTCTAGACTTAGTTTCGTAGCGCATTGATGTAAAGTCAGTAGAAACACGACCTCTAAATTTAAGGTCTTTCAAGATTTGGTAGTTATGAGTCATTGTAGCCATAACACGGTTGCTATACTCATCCAAATTCTGTTGCGTCAAACGCCAAACGTAGTCAGCAATATCTCCCTTGAAACCGTTGTAAATGATGTTTTCGTTAGGAGTTAGGCTTTGGCCTGTTCCTGTAACATAACGGTATCCTTTACTCGTTAACACTTTATTGAGGTACCAAGCACCATTATCAAAACGTCCAATCATACCTGTAAAGTTGTTGATCATACGGTCGATTGATACAGGGCGATTGTGCGTGTATTGGTTAACGTAATTTACTGTAACGTCAGTTGTCCATTTTTTACCTAACTTGAAAGAAGAGTTCAAGTTAGCAATGTTCTTTGTGTTTTTAGAACCAATACTTAAGCCTTGGTTGTCTTGGCGCGTCAATGAGAAACGTAAATTTGCATTTTCGCCAGACTGAGATACCGCTACGTTGATATTTGAGTTTTTGCCTTGTTGGTACAACGCACCGTAGTTGTTTCCTTGTGCTTCGTAAGGACGAATTTGTCCATCCCAGCTCATAACAGGCTTACCATCAAATTTAGGTCCGAAGTTGATTGAGAAGTTAGTGATACCACGAGTTTCTTTAGTTCCGTCGCCGTTTGTATCATAGTAAATAAACCCTTCTGCATCTTGACCAGCGTTATTGACGTGGATAGGCGCACCTGCACCACGAATGTTTTGGTAACGCGGCAAATAAGCGATGTTATCAACGCTGTAGTTTGCGTTAAAATCGACGCCTAGTCCTTTTGATTTACCTTTTCCACTCTTAGACGTAATCAATACAACCCCGTTAACCGCTTCCGAACCATACAAAGCAGCCGCTGACGCACCTTTTAAGATAGTTAAGTCTTCAATATCTTCTGGGTTAATATCCAACAAACCGTTACCGCGGAGGCGTTGGTCACCCCAATAATCACCGTTGTTAACTTCACCATCACGGATAGGTACCCCATCAAGAATGATAAGTGGTTGGCTTCTACCTGTGATTGAGTTTACGCCACGAATGGTGATGTTTACGGCACTGGTAGCCCCCCCTGGAGTTGAGGCAATGCGAACACCTGGAGCCTTACCATACAAGGCTGTGGCAAAGTTGGTAGGGGCTGCACGTACAATGTCAGCAGCTTTCACGGTAGCAGTAGCATAACCAAGGGCTTTTTGGTCTTTAGGTACCCCAAGAGCTGTTACTACAACTTCATTAAGTGTAGAAGCGTCCTCTTCCAACTCAATATCAACGATACTGCGTCCGTTTATAGGAACTTCAATTTTTTTGAAGCCAATGTAAGAAAACACGAGGGTTTTACTCGAGCCAGCAGCGATGCTGTACTTCCCGTCACCATTGGTGAGGGCTCCAGTCGTTGTTCCTTTGATGACTACCGATACACCTGCGAGGCTGGTTCCATCTTGCTTGGAGGTTACTTTCCCTGTAATCGTTTGCGCGAATACAGAGCCGCCTATCATTGTCAGTAAGACAATCAGTGCAAGTAATTTGTGTTTCATTTGGTAATGGAGGTTAAAGTGAAAAAATTAGAAAGGGATTTCTTGTGAAATGCTTTTTTGTGCAACTAAGCCTATAAAGTGAATTTTGTCTGCATTTCAAAAGAGCATACTTCATTTTGGAATTGAAAAATAGAAGTGCTTGGCGATTAAAAACCTCTAAATAAGAGGTTTAGGGACGTAGAGCTGGCCATGAATAAATAGGGGGAATTTAATGGTTGGTTATTTAAAAAAAAGAGAAAAAATGAGTGTGTTTTGGGTTGTTATAAGTAAAAAATCAGAAATATTTTACAATGTTAATAATAAATTCAATATTTCAAGTAAATAATAATAAAAAAATATTTTTAAACTAGTGTAATAAGTAAAAAAAATTAATATTACATTTATATCCATAAAATAAACTAATTTAGCGACTCCTTTATTCTACTATCTTATAGCATGTTTGAGCCTACTACATCGTCTGAACTAGATACCTTAACTAAGACCTCGGTTGTTGATTATAAAAAGAACTTACACCGTCGCCGTATATTAATTGAACTCTACCGTTCGGGTACATCTTCCATCGCAGAACTCGCTCGGGTAATTCATAGTAGTGTGCCTTCCGTGACAAGTATTGTTGAAGAAATGGTAGAAGAAAAGTGGATTGTCCCTGTTGGTACAGGTGTAACAAAGCAGGGTAGAAAGCCAGTTTTATTCAGCTTGAGCACCGAACGATATTATGTTATCGTATTAGACGTAAATACCCATGATATAAAGGTACTTATCATGAACCTCAAAAATGAGGTGGTATTTCGTCGCGATTTGGATATGAAGCTAGAAGATTCACCACGTTTTTTAAGTGGGCTAGTCGATGCCACAGAAGATGTTATTCGAGAGTCAGGGATAAGTTACAGCGATTTTATGGCTATGGGGATTTCAGTGGCGGGGCTTGTGGATGCTCGAAAGGGGTACAATTTTACTTATCGTAGCCTAAACCAAGGAGAGCAATCATTTGGGACTTTCCTTGAAAGACATTTTAAATTTCCTGTCTACGTCATTAATGACACCAAAGCAACGACGTTGGGTGAACACCGTTTTGGGTTGGCCCAAGGAAAAGACCACGTGCTTGCCATTTATATCGATTGGGGAGTTGGGCTTGGGGTAATTCTCAACGGTGAGGTGTTTCAAGGAGCTTCTGGTTTTGCGGGGGAGCTTGGCCACATTCAAGTCGTGCCCAATGGCGAACTTTGCCACTGTGGTAAAGTTGGTTGCTTAGATACGATTACCTCGGCGGCTTCTTTGTTGAGACGAATTAAAAAAGGACTCAATGATGGCCGTATTTCGCGTTTATCGGGTATTGAAATTGAGAAAATCGACGCTGAAATCATCATTGATGCGGCTTGGCAAGGCGATTCGTTTGCGATTGATATCTTGCACGAAATAGGCATGGAGCTCGGTAAAGGCTTATCGATTGCCATTCATCTGTTTAATCCCGAAATTATTATTGTAGATGGGATCGTGGCCAAAGCGGGAGCATTTATCACCAACCCCATTGAACAAGCGATTAATAAATACTGTTTAACTGATTTTAGAAGTCACTTGAACGTCGTGATTTCGCAGTTAGGTCAAGAGGCTAAATGGCTGGGAACACAGGCCTACGTAGTAGAAAAGGTAATTGAAAATAACTAGCACATCGTTGCTGCTATGCATACTGAAAAAGTAAAAGTAGGGGTTGTACAAGCAACCCCTATTCTTTTTGATAAAACTAAGACGGTAGACCTCGTCATCAAGTGGATTGAAAAGGCTGCTCAAGAAAACTGCCAATTGGTGTTGTTCCCCGAATCATTTATTCCGTGTTATCCACGCGGACTAGATTTTGACGCCCGAATTGGTCGTCGGACGGAGAAAAGCCGTGAATATTGGTTGGAGTACTGGCAAAATAGCATTGAGGCCGTGTCGGAAGAGATTCAAAAAATTGGGGAGGCTATTCGCCAAACAGGAATGTTTGTAGCTCTAGGCGTTACAGAACGAGATCCCGTCGGAGGCTCGCTTCACTGTGCCTTGTTTTATTTTGACCCTGAGGGAAAACTTATTGGTAAGCATCGCAAGTTGAAACCAACGGGTTTGGAACGGTACATTTGGGCGGAGAGTGATGGAAGTACACTTGTGACCTATGATACTAAGCTCGGACGTATCGGTGGGCTTATTTGTTGGGAAAATTACATGCCGCTTGCTCGAATGGCAATGTACAATCAAGGAGTACAAATTTACTTAGCACCCACTGCCGACGCTCGTGAATCGTGGCAATCAACCATGCAGCACGTGGCGCTTGAAGGGCGCTGTTTTGTATTGGCGGCCAATCAGTTTGTTAAAAAAGCTGATTACCCCGACCATTATCAAGCCGACTTGGAAAGCGAACCCGAGGTGATGAGCGCGGGTGGGAGCGTGATTATCTCACCGTTGGGGGAAGTCTTAGCGGGGCCACTGTGGAATGAAGAAGGCCTGCTGACGGCGGAGTTGGATTTTGCCGTTTTAGCTAAAAGCAAACTCGATTTTGACGTGGTCGGGCACTATGCGCGTCCCGACGTTTTTTCATTGGAGGTAAAGGGGCAACCACCTATTTGTAGAATATAATTAAGATGCGTGGCGTAGATATGTGATGCAGGTTGCTAACAACCTGCGTTAGCCGATATATAGTGCAGGTTGTTAGCAACCTGCACCACAACCTGCATCACGCTACACTCCTGTGTAACTAAAGGGCGAAATCGCGCGTAGTTCTTCTTTGATTGCTTCCGATACTTCAAGACAGTCGATAAATTCGGCGATGGTATTGGAAGTGATTTTTTCGTTTTTGCGTGTGAGGGCTTTGAGCGCTTCGTACGGCTGAGGGTAGGCTTCACGGCGCAAAATAGTTTGAATCGCTTCTGCAACAACCGCCCAGTTATTGTCAAGGTCAGCGTAAAAGGCCGTTTCGTTCAATTCAAGTTTCCCCAGACCTCTCAACAGCGCTTTAAGACCGATGATGGTGTGGCCTAGAGGTACGCCAAGGTTTCGTAAAACGGTTGAATCGGTTAGGTCACGTTGAAGGCGAGAAATGGGAAGTTTTGCGGATAAATGTTCGAAAACGGCGTTGGCAATGCCTAAGTTTCCTTCTGAGTTTTCAAAATCAATCGGATTTACTTTGTGCGGCATGGCCGACGAACCTACTTCGCCTGCTTTGATTTTTTGCTTAAAATACTCCATCGAAACGTACGTCCAAACGTCACGGTCGAGGTCGATGAGGATGGTGTTGAGGCGTTTGAAGGTGTCCATCAAGGCCGCAAGCATATCATAATGTTCGATTTGGGTCGTCAACTGGCTTCTCGATAAGCCTAAGGTTTCGTTGACAAATGTATTTCCAAAAGCGACCCAGTCAATATCAGGATAAGCGACATGATGTGCATTAAAATTTCCTGTAGCTCCTCCAAATTTGGCGGCATAAGGCACCCCCTGAATCATTGAAAGTTGTTTTTCAAGCCGTTCCACGAACACCCCAAATTCTTTTCCCAAACGCGTAGGTGAAGCAGGTTGACCGTGCGTACGGGCCAGCATCGGGATGTGTTTCCATTCTTCGGCTAAGGCTTTCAGTTTAACAACTACCTCTTCGAATGTTGGCAAAATCTCCTCCACGATGGCTTCTTTGAGCGAAAGGGGAATCGAGGTGTTGTTGACGTCTTGCGAGGTAAGTCCAAAGTGAATGAACTCCAAGTACGAATCAAGCTGTTTGTCTTTGAGTTTTTCTTTGATGAAATACTCAACCGCTTTCACGTCGTGGTTGGTTACGGATTCAATTTCTTTGATACGAAGTGCATCAGACTCAGTAAAATCGAGGTATAAAGCGCGCAAGTCGGTATAAATGGCTTTGTCAAACCCTTCCAATTGAGGCAGTGGAAGCTCGCAAAGGGCGATAAAATACTCAACTTCGATACGAATTCGGTAGCGAATAAGCCCAAACTCCGAGAAATATGGGGCTAGTTTTTCAACTTGACGACGGTAACGCCCATCGACGGGTGAGATAGCTGTGAGGGTGTTTAATTGCATAGCTTGGTTACTAAAATGCAAAGATACGCCATCCAGAGGAAAGATTTGGTAGAAAACTCGCTAAAATGCTTTTATTGGTATAATTACCAACGCCATTTCTTACATGAAACATCGTTTTAAATTCGCATTCTTGGGAAGTGTAGCCATCACTTTTGCTTTTAGAACTATCGTAGCACCTGCCTTGGACTGGCCCGAGTACAATGGAAATTCCAGCCGAAATCATTATTCGGAGGCAGCCCAAATTACCCCCGAAAACGTATCGAAACTAAAAGTTGCTTGGACGTACGCATCGGGAGGGGCTGATACCGTTTTTCACCGAACCCAAATCCAATGTAATCCGATTGTCATTGATGGTATTTTGTACGGTGTTTCGGCCAATACACAAGCCTTTGCACTGGATGCTACGACGGGGAAGGAGCTTTGGAAAACAAACGTGACTGAGACGGAAGGAACAACAAGCCGAGGCGTGAGTTATTGGACAGATGGCCACGAAAAAGTAATTTTCTTTGGGGCAGGAAAATGGCTCTACGCCTTTGATGCCGTCACGGGGAAAGCACGGATGGGTTTTGGAGAAAACGGGCGAATTAATCTAAAAGAAGGGATTGCGCGCCCCAACGCTGACGACTACGTGGTGTCTAATACGCCCAACGCGATTTTTGAAAATAGTATTATTGTTGGTACGCGTGTTTCCGAGAGTGAATCTGCTTTGTTGGGAGACATTCGAGCGTATGATGTCAAAACGGGTAAACGCCTTTGGACGTTCAGAACCATTCCTAACGAAGGAGAAACTGGTGCGACTACTTGGCCTAAGAATGCCCGTCAAAATATTGGAGGGGCAAACTCGTGGGCTGGAATGGCCTTAGACCGTCAACGGGGTATTTTGTATGCTCCCACGGGCTCGGCCGCTTTTGATTTTTACGGAGGTAATCGCAAAGGCGATAATCTATTTGCCAATTGTTTGTTGGCACTGGATGTCCGTACGGGTAAGCGGCTGTGGCACTATCAATTGGTTCATCACGATATTTGGGACCGTGACGTGCCTGCGCCACCAAATTTGGTAACGGTGGTTCGGAACGGTAAAAAAATAGATGCCGTGGCCCAAATCACCAAGCAAGGCTACATTTTTGTGTTTGACCGAGTGACAGGAGTACCATTGTATCCCATCGAAAATCGAGTGTTTACCTACGATGCCGTAGCGGGGGAAGTTCCTGCCAAAACGCAGCCCATTCCCGTAAAACCTACGTACTTTGCGCGTCAAAGTTTTACGGAAAAAGACCTAAATTCGTTCGTGGCGGATCGGGATTCGTTGGTGCAACTTATTCGAAAAGCCCGAACGGGTAGTGCGTATATACCTATCGGAAAAGACATGACTATTTTCTTTCCTGGTACCGATGGCGGTGGGCAGTGGGGAGGGGCAGCTACTGACCCCCAAGGAATTATGTACGTTCCATCCAAAGAGATTCCAGTGTACACCTCTTTGGTGCCTCGTAAACAAGAAACAAGTACTAAAACCGTAACGGGAAAGCAGTTGTACCTCCAAAATTGCTCGGCTTGTCATGGCGAAGATCGTCGCGGCAACCACGATGGCTCTTATCCTTCTTTATTGACGGTACCGAAACGTTTATCCGAAGACGCCGTTAAAAAATTGATTTCTAAAGGGCGTGCGATGATGCCGTCGTTTATTCACCTTTCAGAAGCTCAAAATCAGGCGATTGTGGATTATTTGTTCCAAAAACAGCAGGAAACGCAAGTAGCAAGTGCGCCCAAAGGAGTAATTCCGTACCAACATACGGGGTATAACCGCTGGTACGACCGAAATGGGTATCCAGTAAGCGCCCCCCCGTGGGGAACGTTGACGGCGACGGATTTGAATACGGGAGAGCGACTTTGGCAAGTACCTCTCGGCGAATACCTCGAATTGACGGCCAAAGGAATTCCCAAAACTGGGACCGACAATTACGGAGGCCCACTCGTTACGGGCAGTGGACTGATTTTTATTGCCGCCACTCGGGATGAGCAAATGAGGGCATTCGACAAAAAAACAGGCGAAATGCGTTGGCAAGTGTCCTTACCAGCGGCGGGCTACGCGTCGCCGAGTACGTACGTAGTGAATGGAAAACAATTTGTGGTAATCGCGTGTGGAGGGGGGAAATTAAAAACAAAATCAGGGGATAAATACGTTGCTTTTGCATTGCCGTAAGGCAAATTTGTATTTATTTGCGAAAAACTAGTCCTAAAATCCTTTTAACTTCTAACCTTAAAAAAACTAATGACTCCTTCTCCTTTTTTAGGTGAACTTCTGGGCACGATGGTGCTTATTATTTTAGGCAACGGTGTGGTTGCTAACGTTGTACTTAAAGATACCAAAGGCAACAATGGTGGCTGGATAGTCATTACTGCTGGGTGGGCCTTTGCGGTCACGATGGGGGTGTTTGTCTCTCAAGCATTTGGAGGGTATGATGCGCATTTGAACCCTGCCGTGACGATTGGAATGGCCGTAGCGAAAAACGAATACAGTAAAGTCGTTAGTTATATTACGGCGCAGATGATTGGGGCCATGTTAGGAGCGGTCACTGTGTGGTTGTTTCACCTTCCGCACTACGCTCGTACGGAAGATAAGGGAGCTAAACGGGCTACATTTTGTACCGAACCAGCGATTCGGGCTACGGGGTCCAATTTCTTCAGTGAAGTGGTGGGTACCATCGTTCTACTGGCTGGCATCAAAGGCATTGGGGCCGTAACAACGGGCTTAGGGCCATTTGCGGTAGGTATATTGGTATGGGCAATTGGTTTATCGTTGGGCGGCACCACGGGCTACGCCATCAATCCTGCCCGTGATTTAGGCCCTCGAATCGTTCATGCCATTATGCCGATTGTAGGTAAAGGCGACTCTGATTGGTCATACGCTTGGGTTCCTGTCGCTGGCCCGATTGTAGGAGCCATCGTCGCAGGGCTATTGTTTTTGTAGGTGGTTATTGCTTCAAGGAAAAATAGCAGGAGGGTTGTTATATCAAAAAACAACTTTCTCTTTAGCCCCCTCCAACCAGGTATTTCGTACGGAGCCAGTGCCGCTGAAACGGTATTGGACTCCAACGATTTCGGTTGGAGGGTTTGTTATTTGAGCACTATACGCTTCTTTATTGTTGACAAACAGCTTTAGCAGTCCCTTTTTGCATTCTATCCGTAATTGGGTCCAATCATTGGGCGTACAACCAAACCCGCTCAAATCGGCTTTTTTACTTTCTACATAATACCCAAAAGCGGCCAACGAAATATCTCCCACGCAACCTTTACTCACAAGCGGCACTATCATAATGTCATTCTTGGCTTGCAACATTACTGTGATGTTTTGACAAGCATTACTTCCTTCGGCAGGGCCACTTTTGAGTTCGGTCTCAAAGGTGAAATTATCCGTCATGATGCCTTTAATATCTTTCTGATTAAATAATCGAATCTTGGGAGGTGTTGGGTGAAGCGGAACATTGTACTTGCCGAGTAGCTCTTTGGTGACCTCAACGACGGGCATTTTTACGATGTCTGACTGTTGGAAATACAAGGGTTCTACGCCCCAATCTGCCTCTACCACTCCCAGCCAGCCGTCAGTTTTGATTTGAATGTCATGTTCTTTGATGATTTGATTTCCAATCATCAGCTTTGCCCTAAAATACCCAGGGTAATAATAAATCGAAGAATGATGTTTGTGAGTTTTATCAACCCAGACTTTGCGACGAACATCCCACGATTGTGAAATAAAAATAGAATCTTGAGGGTTGGCTTTGGAAGCATCAAAATCAAAAATGACTGAATTGGGAAGTCCCTCGGTGAGTATGGTTTTTGACGAAAAACTAAAATCGTCAGGGTTGTACTTGGGCTTGTTGGAAAGAAAGAAAAAACTGAAAATACCGAGGGAGACCAACACCAAAGCCAATACGACTAACCATTGTCGATTCCAAGTGTGGGGCTTTTTGGTAGGTGGAGGGGCTTGGGGGGCGGCTTTGGTGGCTTCTTCTTGTGGGCTAGGAGCAGCGGGTGCTTCGGGGTTTTTTACCAAAAAATCGCGCCAATCTTCATAGTCAAGAAACTGGGATAACGCGTTGAGCGTGGTCATCGAAGGCTCACTTTTGTAATTTACTTTGCCAAAAATTCGCTTTAAGGTCGATACACTCAATGATACGCCTGTTTTTTCAACAATTTGTTCGCTGAGCTTCTCAAAATCATAATTGTTCCAGAGGGTACTCTCGCCCCATTGAAGCTGCGTTTCGATGCAGTTCTTGAGTTTTGTGACTGGGTGATGAATGGCTGTCGGTGTCATAAGCAACAAAAATAAAGCGAAATAGCGTTGAAATGAACTTGAACCTAACTTGACACACATTTGAACCAGCTAAAACGGGTGAAACAGGAGAATTTTGTTCAACACAAAAATTAACGCCCATGAAAAAACTGTTTCAACTGCTGCTCCTTGTATCGCTTCAGAGCGTTGCTCAAAAAAACAAGAACATTTCTACGTCAAAAATAACGGATAATTCAAACTTACTAGTACCCGATCGCTGGGATTTTAAGGAAGGAAAAGTCTCGTTTGTCGATTACAAAGGAAAGAAAACCATGAAAATAGGTTCCCTGTCGGGACAGGTAGTTTTGAAAGACATTGTTTTTAAGGACGGAACGATTGAATTTGACGTAGAACCGCATCCTGCGGAGTTTGCGTCGTCGGTTTATTTTCATCGAAAAGATGTGAAAGAGCAAGAGATTGTGTATCTGCGTGTCCCTCGAATCGGGAGTAAACTGGCCAATCAAGGCATTCAATACGCGCCTTATTTTGATGGAGTCAATATGTGGGACATCTATCCGCAATACCAAGCCCCAGCGATGGCCAAAACGGGGGAGTGGAATCACATGAAATTGGTGATTTCGGGGAAACAAATGAAGGTGTATGTCAATGATATGACCAATACCGCACTCGAAATCCCGAAATTGGAAGGGACAATGGCCGAAGGTAGCATTGCTTTTGAGGGCGAAGGGTACATTACGAACCTACAAATTAAACCGAACGAAACCGAAGGATTGGCCAGCTATGAAGGCATTGATATGACCAAACATGACGGACAATACCTCCGTAAGTGGGCCATTACGTCTCCCATTTTATTTCCAAAAGGCACCGAAACATTTGCCGAAAACTTGCCCGATGCGGAGGCATTTTCTGAAAGTATCGACGCCGAAACGGCAGGTTTGATTAACCTAACTCGTCGTTTTGGCGCCACGCCACAACGAAAACTCGTTTGGCTCAAAACGACGCTCACCGCTTCTGAACCTACTTTTACCAACTTGCAGATAGGCTTTAACGACGAAATCTGGGTCTATCTCAACAATGAAATGGTCTTGGTGGACAAAAATCTGTTTCAACAAGTAGGGATGCGGAAAAACCCAGGCGGGCGACTGTCCATCAACAATACCAATGCAAAGCTAAACCTGAAAAAGGGTGAAAATGAGCTGCTTATTGCAGTAGCTAACGATTTTTATGGCTGGGGGCTTATGGCAAGAATCGAAAATGCTGAAAAAATTGAACAGACAGATGAGGTTGCAAGAATCCTTAACTTGGCGCAGGAGATTAAAAATACGCCCCTTGAGCCTTACGTAGGGGTGTATGCCCAGCCTGCAAGTGATTACAAGTTGATGATTATGCAAAAAGAGGGAAAACTGGTGGCAAAGATGGTAAATTCAGAGGCGGAATGGAAGATGAAATACATTAGTAAACATACTTTTTCTGTTCCTCAGGCTTTTGCAACGATACAGTTTAGACCAACCGAAAATAAGTTAAACTTGAAACAAGGCGTGGATGTAAAGGAGTTTGTGAAAGAATAAAGAGAGGAGGAGACTTTTCAAGTTTTGGGCGTTTTAAGAATAAACTTGGGAAGTCTATTTCGTCAATAACTTGCTTTTTACTACTACATCAATCACGCGTTCGCGGAGGTTGCGGCTGATGGGAATGAGCTGATTCTGAATAGAAAGCTCGGTAGGCTCGATGCGCTCGATTTTGGTAATAGCCACCAAATACGATTTATGAACCCGTAAAAATTGGCTCGGGTCGAGGTACTCTTCCACGGTTTTTAGGGGAAGCAGCGTCATAAATTTTCCCCGCAGGGTGTGTATAATCACGTAGTTTTGAAGGGCTTGAACAAACAGAATTTCGTCCACCAAAATTTTCTCGTACTTGCTTTCACATTTGATAAACAGATAATCGGGTTCGCTGTTTGGAGGCGAATTTTGAAGCGCCTGATTCTTCAAAAAGTACAAATCTTTGGCTTTGTTGGTGGCTTTGAAAAAACGATTGAACGTGATAGGCTTCAACAAATAATCGACCACATCAAACTGAAATCCTTCTAAAGCGTAGTTGGGATAGGCCGTTGTCAAAATGACCATCGGAAGATTCTGCCTGATTTTTAGAAAATCCAGCCCCGTCATGTGGGGCATTTGAATGTCTAAAAATAAGAGGTCAGTGGCTTGGTTGTCAAGTAATTTGTTGAGTTCGAGTGGGTTTTCTGCCACACCGACAAGGCTCAGGTAATCGACCACCTCGACGTACTTCATAAGCCCTTCGCTGGCCAAAGGTTCGTCGTCCACTATAACGCATCGTAATTTCATAGCTGCCTTCTCCAAAGGAAGTTTTTATAGATGGATGGTTAATTTAACTTTAAAAAAATTCACTCCTCGTTCAATATCTAAGGTATGTCGATTTGGGTATATCAAATTGAGTCTTCGTTCGACATTTTTTAACCCAATTCCCGAATTTTCGTTTGTTTCTTCTACGTCATGGCTGTTTTCGAGGTGCAAATGAAGTGTCTTTTCGGTGTCAACTTTCAAATCCAATTTTATAAAATTTTGTTGGGTTTTTCCCTTCGATACATGTTTAAAGGCATTTTCGACAAAAGGCAACAAAATAAACGGCGCAATCTGATGACCCCGAGCCGACTCATGGTTCAATTCAAACGCCAATTCGGTTTGATTTTCGTTCAAACGTAAAGTTTCAAGTTCGATAAAGTTTTCCAAAAATTGAAGGTCTTTGCTCAACAAAATCTTCTCGTCATTGCATTCATATAATTGATAACGAAGCATTTCTGAAAATGAAGCCAACGACTCCGACGCCAAATCGGGGTTTTTGTGAATCAAGACAAAAATGGAATTAATGGTATTGAATAAAAAATGAGGATTTATCTGCGATTTTAGGTATTTGAGTTCGGTTTCAAGATTGTCTTTTTCCAAAGTAAGGCGTTTTCGCTCGGCATTGAGCCAGTTTTTGCCGAGCTTTATGCTCATTGCCAAGGTCATAGAACCTACGGTAGAAGGAAGCGCAGCGGTCGAATAGATGATAAACCACTGGTCGGGGCGTTTGTTGAATAATTCAAAAAAAGTCAATTTTGAATAATAGGCATTCAAAAAATAGCCACAGGTGATAAAGCCTGTACATACCAAAACCGTAAGGATAACCAACGTAATATACGTTTTGTAGTTTCCAACGTACAAAAATTTGGGGATAAGAAAATACAAGTTGAAATACGCTCCCGCTGCCTGAAAAATAATGTAACCGATGAACTTGATGGGTGCTTCGCCCCTGAACAGATAACCAATTACACCTTCCAAACTCCCTACGTTGAATATCATCCAAAGAAGGTGATAACCTATCCAAAACGGAATGTGATGAAGTTTGTATCTGAAAAACCAATGTTGCATTGTCGCCCATTTTAGACTGAAAAATAACGGTTTATGGCATATCAATTAACCAAAGATTGATGTAGTGTCGAAAATAATTGACGAAATGTTTTAATCCATAACCAAATATTTGTCCAACTGACGATACAAACTGTCGGTATCACTTGGCCTTTTGGCATTTGTTTCTACTAATTCCCCTTTTTTATTGATGATTAAATAGCGCGGCATCAGTATCGTACTATCTTTGGTAGATTGCCGATAAAGTTTGGCATATTGATCTTCACTAATAAAAATATGATTTCCCTCTACGTTGTATTTTTTGATTTGCTCACGCCAGAGGTATTCATTTCCTTGTGCTATGTAAAGGTATTTAATGTCGTTTCTTGTTCGATATTTTTCCTTGAGAGGCTTGGTGAAATTCCTAAATTCTTGTAGGCAAGGCCCGCAAGTCGTCCCCCAAAAATCCACATACACGACACTCCCTTTAAAATGTTTGTTATAAATCTCCTCAAACGAAGTAGCAGTTGGATTGATGGAGATAAGTCTCACATTTTCATTGGAATTATGCGTATTTAATACAAAGATTTTTATTGATAAAAAACAAGCCATCAACCCAATCGTATAAAGCAAAGGTTGCCAGACTTTGGGTTTTGCTTGTTTTTGATAACGCCAGAAAAAATAACTACTACTGCCCAAAAAAAGCAAAACCGCAAAGCTTTTGAGGTATATAAGAAACATCAAAGTTTGGTTTCGTTCAAAAACGCGGTCTAAGATGTTGGCTTTTTGGTCTTTAGTGAAAGTATATATGTTTTGTACAACAATGATTAGTTCTTCTCTTACTTCTTTTTTCCAATCAAGGTAGTGGTGTACAATGTCGATTATGAAGCAGGGAATGAGAGCGGTCATAATGACAGCTAGCCAGAAATAGGGGGATTTTATCATGAGCGTGTTAAGGTTTTGAAACGCAAGTTTAGCGCAAACACCTCTCGTGAAGTAAAAATTGGTTTGAAATACCCCGAAAATGAGATGAAACAAGGGGTGAAGGAATGACACTCCTAAACTCAGTGTTGACAAGTTTGAAATGCGTTTAACCTACTGATAGGATAGAATGAGTGAGATGATTTAGGTGTTTTTTTCAATCAATGCTGTTGGGTTTAGACCAAATCGTTTTTTAAAAGTGGTTGAAAAATGAGCTAAAGTTTCAAAGCCCAGTTCCAAATAAATTTCGGAAGGCTTACGATTTTTCTTTTGTAGCAAAAAGAATGCTTCTTCCAGCCTCCTTTGCACTAACCAACGACTTGGTGTTTCGTTGAAAATAGCCTTAAAATCCCTCTTAAAGGCCGATAAACTTCTTCCCGTCATGTAAGAAAAGCGTTGGAGACTCACATTAAACGTGAAGTTTCGGTTCATGAAGGCTTCCAAATTGATTTTTTCAGGGATTCCAAAATCAAAAAGAACATGGGCAATTTCAGGCTGATTCCGAAGCAGAATGAGTAAAAGCTCTTCGTGTTTGAGCTCCTCAAAAGCCTCGTCGAGTTCCATAACATCTTTATAATAAGGTTTTAACGAACGTATGAATTCAGCTATCAGTGCCGTTGGAGTAACGTTGATAAAAACATTTTTGGCGTGAGATGTAGCAATGATACGCGGGTATTTGCGCAAAAAATCTTTCAAAAATGCTTCTTCAAAACAAATAATGATGGGCTCAAATTCGTCGATTGAATCAAGCACACTAAACTTTGCCAATCGATTTTTAAGCGCAATACCACATTGGCCTTCGCGGAAGGTGTAGTTTTGGTCGCCATCAAAAAAACGAATCCCTCCTTTTTGGATGTAAAAAAATACATGGTCAGGGATAAATTGTTCTCGTAATATCGCCGACTTTTTATCTTTGGTTATTGCTCTCATGGGAGTTTACTGTATTGAACCATACTTTCTACGGCAGCCAAAATAGTCTGTTCTTGGGTTGCAATGGGTGTCCAGCCCAATAAAGTTTTGGCTTTTTGATTGCTAACATTACGATTCACGTTTCGTAGCATTACCCCTTCTTTTGCTTTGGCATTGAATAAAGATGCAAAAGAAAGAATCCAATCTGGAAGTTTTTTGGAAGAAACTTTTTGAGAAACTTCAGGAAGGTGTTTTTTTAACAATGTAGCAATCTCTTGGATGGAAATTTGGCCGTCGGCAGAAGCAATAAAGCGATGACCTTTTGCCATGGGGTGAGTCATGGCTCGAATGTGTAAATCTGCAACGTCGCGAACATCGACTACGTTGAGGGGAATGTTAGGGACGACTTTCATCGAGCCGTTCAAAAGGTTTTCGAGCAAATGGAAACTTCCCGAAAAATGAGCATCAAGTGATGGCCCTAAAATCGCTACGGGATTGATGGTCACAAACTCTAAACTTTCGCCCTCCCTCGCAATAAAATCCCACGCGGCTTTTTCGGCCAGTGTTTTTGATTTTTCATAAACCGACAAGCCTTTGAGGCGAATATCTGTCCAGTCTTCTTCGTTGGTTTGGGTCGTGGTATCAGTATGGCTAAATCCAATTGCACCGAAATTTGACGTCATCACAACTCGTTTTACGTCTGCTTTTTTTGCGAATTTCAGTACTCGAAGAATACCTTCCACGGCGGGGCGGATTGCTTCTTGTTCGTTTTGTGGAACATCAAAAAAAACAGGTGAAGCGACGCTCAAGACATACTTACAGCCGTTCATGATTTGCTCCCAATGATCATCGTTGGTCAGTTCTGCTTGGGCAAAGGAAAGGTCTTCTAAGGACTCAATTCCATTTGCTTTTAGACTGGAGATTAAACTTTCTTTGTTGGTAAGGTTACGAATGGTGGTTTTAACCTGATACCCTTTTTGCAAAAGTTGGAGGATAAGTTGTCTTCCTACAAAGCCTGTTCCTCCTGTGACTAATACTGTTTCTTTGGTTTTCATTTTTATTCAGTTTATGCCACAAAATTCTGAATAAAAACTGCGCCTCACTTTTCTGAAAAGTCCAAATTTGCTTTCGTGAAAAGTCCACTTAATCCATTTTACGACTCACCTCCTTATGGCTAAAAGTAACTATTAATACTCGCACCGCTTTTATATTTTTTAAATGGATAGGCCATGATTTTCAAGTCGAATCCTTTATATCCCAATATGACCAAATTGTATTTGTTGCCATTGTAGGTAAATCCTGTTCCAACAGAGTCAGATTCAGAAGTTTGGCTTAAAATACGTGTCAAAGTAGTGGTGGTACTTTTTCATTCTTCTATCTCTATTTCGATTGCACCATTTCTACCTGCATTGCCGTATTTTTCTATGGCAGTTTGTACCGATAGCGACCTGAGGTTGTATTTTTTGTTGGTTAGATTTATTTTATCACCCAATTTTGCAGGCTTGCCATCTATTACCAAATAATATACTTTATCCAAAAAACTTATTCTACCATTCGTGATGGTATTATTTTTGCCAAATTTAATGATAGATTTTCCTTCAAAATAAAGTTCATTGTTTTCCTCCGACCAATAGAGCTTTTCGCCATAAAAAGTGCCTGAAACATTGGTCTTTATGGGATTATCCAATACAACTTTTTGTGGCTTATCAACAATTACTTTTGAAGACCCATCCAAAATAACTTTTTGTAGCTTATCGCCATTTGCTTCTGAGGGTTTATCCAAAACAACTGTTTGTGGCTTATCTATAATTACTTTTGAAACCCCGTCTCCATCCAAAACCACTTTTTGTACCTTATCAGTATTTGCTTGTGAGGGTTTATCCAAAACAACTGTTTGTGGTTTATCTACAATTGTTTCCATTTTAGCGGTGGAGTTTGTAGCAATTTTTGTCTGTGCATTGCTATTTACGGCAAAACTTGCGACTGTTGCTGCTACCAGCCCGATTGATTTTAAATTTTTCATTGAATCTGCATTTATAGTTAAAGAATCTTTTTTACTATTGATGCGATTTTCTGAAATGGTGGCAGTGTCTTTTAAAATATTATTTTCTTTTGCTTCGATAATTGGTTTGGGTTTACCAGAATTTATCCAAAAGGTTAAGATTAACACTCCAATACTTGAAATAGTAACCACGGCAGTCAAATAGTTACTAATCAAAGGTATTTGAGTGTTAAAAATGGGTTCAGAAATACTGTGATTTGTAAAGGAATCAAAAGAAATATCGTTGGAAGAAGGAAGTTCAAAATGCTTGAATCGTTGCTTATAAAGTTTGTCAATATTCCAAAAAAGTAAAAAAATGCTTGATTTTTTCTTCTTTTGACTCAGTAGTTCCTTTATCTTCTTACGAGCCCTCGCCAAATGAGATTTTGAAGTACCTTCGCTAATGTCAAGCTCTTTGGCAATTTGAGCATGGCTAAATCCATCAATCACATAAAGATTAAACACCATTTTATGATGCTCTGGCAATTGGTTGATTGCTGCTAAAAGTTCTGCTTCTGAGAAGTCTTGTTTTTCTTCGTTCGATAACTCTTCGTTAGTTTCCACTTCATGTTGTAGATAATCGGCTATATACTTCTGTTTTCTTTGTTCACGTAAATATTGTAGGCATTGGTTTACCATAATACGCCGCAGCCATGCTTCAAATGGTCCTTTTCCTTCAAACTCATCCACTTTTTCATACGCCAACAAAAACGCATCATGGGCCAAATCTTCGGCTATTTGTCTATCTGTCGTATAGCGATAACCTATACCAATCAATTTGTTGATGTTTTGGTGGTAGGTTTTTTCCCAAAAAGTTTTTGACGCTGCTATCGAATTTGAATGTTCCATAGACTACATGATGCAAAAAACTGAAAGCGTGGCAGGGATACAAAAAATAAATTTATTAAAAAATATTGATGCTTGATACTATACCCAATACCCACATTTCATCAATCAATCCTGACACTTCGTCAATCGTATCAAATAGAGCGAAAAAGTCTTGTTTGCTTTGAAGAAAAAACAGAAACATGAAAACGCTATTGATTATCATTCTTTTTTCAAACGTCGCTTTTGCGCAAATCACAGGCAAAATCATTACTCCAAAAGGAGAAGCTGTTCCGTTTGTCAATGTGCTGCTTTTGACTGCTTCCGATAGCAGTTTGGTATCAGGTACCACTACTAATGAAGGAGGAAATTATCAACTTTCGTTGTCGAAAATTGGGCGTTTTTGTTTGAAAATCAGTGGGGTAGGGTATGAGACGCGACTTTCTGAGGCGTTTGAAGTAAATTCTTCCAATTCTTCCATCACACTGGCCGATTTGACACTTTTAGAAGAAGAAAATACCCTGAACGAAGTACAGGTTTTGGCCAAGAAAGAGCTCGTTCAAACCACGCCGTTAGGCAAAATTATCAATGTTCAAAGTAGCCTTATGACCAAAGGAAGTAATGCTTTGCAGGTACTGGAGCGGCTGCCAGGGGTGATTTCGGATCGCCGAAACAACCAATTTAGCTTGAACGGACAAAGCGGCGTAACGATCATGTTCAATGGCCGAAAAGTGCAGATGCCGATGGAGGAATTGATGTCGCTGCTTGAAAATACGGTGGCTGATAACATCGAAAAGATAGAACTCATCACTTCCCCCACTGCCCAATACGACGCCGACGGAGGAGCGGGGATTATCAATATTATCTTCAAGAACAACGAAACATTGGGTACAAAAATCAATTTTTCGGCTACGGTAGGGTATGGTTATAAAGAAAAAGTCCTTACCACAATTGGCATTTCTCATGGATTTAGAAAGCTAAATCTTAATGCTTCCTATTCTTTCAATCATGATGTTCGGAAATCTGGATACGCGGGCGATGGCACAGCAGGGGCTTCGTTTATGTTGGGCGAAACCTACAATACTTTTTATGGGATTGCTCGCCGATACCAAAACACTCATAATCTAAATTTTGCGGTACAATATCAGCCTAACCCCAAAACTACACTTGGTGTAGATGTTGTCGGAAGTTTTGATAAATCTCATAATTTGGTGAACAATGGAGGCACTTATCAGCTAAAAAGGGGCGATTTTTTTGAAATAGCAATGCTTTCAGATGGATTTACGACCAAGCAAAACAATATTTCGTCGTTTTATTTCAAACAAAATTTTTCGCCTAAAACCCATTTCAATGCCGATTTTAGCTACATTAATTATTCCAACAACAGCCCCGCAGGTATTTCTTTGGAATATTTTGATGAACAAAAACAGCCGATAAAACCACAGTTTTCAATTTTTACGTACGGAAATAGAGGCGAAAGCATTTCTAAAATACATGTGGGCGTTTTTAAAGCTGATTTGAATACCCAATTTGGCGAAAAAATTAATGCTGATTTTGGCTTAAAAACAAGTTTTGCACAAAATGAAAACGACAGTAAGGTAGAAAAAAAAGTAAACGACACTTGGGAAATAGACCCACGCTCGCAAAGCCAACTCAAAAGCCAGGAACGGATTGCGGCGGTATATTCTCAAGTTAAATACATGCTTGACGCTAGAAGTAACCTTCTTTTGGGGCTGCGTTATGAGTATTGGAAAAGAGATTTTAGCAATCAAGAGGACGTATTTGAGATTTCAAAATTCTTTCCATCGGTACTTTATACCTATGCCATTAATCAAAATTCCTCGATCAATTTCAATTACAGTCGCCGTATCAGTCGCCCTGCCTATACCGACTTGATTTCCAATTTGTTTTACACCGACCCCACTTTTATTTTTTCTGGAAATCCATTGCTAAAACCTACGCTTTCTGATATGCTCAAAGTTGAGTATTCAAAAAATGGTTTGAGTATTGGCATGTCAGCTCAATACGATTTGAATCCTATTTTGAGGTATCAGATTACCTCAAACGCCACCAAAGATGTAGGCATTTCTTCGCCACAAAACCTAGATTATATGAAAAGTCTGAATCTATTTTTGAGTTACCCTTTTCAACTTACAAAATGGTGGAAATTTACCCTCAACACCCTCACGTCTCTCCGAGATTATAAGGTTTCTTACAGTCAATTTCCTGCCGATAAGCGATATGTGTTTCAGAATCTCAATTTTTCACAACAAATCAACTTACCTAAAAACTTTGAAATTGAGCTTTCGGGATGGTACAATATGCCCTATTTTGAAGGACCAAATACAATCAAAGGCTTTGGAGTAGCCAACGTAGGAATTGCTAAGAAACTTAAAAATGACAAAGGAACCTTATTGCTTACTCTACCCGATGTGTTTCGTTCGTTTAGCGTCTTTTCTCACAACGGAGGCATGACGCCCATTGCGTTTGACATCAATACGGTATCTAATTGGCGTGACGAAACGGTATTTTATCGGGTTGTTAAATTAACCTACTCACGAAGTTTTGGTAAAAATACCCAAACCGTAAAATATGATTCGAAAGACGAAGAAAAGGAGCGAGTGAAGTAAAATACGTGGGTTTGGATGAGTGAGTCATTGCATTCTCTGTATCTTTGCTCAAGAGAGATGTTAATAAAATGGAAAAGCTACGCACCCACATTGAACAAATTGTCCCTATCAACGAGAAAGAATTTGAGGTTATAAAAACCCATTTTACGAGGAAGAGAGTAAGAAAAGGCCAATACCTGTTGAGCGAAGGCGACGAAGTGAAACACGAATATTTTGTGTTGTCAGGTATTTACAAGATTTTTTATGTGGATGAGCAGGGCAAAGACACTATTTTTTTGGACTGAAATATGAATACTTGCTTTTTTATTGGCCCTTTCTTGTATTTTTTTGTTAAGTCCGAAATGCAACAAATTCGTAGTATGCCCCAATCATGGGTGGGTCAGTTGGTGTTTTGGCTGTTGACGGATGAACTAAACGGGAAATTGATTAGAGTAAAAAAAGGAGCCCTTTGAAAAGAGTGGTGTTAGCGGTTTGTTTCGTCAAAATAACTGATGATAACACTGACAAGGCATAAAATGGAATAAATAACGGCGATACGAGTTTTGCCGATGCCCCAAAAGGCAAAAGTACCGAGGGAAAAAAGGAGGATTTTGACCAAATTGAGCCAAGGAAACGAAACACGCATCGACGATTTGGGTGCGGCAAATACCCCCCAGAGGGTAACGACGATGATAAATAGTGCTACGGCAACTACCCATTTGGTCAACGTACTTTTTCCAAAAGTATATCCCCAGTAAGAGACACTAAAGAAAAGCACGAGTTCTAACCCAAAAGCAAGGAGGTAATTGACGTAGCGAATGGCTTGCATGACGAATGTATGTTTCAAAGATTTTGTAATTTCATGGGCTAAATATATAAAAACGGTACTCAAAATTACCGAAAAGTTTGCCCATTTTTCCGAAACGCTGAAGGGTTTACTCCTGTATATTGCCGAAACTGCTTGCAAAAATGACTTTCGTCGGTAAAGCCAAACTCGTCGGCAATTTCGGTCAGAGTCATCTGACTATAAAGAAGCCTCGTCTCAACAAGTTTAATGCGGTGTTTAATAATGTATTGTTTCAGCGATTCGCCTGTGTGTTTTTTAAAGAAAATACTCACGTAAGCGGGCGCTAAGTGGAACTGCTCCGCAATGTGGTCGATAGTCAGATTGTTGGGGTGATAAATGTTTTGTTTGATAAACCGCAACATGGCCTCAATCGAGTCTTGTAATTCGGGCTTGAAATGGGGCTGTGGAGATAGATTTCGAGCAAGAATCGTCATGATACTACGCATCAAACTGTCGCGAATCAGTTCGAAATGCGCCGAAGGCGGGTTATCGTATTCGCTTTCTAGCACCGAAAGTAGCTGGTGAAGTTTCTGTTTTTCGAGCTTATCGTGGACAATCGTCCCTCGGCTTTGGGATGAAGTAAACAACAACAATTCGAGGACGTGTTGCCACTGTTTATCGGCTAAACTTGAGGTTGTTTTACTGTAAGACTCATTGAAGCGAATAAAACAAAACTCCGTCGTTTCCTCAATGTCAAAATCATGAAAATCTTCTGGGCCTAGCAAATACACATCGCCTTTGGTATAGGTATATGTATTGCCATTGATGTTGTGAATGCCCTTCCCTTGCAAAATGAAAATGATTTCATAGTAGGTATGTTTGTGAACGGGGTGTTCCCAATCACTGGCTTCAAAATGATAAATATTGAAGGGGTTGTGTAAAACGTATCTTCTCATGGAGCAAGTGTAATTTTACCAAAATAAGATGGATTTTTACAGAAAGAATAGCTTTTAACCTTCATAATTTTGCAAAATAATGCACAGAAAAACTTTTTCTCGCATTAACCTATAATGAAAATGTACAGAATTGGTGCTCCCAAATCAGTTAAAATAGAGCAATGATTCATAAAAAAAGACCAAGATGAAGTTGTTAAAAAGACGTTCGATGTTAAAAAAAGCGGTGGCGGCCTCTACGGCTTCAGTTGTGGGACTGTCGGCTGAAGCGGCCAAAGACAAAAAAGTGTTTGTTCACCACGTGTATTTTTGGTTGAAAAACCCCGCAAGCGAAGCCGACCGCACCAAGTTGATTGAAGGCTTAACGGCCTTGGCGAAGGTACCAACCATCAGAATGCACAACATCGGCTTGCCTGCAACGACCAATCGTAGCGTGATTGAGCGCAGCTATGCCGTGTCTTGGTTGTGCTTTTTTGACAATTTGGAAGAAGAAGAAGTTTACCAAAAACACCCCATTCACCTCAAGTTTGTCGAAGATTACTCGCACCTTTGGGAAAAGGTCATTGTGTACGATTCGGTGCAGATTTAGTGAGTTAAAGGGATTAAAGATTAGATATTAATGATGAAAAATAGCCTTGGTATTCAAGGCTATTTTTTTGCTAATGAAAACGGTGTGGATGGTAAATTTGTGAACCAAGTACTAATTCAATACCCAAAGCGGGCCATTTTTTGAAAGAACTTTTCGTAGTTTTTGTTGGGCTATGAGTGCATTTAATAAGGTTTCACTTTCTTGTTTAGACAAACCGCTTAATTCCATAAACTCCTTGGTCGTAAGGGTCGGGAAAAGAGCAAACAAGCCTTCCCAAGATGGGTCAAAGTGAGTTTTTTGAGCCGCTGGAAATGCGTTTAACACCGCCGCTTCGTAGTGTTGGTATGGCTTAAAACCATAGACTAGTTGGGCGTTGTTTTGTTGGTCGACAAAAAATAAACTTGGAAAGCCTCTAACCCCCAATTGCTTTCCTAGTGCCAAGTCTTCCTTGAAAAGCTCAATGGCCGTTGATTGGTAAGCGAGTTGAAACGAGTTGACGTCTACTCCTACGGCTGAGGCGGCAGTAGCTAGGTGTTCCCACTTGGTAATGTTTTTCTTTTCGAGAAAAACCATTTCGCGGATTTTTCTCAAAAATGCAAGCGCAAGCGTTTCGCCTTGAAGCTGAGCGGCTTTAAACGCAATAGACGGTGGGTAAGACGAAGGCAATGGATCTTCAAGCCATACGTCGCCGTCGATAGGCATATCATAATAGTGACTAACTTCATCCCAGTGAGGGGCTACGTCCGATGGTTTGCTTATTCCGCCGCTGTTATAACTCCAATCGGGTAAAAGGCCGCCCATTCGGTACTCAATTTCGATAAAAGCCCCGTATTCTAATTTAAGCTTTCGCAGTTGGGGTTCAATCCCCCAGCAGGTTGAACAGATGGGGTCTGTGAAGTAGATAATCTTCACGGGTTTCTGAGAAAAATGTAGGGTAGCGGCTTCGCTCGAAGGTGTTTCGGCGGGCAGTTCGCAAACCCCTGATTCTGGGTCACATAGCAGTGGATTTATAGTTTTCATGGGTGTTAATTTGCTTTTATTGGCATTTTTTACGCTCAAATCGCGTTACTTTATCAAGATGTCAGTGCAAAGTTGGCGTTAAAAGAAATATGTGTCAATTAGTCAAAAAAACATGACTACCCCCAACGAAGAAAAGCAAGAGCAAGGTTGTCCTGTGGAAGGATTGTTAAAGATGTTGTCAGGGAAATGGAAACCCCAACTATTCCGTTTGGCATTGGATGGCCCGTTGCGATTTAATGCGCTTTTGCGTCAGCTCAAAGGAGTGAACAAACAATCGCTTGCCATTGCTTTGAAAGAGATGGAAGAGCAGGGTATTTTGGATAAACAAGTTGTTCAACTCAAGCCCTTGCACATCGAATATACCCTTTCGGACAAAGGTAAAGCTCTGACGACCGTCTTTCGTCAACTTGAAACAATGCTTTAAGCGCTGATTGATAGGTAGCTATCAGCATAACAGGGAATGGTACGATAGCTAAAACACCGCCTGGCGAATTTTAACTTCACTTTGGTGGTAAACTTGTGAGTAGGGGGGCACACTCGCCGTCAGCCACGCATTACCTCCGATGATAGAATCGTTCCCAATCACCGTTTTGCCTCCCAAAATGGTCGCATTGGCATAAATAACTACGTTGTCTTCAATGGTTGGGTGGCGCTTGGTTTCGGCTAATGACTTGGAAACACTCAATGCGCCAAGTGTAACGCCTTGGTAAATTTTTACGTTGTTGCCAATATCGGTTGTTTCACCAATCACAACCCCTGTACCGTGGTCGATGAAGAAAGATTGACCAATGTTAGCTTTAGGGTGAATGTCGATGCCCGTGAGCCCATGGGCGTATTCGGTAAGCATTCGTGGTAAAAGAGGGACATCCAAATCGACCATTGCGTGAGCCAAACGGTATACTGCGATGGCATAAAAGCCAGGGTATACCGCAATTACTTCTTCAATGCCAATCGAAGCAGGGTCGTTGTCGGAAATCGCCTGAGCATCAAGGAGTAAGTGTTCGTAGATGTCGGGGAGTTGCTCCATGAATTGTTCGGTGACAGCCACATTATTGGTTTCTAAATTACCGTTTAGTGGCTCTAATAAACACAGTAAACGTTGCTGTAATTGGTGGTATGCCTCAGGAAGGTTGGTCGCCGAGCGTGCGCAATCTTGGGTAATTGGAAAGAGAAAACGCATCATTTCTTCCACAAATTTACCTACTTCGTTCCGCGATGGTAGGCGGTATTGATAGCGAAGGTTTTGCTGCGCGAGGCGATCAAAAAAGGTACTTGACAACGTTTGCTGGGTTGAGGTCATGGCATTGAATTGAGTTATAAAAAAAATGCCCTTCCGTAGTGGAAAGGGCGGCTTTATGGTTGGTTCGCTTTGGTTAAATTATTCCCTCTCCATCGCCTAGCGAAAGATACAGCAACAACATACTAAAAGGGTAGCCGTTTTCATTGGAATAAATTTTATACTTGTGATACCAAAAACCGTGCAAAAAGGTTCAATCTTTGGAAGTTTTTCAATAGTTTAAAATAATAAATTGATTTTTCGTGATTCGCATCGTTTCGTTATTTGTTCCATCGTTATGGATTATTCTAGGATTGGTCGCTTTTAAAGCCAATTCGCAAGAAGCCGCCTCCCTTCGCCGATACGCTTACGCCCGTAATGCCATGGGCTCGGAGTTCAACTTAGTCTTTTTTGCTTCCAATGACTCACTCGCCAAAGTAGCTTCTGATAGCGCATTTGCGAGAATTCAGTACTTAAACAACCTTCTGAGTGATTACTTAGATGGGAGTGAAGTAAATCGTCTTTCTACCACGGCGGGTAAGAAAGAGCGATTTTACGCGAGCCCTGTTTTGTTTGATATTTTAGAGAAATCGTTGGCATTAAGTACACAAACCAAAGGGGCTTTTGATGTAACGGTGGGGCCTATCGTACAGCTTTGGCGAAGGGCGATACGTCGACAATATTTTCCCGAAAAACCACAAATCAAAGAAGCTCGCCGCGCGGTAGGGTATCGTTTGGTAGAACTTCGTGGTGCGGATCGGTCGGTGCTGTTGAAACGTAAAAATATGCGTATCGACTTTGGGGCGATTGGTAAAGGGTATGCTGCCGATGAAATTTTGAAAATTCTTCAGTCATTTGGGATTACGCGTGCTTTTTTAGATGCGGGAGGAGATTTGGCGATTGGAGACGCACCGCCCCAAAAAGATGGATGGAACATCGAGGTCAGTTCGGGGGGAGGAGATACAACGGCTACGCACGTGCTGACCCTCAAAAACTGCGGTGTTGCAACCTCAGGTAGTACGTATCGGCATTTTGATTACAAGGGCGTACGGTACTCTCACATTGTTAGTCCTTACACTGGTGTAGGTTTGGTGACGCACACGCGCACGACAGTGGTAGCTTCTAATGGCACCGATGCCGACGCCTTGGCTACGGCGTTTAGTGTGTTAGGGATTGAAAAGGGAAAAAAAGTAGCCAAGCGCCTCAAAGGAGTAGAAGTGTGGCTACTGGAACAAAATGCAAGCAAAAAAGCACATTTTAAAAACTGATTTACTGCGCCGCCTGTCGGTATTCTTTAGGAGTTTTACCAGTTTCGGCTTTGAAAAAACGACTAAAATCGCTGGGGTCAATTTTCCCAATTTTAAAGGCAATGTCGGCGATGGAAAGGTTGCTTTGTTTGAGTAATACTTTGGCTTCTAACACCCGCATTTCGTCTAATAAATCATGCGCGCTTTTGCCCGTAACTGACTTTACACATTTGTGGAGGTGATTGGGAGAAACGGAAAGTAATTCGGCATATTCCGAAACAGTATGTTTTTCATAAATATGCTGTGAAAGTGCAGTTTTGAAACGTTCTGTCATTCTGATGGCGGCATTTCCGATTGGCTTTTCGGTAGGGCGAGCAAATTGATTTACCTCCGTGAAAATAGTAAATAGGTACGACGCCAACAGACAAAACTGCTCGTTTGATATATGTTGATTTATCTGTAATAATCGTTCAAAAAGAGTGATAATCGTTTGATGTTGTTCAGAATGAATGTCGACCACAGGGTACCCAGCCAGTTGAAGAAACGGAAACAATTGTAAAAAGTCTAACTTCCACGGGTTTTCGCTAAAAATATCGGGGCTGAAGTGGCAATAAAACCCTTCGGCGTCGTCGCTTATTTCGTCTAAAGATGTAATTTGAAACGCTGGTAAAAAAAAGAAAGATCCTGCTTTTACTTCGTACTTTGTCAGAGCTTTTCGACGAGAAATGCGGCCTTTGGTTAAAAATACAAAAAAAGTAACGGAACGCCGATGAGGAGGCTGGGGGATGATAAGGTGTTTTTTATAATCTTCTAAACGAATGACGTGAAATAGATTAAAGAAAGGCCGCTGTGTGTTTTTCCAAACTAATGTATCGAATACATAGTCGTCAAATTCGGCAGGGTTAAGGAGTGGAATTTGGGTGGTTTTCATACAAATATTAACAAACTATGAATGAGCTATTCGCTTTTTTTTCGTCATTTCAAGAACTTAGCCTAGCCGAAAGAAAAGCACTCCAACCGCTTTGTTCTGAATTGAAACTTAAGAAAAACGAAGAGTTGCAGCCCATAGGACATACATGTCGAAACATCTACTTCATTAAAAAGGGAGTAGCGCGTATTTACTACTACAAAGATGGGGTTGACATCACCGAATCTTTTTCTTTTGAGGGGAGCATCATTGTCAGGGTAGAAAGTTTGTTTTTGGGGGTACCTTCCAAAAAAGCTATTCAGGTACTCGAAGAAACTGAAGTGATTGCTATTCATGCCCTAGGATTGTTTCGTTTGTATGATTCCTTTCCATTAATAGAAAGGCTATTTCGGAAAATTTTTGAAAAAGGCTACGTGGAAACGGTTCAGAGACTTGAAAGTATACAGTTTCATACTGCTGAGGAGCGATACAAAGCTTTACTGAATGACCATACGGATGTATTGCGACGAATTCCCCTTAAATATATTGCTTCATACTTAGGCATTACGCAGGTAAGTTTAAGTCGAATCCGAGCTGTTTCAAGGTGATTATTTAACAAATGTAAAAGGAATCCCGAAGTCACACTCAGACCTTTGCAGAATAAAAAAGGGCAAAATAGTATGGTGCGACTTGGTTTGAAAGAGAACTGGAAACAGTTTACGTTGTTAGTCATAATCAATGCTTTTGTGGGTGGAATGATTGGCTTGGAACGTTCGGTATTGCCACAATTGGCCGAACAAGCATTTGGTATTGCTTCTAAAACGGCTATCTTGTCATTTATCATTACTTTTGGTATCACCAAAGCCGTTGTCAACTACTTTACGGGTAAATTTGCGAACTCCTTAGGCAGAAAAAAACTGCTCATTATTGGTTGGTTTTTTGCCTTACCTGTTCCATTTATCCTGATTTATGCTCCGAATTGGTCGTGGATTGTGGCGGCCAATGTCCTGTTAGGAATCAATCAGGGATTGACATGGAGTATAGCTGTGATGATGAAAATCGATCTGGTAGGGGATAAAAATCGCGGTTTGGCGGTGGGTATCAACGAATTTGCAGGTTATCTCTCGGTAGGAATTGTTTCGTTTTTGACGGGCTATATTGCCAATTATTACGGCGTGAGGCCGTACCCGTTTTATTTAGGCATTGGGTTCGCAATCGTAGGGTTTCTATTAAGCGCGTTATTTGTCAAGGACACGCGTCAACATGTTTCAAAAGAAAACAAAGAAAGCAGCATTCTGCCTTTATCAAGCCCATTTTGGGATACTACTTTTCGACACAAGTCGTTGAGCGCTGTGACCCAAGCGGGACTAATCAATAATCTCAACGATGGCATGATTTGGGGGCTTTTGCCTCTGATGCTTTTAGCAAAACATTTTACACCTGAGCAAATCGGTATTATAACGGCGATATATCCAGCGGTTTGGGGACTTAGTCAGCTATTTACGGGCCTATTATCAGATGTTTACTCTAAAAAAGGACTGTTGTTTTGGGGAATGTTATTGCAGGCTGTAGGTATCATTGGGCTTATTGGGGCAACTACTTTTACTCACTTCGTCGTAATTGGGACTGCATTGGGGGGGGGAACAGCCTTAGTGTACCCAACTTTTTTGAGCGCTATTGCCGAACATACCACTCCTGCCCAACGCGCCGAAAGCTTGGGGGCTTTCCGATTTTGGCGCGACATGGGTTATGCTATTGGGGCTTTATTGACGGGGGTAATTGCTGATTTTTTGGGACTCTCCATTTCCATCGTAAGCATTGGGGGTTTGACTGCCCTTTCGGCTTTTGTGGTGATGTTCAGAATGAAATAGATTACGTTAAACTTCCATTTCTAACAACGCATAGCTCAATGCTTTTCCGTGGGTATCTATGGCCAGTGAGGTAGTTACGCCTGTTAGTAAGGCGTCTTGACACACAAACAGTAGCGACGAAATAGTGGGCAGTTCGTACCGCACAATTTCACCCGACACGATGTCTTTTAAATGTTCTTTCACCCTTTCTACCGTTACTTCTTTACACAAAAGTTCATAATCTTTCACATCGTATGGAATCAACGAAAGGGTAGAGGTGTTGCCTTTGTCGCCTGCACGGCTGTGGGCGATTTGGTACAGCCCCCTAACCCCCAACGGGGGAACTTTTGTAGCAATAACCTGTTCAGATGTTTTTTGAGTAAGTGAAGAATCAATAAGAGAACTATAATCTATTTGTATTCTATCCTTCATTCCTTCTTTGGGGCGGTTCGATGTTTCAGTTGGGGGGCTGAATATTTTCACATCTGGACTCACTTGCTTTCTATCAATTAAAACCGAAACAATGCCGACGAGTTCGGTGACGTACTTTCTAGCACCCCCGCCGCCTGCTGGGCCATTGGTGTAAAGGGCTTCTACTTCTTCGCCGATGATAGCGGCTTTTTGAGCGGTTTTGGCGTTGGCAGCTAGGCGTAATCGCACTTCATAAGGCTCGATTTGATGGTTAAAATCAGTCCGATGAATGGCCGAAACACCTACGTAGTCGGTTCGCAAATCGGGAAAATCGGCTTTTAGTCTTTTTTCGAGGGTCTCGCCTGCCAACTGTGCCCTTGCGAGGGCATTTGCCCCCGCGTACGAGATTTCGCCTTCCCCCAAAAAACCAGCCTGATAACCCACGCTTACTTTGAGCGTTGACGGTTTTGCTTGGCCAGTGCCACCCCATACTTTGACTTGATTCTCAGCAATTTCTTCCAATTGTACCGTCGTAAAATTAGCCGATACATCGGGCGTAAGGTAGGCATAAGGGTTGACGACTTCGTACAATAATTGCTCTTTGACCGTTGCCAAATTGACAACGCCACCCGTACCTGCTACTTTGCTAATGATGGCCGTGCCGTCCGCAAAAACATCGGCAAAGGGATGACCCAAGGTGTCCATGTTGGTTACTGGTTTGGTGATTGGGTCGACAAAATATCCGCCTGTTATTTGCCCCGCACATTCTAACAAATGCCCCACGATGGTTCCTTGTCCTAACAAATTGTAGTCGTCGGTTGCCCAGCCAAATTCATGAATCATCGGGGCTAAAAACAACGAAGGGTCGGCTACTCGCCCCGTGATAATGATTTGTACATCAGACTGTAATGCTTCCAAAATTCCTTCTACGCCCATATACGCATTGGCAGAAATGAGAGGAGAAGTGCTGAGTGAGGAGTGATTAGAGATGAGCGTGATGGCAAAATCCTCATTATTGAATTTAGAAATCGCATTACTCATTTCTACTAACTTATCGCTCAATTCGTCTCCGATAACGGCGGCTACTTTGACTGAAATGCCTTGTTTACTGGCTATTTCAACGATTTTTTCAGCCCCAGCCACGGGGTTTGCCGCCCCCATATTGGTAATGAGTCGAACGTTGTTTTTGACTAAAATCGGCAACAGTCCCTCGATGCGCCGTTCCAAAAATGGGTCATAGCCTTTGGTAGGGTCGGCTAGTTTTCGTTTTTGGGCAAGAGCAATGGTACGTTCGGCCAAACATTCCAACACCAAATAATCTAAATTTCCTTGCTCGGCCAATACGAGGGCAGGTTCTAACCTGTCGCCCGAAAACCCTGCACCACAGCCGATTCTGATAGCCCCCAAACCCCCAATGGGGGCAATATTATCATTTATTTGGTGATTCATTGTGCATGAAATTTGTCATTGTCCCAATTGTTAGGATTATTTTCAATATAATCATTGATTCGCTGGTATTCGGCGTCATTTCGGATAATATGATCATGAAATCTGGATTGCCAACCAAATACAACCCCATCATTATCGGTCAACTGTAGCCGATTACAGTGTTTTGTAACGGCGGATTTATAGGAACCAATGATAGATGAAATGGTATTTTGCCCCTGATTTTGAAACCGTTGTTGGGCGGGCGATTGGATTGGCGGTTGTAGAGACAAGGCATGCCTTGTCTCTACGTTGTCGTGAATATTATTGGCAAACGGTTCATTCTCAGGTTTATCCAAAATTAAAATTCCGTGAATATGATTCGGCATAACCACAAATGTCCCTAATTCAACGTTTTTGGCATGGTTTTTAATCTCGTGCCAAAAAACGTCAGCGAGGATACCAATGCCCGATAATTGCATTTGGCCATTTTCTATTTTCCCGAAGAAATGTTCACGATTTTTGGTACAAATGGTAATGAAATAAGCCCCATTCCACCCATAATCCCACCACGATGCACGTGCAGACGCGATACGGTATTTATGTTGAAATTTTTCCATGATTACCAATGAATTGAACCCGTCAAAAGCGCCATAACCGTCATCACAATCGTAGTGCCCCACGCCCAGAAAAACGTGTGCCGTTGGTGTTCGCCTAAATCCACCTCAGTGAGCCCCACCAGCAAAAAAGTCGAAGCCGTGAGTGGACTGATGGGAAAGCCGACGGTCATTTGACCCAGCAAGGCCGCTCGACCGATTTCGAGCGGGTCAATACCAAATTGGGTAGCGGTTTGACTTAAAATGGGTACAACTCCAAAATAGTAAGCGTCGGGTGTAAACAGAATACTAGCAGGCAGGCTCGTGAACGCGGTCAGGGTAGGCAGCCAACTGGCGTGCTGCTGCGGAATGAGCGCCACCAATGAATTGGCCATGGCGTCAATCATTTTCGCTCCTGTGAGGATTCCCGAAAAGATGCCAGCGGCAAAAATCATGCTCGAAACCAAAAAAATATTGGTACCGTGGCTTTTGATAACCTTTTGTTGGTCTGCGAGTTTGGGGTAATTGACGAGCAGCGCAATCATGCTCGCAATCACAAATAAAACGGGAGCGGGAAGCCATCCTTTGGTCAACGCAATAATGAGTGTGATGGTCAAAATAGCGTTGATAATGAGAAGATTGGGGCGGCGAAGTTGATGCTGTTCTGTGTTTAAATTGTCTTTATGATTATATTCAAACTCAATGATACCCAATCGTTTTCTTTCTTTTTGACCAAAAAAGTAAGCCACAAAAAGTACCCAAACAATACCCGCTATAATGGCTGGAATGTTGGGGTTGAAGATGTGAACTGCGTCACTCTTTAACGTAGAAATCGCCCGCGCTGATGTCCCCGACCACGGAACCAAATGCAAGGGGCCGACACTCAGTGCTACGATACTCGCCAAGATTTTTCGGTTGATTTTTAGCTGTTTGTAAATGGGTAAAAACGCCGATAACACAATCATAAACGTAGCCGTACCGTCGCCGTCGAGGTGGACAATCATGGTCAGAATCGCCGTACCCAAGATTACTTTGAGCGGGTCGCCTTTCACCGATTTGATGATAGCCGCAATGACGGGGTCAAAAAGCCCTGCGTCGAGCATGGTGGCAAAGTATAATACTGCAAACATCAATAAAACCCCCGTCGGTGCCACTTGTTTGATACCTACCAAGGCAAAATCGCCGAGTTCTTTGGGACTAAAACCAGCCAAGAGTCCAAAAACAATGGGCGTAATCACCAAGGCAGTCATCACCGAGAGCTTCTTGGTCATAATTAGCACCAAAAAAACAAGAATTGTAGCAAAGCCGAGGAGGGAAAGCATTGATAATTAGGAGTTTTTAATTAAGTAAATGCGCAAAACAAGATAATACTTTATTGTGAATTGAGTCTCCCCAAACCCCACGCCTTTAGGCTGGGGCTAAAAATAGGGTAATATCAAAGGGGCTTTAGCCCTGACTTTCAACTATGACACTTAAAAAAGCCAGGGCTAAAGCCCTTAATTTACCCTTGTTAATTCTGTCCCCAGCCTAAAGGCGTGGGGTTTGAGCATTAGATATCCAGTCTAATTCTTAATAGCTAATTCGTAATTAAAATCAACCTGTCTTCAACTGTTTATATTTTTCAATGTACATCTTATCCAGTGCCTCCGAGTCCTTGTATTTGACGCGGAGTGCAGCCAATTTTTTGTGCATTTCTGCCTTTATTTTGGCGTATTTAGGGTCGTTATAGACGTTCTTAAGTTCGTTTTTGTCGTTAGTGCGGTCATACAATTCCCATTCATCAACATCATGATAGAAATGCACTAATTTGTATTTTTCGGTTACAATTCCGTAGTGGCGTTTCACCATGTGAATCCCTGGATATTCGTAATAATGGTAATAAGCTGCATCCCTGAAATTTTTTCCTTGTCCTTTAAAAATCGGAATCAAACTTTCTCCTTGCATATCGGCAGGAGGTTTTACGCCCGCAGCCTCCAAAAACGTTTGCGCATAGTCAAGATTTTGAACCATTTGCGAGTTTTTTGACCCCGCTTTGATTACCCCAGGCCACTTAATCAACAAAGGTGTTTTGAACGATTCATCAAAAATAAAACGCTTGTCAAACCAGCCGTGTTCGCCTAAATAAAAGCCTTGGTCTGACGTATAAATGACGATGGTATTTTCCTCTAACCCATTTTGTTTTAGAAAATCAAGTACTTTTCCAACGCCTTCGTCAACCGATGCAATACAGCCCAAATAATCCTGCATGTAGCGCTGGTACCGCCATTTCATTTTGTCGGTATCGTTCATTTTGGGATAATTCTTTATAAACTCTTCGTTCATTTTGTCGTAAGTGGCATCCCACACCTTGCGTTGTTCAGCATTCATTCGGCCAACGGTGTAGTCATAATTGCGTTTATCGTAGGGGTGCGATTCCTTGATGCCCAATTTATCCATATTTTCGGGCTTGATTTTGGAATCACCCGCCCAGTTCATGTGCGTAAGTAGGTTCATTTCGGCTTGCTTAGAGGCACTTCCGCGCCCTTCGTAATTGTCAAAAAGCGTAGCGGGTTCTGGGAATTTTTTGTTGATAAACTCCTTGAAATGACGTTCCGCAGGCAGCCATTCGCGGTGAGGGGCTTTGTGCAAATAGGCCAAGAAAAATGGTTTTTCTTTATCTCGTTCTTTTCCTAACCAGTTGAGAGTCATGTCCGTGATAATGTCTGTGACATAGCCCATGATTTTCTTTTTGCCCTCTTTTTTTGTGATAAAGTCGGGGTTGTAATAGTCGCCTTGGTCGGGTAAGATTTTAAATTCATCAAACCCTTTTGGACTATTGCCGAAGTGCAATTTTCCAAACATAGCTGTCTGATATCCATTGGCTTGCAAGATTTGAGGGAAAGTAATATTGGTAGTGTCAAACGGAAAATTATTGTCAATTTTTCCGTTTAAGTGGCTGTGTTTGCCCGTCAAAATCACTGCCCTAGATGGTGCACAAATGGAGTTGGTGACGCAAGCGTTGCTAAAAAGCATCCCTTCTTTGGCAATACGGTCGATGTTAGGAGTTTGGGTTAAACGGTTACTATAGGCCGAAATTGCCTGATAGGCATGGTCGTCTGACATGATAAAGACGATGTTGGGACGACGACCCGCTTGGGTTTTCTTGGTAGCCTGTTTGAACGAAAACATACCAATAGCAATAACGGCTACGGCAGCGATAGAAATGGTAATTTTTTTCATAAATTACAATGATTAAAACTTCAAATAATCATTAAAAAACGGCAATAAATCATTCAAAACGCGTCCGTCGGTAGTCCAAATTTTATTGCCGTGGTCGCCGATATATTCTTCCGAAAAGTGATTAATCCCGAGATTCTCTAAACGCTGGCTCAACATCCCGATTTGGATGGGAAAACGGGGAGAATCATTTCGCCCCCAATCCAACTTGATAGCGGTCATTTTTCGTAAATTATCGGCATATTTATTGACCATATAAACGGGCATATTGGCCTCCCATTTATCCAAAATCGCTTGATTTACAATCATTTTGTCGCCTTCATAGCTAAACGGAAAGTCGCAATAAAACGGTGGTTTAGTTGGGTTGGGCGACCACGCACGCGCTACCGCCACCAACACTTTGGGATAATAGGTTTTCTTTAATTCTTCTTGCGTTTTTACATTTTGAACCTCTTTAAAAGACGGACTATTTGGGCCAAATTCTTTGACCATTGCCAACAACCCTGGACTCAAGGCATAAATACTGCTGAAGACTTCGGGGTGCAACATCCCAATTTTGAACGCACCGTAGCCCCCCATCGAATGCCCCGCAATGCCTCGACTCTCGCGAGTGGCAAGGGTGCGGAAGTTTTTGTCCACGTATTCGACGAGTTCTTTGGATTCAAATTCGTCCCAATTTCCTGTCAATGAAGAGTTTGAATAGAAGCTGCCCTCGTAAAGTGTGTAATGGTCAGCCTGTACAAAAATAAAAGGCTTGATTTTATTGCGTTTGATGCCTTCGTCGAGGATGGCCTGCATTTGGGGGAAAATATTGTCTTTCCCCATAAACCCGTGCAAATAATAAATAACGGGATAACGCTGTGTAGAAGCGTCGTAGTTGGGTGGGAGATACACCGAAACCTTGCGATTTGGGTCTTCGCCACCCGTGTTTTGGAGGGCTTTGGAGTTGAGTACAAAGCTAACGACTTTGCCTTGTGCAAAAACCCCTTGGCTTCCAATGGGGGAGTTTAAGATTAAGAGTAAAAATAAAAGTTTTTTCATCGGGTTAGTTGGAAAAAATGAGGCTGTCTCAAAAGTTTTTTTGCCAAACTTTCTTTGTGTTTAACCTCATCCCAACCCCTCTCCTTTCTGGAGAAGGGCTCTAAAAGTCCCCATCTCCAGAAAGGAGAGGGGGATTTAGGGGACGGTCGGCCGCTGCCGTGAGGTTGAACAGAGACCGAAGATAATTTGGTGATACTAGACTTTTGAGACAGCCTCTGGGTTGGTTGGCGTGATAAAAAATGCCTTAACTCATCAAAATATTCTTAGCAAAAGCTACGCATTTCGCTACTTCTTTGACGGCGTCAGAACCTTCGGGGATTTGGTACTCAAGCTCTACCGAAACGGGGAATTTGTATTTACGGTCGCGAATCATCAACAAAATCTCACGGATAGGTGTGTCGCCCGTGCCCCAAACCAAGTTGCCTGCGCCGTGTTCGGGCGTGGTGCGGTCTTTTAAGTGCATGGTCGAAATACGGTCGTGCTTGTTTTCGATGAAGGCCATCAATGCTTCTTTGGTGTTTTTACCACCCGCCGCCAAGTAGTGCCCACAGTCAAAATTGATTGAATTATAAGGTGATTGCGCCAATGCGTTATCCCACAGGGTATCAGTAGCTTGGGTGTGATTGTGATAACCTACATACACCTTGTTTTTTGCGCCCAAATCACCCAAACGTTGTGTTTGTTTAGGGTCGGTCGGAAGCTCCAATGTTACAGAAGTTGCCCCTAAAACTTTGGCCACTTTCATGCCGTATTCTACCTCGCCATCAGTATTTGTTGGGCTAAAGGCGTTGGGTTTGAAGGCGTAAATCGAAATACCCGCTTTGTCGAATTTCTTACGAACTTCTTTGAATTTATCCATCGAAACCGTACTGCGCCATTCCGCAACTTGTTTGTTGTAGTCGGCCATTTGGGCTTTTTGCTCGTCGGTCAGCTGTGGGCGTTGGCCAGGGCGAGCGTTACGGAAAAGCTGCGCCATGTCAATTGGTGATTTTGGTTTTCCAGCATATTCTTCCACCGAATCGCCCATCAACTCAATGGCACTGAGGTTGGAATCAATGCAAAACTGAATCAATTTATCGACATCATGCGGCATACTACGGAATGAATAAGTAATGGCGCCAATTTGCACTCCTTTAAACTTAGAGTTGGGTTTGTCGGCCAATGCCCATGCTTTATTGATGTTAAACAGCCCTCCCATTGCCGTGAGAGACGCCATTGCCATAAAATTTCGGCGGGAAACTTGTGTATTCATTGGTGATAAGGGTTTGATAAATAATGAGGGTTTTGAGATTTACTTTTAAAAGGAAAACGCGTCCGTTTTTTCCTGATTTATCATTCCCCTTAATTAAATAATTTCGGAGTAAATTGGCTTAAATACACCCGCCAGTTTCTCCAAATGTGCCCACCTTCCGATTCCACATACTCGTATTTCATGCCCATACCATCTAATTTTTTACGGAAATCGACATTAGCTTGATAAAGGAAATCGGTTTTGCCAATGGCTATCCAATAGAGTTTGGTTCCGTTTTCTTTTTGTACTTTCAAGGTTTCATCAATATTGCTATACACCTTGGCCGTAGCATCTTCGCGTGGCATGATGGCGGCAGAAAACAAACCCACGTAGTCGAACGTATTTGGATAATACCTAGAAATGTGCATCGAATGGAAACCGCCCATGGACAGACCCGCAATGGCTCTGCTTTCTTTTTTGGCATTTACACGGTAGTTTTTCTCTACAAATTTTACAATATCCATAAACGCGCCTTCATACGAACCTTCCATGGTACGCGGGGCCATAAATTGTGGTTTGTAAAAACCTGCGTTTCCCTCGCCTGGCGCAGCATCTTGCGAAACATTCCCATTGGGCATTACCACAATCATTGGTTTGACTTTGCCTTGGGCAATCAGATTATCCATGATTTGTGCCGTGCGTCCGAGGGCAATCCATGCTTCTTCGTCGCCACCTGCACCGTGCAATAAATAAAGTACGGGGTAATTGGCTTTGCTGCTTTCATAACCTGGCGGGGTGTAAATGGTGAGTCGGCGGTTGATGCCCAAGCCTGGTGAGTCGTACCAGCGTCTGGTTACGCTACCGTGTGGGATGTCGTTTACTTTGTAAAGGTCAGCCTGTGGGCCTCCCACAATAAAAATATTGGTAACAGTTGCTACGTCACGGTTTAAAAACGGGTTATTGGGGTCGATGCTACGCAGACCGTCCACCGTGAATGAATACGAATACAATTCAGGAGAGAGGGCATCGGAAGTAAAAGTCCAAACCCCTTTCTCATCTTTTTTCATCAATGCAGGTTTTGGAACATCCACTAAACCAAAACGTGATTTGATTTTCATGGTAGGCAAGAAATCACCTGTTACAAAAACCGAGTCGGCTTTTGGGGCAAAAAAGCGAAACGTAACGGTTTTGTCCACATTGATTTCGGGCGACTTGAGGTCAGCAGCGTTGAAAAGGGCTTCTTGTGAAAAAGCTAAATGGGTCAATAGTAGGCCAAAAAGTAAAACGATTGATTTTTTCATGGGTGAAAAATAAAGTTAAATTGAGTGGAGTATCTTTTTGTTTGTAAGCAAACCGTTAAGGAATACCGCCAGTGAGTTGTACAGCCCACTGACGGCGAATGAACGAATTGAACGATGGTAAGTATGAAAATAGAAAATCAAGTGTTGTGAAAAAAATGTACAAAAGTTTACTGAGGGGTGACAATCTTCAGCAAGTCTTCGTCGTGATGATTCCGAATCGAACATTTATTATCAAAAAACATAGTAGCGCCTTTTTGTGCAGTGTAAGGCTCCCATTTGGGTAAACTAGCGTGATTTGGGTCGCCAGTTTTGGCAAAATTTATCCATGATTGGCTCATTTTGTCGGCCAATACATAAGCGTCTTTGAAACCTCCCGTCATTTCTTCGCAGCGTGCGATGTTGTTGAATACAAATGGAATTTCCATGCAGTGAACAGCCTTGTATTTCCCATCCATTACGGGCGACTGCCACGTAAACATAAACATATACACAGGAGCACCGCCTGCCAAGGCTGACTTTTGCTTGGCTTGCACGACTGCCCCAGGACGGAACATTACGTCGATATCAAGCACTGCCGAAGGTTTTGTATCCTCGGGGAATGCTTTTTTTGCGGCAGCGACGTACGCATCAGCTTTGTCACCATACGATTTTTTGACCAGTTCCAATACTTGTTCAGGAGTGCTGTTGGCGGGGGCAGCACGGAATGCGGCAAACTCATTTTTAGTTGTGCCAATCAGCAAAGGAATGTTTTTAGAAAGTTCAAAAGCTTCATTTGAGAACAATTGATAGGGGAGAACCTCGCCGTCCACGCTTGGCCCCCAGCTTAGTCCAAATCCAATCACAGGTTTCCCTTCTGCTTTCATTTTATCGGCAATGGTTTTTAAGGCTCTTTTGCCCGCATCGCTCAAGGTTTGGAAAGGTACTTTTTGGATGTCATCCACTTTGTCAGCCGAAATGTTGAGTTCCTTTAATACTTCAGCACCAATGGCTTGAGTCGTTTTTTTGTCGAGCATGGCAGCACGGAAAGAACCACTTTGGTTGATGGCTTTGTGGAACAACCCTTTAGCGGATGGCATCGCCATCAGGGTGTTTACTTTGGCACCCCCGCCCGACTGTCCAAAAATAGTGACGTTGTTTGGGTCACCGCCAAAGTTTGCAATGTTTGTTTTTACCCATTCCAAGGCAGCTTTCATGTCTAAAACACTCAAATTGGCCGACTGCTTGTATTTGTCGCCGTACGCTGAGAGGTCTAAATAGCCTAAAATATTTAAACGGTGGTTGATGGATACCACCACAACATCCCCCTTTTTTGCTAAGTTTTCCCCATCGTAGGAAGGAAGTTCTTGCGAAGACCCCGCCGTAAACCCACCGCCGTGAATCCAGAAAAGAACAGGCCGTTTTTTACCGTCGTTTATTCCTGGTGTCCAGACGTTGATACGCATACAATCTTCGCTTGTGTAGCCCCAATCATGGTGAAAAACAAATTCGCTTTCGTCCATCACAGAGGTAGTAGGATCCATGAGTGGCGCAACGGGGCCATACGTCATGGAGCTGCGAACATTTGTCCAAGGCTTAGGTTTTTGGGGAGCTTCAAATCGCTTGGCTTCAGCATACGGTATACCCTTATACGTAACAATACCATTGTGAATGTACCCCCTCACTTTTCCAGCATCGGTGTTGGTGACGGCAACGTTCTCGCCCGTTTGAAGCTGTGCCAAAGTGCTCGCCGTAGTGCAAGCAAGAGCAACTGCACAGGTTACTACCAGTTTTTTCATGGTTTAAAAATGGGTTTTGATAGGTGTTTGAATAAATGAATTGAACTTTGGTAAGTGCGTGAGCACATCTGTAAATTACGTCTGATTATTTCTCTAATTTTTTCAATGTACTTCTAATCTCTGCGTTAGAGAGCCATTTCCCATTGAGCATTACCCCCTCCACCTCACCGACCGCCTTTATATCTTTCAACGGGTTTGCATTGAGCAATACCAAATCGGCGATAGCGCCTTTCTTAATGACGCCCATTTTATCATTTTTAAAAAACTGACCTACGTTATAAGTGCCAGTTCGCAACGCTTGATAGGGAGTAAGACCTGCTTCAACGAGGTACGTCAATTCATGTTTGAGCGAAAAACCTGGTACACTGAACACTTGTGGTGCGTCGGAACCGAGTAACAGGCCCACTCCCTGACGTTGACACTCATAAATCACTTTTTTACGAATTTCGTTGTATTTGAACACCGACTCAGGTTGGTAAAGCGCACTCTTCATGGTGTTTTGTTTGGCAGTGGCCCAACTATTCAATTGAGATTTACTCATGTATTTCATCTCGGGAGTGGCCAGTAAGTCATCAACGGAGCGTTTGGGCGACTGCCAGTGCTCGGCCAATGTTTGGGTTGGAACAATCCAAATGGAATGTTCACGAATCGCTTTTAAGATAGGGGAGAGTTTACTAACGTCGCCACGGTGTCCCGCAAACACCCCAAACAATCCTACCTCATCTTCACTGAGCGTGTCCAGCCGAGGGATAAGCCCCTGAACAATCCCGTCTAAGTGGTCGATGGTGGCATAGTTTGCCTCAATCGACCGCCAAATGCCCACGTTGAATGAAACGTGTCCCCCGTAGGTCATTCCTTCTTCTTTGGCTGCTTTCATAATCGCTTCAAAGTTGCTTTTAGAAAGGCCAGGGTGCATTTTCATAAAATCGTAGCCTGCTTTCTTTTGGCTTTTCACTCGCTCAATACCTTCTTCGGGAGTTTTGATACTTGCTCCGCTGAACGAAGGCCCTGAAGTGTACAGACGAGGCCCCAAGATTTCTCCCGATTGAATTTTTTGACGTAGTTCTAGGTGCAAAGGATGTCCTAGCATTCCTCGGATTGTGGTAACACCATTGGCCGCAAAAAGCAGTAACACTTCTTTCATGGGCTCAATATCATCTACGGGTGGGACGTGAGCGTGCATTTCTGCTAGTCCTGGCATCAAAAACTTGCCCTTTCCGTCAATCACGAGGGCGTCTTTCGAATACAAAACTTGCGTGCCAATCGCCACTATTTCGGCATTTTTTACGACTACAGTCTGGTTTGGGGATACTTTTTCGGAGTCCATAGGCAACACCGAAACGTTGGTAAAAACAATTTCGCGTTGGCGAGAGTCAATCACTTGCTGGGCACGTGCTCCCAGATTGACGAACAGAATAAGTAGTGTGAGTAGGTGTTTCATTGTAGTAACGTTTTTTAATCAAGGTAAGCGTTACGGATTGATTTCCAAAAAGCCAAACTCACGTTTAAATAATCCCTCTTGCGTATAAGAAGTATCGTTCAAAATAAGAATATTCCCCGTTTTTTTGTCGTAGCTTTTCCATTCGGGTAACCCTTTGCCATTGGGATTGCCCGTTTTGGCAAAATTGACCCAATACGATGACATAGTGTTTTCTAAATCAAAGTCGGCACTTTTCCAAGGGCGATTCCACGTATGTAGTGTATGCAGCGCGTAAGGTACTTCTGAGGTATGAAAAGCTCCGTAGTTAGGGAAATTGGGTTTATCGGGTGGAACGTGGCTAAATTGGTATACATAAGCAGGTTTGTTGGTATACGTAGCCAATAAATGCGAAGGCATTCCAGCAAAGCCTAGTAAGGTTTGTTTTTGTTTAACAGTTTTTACTTCTTCGTTGGTAGAAGCGGGGAAAATCGCTAAAAACTCGTCGGCCTTATTTCCGTATTTGGTTCGTGCCTCTTTTTGGTATTCTTCAACCGTTAGCTTTGTTTCTCCCAAAAAGCTACCATCTCCTGTTACCCAACCCGTCAGAAGAGGGACTTGGTTATGTTTTCCATTTTTAAAATGCTCAAGAATAGCGGTGGGTAAGACGTAGCCATCCAACGTAACCCCAAACCGTCCTGCATCTTGACTATTGCTCAATTTTTGTAATTCATCGGCTGACTTCATCCGAAGTTCTGCTAAAGAATTACATTGAGCCTTTTCCATAAATTTTATGCCTTGTTTTTCGGCATCTGATAAATTTGCACTCAATCGGTTAGAAAGTAAGCCACCACTTTGAGGAATAGCTTTGTGGAATAAACTTTTGGCTAACGGTGAGGCAATGAGGGCGTTAACGCTAAAAGCACCAGCCGATTGGCCCGCGATAGTCACGTTGGTAGGGTCACCACCGAATTGAGCAATGTTCTTTTGAATCCACTGTAGAGCGGCAATTTGGTCTAAAAAACCATAATTTCCCGATGCTCCGTACCCCGACTCTTTACTAAGCTCAGGATGGGCCATAAAGCCCAACACGCCCACTCGGTAATTGATGCTGACAAAAACGACTCCTTTTTTTGCCAATTCTTCGCCGTCATAAATGTTGCAATTGGCTGACCCACTGCTTAGTCCGCCCCCGTAAATCCAGACAAATACGGGCATTTTTTTTGTGTTTGCTTTAGCTGTTGTCCAGATATTTAAGTATAAGCAATCCTCGCTTAACGGGGTTGGCTTTGCAATAAACTCTTCCGTCCAACAATAGAAGGGCTGTGGGGTATTTTGAATTGGACTTGCTGAAAACGAAGTGCATTTTTTGACCCCGTTCCAATTTTTGACAGGCTGAGGCGCTTTCCAACGTAGATTCCCAATGGGAGGTGCCGCAAAAGGTATCCCTTTGAATATGCGAAGATTATCCTTTGAATAACCTTCTACTTTTCCGTTTTGGGTTGTTACAACGTTTTGGGCTATAAGTCGATTATTCCCCAAAACTATACCAAGTACAAAAATTAAAAGTAGTTGTTTTTTCATCGAAGTAAAGCAAGAAAAAAGTGCCAGCAAGGTTAGTTGCTGACACCGCGCTCATAGGATTAGTTTTTGTAAGCTTTGTCTAAAAACAGATAACGAGCATCATCTTTAGCATTTTCGGTACGAGACTCCACGTCTAGTATCATCACAGGAGGCATAGTTTCGCCCGCTTTTGCTGATTTCCACTCGGGTAATTTCTCCCCGTTGGGATTACCAGTTTTAATAAAATTGGCAAAGTAATTCAACATCGTGTCTGACACTTTAAAGTCGTCGGTAGTCCAAGCATAGTCTTTAACTAATGGTAAGTTACCCATCGCATATTCAATTTCGCACGCGTGAGGAGCACCTACTGCCTTAGGCGGTTTGGGAGCGTTTGCGTCGGCTCTAACCGTGCCACCAGCTAACCCCGATGCCAGCGATTTGTCTACCAACTCAGGGCGAAGTTTACTGTATAAATAGCGGTAAACAGGTTGCGAACTATTGTTGCGGTGCAAATCAAACCATTTCCAAGTGCTGTAAGAAATGAATCGGTCTGCGGCTAAGGCCGTTGCGGAGAGTTCAATTTCTTTTTCTGAGCCGTGGGGATATAATTTAAAAACTTCCTCAAAATCATTTGGGTATTCTTTTTTTACCCGTGCTACGTAGTTTTCTTCTTTGTAGGGTTGTCCTTGCATAAAGGCTTGCCCTGGAATTTCGGCAGAGTTCCAGCCGACCAAGAGGGGTACTTGCGCTTGTTCTTTGGCTGCGAAAACCTGAGGTAATGTTTTGGGTAAGAAATAGTTATCAATTACAATTGGAAATCCAAAGCGGCGAGATTCGTTATAAATTTCGTAAATCTCACGCGTTGACATTCCTCTCAATTCTTTGATGGATTTTATTCCAGCTTTTAGCAAAAACTCAACGCCTTGTTTTTCACCTTCTGCCAACGGAACGGGTGCCATCGTTGGGTTGATACCTGCCCCACTTTCGCCAATGGCTCCTGCAATCAAATTTCTCGACAGGGGAGAGGCCATCTGGCAACTTACACCAATTGAACCAGCCGATTCGCCCGCAATCGTTACTTTTTTAGGGTCGCCACCAAAGGCTGCGATGTTTTTTTGAACCCATTTGAGGGCGGCCGATTGGTCGAGCATTCCGTAGTTGCCAGATGCTTTGTAGGGAGCTTCAGCTGTTAGCTCAGGATGGGCTAAAAAGCCAAAAACATTAAGCCGATAATTACACGTGACGACAACAATGCCTTTTTTAGCCATGCTTTCACCGTCATAACGAGGCTCAGAAGCGTCTCCCGCAACGTTACCTCCCCCGTAAAAATAGACCAAGACGGGTAAGTCTTTCGAATTTCTTTTGGCAGGTGTCCAAACGTTCAGGTACAAACAATCTTCACTTACGCCATTTGATCGCGAATTCATATCCCCAAACACCACCGTTTGCATGGGTCTTGGGCCAAACTGCTTCGTTTGTTTAACTCCTTTCCAATTGTCGAGAGCTTGTGGCGCTTTCCAGCGCAGCTCACCCACGGGAGGTTTGGCGAAAGGTACGCCAAAATAGGTTTGAATACCCGTTTTAGTGTCGTAATTGCCTTCAATGACGCCGTTTTCAATAGTTGTCTGGACTGAAAAAGCATTGTTTTGAGCTTCTGAAGCTAGTTGAAACGATAAGAAAAGTCCTAATAAATAGACTATTTTCTTCATAGTTTTTAATTTATTTTATTTATTGTCTCATTGTGCGACAATAATAATTGCTTTTTAGAAATTATCCTATTTAATTTAGAAAAATTTACATTGATTCCTTTACCATTCTATCTATCTAAAACACTTATTATCATCATTTAACAAGTGAAACATACACAGTTTTTGAGGCATATCGCCTATGATTCAGTGGTTTTTGGCTTTTCGGGAAGACAGCTAAAAATCCTTATTATGAAATATCACAATACAGGTTTGTTTGCTTTGCCAGGGGGATTTGTGCGGTGGGATGAAAACCTGAATGAGGCCGTACGAAGAGGACTTAAGGAACGAACAGGTTTAGATAACATTTATTTGGAGCAGTTTTATACCTTTGGTGATGTTGCGCGTTTCAAGCCCGAAGTAATGCAAACAATACTCGAATCTAACGGGATAGAAGTGAGTCAATACGAATGGATGCTCGACCGATTTATCTCGGTGGCCTATTATGCGTTGATCAATTATGAAGACGTAGTACCAACCCCCGACGTTCTTTCTGACTCGTGTGATTGGTATACAATTGATGAGTTGCCAACATTGATGTTGGATCATTCTATAATCGTTGAAAAAGCCCTTCAAACGTTGAGAGACAAACTTGATCGAAAATTAGTAGGAATGAATTTGCTGCCTCCTTTATTTACGATGAATGAACTCCAATGTGTATACGAAGCAATTTTGGGAGAAAAACTACATCGAGGTGCTTTTCAACGAAAAATGCTGAGTTTGGGGATTTTGAAAAGGCATGATAAGCAATACTCGGGAGCAGCCCATAAAGCCCCCTTTCTATATAGTTTTGAAGCATAATATAAGACTTTCCAAGTTTTATGCGGCCTTAATTGGTAAACTTGGAAAGTCTCGCAGGTTGATTTAAGTAAATGAGCAATGTTAAACGTGCTAATTATCAAAAACTTAGCATTAGTATTCATCTATTTTAATTCGACCCATTTACTTGTGTAATTAAGCAAAGTTAATCGATATTTTTCGGTCCGCCGCCGCGGCAAGTTTATAACTCTTCTGATTATCAATAGAATAAGCCTAAAACTTGCCGCGGAAGCGGACCGCAAAGTCTATTTTGCACAAATACTTAGCTAGATTTTCCAAGTTTTAGGCTGTCATAATTGATAAACTTGGAAAGCTAACGCTTAATGTTCTTGCTGTACAAATTGCTTGGGAGTTATGTTATATCGTTTCTTGAAGACGATAATGAACTTTATTGCCTGCGTATATCCTAAGCGTTCGGCCACTTCTTGGACTTTATAATGTTTTAGAAGTTCACAAGCTCGTTCTAATTTACGATTGAGATAGTATTCATAAATAGACTGATTGTGTATTTGTTTAAATTTATTTTGCAGGGTGACTTTGTGTAGCTTTAGTTCATCTGCAATAGTATCAATTTTTGGTAAAAAGCTGCCTTCTAAGTGATTTTCAATAAGTTCCTCTACGTGGCTTATGACCTTGTTGATAGAAGGTGAGTGATTTTTAAGCTCATAGAAGGAACATACATGCCTTAAAAAGTCATTGATAAGTTTTTTTACAGGAACGGATTCTTTCAAATCACCTGTTGACCAGCCAATTAAAGTTAAAAGAGCGTTGAAACTAGCTGTAGGTAGAGGGTAGGAATTTCCGCCAATACCTAGCTCGCCACTTGGAATCGCAAAATTATTTTCGAGATAATTATCCCTTGCTAGAATAAAAAAACCTTTCAATTTGGTATGAGGTGCTACTCCTTCAAACCAAGTTATAGTTTGATTGGCAAAATGCTTGCAGTCAATAAATTTGATAGAAGGTGCTGGTGATAGAAATACCAACATAAGTTTGGCTTCTTCATTTGGGAATGAATGTTGAAACCACTGATGAGAAGGGAGAACAGGGAGCGTAAATTCTGCTAACTCTAAATCAGAGTCTGAATATAAAACGTTTACGTACAGGCTAGATTCTGCGGCAGTAGTAATAAAGGTATAAGGTTTCATTGTATCAACGATTAGTGAGTTTGAATTTTGTCGATTTAATAATTTTGACGTTATTCGAACCCAAAAGATACCTAGACGTAACTTATAATAGAATCAACTGGCAGGTTTTATAGTGAAAAAGGATAAAATGTCAAACAAAATGGTTATTTGTCGGCAAGTTAAGACTTATAATTGTACCTTGATTTTCGTTAATTTTAATGCTGCCATGATTAAGTTGTAGCAGGATATTGGTCAATTTTAACCCTAAGCCAGTTCCTTTTTGAGATGTACTTTCTGTAGCATTAAAGCCAGGGCCAGAATCTTTAATATTTATTTGTAAGTATTTGCCTGAAAATGAAGAAGAAATAATGATAGAGCCCCCTTTGGGAGTAAATTTTATGGCATTTTGAAGTAAATTTCGAATAATTATACGAAAATGATTTTCATCAAACCAAATTTTTTGATCAATATTTACTAAGTTTTGGAGCCTGATTTCGCCGATTTCAATGTTTGTAGAGAGCAACTCAATAACCTCCTCTAGTATCTCATTTACAATTAAGGTTTCAGATTTACATTTATAGACATTTTGTTGTGAATTAGCCCAATATAGTAAATTGTCTAATGTTAATAATAACGTATTTAGACTTGGGATACGTTGTAGAATTGAGGCTTGGAGCTCGCTAGAACTTAGATTTTTGTTTTTTGATAAACGTAACAAAGATGTATTTATCGCATTCACAGGAGATCTTAGGTCGTGCCCGATTAATGAGAATATAGTGTTTTGAGTTGAAGTAAGAACTTGCAAGTTTTGAGCTTGTTTTTTAATTTTTCTCATTTGTAAAACAATCAGCCCGATAATACTACTTAAAAATATTATGGCTAAAATAAGAAAGTTTAACTCTTTTCTTTTTCTTGATTCTAAATTTTTATGTTCCAATTTTTTTAATTCAACTTTTTGATAATATTCTTTTATTTTAAGGTCACTATTTATTTGCTCATTTATTAAAGATAAATTAAAGCCAGAATAGTTTCTTATAATGCTGTCTTTAATTGCATCTTTTTTTTTGGAAAATTCAAGAGACTTTTTGAAATTAAACTGCTTTTCGAATATTTCTTCGCTATAAGTATTATAAAGGTATTTTATTGCAAGAGGGGTGTTTTTTTGGTTATTTTCAATTGTTTTTTTAGCTTTTAAATTGAAGTAAATAGCTTTTTTAATATTGCCTTTTATTAAGGAAAGTTTTGTGAAACTGTTATAATACATAATACTATCTGTACTACCTGTTAGCTTATCTAGTTTTGTAATTAGTTCATTACTTATTATGTTAGCTATCACGGGTATATCAATAGACTTTGCTAGCATTACATTAATATAGTAAGAATATATAACGTCACTTATTGATTTGTTTATAACATTTTTTTTTAGTTGCTTAAAGCAATTTAATGCTAAATTGTATTTTCCCTGATTAATGTATATATCAAAATAAACATAATTATAATTAGCATCGTTTTTAGGGATAGGTGTGTTAAATATTTCATTATTGTAATATGAAGCAAATTTTTTGTCATAAATATACAAACTATAAAGCTCTTTCAATAGAAATAGTGTTTTATACAAATGTTTATCTGATTTAGATATCTTTGAAAATCTAATATTTTCAAAGATTTGTTTGCTTAATCTAGTTTGATTTTTTTCGTTATTTGTTATGTAGTAAATGTCTGTATAAATTGTTAATTTTCGATAATTAATAATTTCTATTTCTTCTAAGTTTTTATTTAGAATAGCCCAGTGTAGGGCACTGTTACACATGTTAATGGCTTTTTCCATATCTCGGTTTTTTTTTCCTCTATAATAAAGAGCATAGTATAAATATATTTTTGGATAAAAAGTGGTTTTTTTTGTTTTTATTGCCAAATTGAAACATTTGTTGTTGTAAATAAACAAGCTATCATATAATGCTTCAGAATAGCATTGTTGCGCTTTATTAATAAAATAAACAATCTGTAAAGAATCTTTTTTGTGTTGAACTGTTACGCTTTTTGAAAAACTATCATGTGTAAAACACAATCCACCTAATAATAAAGATAGTATTATTATGAAAATTTTCATAACTAATTTGAATTTATAGGATTAAACTCGATAAAATGAGAAAGGGGGTAGATAAGAACTGATACTTTTATGCTTGAAGAAAATATCAAATGATCTCTAAATGTCTGTATTGAGTAGATCTCCCAATTTACCTCTATAATTTACCCCAAGGGAAAATTTCTGATTTCCTATCCATAGGTTACGGCTATCAAAAGAAGTAATGTAGTTACAGTTGTAAATGTAAGATTTATGTAGCCGAAGTAGGGGAGTATTCTGCAACTTTTTTTCGATTTCTGATATGTTATCATTTACAATATGTTTGCCTGCGTTCTTCGTAGCTACCTTGCAGTAGATTCCGTCTGCCTCGACATATAGTATGTCACTGATAAGAAATTGTTGATTTCTGTGTCCAGTTTTAAAATACAGGTAGGATGAGTCTTTAGGGGGACAAATTACCTCTTGAGCTCTTCGAACAGCCCGTGTCAGACGAGTGAGCGAAACAGGCTTTTCTATGAAATCGATGACAGTGTCTATATCGAAGCAGTCGACAGCATAAGAAGGGTAGGAAGAAGTAATGATGGTTGGTGGTAAGGTAAGAGAGCTCAACAGCTCCAACCCATTGATAGACGACATCATTATATCCAAAAATACTAAATCATACCGATTGGCCAAGAGCTCAGCAATGCCCTCATTGGGTGAGTTGACTACTTTGATACTAAGGAATACGGGGACACTCTTAAGGCATTCGACCAGGTAAAGAGCTTGGTCTACATCATCTTCAATTATTAGTGCGGCTAAATTTTTCATAATTTCTTAATGGTAGGGGAGTTGTGTTCTGCTGAAATACATCAATAACAAAGTACTTCAGAACAAATTAATATGTTTTTTTGGATATAACGAAAAGTATTATGTGGAGGTGTTTGCTTACTGTGGAATATAAGACATACATTGTTTAGGGATATATTACAAATATATGACATTTTGTTGTATTATTTGGCCATTACATTGCATATTTTCTGTTTTGGTAGTATGATTTAAAAATTATACGATTTGTAAGAAAAACCTTAAATAATATCGTTATGGTAATATTGTCGTTTGATTTTGAAGTTTTACATGGCCTTGAAGAAATTTGAAGCGTAAAGCATTTTTATACCAAAGGTTAGATGATAGTTTATTAATTGAAACTTACAAAATGGCATAATTGTTGAGAAGCCGCTTCTTCGATATTTTATTCCGATTTCTTATTTGTAGTATATTTACGTATATACATACTAGTAAGTTGCCATTTTGTTGAATAAAGTCAATTAAATAGGGGTGAACGTATTTTTTGGCAAGGAAATAGATACGCACTTTCCATCATAGATAGACATAGCAATGTATTTGGTATAATAACTCGCCATATCATTTGTCTAACTCGCCATATCATTTTAATCTGCTGTTACTTATTTGAAAGATGGTGTCATTTTAGTGTGCTATAAAGGGGAAGAGCAGAAGGCAGCATACTTACTATTTGAGTATGTCCCTTAATGCACTTCTGCTTTCCAAGCACATAACAACATGATGTTAAATCACATAGTAAGATAATTTCTCTTAAGTATTATGCAAACACTTTACTCCCTATCGCTCATTGGTTCTTTTAAGCGAGATTATAGCTTAGATCATGTGTATCTACGCTGTTTTGTGTTGTTTTTTCTTCTTTTATGGGCTACATGTTATACTTCTAAAGCTCAATTTGGCTCTGATTTAGGTAAGAAGGCCATTTCTAACCTTGCTTGGGATCATATATCTTCCACAGCTGCTGCGAGAGCAAGTATTGGTTTGACAACCAATAAAAATGTATATGTATGGGGAGATAATCGTTTTTACACTATCAATACAAACTTTGCAATAATTGGGGCTAATGCTGTCGAGAAATCCCAACTGACACCATTTTTTGTGCCCTTTCCTTCGGGGGAAGCCCCCAAAAAGGTTCGTGTGACATCTTCGGATTATTACTTAAGTACCGGAGCTCCGCTTTCTATGAATGCACCTACCTTTGCGTGCCTCACTGAGAGTGGGAAATTATACGGTTGGGGTTTGCAAATGGGTTTAATGGGGACGGCATGGACGCAGGTTACAACAACACCCGCAGCTGGCGATACCGTTAAAGCGAAAAGGACACCTGTTCAGTTAACTATTTTAGGGGAATCAAGTTTTGTTGATTTTGATATGCCGCAAGTGGGCGATTTTTGGTTTGCCATTGGAGCCTCTGGGAAAGCCTATCATATTGGTAGAACGAATGGTTCTGGAGCTACTTTCAACGCAACGTTCAAACAAATTCCGTTTCCTACAGGAGTAAATGCAAGTACATTTAAATACGTGGCAGTTTGGTGTGCCAAAACGTTAACGAGTACTTATTTAAAAGGTAATGATGGAAAAATATACTTTACTGGAAGTAGAGCTCAGTCCATGGCTACAGGGGTACCCGCACTTCATTTTACCCTTTCAGGTGCATCGGGAGTTACGTTTCCAGGAGGGACTCCCCCGACTACTGAGCCGATAGATACAGCCATTCCTTTATTGGTGCCTTTTCCAGTGGGAGAAGATATCGTTAAAATTGATTTTGCTACTGGAGCAGGATACTATTATAACTCACTTGCACTAAGTGCAAGTGGCAAAGCGTATGGTGCAGGCCTTTGGAGAGCCATATCTGCTAACAAAGGGTATAATTATTCCACTTTTGCCGTAAAAAATGCCCCTACACCCAATACAGAACTTGGTACTTTCTTCTACAGTGTAACGAACGATACCCTCTATGTATTGAAGCAGTTTGTTGAGTTGGCTTTGCCACCTGGAGCTTCCAAAATCATCGATGTAGCGGTTTGGGGGTTAACAGCATCAACTGCAGAGTATCATGCGTCTTTGGTGGTAGGTGATAATAATAAAACGTATTGGTCAGGTCGTACCTCCCTATCATTTGATCAAGGAACGGATTTGCCCAACTTTCTTCAATATGCAGGAATGCCTTCTGGTACGAATACGGGACCTTCAGTGTGTAATTCAATAGACAGATTTTGGGTCAATTCGCCTTATGCCTGGACGGTAGAAGCAATCAATTTTGAGGGGGCCTCGAAAATTTATCGAATGTTTAATGAAAGCTCTTATGCTAGTCTTCAACCAGATCAAGCATTTATCATTTCAAAGTCTGGGAAAGGTTATTTTCAAGGGGATACCTATGCAAACGCAGGTTTAGGGAAAATCTCCTCTGGGCCTGCGAATAATTTAGGCGGAGAAACTACTTTTAAATTTAAGTTCCCAACTCCTATCGCGAATGAACAACTGGATAATTGTAATACTAGTCCAGGTGTAGTAGCTGCTGGCCCAGCTGACCCTACCCCAGGTGTAGGAGCTATCGATTGTAGCAAAACGAAATTGTCGCCAGCGCCCGTGGCGGGCGTGCCTTCTCAGCTTACACTCTCTGTTACTGTCAATGTCACGACGGCAGGCTCATTTAGCCCACTGTCGGTTAGTGGCTCGGGCATGAGCTTGGGTAATGGTATCACCAGTGTGACGACTACTACTACAGGAGTGCAGACTTTCTCTATTCCAGTTAATTACAATGGTAGCACATTGACCAACGCTTTTCAGTTTACGATTGGCCAAGCAGGCAGCTGTACAGCAGATTTGACCACCAAACCTAATAGAGAAATCACTAATGTTTGGAGCTTGACCAACTGCTCGGCGATTACACCGGGGGTGTTGAGTAAGTAAGCTAAACTAACCATTATAAAATATCAAGCATCATGAAAGGATTTGTAAACATATTGATGAGCCGCAAAATATCCTCAGTTTTAGGGGGGGGGGCAAAGAACCTGGCGCTTGTGGCCGTTTTACTGCTGACAGGTTTGCTAGCCCAGGCGCAGGATCTGGGTCCGAGGGCTTATTCTACGCTAACCTGGGCTGACATTAATTCTTATTCTGGTGGCGCAAATGATGATTATAATACGTCCATTGGCTTGACAAAAGACGGTCGGGTGTATACCTGGGGTGGTAACTATGGTTATATCATTCATACTGGAATGGGAATGGGCATGTCACAGCCGAATTACCAGGTGGCACCCTTCTGGGTGAAATTTCCGGTAGGTGAAACACCCGTTAAAGTGAGTTTAGGGGCAATTGATGCGAATACACCGGCCACTTACTTTTGCTTGACTGCCAGTGGGAAGATGTATGCCTGGGGCTACAACCGTTGGCTCGCTGGTTCTGGCCTGGCTACGTTTCCGATCCAGTCAACAACCCCAAGTTTTACTGATACGACAAAGGCGGCACGGACTCCTGTTCTGATGACGAATATCGGGGAGGCCACTTTTGTTGATATGGATTATTCTTTACAAGGGTTTGGCGTGATTGTCGGAGCATCTGGTAAAGCTTATCACATCGGGCTTGATGGTAGCGGAATTGCCGGAACTGCTTACAACACATTTGCCGTTTTGCCTAATCCTGCGGGTGTAAGTGCATCTTTCAAATACATCAGAGTATGGGTAAGTGATTTGAGAGGGTATAATGGTGATATGGCCATTTATTTAAAAGGAAACGATGGCAATATTTACTTTACGGGAAAAATGGCCTCCCTGCCTGCTACAGGATTATATGCATCGGGCGTCCCAGCTATCTATGCCAGAAATAGTCCTGCTCCTACACTCACGACTAATGAGACGAACGGAGCGATTCGAAGTATTACACCAAGACAGGTTCCCTTTCCGGCGGGAGAAGACATTGTACACATGCATGTCCGTAGTGCTACTGATCAAAATGATCAGAACTATGCCATTGGTGCGAGTGGAAAAGCCTATGTAGCCGGACGATGGAGATATGGGAATATTGCCACAGCCTCGATACGGTCATTTGTGACAGTGCCTATAAAAGCTGCACCTTCTACGTCAGTACTGGATGTCTGGAAAAGTCCCAATAATTCGGCTGGAAATGATACAGACACGCTCTATATACTAAAAGAATTTACTGAAGTAGCTATGCCGCCCGGTGCAACAAAAGTGCTGAGTATTATAGGAGGACGTTCTGATGCGCTAACAAATGGCAATAATAAATCAATGATTGTCGGAGATGATAATAAGGTGTACTGGAGCGGTTTCGGACCAAATGGGAATTACAGCGATATGCTTATAGGTAATTATTTGGTACCTACACCGGCCTTTAGTAATGTTGACAAGTGTAATTCGGTTATAGCAGCGGCTACAAATTCGTACTACTCATGGGGAGCCGAGTCTATTATATATCAGGGGGCAGCTAAACTATTTCGTGGTGGTAATTACACTGACCTTGGTATTATTTCGGCATCCGGGAGAGGGTATTTCGTGGGGAAGATGAGTACCCATACCGGCACGGGTAAAACTTACATCTCTGCTGCTTACATTTTTCCTTATCCTGTTCCTATTGCTAACGAACTCTTATTGAGTTGTAATACAAGCCCTGGAACAGGCGGGCCTGGCGGTCCTTCTTCCCCCGGCGTAGGAATCATTGATTGTAGCAAAACCAAACTGTTGCCAGCGCCCGTGGCGGGCGTGGCATCTCAGCTAAACTTACAAGTAACGATTAATGTCACGACGGTAGGCTCATTTAGCCCACTATCGGTGAGTGGCTCGGGCATGAGTTTGGGTAATGGTATAGCCAGTGTGACGACGACGACTACAGGATTGCAGACCTTCTCTATACCTATTAATTACGACGGCAGTACGTTGACCAACACTTTCCAGTTTACGATTGGGCAGGCGGGCGGCTGTACGGCAGATTTGACCACCAAACCCAATAATGAAATTACCAAAGTGTGGAGTTTGACCAATTGCTCGGCGATTACACCGGGGGTGTTGAGTAAGTAGTTGTGCGAAAATAGACTTTGTGGTTCGCAGACGCGGCAACCTATTTATATAAACTTGGAAAGACTAAGGACTATGTCATTATTAGTCTCACTTTGGGGGATACCTATTTAATGAAACGATAGAAAATATGAAAACACTTTATAAATGGATGTTGCTCATAAATACCTTTTTGAAGGTAGATAAAAAGAAAATGACTAGTATCAATGGGTTGTTTATGAAAACCATTGGATTATTACTTGTTGGTCTTCCGTCTCTTTGGGGGCAGATTCGTTTTCTAAATGCTACGGCACAACTACCCAACGCTGATTATGCTGGTTATTGGAGTAAAGCCGTTGTGGATCTGGATGGTAACGGATTAGATGATATTCTTAGTACTCAAATAGGGGCTAAAAATATGTATGTTTTTTACCAGATGCAGCCAGGTACTTTTCGTTCTCAAGTAATACAAAAATTTACAAAGCCATGGCCTCTGTCGACGACCGTAGGTGATCTTAACAACGACAAACGCAACGACATTATCACGGGAAGTGCTTACGATGGTCTGACCGTACAGTACAATCAGGGAAGTGGGGTGTTTCGGGTAGATACCCTCATGAACCCCTTGATTCTGATGCAGGCTGCAAGCATGGTCGATATTAATAACGATGGTTGGCTAGATTATTCAGCTTGTAATGACGACGGACTGAATCAGTTGTGGAAAAATGATAAAACAGGAAGTCTTATTCCAGTTTTTGATTGGATTGATTTCAAAACAGTTCCCACTTCCAACAACTCGGGAAATTATGGCTTAGTGTGGTCAGATATTGATAATGATGGCGATTTAGACTTATATGTAGCTAAGTGTAGTATCTATGCCATGAATGATCCCTCTGACCCTCGTAGAATCAATCAGTTATTTGTCAATAATACCTACAGTCGTGTCAATGGACAGATTATTAAGAACCCACAGGATTTTTTGTTGAACCCTATCGGATGGTTTACAGAGGCCGCTCATGCTTATAATGTTAAAATTAGTGGGCAATCGTGGAGTGCTGATTTTGCAGATATCGATAACGACGGAGACCAAGATTTGCTAGTAACTAATCACGAATCACCAACGATGTTATTAGAAAATGATGGAACAGGGCATTTTACCGATATAACAGTCACTAGCCAGTTGTTTGGTTTAGGACATCCACTTCAGGGTATCATGCGCGATTTTGATAATGACGGTTATGTTGATATTCTGATTGCAGGAGATACCGAAGTACAACTCTGGCGCAATAATCATAACAAAACTTTTACTAAACAGGCTAATGCCTTTGGAGGTGCTATTACAAATTCTTTTGCTGTGGGTGACCTTAACCACGACGGATTTTATGATGTTTATACTTCGTACAACCCCAATCTTAACAAACCTGATTCGCTTTGGCTTAACCCCAGAAATACGAACCATTTTTTGGCGATTACCTTACAGGGACGACGGTCTAATACGAATGGGGTAGGAGCTAAAATTACTGTCAGCCTTGCTGACCAAACGATACAAGTACGTGAAGTACGGGCGGGTGAAAGTTATGGTATAACAAACACATTTACGCAAATCATTGGGCTAGAGCAGCAATCAATGGTGGCTAAAATAGTAGTACAATGGCCATCAGGTCAAGTGGATACTTATCATAATCCGACCATTGACAAATACCTCTACCTCACAGAAGGTGGCTGTATTGATACTCTACCTAATCAGCCATGTCAGGCATCTTGTAAGTGTGGTGTGGTACAGGTAAGGAGAATATAAATAGAACATTTACCCTTTTTTTAATATGAACTACAAAACACTTAAGTCAAAATCGAACTTGGTTTCTCGTATTCTACGAGAAGAGTTCCTGGGTTATTTGCTGCTACTTGTAAGTAGTTATACTTTACAGGCACAGCTTACCTTGAACAGTGGGGTAGTAAACCGCTATGGGCAAGTAACAGCGATTTCGGGTAATACCGTCTCCTTGGGAACGGAGAGTGGGGCGACCCACGTGTGGGCGATAGGCGATCACGTATTATTGGTGCAAATGACGGGCAACACCTCAGCCAATGGGGGTAAGTTTGAATACGCGACTCTGACGGCTGTAAGCGGCAACAATCTAACCCTATCACCTATTACTCGTTCCTATAGCCCAACCACAGAGAAAGTGCAGTTGGTATGGGTGCCTTACGACGAAACGAGTATTACGGTCCCCTCGGGCGGGATTTGGGCACAAAAGTGGGATGGTACTACAGGAGGTATTGTATCAATCATCACCCCTGGGACGATTACCTTAAATGGTACTGTGAATGCCGACGGGGCGGGCTTCCGCTATGCTGATGGCACCAATACCATCAATGGCTCCGATATCTATTATGGTGGCGGCGGTGGTGGTGGTTTTTTCAGTGGTGGTGGCGGTGGCGGTGGATATGGATTACCAGGCCAAAGTGGTAAAGGAACCTTTTTTGGTCCAAATGATGCTGCCGTAGGTACACTAAATGGAGGGTTTGGCTCTGAGACTGGAGGAAATATGAGCTCTGGTGGCGGCGGCGGCGGTGCTGGGGTAGGTGGGGGAGGATCTGGAGGTGCTGGAGCTGCTCATAGTGGCGGTGGGGGCGGTGGTGCTGGCTATGCAGGCGGTGGTGCTGGAGGAACAGCATCAGATAGTGGAGCAAGTGGAGGAGTAGGTAGTACAGGAGCGACAGGGGATACGGATGGCGCTTTGGGGACAACTCAAGCTTATTTACCAACAGGCAAGATTTATGCAGGATATGCCTCTGGTGGTGGGGGAGGAAATCGGTATGTAGGTGGCGGTGGTGGTGCTGTGGATGCTATCTCTACTACTTCAACAATAGGACGCTCTGGGTCGAATGGCGGAGCAGGTGGAACGGGTGAGACGACGGGAGAACTGGCTTCCCAGAGTGTTGGAGGTCAAGGCGGTGGAACAATTCCTGGTGCGTATCACCAATACCAATATTGTGATGGAAGTTTTCAGTGTCCTGATTCTCGCATCTGGATGGCGGGAGGGGGGCAAAACAATACGCAGGGTGGTGGTATTGTGCTCATGAGTGCTAGTACAATTGTAGCAAATAATAAAATAGTTTCTGCTAATGGTGATGCAGGGTCATTATTATTTCCTTCTTTGGGAGGATCTGGTGGTGGCGGTGGTGGCGGTGGTGGTCTATTGGTCATTAATGCACATGTAGTAACTGCAGGTTCTTTGCAGCTCTGTGCTAAAGGGGGGCAAGGGGCACAGGGAATTACTCAACCAGCCTCTTCTGCACCTTATCAACATGGCGGCGGTGGCGGTGGTAGTGGTGGTGGTGGCTTAGTCTGGGTACAAGATCCGCTAGGGGGGATTAGTAATAATGGTACTGGTATGCCACCAGTAGTTCCTAATCTAACATTTTGTGTCGACGGAGGCCCCATGGCTGTAGGTGTTTCAAATCCTAAAAGTGGTTCGTATACAGGAGTAGGAGGGGTTGGTGGTAATGGAGCCATTTTGGCTAACAATCCCTGTGCCGTATTTGGTGCATGTATAACCTGTAAAGCAGGTACGACTGCCCCCGCGATTACCGCGATTACATCCAGCAATGTGTGTCCGGTCACGACGGTCAATCTAGGCAGTCTGGCTAATACGGGTAGTACACCTTCTGGCACGAGTCTAATCTGGAGTACGCACAAAGCGCCAACTGCTGCTGGTGATACCTTGAGTAACCTCACCGTAGGAGCGGGTAAATACTACGCTTTGTATTACGATAAAATAAATAATTGTTACAGTCCTGCTGATTCGGTGACTATAAATATTGATGCCTGTATTTTGGCGAATCCGAACACCTCGACGACGACACTGAATACATTGGTTAATATTCCTGTATTGGGTAATGATACAAGAAATGGCGCTGCGGTTTCTTTAACAACAGTCAATGTTCCAACGATAACGGTTCAGCCCGATCCTTTAAAGGGGAGTGCTACGGTGAAGGCGGATGGAAGCATAGATTTTACACCTGCGACAGGTTTTACGGGTACTGTCACGTTTGAGTACCAACTTTGTGACAAGGTTCAAACAAGTATATGCGACACTGCCCTCGTGACGGTATCAGTGGGATGCCCGGTATTGAGTGCCCCTACCAATGTTAAATCAACTCCTACAACCATCTGTTTAGGAGGAAATTCAACCTTAACGGCAGATGCTTGTGTTTCAGGTACGTTGAGCTGGTACACAACCGCAGGCTTAACAACCTTGTTGAGTTCAACGACAGTAACCCCAACGGTAACGACGACGTATTATGCGGCATGTGTGAGTGGAAGTTGTAAGAGTACAGGAGTGAGCGTAACAGTGACGGTAGCGACACCGCCCTCTGTTCCTTCGGCTAACGTGGATGTATTGAAGAATGCGTGTCCAGTGTTAACAGTCGATTTGACGAGCACACTGTCAGCGGCACCTTCTGGGGTAACGTATGAGTGGCATTCGGCAAAAAATACCACGGCAGCGAGTTTAGTATCAACGCCAACGGCCGTAAGTATAGCACAAGTATATTATGTATATGCCAAGAACACAGCGGGTTGTTACAGCCCTGCTGATTCGGTCGCGGTTCAAATTAGTGATTGTCAATCGCCAATTCCACCATTGCCCCCTACGCCAACGGCTTGTGATTATAGCTCAGCTCCTGCAAACGTAGCGTTGACGGTGACCAATGAACCTGCGGGCTATCTAAAGACCTATTTATTGGTTGACATGGCGAATGGCCAAATCGTGAAAACGAATGCCACAGCTCCAAGTTTTACGGGAGTGAACGCGGGCAATTACTATGTTATAGGAGCCTACTATGCGGATACCTTAAAGGATGCAACAGTTGGGAAAAGAATTACGGAAGTGTATAGTACGAGTGGTTGTTTGAAATATTCAAACCCATTGGCTTTCAGAGTTTGCGGTGCTTGTGATTATTCACCTGCCCCTGCCAACATAACTTTCAGTTCGAATCCAAGTTCATCAGCTGGAGTGACTACAACGTATGTATTGATTGATGAGAAAACAAATAAAATAAAAGCGATAAGTGGAACCACATCTTTCGCAGCTGTTGATACTGGTTATTATGCGGTTGTAGCTGTGTACAGAATAAAGCCAATTAGCTTTGTTGTTGGGGATGTTCTATATGAAAAAGTAACACAACTAGATAGTTGTTATGAAGTTTCAAATTCAATCCACTACCGTGTATGTTCAGTGTTAAATTTACCTCCAATTGCAATAAATGATATTTACAATACTGTACAAGACAAGCCAGTTTCTGGAAGTGTGTTGACCAACGACCGTGACCCCGAAGGAGGACCACTTACGGTGACTACTACTCCCGTAACTCCGCCAATAAAAGGAACGGTGGTACTGAATGCCAACGGTACATTTACCTATACGCCAAATTCAGGAGCAACGGGTCAGGATGTGTTTTGTTATGAGATTGCGGACAATGCAGGTTTAAAGTCTACCGCTTGTGTGACTATCAATATTTTACCAGCACCAACGGTTGAAAACAACAAGCCAATTGCTGCCGATGACGCTACCGAAACGTACTTAAATACAGCGGTTGTTATCAAAGTCAAGGCCAATGATGTGGATCCTGATCCGACAGGAACACCCAATGGTACGTTGGGAACACCAACGAAGCTGACGGATCCTGCTCATGGTACGGTTGCGTTAAACCCCGATGGTACCTATACCTACACACCGACAACGGGCTATACTGGTAAGGATACATTTACTTATCGTATATGCGATAACGGTACGCCAAGTTTGTGCGATACTGCGACGGTAACTGTGACCATTTTACCAGCACCAATCGCAGGTAATAAGCCACCAGTTGCAGTAGATGATGCAAATGTAACGTTGAAGAATACACCAGTGAGCGGCACTGTGGCAACGAATGACTTTGATCCCGATAACAATACCCCACTGACGTTTACCAGAGTAAGCGCGCCTTCAAATGGTACTGTTACGTTCAATGCCGACGGAACTTACACGTACACTCCAAACACTGATTTTGTCGGAAGCGACGTCTTCACGTATAAAGTTTGTGATAGTGGAACCCCAGTAAAATGTGATACAGCAACTGTAACGCTTACTGTTTTACCAACTCCTGTGGCTAAATTGGTGCTGAAAGTGCTCTTACAAGGTGCCCTTTATGCAACAACAGATGGCTTGATGCGTGATGATTTACGTAGGTTGAATTTAATTCCGTTAAAAGAGCCATATACAGCACTAAATGATTCACTTGGGTTAACAAGTGTTCGATTTAAACACCAGAAAGGCGGAGGAGAACTAACAACGGCTGCGGTATTAGGTGCAAACGTTGGCACGAGTAACGCGATTGTCGATTGGGTATTTGTAGAATTACGCTCTTCGACTGACTCAACCAAAGTGTTACAAACCGCTTCAGGGCTAGTTCAGAGAGATGGGGATGTAGTTTCACCTGTGGATGGAACTTCTGCATTGACGTTTACTGGACTAACGAGTACTTCTTACTTTGTTTCGGTAAAACATCGCAATCACCTCGGAGTAATGACCAACAAAGCGATTCCAATGACAACTGTTGGGACGTTAGTAGATTTCACGGTGATGGATAGTTCGAATGTGTGGAATCGACCCAATGTTTTAACGTTAAACTACGACGGAGTTGAAATGAACACAACGATCTTGCCAGGTAAAAAGGCATTGTGGGCTGGAAATGCAGTATCCGATTTTCGATTGAAATATGACGGAGCAAATACGGATTTGATAAAACCATTGAATGAGATTTTGGTGGATTTTGCGGCACTCCCTTACAACTTCAACAATGGAATAGGGTACAAGCAGGGAGATATCAATATGGATGGAAAGGTGAAATACGCGGGAGCAAACAATGACATCATTTATATCCAGAACAATATTTTGCTTTACCGACTGAACGTTGGACAATTGTACAACTTCAATAACATGTTTGAACAAATCCCTTAAACCTTACCCTACTAATTATTATGGAACGATTGATAAAATATCTTTTAATCTTGTTCGGGGGGCTTTTTGTGAGCGTTCAAGCAATGGCTCAGAAAGTAGAAACCACCATTCGATTCAACTCTACAACGAGTGAATACGAAGTATATGGTAAACCCGATTTTTCGGCGGCAGTGTTCAACGTGGGGGGGGGGACTCAAATCACAGTTGTGCTTCCTAAGAGTATAGCAGATGCCAAATTGACGATTACGTCTGTTAATGGTGGAGTTTGGGCGGATAATTCAACCGTCTATGCTCCTACGGCGGCAGCTAATTCAGATTTTCACGGCATTTCCACGACTGGTGCACCAATGTCATGGACAACGGGGCAGGAAAAGATGCTTTTCAAGTTTTCTCTCTCTGGTAATTGTGTAGCGGGAGTGAGACTCTTTGAAAATACGTCTGACCCGCAATCAGATGCGCCTGGAATGCTATTTGGTGATTATAATAACTACATTGGAAACGCCATCAACTTTGCTGACGTTTATAAGAGTAATTATGACAATACAGGAACGACTTGTTCGGTCAATTTACCACCAATTGCGACAAACGACATCGGCGAAACGCCACAGGACAAACCGTTTACAGGGAATGTGTTGACCAACGACAATGACCCCGAAGGAGGCCCATTGACGGTGACGACGACACCAGTAACACCACCGACGAAAGGAACGGTGAGTTTGAACCCAGACGGGACGTTTACCTATACACCCAATCCAGGAGTAACGGGACAAGATGGTTTCTGTTATGAAGTGAAGGACAATGCGGGCTTGAAAGACACGGCTTGTGTGGTGATTAACATCATTCCAACGCCGACGCCAGGCAACGACAAACCGATAGCGGTGGATGACAATACGCAGACGGAAGTGGGCACGCCCGTGACGATTAACGCGAAAGCGAACGACATTGACCCAGACGGGAATGCGACGTTGGGTACACCAGTGAAGTTGACGAATCCGACGAACGGAACGGTGAGTCAGAATGCAGACGGTACGTTTGTCTATACACCGAATGCGAACTTTACGGGAA
>Ga0209570_1000178_pt1 | contig 124448 bp, 112 predicted proteins | sample EBPBio172007_DNA_FD_185861 | JGI IMG/M metagenome (GOLD analysis project Ga0209570, IMG submission 185861) | Wastewater treatment Type I Accumulibacter community from EBPR Bioreactor in Madison, WI, USA - Reactor 1_9/17/2007_ DNA (SPAdes)... | ecosystem: Engineered > Bioreactor > EBPR >... | reverse complement strand
CCGACGCTCGCACGCGGAATCGCCGTCGGGGCGGAGGCTGACCTGCTGAAGGCGGTCGATCTGGTCAAGGCTGTCGGGGCGTTGCAGCGGCTTGGGTGATCGGCGAAACGCCTGCTGCCCAGAAGGGCGGGAAGCAGTCATTCGCTGTAGCGCGAAACCCAACTCGCACGACTGATGAGCTGACGTTCAACGGACCTTCTCGCTAGGCACTACACTACCTAGGGCACGCGCGGCATGTGCATGCGCAACAACTGACCATTGCGATGCAACAAGGGATGTGATAGACGCAACACAAATGAAATCCAAAGCAACGCAAGTCAGGTTTCGCGCATGGAGCACTTTCCGATCATTCAAGCACTTTGCCGTGCGGCCATGGCCGATCCCACGCCCGCTGTTCGCAAGCAGGTCGAGCGCTTGCGTGACGCGCTGATCAAGGAAGGCGACATAAAGCAGGCTGGATCGCTCGCCAGCATCCTGACCGCAGCGGAGCGGATGAAAGACGTCGCGCCAAGTCGCATCGAGCGTTCGAGAGCCAGTCTCTCCGGCGAAGCCATTGCACGAAGCACGCAGGTTCCCGTGGATCGAGAAACTTCGGCACCGCTAGCCGAGATTATCTTTCCCGATGACTTCCACGCCACCGCCCCACTGTTCAACGCAACGGTCACGCAGGCGACCGAGAGCATCGTCGATGAATGGCGTAACCTTGAAGCGCTATCTACAGTAGACATCGTTCCCTCGAAGACCTGCCTGATCTACGGCGAGCCGGGCACCGGCAAGACCCGGCTCGCCCTGTGGATCGCGCATGAACTGCAGTTGCCCGTGGTCCTTGTCCGACTGGACGGCCTCGTCTCGTCGTTCTTGGGCACGACTGCCCGCAACATCGGCAACCTGTTTACCTTTGCGAATAGGTATCGCTGCATTCTGCTGCTCGACGAGTTTGATGCGATTGCGAAGGTGCGCGACGACCCGCAGGAGGTGGGTGAGATAAAGCGCGTTGTGAACACCCTACTTCAAAACCTCGACGGGCGGCAGAAGATCGGCCTCACGATTGGGATCACCAACCACCCTAGCCTCCTCGACCCGGCAGTATGGCGGCGCTTTGAAATCCAACTCGAAATCCCGAAGCCAGACTTTGAGGTCCGCAGGGCGATAGCTGAGCATTTCATGCCGCCAGTGATCGCACCTGACAGCCACATTCGGCTGATTTCGTGGTTCACCGAAGGTTCGACGGGGGCAGAAATCGAGGCGCTGGTCCGAACCTATAAGAAGGCGACCACGGTGCGCGAGGAGGACCAGCGAGGACTTCTCGAAACTCTGCGGCAGTTCGCTACCCTCAATGCTGCGCGCATTCAGCGCGAGCGCAGAACATTGCTCTTTGCCGATCCCGGCAAACTGTTCAGAGCGATGCGCAACGACGAAGCGCTGAACTTCACAATGGCCGACATCGGAGAAATCGCCGGAAGAGACAAATCTTCGGTCAGCAGATTGCTGCAAAAGCAAGCGAATGAGGAGGACGTCACCGATGGCTAGCCCGATCCAGATCGTCCTGAACCCGGAGAACTTCGACGAAGCGCGTGAGGCAGGCGGAGGCGGCGGGCGCAAGGACTTCTATGCGCACCGTGATCGAGAGTTTGTTGCACACCGGGCGGCCCTCATGAGCCAGCTCGACGCGATTTCTGCAACTCTCGCTGCCCAGTCGTATGGTCCCATTGGATACCTGAAGGTCGTGCTGAAGAGAGAGGCTTGGGCAAAGAGCCACCGCCCGGTGTCAAAGCTGTTCAGAAGCGACCGAACGCCGGTGGTGGGCGGGGGCGATCTCGGCGAGATGCTAGTTGAGGGGCGCCCTGCAACGCTTGCTCTGGTCAAAGCGGAAATCCAGAGATCTGAAACGGGCACCATTATGCGCTTTGACGAGGCGCGGGGGCGCGAGTTGCCCCACCCCTCTGCCCAGCGCAGCGAGACGGGTGCAATCGACCGTATCGAATTGTATGGCGCATCAGACAAGCGCAGGTTTTCGATCGAAGAAGCCGTCACATGGCTTTCAAACCCCATGACCGGCAGTAGCTACGAGGTTGAGCTTTTCGATGTCGTTCCGCCAAGAGACGAGTGGGACAGGCTCGACGCGCCTCATCGCGAATTGATCTCCACCTTCGTAGAAGGTTTTGGAGAGATTGGGAAAGGTATGTCGGTTGAGCGGCTGCCAAACTGGAAGCGTGGGCTTCCGAGACTTCTGGTCCGCCTAGACCAATCGCCGAACGGCGCTGTCTTGAGGCTGACAAATGCATCTTCTACGGCGCGCGAACGGCGTGCTCTCGCGCCTTTTGACGACGATCCCCAGCGGCATTCCCATCTTCTGAAGTTCCTCGACAGGCACCCTCTCGTTCGGAGTGTTGAGCTACCGGGCGTGGTAGTCCGTTCTGCGAGAACTCCGGCGCTGGTGCGAGCTCGACCCAGCGTTGCGACCATCCCCCGTCGAAGCGCCCAGTCATCGCACCCAAGAATTGGCGTCGTGGACGGCGGGATCGGCGACGCCCTGTCGGCGTGGATCATTGACCGATGGGACATACTGGCCGACGAGGACATGGACCTCAATCATGGCACGTTCATTGGAGGGCTAGCGGTCGCGGGAAGAGCCTTGAATGGCCCTGAGACCTGCCCTGAACCCGACGGCGCGGAACTGGTGGACTTGGCTATATTTCCAGATCAAAGGAAGCCGGGTGCTTTCTCCTCCTACTACTCCGGTGGCCTCACTGACTTCTTTGAAGAGTTGGGCACCGCCGTGGCGGACGCGCGCGCAAGGCACGGGGTCCGGGTCTTCAACATGAGTCTGAACATACTCCAGCCTGCCGTGCCGGATCGTTACAGCACACACGCGGCTCGGCTCGACCAGATTGCCGAAGAGAACAATGCTGTCGTATTTGTATCGGCGGGAAATACTGACCCGCAGGATTTTCGCCCTGAGTGGCCTGGGGACACTGCCACAGCCCTTTCGAACTTGGCGCTAGCACGAAACGATGGCCTCCTTACACCGGCTGAGAGCGCGCGAAACGTGGCGGTCGGCGCAGTGAACCCGCCGGGTCACGGGGGCTGCCTGCCCTTCGCACCCACACGCTTCAGCCGCCGGGGACCCGGCCTGCGATCTGGTGTGAAGCCTGATCTTGCGCATGTCGGTGGCTCCGGCTCGCAACATGCTTCCCTTGGCCATGGCCTGTTTTCGGTCTTGCCCGATGGGACGGTTGTAGACGGCTGCGGCACCAGCTACGCATCGCCGCTGGTTGCCAAGACCGCCGCGAAGCTGGTGCACGAGATCGAGGGCGAGGTCTCCAGAGAAACGCTTATTGGACTTCTTGTTCACAACGCTGAGACCCCAGAGCCATTGCGTCCGAAGGAACTCGGGCCTGTCGCACGCCACCTCGTCGGTTTCGGCTTGCCGCCTTCCGCTGACAGGATTTTGGAAACTGGAGATCACTCGATCACGCTGGTGTTTGCCTCTCGCATCCAAGAAGGCCAGCAGATCAATTTCCGATTTTCGTGGCCGCCTTCGCTGGTCGCCGGCGGAAAGTGTAGAGGCTACGCGAAGCTCACTCTGGTCTCCACTCCTCCCCTAGACGCAAGATTTGGTTCAGAGTTCGTCCGAGTGAACATCAATGCAGCCCTTCAGCAGGCTCAAGACACAGGTTGGAAGGGGCAGTTGGAGCCGCTCTACCTTCCGTCTTCGCGTGGCGCGCATGCAGTTGAAGCCGAACTAATCGAACACGATCTGAAATGGAGCCCTGTGAAGGTATTTGAGAAGACTTTTCCAAGGGGAGTGGGACCCACGTCCGATTGGAGGTTGATGGTCGAATATCTTACTCGCACCGGAGAGCACATGCCCAACGGTGGCGTCCCTTTCACTGCTATTCTCACAATCAGCGATCCCGAAGGCGACGCGCCCGTGTTCAACGATATGCGCCAGAACTTGCAGGCGCTTGGTGCACGCATCGCTGACATTAGGACTGCAGTCCGTATCACGCCGCGTGTGTAGTCAGACCGAGTTTGAACATCGCTTCCGAAGCGCATAGCATTGGATCTTGCCGGTGCATCGAATGGCTGAAATGACGGGCTGCATTGCAGCAACCCTAGTAATGTGCGGACGGAAGCTTTGGGCCGTTCCCGATGTCACAGCGATACGCTCCACTTCGGCTCCAGAAGGTCGAGCCCATACTCATCCCTCCACCATTCGCGGTTTTCGTGGGTGTCGGTCATCCTACCTCCCGAACTCTCTTGGTGGGAGTTAGAGATGATGCCGATGCCAAACGGGACCTTTGAAAGCCAGCTGAAGTCGGTCTGTAGCTCGTCCCAGTTGATGCTGCGCTTTACGCCGTTGAGCTCCCAGGTCAGGGTTGCGGGCCGATTGCCAAATGCGGCAGAAATGCCGACCAAGCCGTGACAGACGCCATTCCGAATATCGAGCGGATCCTGAAGTTGGGCACGAAGCGTGGAGGCAAGCAAAATGCGCAGCGGCGAAGCGTCTTTCCTAGCTAACACTGCAGCCTCCCAAGCGTTCAGAACAGCCGCAATCCCATGCGCCGACTTTGGCAGCTGTCCGTCGTGTGCACGAGCGACCTCTTCACGCGCCGCTCGTTCGATCGCCGACCACAGAAGCAAGAGAGAGCCTAACGAGCCTCTAATCTGCTCGAAGGAAACTTCATTCACCATCCGCCGCACTTTTCAGAATCGTGCTACACACACCACGTATAGCGTGTCGCATTAGTTTTGCAGCCGCAACGAAAATTGGCCGGTTCGATGAAACCGCAGTGCAGCATCCTACTGGAACCGACCGGCGGCTTTGGGCCGTCTTCGACGCGGCGCGCAGCCTCGGCAAGGGGGGCGAAGGGAGCGTCGAGATATGCATTTTGAGCATAGCTCTGCCTTCAGTTGCTGCCCCCTAATTTTGTCGTTTTGGCCACCTATTTTTGTCGCGCTACAAACTGGCCGGCGAGGCCTGAGACACGCGATCAATAGGTGATGGTCACGATGATCGTGTCAGAATAGATTCCCGGCGGTGGAGTTGCCTGCGCGGGAACGCGGCCGTAGACGGTAAAGCTTTGCGCCGCACCGCTGCCAGTGCCGGGCTGAGCGGCGCCGTCGCCCAGTTCTCCCCAGGAAAGGCTGCGCGCCGCATCACGAAACAGGCCGTACCAGATCTGGTTTCCGCCTGTATCCTGCATTTTCCGGTCGCCCGGCCCGGTGCCGTAGAAGCCGTAACCCAAACCGATATCGAAAGCGGAATTGGCAGTGCAGGTCACGTCAATCTGGCTGGTCGCGTCGATGGCGCTGTTCAGCAATCCGGTTGTGCCGAAATCCAGATCCTCCGCTGTCACAAGACAGTCCGGCACCACATCTGCCAACACGGAAAAGGAAAAGCTCGCGGTGCGGTTGGTGCAAAACAGAAGCAGGTTGCAGGTCGTGTAATCCACCCTCACATCAAGGGGATTGCGGTCGAAAACCGAACCATAGCTGCCCGGTATCACGCTGCCTTGACCTCCCGGTACACGGGCATAAACCGGCACATTCATCCCCGAGGTTGTCAGCAGGGTAAGCACAGAGGCGCCGGTCAGCCGGATCGGCTGTCCGCCATAGCTCCAGTAACTTCCGCCAAGCAGATCGCTGCGCGCCGCGTCACGATAAAGCTGGAAGTTCAGTGGCGCCGCCGTAGTGGTGCTGGTCATCCGCCGGGTCGCGCCATTCGCCCCGCCGCGCCCCTCCCCGACATGGATGCGAATGTCGATGGACGACAGCAAACCCAGAAACGCGCTGCAACTGACCGAGATCGTGCCAGTGGTATCGGTGGCGCCGGAGGAAAGTGTATCGACCTGGCCGAAAACGATGTCGCTCGCCGAAAAGCTGCAAGTCTGCGCGCGCGCCATGCCCGCAGTGGCGGTCAGGCAGAACAGGAACAGCAGCCAGATCAGCGCGGTTCGGATCATTGGCAAACTACCCCGGCGATTTCCGTAATCCTGCCGGGTTCATCGGCATAGGCAAAGCTGCCGCGACAGGGCGGTTTCCCCGGATAGGTCACGCTGACGGTGTTGTTTGCGTGCAGGCCAAGTGCATAGACCTGCCCGTCATAGCCCACCAGCAGACCATCGTCGCGGCCATTGATCTGTACGCCGCCGCCCACATCCAGCGGCAGCCCACCGGCATCGACCAGTACGATCATCGCGCCTGCCGGATTGGCCTCGACCCCAAAATCGACGCGGGCACCGCTGTGATAGGCCGGACGCACGGTCTGGCGGGTGCTGCCGATGGCTGCGTCAAGGGGCAGGGTCGAGGGGTCGATCGACAGGACATTCCGTTCGTATCCGCGCAGGTCGGGTACAAGCAGCCTGCCCGAGCGCCCGGTCCGGCCCACAGTGCGGTTTTCCGATTTGACCTCCACGCCAGCAGCACCTGCATCGACAACGGCAAAGGAATCCTGAATGCGACGGGTCAGAAAAACCCCGCCCCCTGCCACCGCAACAGATCCATCAAGCCTCAGACCCAGACTGCGCGACCTGTCAGAAAATTGCGCGCCCAGCTCGGCCCGGCCATAGCGCCCATTCAGCCCGAGATTGGCGCGCAGGCTGGTCGCCTCCTCCCGGCTGGCCTGCACGCGCCAATCATGGCCGCGTTGCCGGTCGCGGTTGCCCCCCGAAGCCGTCGCCGCCAACCGGAAACCATCATTCCGTCGTTCAAGCGTGCTGCCTGCATAGCCACGTTTTCCCAATGGCACATGCAGGCCAAGGCCGAGCACCGTATCCGATGTTTGCCCGCGCACGGTCAACGCGCTGAGGCTCAGCGTGCCGCCGTCCAGCACAGGGCGGCTGTAGGCAAGGCCAAGGCTGGTGTCCGCACTGCCGTCGGCGCGCCGGGTATCGGCGGCGAACAGGCTCGCGGCGGCCCCGCCCGGCCCCGACAGTGGCATGGTCAGAGAAATCTGACCCAGCCGGGTCAGCGGCGAGGCCGGATCACCCGCCAGGCCAGGTTCCGCCGTCACCGCGGCAATGTCCGAAAAATCGCCCCAGCTCCGCATCAGCCGACCGGAGGCCTGCAACCGGCCGAAACTCAGTTTGCCCGAAAGTTCGGCCAGTTGGCCGTCCCCCTGATCAGACCGGCTGCGTGCATAGCTGAAAGTCGATGTGCCCAGCGTGCCAAGCCGGAAGGTCGCGCCCAGCCCGCCCAGCCGCAGATCCGGGCCTGCCTCGACATGGCCATGCAGTGTCAGCGCCTCGGACACGCCGATCCGGAAGGTCGCGGCGCCGAACAGATCGTCGGCGTAATGGTCATCATCCGTACCCATGCCCAGCCGGGGGGCGCCCAGCGCAAAAGCATAATCCGCCACCCCCGGCCGCAGCAGATCGGAGGAAACGAGGAAAGGCAGATCAACGCGCGTTTCCCGCCCGGTGATATCGCGTACGATCACCTGCGCCTCGCCCGAACCACTGGCAAGCGGCAGGTCGGTCAGCGTGAAAGGGCCAGCAGGAACCTCGGTCGCATAAGTGCGGATCGAGTTGGAATAGACCTCAACCGCCGAAGGCACCGCCGCACTGCCCGCAAAACTGGGCAGGGGGATCGTCACCAGATCGGGACGCAGACTGAAATTGCGCTCCACCAGCAGGCCGCCAAGCCGCACCGGGCGGGTCCAGGACGGCCCGCGCGTGGTGAAATCACCGATCTGCACCTGTACGGCCCCGCCGGGGAAGGCACTGCGCCAGTAGGTCTCCAGCCGGCGATGGCGCAGCCCTGCAGCCTCGTCCTCGGTCAGGGCGAAACCATAGGTCAGTGCGCCCAGCGGCAGAAACAGCCGGGCCTCGAAGGCCCCCGCCGCAGTTGTATCTGTTGCTGACCCGTCAGCTGTCACCGCTTCGAAATCCAGCGCATAGTTCAGCACCAGCCCGAAGCCGCTATCAACCGTGCCCTCCTCCCCCTCATACGGTCTCGGAGCCGGGCGGGCACTGACCACATGCGGCGCCAGCGCTGTGTCGGTCGCCTCGAACGAGATCGTCTGCGCCGCCTCGTCCAGATCCCAGCGCAATCCGGGCAGTTGATCCAGCCGCACCTCGCCACGCCGCGCTGCTGCATCCGGCAGGATACCGCTGTTGCGCAACTCATCTGCATCGGCCACCAGCAGCCCTTTGCCGTGGTCGGTGAACCGGGTCACAAGGTTCATCGCCCGTCCGTTTACAAAAACCTCCAGATAGAGTTCACGCGGTGCCGGGCTGTCAGGCTGGCCTGCCCCTGCAATCGGAAAGGCCAGCAGGGCCACCGAACAGACAATACGGCGCAACACCCCCCGGACAGCTGAACGGCCATCACTGCCGCGCGACAACAGCATTGGAAGTGCCGGTATTGGTGGCCGCACTCAGCCGGTTGATGCCCCGCGCTGCGCCGCTGAGGCGCCATTGCATCACCGAATTGCCCAGCACATAGCCCAGCAGCCCGTTGCGACGCAGCACGACCCGACTGTCACGCCCAAGCCGCAGATCGGCAATGCGCAGCCGCCTGTCGCCTGTATTCTGCGCCTGAAGAACGATGCCCCCTGCGGTTTCGCGCAAAGACCAGCGGACAGATGGCGCTTTCGCACCGGAAGCGGTGAAAAACAGTGGAATGCGCAGTTCGGTGGCAAAGGCGACGGTGCCGTTGGGCGCATTGCGGTCAGGCACTTCGTCCACGATGATGCGGTAGGCTTCCTCGCCCTGCACCGGCGACTTGCCGGGACGCACCACACGGATGGTCTGCGCCGTGCCCGGAGCCAGCCGGGTCATGGGCGGGCTCACCACAACCTCCCGCGTGGGGATCAGACTTTCCTGGCCATTGCGTTGCTGCCAGCGAAAGACACGGGTCTGCACGGTGATCGGCGCCCGCCCTTCGTTGCGCAGGGTCAACACCGTCGCAGCCCCCGGCGCCGTCACGTCCAGCGTGACGGGCGAGACGCGCAGACCCTCTGCCAGAACAAAACCGGGCGAAAGTAAAGCGATGCAGGCCGCCAGAAGGCTGCGGCGCAACAGGCCGGACAGGGCAGTCATGCTTGCTCTCCGGCTCAGTAGGTCACGGAAACGGTGATGGTATCGGTATAAGTGCCGGTTGCGGGGGTGCTTTGCGGCGCTACCCGGCCATAGACGGTAAAGCTTTGCGCCGCACCCGTTCCGGTCGACGCCCGCGTATCCGTGCCGATCACGTCGCCCCAGTTCGTGCTGTGCGAGGCATCCTGATAGATCCCGTAGCCGACCGTCGCAGAAGCACCCGAAGTCATCAGCCGGGCGGCGGTGGTCGCGCCGGAACCAAGCCCTTCGTTGAGGCCGATATCATAGGCCGTGCCGGGTGTGCAGGTCACCTGAAGGGTTGCCGTGGCATCGGTATTGGCCGTCAGCACGCCCACGCTGCCAAAATCGAGATCCTGGGTCGAGGTGATCTGGCATTCCTCTGCAATGGTGATTGTCACGTCGAAGCTGTCTGTGACCGTCTGGGCAGAGGAGGTGCCCGCCAGCAGGCCAGCGGCCAGGAATGCGGATATGCCGATCTTGATGCTGAACTTCATGTGAAACCTTTCTGCTCTGCCTGTGGGGGCCGGTTAGCCGGTTTGTTGAAATCGCAGGTATGACCTGAAAAACATTACAGGTTGTATTTACTGAATATAACTCTCTCTAAAATGCATGTTCCGCCAAGGAGGCGTTTGGGTTAAGAGCTTTCAAATTCCTGTCGGAACCGGCGGGCGCGGGGATCAGGGTCAGACAGCGGACGCGCGCCTGTTGCCAGTCTTCCGGTCCGGGTGTGCCGATGATGGGCAAGCTGTTGTGCTGACAGATGTGCGGAGAGCGACAGAGCGATGGACCAGCACCTGTCTGCGGGCGCGCTCTGAACTCTGGCACCTGCTTTTCCCTTAATGGAAATCCCGGCTGGGAAACAGTCTTTTGGCCTGTTCGCGCGGATGTCTGGCGCGCGGGGCGGGATGGGTGCGGGGCGCATTGTCTGTCTTGGGGGTGGTCTGCCCGACAGCATCTTCCATCGGGTGCCCCAAACCGGACAGATAATGAGAGACATCCTCGATCTGCTGCGCAATCACATGCACCACGATCCCTTCCCGTTGCAGCGGGCCGGTGACACGCAACAGGCGCCCCCCCATGACCGCGCGGCGATGGGCCTCAAAGACCTTGCGCCAGACCACGATATTGGAGACGCCTGTTTCATCCTCCAGCGTCAGGAAGATCACGCCCGAGGCAGTGCCTGGCCGCTGACGCGTGATGACCAATCCGCAGACCGTGGTACGCTGCAACGGCGCAGCAAGAAGCGCATCGTGACGCAGCAGGCCGGGCATCACCGGGCGCAGCAATTCCATAGGATGCGCGCGCAACGTCAGCCGTGTGGAGACATAATCCTCGACCACTTCCTCGCCCAGATGCATCTGCGGCAGCATGACAGCGGGTTCGCGGATCGCCTCGCCGTCAAGCGGATCGTTGAACAGCGGCAGTTGTGAGGGTGCCCGGATCGCGCGGACCTGCCAAAGCGCGGCGCGTCGGGTCAGCCCCATGCCGGAAAAGGCATCCGCCTCTGCCAGCCTCTCAAGTGCTGCTGGCGCGACACCGGCGCGCAGCCAGACGCTTTCGGGATCGCGATACCCGTTCTTGCGCGCCGTCGTGATCCAGAGTGCATCTTCCTGCCGAAACCCCTTGATCTGACGAAACCCGAGCCGCAACGCCAGCGCCCCGTCCGCACGGCGTTCCAGTGTATTGTCCCAGTCACTGTGGTTGATGCAGATGGGGCGGATCTCGACCTGATGTTCGCGCGCGTCACGCACGATCTGGGCCGGAGCATAAAACCCCATGGGCTGAGAGTTCAGCAAGGCACAGGCAAAGATCGCCGGATGGTGCCGTTTCAGCCAGGCAGAGACATAAACCAACAGCGCAAAGGCCGCAGCGTGGCTTTCGGGAAAGCCGTAATCGGCGAAGCCCTCAATCTGACCAAAGCAGCGGGAGGCGACCTCAGCATCGTACCCATTGGCCAGCATGCCGGCGATGAACTTGTCGCGGTGTTCGCAAATGGTGCCCATGCGGCGAAAGCTGGCCAGTGAACGACGCAAATGATCTGCCTCTTCGGCGCTGTAGCCTGCACCGACCACGGCAATCTGCAAGGCCTGTTCCTGAAACAGGGGCACGCCCAGAGTGCGGTGCGTGACCTCCTCCAGTGCGGGGCCGAAAGGTTCGGGCGCTTCCAGCCCCTGACGGCGGCGGATATAGGGCTGCACCATACCCCCCTGGATAGGCCCCGGACGCACGATGGCGACCTCGATCACCAGATCATAGAATTCCTTCGGCCTCATCCGGGGCAGGAAATTCATCTGTGCCCGGCTTTCCACCTGAAACACACCCACGGCATCGGCGACCTGCAACATCCTGTAGGTCGCCGCATCCTCGGGCGGTACGCTGTCCAGTGTCAGGGTCCGTTTTTCGTGACGTTTCAGCAGGTCAAAGGCCTTGCGGATGCAGGTCAGCATCCCCAGACCCAGCACATCGACCTTGAGGATGCCCAGCGTGTCGATATCATCCTTGTCCCACTCGATCAGCGTGCGATCCTCCATCGCGGCATTCTCGATCGGGGCCAGTTCGTCCAGCCTGCCCCGCGTGATCACGAAACCGCCGACATGCTGGGACAGATGCCGCGGAAAGCCGATGATCTCGCCGATCAGGCGCAGCGTCTGCGACAGCCGAAGGTCACGCGGGTCAAGCCCCAGTTCACGGATACGTTCGGGCTTGGGGCCTTCGTTGGACGATCCCCAGATCTGGCACGAGAGGCTGGCCGTCACATCCTGACTGAGGCCCATCACCTTGCCCACCTCGCGGATTGCCGCGCGCGAGCGGAAATGGATCACCGTCGCACAAAGCCCGGCGCGGTGACGGCCATATTTGGCATAAATCCACTGGATGACCTCCTCACGACGCTCATGCTCGAAATCGACGTCGATATCCGGTGGCTCGCCCCGGTGACGAGAGATGAAGCGTTCAAACACCATGCCGATCATATCCGGCGAAACATCGGTGATGCCCAACAGATAGCACAGGATCGAATTGGCCGCCGACCCGCGCCCCTGACACAGGATGCCTTGTGAGCGGGCGTATTGCACGATGTCATGCACGGTCAGGAAATAGGCCGGATAGTTCAGCTCTGCCACCACGGCCAGTTCCTTGGCCAGCAAGGCTCCGGCCTTCGCGGTTGCACCAGCGGGGTAACGGCGGTTCAGTCCTTCTTGGGCCAGCCGGGTCAGGCGCGCCATCGGGGTTTCGCCGCTCTCCGCAATTTCATCCGGATACTGATAGCTGAGTTCCGACAGATCGAAGCTGCAACGCGTTGCAATTTCCAGCGTTCGGCGTAAGGCGGCGGGGTGATCGCGAAACAGCCGCTGCATGTCCTGCGCCCCTTTCAGGCGCCGCTCGGCATTGGCAAGCGCGCGGGTACCGATTGTGTCAATCGTGCAGCCTTCGCGCATGCAGGTCAGCACATCGGCCAGTTGCCGCCGCGCGGCGCGATGCATCAGCACATCTCCAACCGCCACCATGGGCGTGGCGCAACCCTGCGCAAGCCGCGCGCAGGCGGCAAGCCAGGCCTGATCCGATCCATCGTAGCGCGGCGCGGCTCCCAGATAGACATGACCGGGAAAGCGGTTGCGAACCTTCTGTATATATGAGGCCGCCGCCCCGAGATCGCCCGGCAGGGCAATCAGGATCATGCCTTTGCAGCCTTCCAGCAGATCTGTACAGTCCAGATGACATTCGCCCTTTTCCGCCCGCCGCTTGCCCAGCGTCAGCAGCCGCGTCAACCGCTGGTAAGCGGCAAGATCGACGGGAAGGGCAATCCATTCAACAGGGCTGTCACGCAACACCAGCCGCGCTCCGACAATAAGCCTTGGCAGGCGCTGCACCTCCGGACAGGGAATATCCTCCGGGGTGCCAATTTCCTGGCGTGAGCAACTGTCGACACGATGCTGTGACCGGATCTGCACAGATTCGCCTGTTCCCTTCCCGAGGATCTGCAACGCGCGATAGGCCCGCACCACCCCGGCCAGGGAATTGCGGTCCGTGATGGCAATGGCCTCAAGGCCCAGTTCGGCAGCCCGGGTCACAAGTTCCTCGGGATGGGACGCGCCCCGCAGAAAGGTGAAATTCGAGGTGACGCACAGCTCGGCATAGTTCATGCAAATTCCCCCTGCACGAACCAGCCCGGATTTTGCGGGGTGTGAAACATCCACAGCCGCCGCCCCTGATGCGTTTCGACCCGCCAGTAATCGCGCAGGCCCCGGCGCCAGTTATCATCCTGAAGCCACCATTCCGGGGCAATCCGTTCCGGCCCCGTCGCGCGGCCGACTGTCAGGGACATACCCCGCCAGCGGAAGCGCGCCGGCGGTTCGTGGCCGGTCGCCACGACTGGTTCGGGCGGAAACATGATCAGCGGACGCGGACGCGGCGCAACCCAACCCCGTTCCGGCCGGGAATAGGCGGCAGGGACAAGGATGAAACTGCGTTCAGGAATGTGACTGTCGGCGGGCAGGAAGCGCTGCACATTCTCCAGCCCGATCCGGGTGCCGATCCGGGTGATCAGATCGTCAAGCCGCCCGGGATCGCGCGGACCGATATGTATCACCTGCTCAGGTGGCAGAGGTTCGACCTGCACAGCCTCCAGCCGCATCTGGTCGATTCCAAACCCCGCATCCACCTCGGCGACGCCCCGTTCGAACAACGGCAGTATCCGTGCCGGATCGCGCATGGGACGTGCCAGCCGCAGCTCGACATCGCTTGCGGCGCGATCTACGCGACGCAGGGACAGACACAGAATCCTTGCCCCCGCCTGATGGTCTTTCAGCTTGGCGCACAAACGCTCCAGCAGACGCGCCGTCCCGGCCATGACATCGCTGACCAGCCCGATGGGTTCGGGCAAGGTCATGCGCACGGCGTAATGGGGCGGATCGACCTCTGGCCCGATCTGCTCCGCCTGCCGCCCAAGCGCCTGATCGAGCCGCAGCAACAGTTCCGCTCCGAAACGGCGGGCCAGAGGCGCGCGCGGGCTGTCGGCCAACTGACCGATGCTGCGCAGGCCCATTCGCTGCAAGCTGGTTACCGTTTCAGGATCAAGCCGCAGGGCCGCGACAGGCAAATCCTCAAGCGCGGCATCCTCACCATGATGCGCCCGCGCCCAGGCCGCCCCGCGCGTATCGCCGGTGCCGATCTGCACCGATAAACCGGCACGGCAAAGCCGTGCGCGCAGCGCGGCAATCATCACCTCTTCACCGCCAAAGATATGCGACGATCCGGTGATATCCAGAACCAGCCCATCCGGCGTTTCGATCCCGACCCAAGGGCACCAGCGTGTCGCCCAACGGCGCAACAAGCCCAGAAAGCGCCGGTCCGCCTGCGGGTCTGCCTGCAGGCTGGACAGGTCCGGGCAATAAGCCCGCGCATCGGAAAACGGCATCCCGCGATAGAGCCCGCGGGCCTCGGCCGCCTCGTTCAGGCAATGGACCCGGTTGGCACTGCCCTGCCGCAGCGTCAGAACGAAGGGCCCATTCTGCGCATGCATGCGCAGAGCCCGGTCACTCGCGAGCCGGGGAAACCACAGTGACACGATGCGCCTTTGAGTCCCATCGAACATGCCAGGCCCCAATTGTTCCTGATTTGTTCTTAATAAGACTCCACTGCTGACGAGTCGAGTCCTGCGGATCGAACACCGGCCTGCAATGCCATCGCGTTTCCGCTGCGTTCGAACCCATGCCCTCTGCGATCAGGCACAGTCCCGTCGTTCCTCCGGCCCTGGCCGCCAGTTGCAACCGCCGCCCGGCAGTCAGGTCAATTCCGGCGGTAAGTTCCAGAACAACCAGAGGCACCGCACCATCGCGCAATGCCTCTTCCGCCACGGCGAGTGTATCGGTCTGGTCCTTCGTCTGTATCAGGATAAGCCGTGAGGGATCGAACCCTTCGAACCCCAACGGATTAAGCTGTTCAGACCGCCAGCCTTCCCGAATCCAGAGCAGGTCCACCCCGACCTGAGCCGCTGTCCAGAGCGCAAAACTCGCGGCAAGCGGCCCGCTGGCCTCGTGCACACGCGAGCGTCTGGGGGGATAGGCGGTCAGTTCGGGCAATTGCGGGGATGCTCCGGCAAGATTGACTACACCCAGCATACTACATCCTGAACCGCAAGGTTGATGGCAGAATGTTGAAAGGGCGCGGCTACACGGGGTAGCCGGGCCGGAAGGCCAGATTAACAGCTTGAACGCATCCCTGCCGGATCAAGAGGAATCCCGCTGTCGCGGCGGGCACTCTGACCTGCATGATTGCCTAGAACCTGGTGATGACCGTCGTGCCGGTGCCCTGAAACCTGTCCATCGAGATCAGGGCATCAATCGATTCCTCCAGACTGATCCTCCTGCCGACCAGCAGTTCGGGTTTCAGCTTGCCGGACAGGATCATCGGCATCATCACGTCATAGCGATGCGCCTGCATTCCGTGGCTGCCAAGGATTTCAAGCTCATGTGCCACGATCCGGCTCATCGGCACGACGGGCGTGCTGTGGTCACCCAGCATGAGCCCGACCTGCACATGCTTGCCACGGCGGCGCAGGTTCAGGATCGAATTGAAGCAGGTCTGCGGATTTCCAAGCGCATCCAGCGAGACATGTGCGCCGCCGCCGGTGATCTCCATCACAGCTTCAACCACATTGGCCGTTGACCTGGCGTTGACCGTGGCGGCCGCACCCAGGGCGCGGGCCAGTTCCAGCTTGTCTTCCGCAATGTCGATCGCGACGACATTGGCACCAAGCGCGCTGGCGATCATGATGGCAGAAAGGCCGACACCGCCGCAGCCATGCACGGCGACCCATTGGCCCGCCGCGACCTTGCCCTGATCGACAACCGCGCGGAACGACGTCACGAAACGGCATCCGAGGCTGGCCGCCGTGGCGAACTCAACGGCGTCAGGCAGGGCCACCAGATTCAGGTCGGCATTATGGATCGAGACGAACTCGGCGAACGATCCCCAATGGGTAAAGCCCGGCTGAAACTGGTTGTGACAGACCTGCTGGTGTCCGGCATGGCATTCGGGGCAATGGCCACAGCCCCCGACGAAGGGGACGGTAACGCGGTCCCCAGCTTTCCATCTGGTCACATCCTTGCCCGTTGCGACGATGACCCCCGCCAGTTCGTGCCCCGGTACATGCGGCAACACGATATCGGCATCGTGCCCCACCCAGCCATGCCAGTCGCTGCGGCAGACCCCGGTCGCTTCGACCTTCAGCACTACCCCGTGCCGCTCCGGCGCAGGCTCGGGCAGGCTAACCAGCTTCGGCCGCTGGTTGAAGGCTTCGTATATCACGGCTTTCATCAGGATTCCTCGCTCAGACGGATTTGGCATGACCGCCTCCGGACACTACACCCTGATCCGGGAAAGGCTTTTGCCAAAATCCCTATGTATGGGTCACTTTCAGACGTATTCTGCCCCGACTGGCGTCACATGAGGAGGGGTCTTCCAGAATGCATCAGATTGACAGGATAGATGCCGAAATCCTCAACCGGCTCCAGCGGGACGGGCGTCTTTCCAACACCCGGCTGGCAGCGCAGCTTTCCCTGAGCGAGACGCCCTGCTGGCGCCGCCTGAAACGGCTGGAAGACAGCGGTATCATTGAAGGGTATCAGGCGGTCCTCAATCGCCGTGCGCTCGGGCTCGGCGTCATGGCCTTCGTCCAGCTTGGCTGCGCGCAGCACGACGAGAAGGTGACCCGAGAGTTCAATCTTGCGGTTCAGAACAGCCCGAATGTCCTGTCCTGCCACAACACGACCGGCGAGTCGGACTATCTGCTGGTCGTCGTGGCCAGAGACCTTGATGATTACAGCCGCTTCGTCGAAACGGTCCTGAGGCGCCTGCCCGGCGTCACGAGCATTCGTTCAAACCTGTCTTTGCGAGAGTTGAAGTCGTCGAACCAGTTACCCGTCCTCAATCTTCCCCTCCGCACGGGCGCTGGCGACTGACAGAGGTATCCGAAGGCAATCACTCGGGTAAGCTGCGGGCGCGCAGTTCAGGTCAGCCCTGGGGGCGAGTTCTGCGGGCAGATCGCCCGATCAATTATACCTGTGTGATGTAACTTTTTGAACAGACATAAGGCCGATCACAAGCCACCCCATGCCAGATTGCCTCCCGCAAGGTTCGGCAACCCGCTTCAATAGCGGGTCGTCATCCGATGGTCGCGGCGATAGATCAGGCTGACATAAGTGACCACCTGGTCCTGCCATGTGGTCTGCCGCTCCACCCGGAACAGGGCATCGCCCGCGCGGCAGTTGAGCAGCATGGCCTGCTCGGGATCGGCAGTCGTCGCAGAAAAGCTGATCTCCACATCAGAGAACGGCACCTGCTGCACCAGCCATTCATTGGGGCCGACCGTCGAGAAGTCGAAATCGCGGCCCTGCGGGGTGGCAGCAAGGTTGATCCAGCGGTCCTCCAGCTGAAAGGGCCGGCCATCCGCGAAATGCATGCAAACCAGATGCAGCACCTCGGTCCCCTGTTTCAGGTTCAGCCTCGCACGCAGCCAGTCGGGCGCCAGCATCACCTCGGACCGGATCAGCGCATAGCGATAGGTCGCCCCCTGCTCCTCGATCTCCTTGCGGATCATCGGGATCTCGAAGCGCACCTGACGCACCGGGCTCAGACGGACGCGGGTGCCTGCCTTGCGCTTCCTTTCAACGAAACCCTCATCGACCAGCTCGCGCATGGCACGGTTCACGGTCGCACGGGCGGCGCCATATTCCACCGCCAGCTCCTGCTCGTTTGGCACGGCACTGCCCGGCGGCCATGTCCCGTTCAGGATCCGCTCCAGAATATCCGCCTTGATGTCTCGATACGTCATTTCACCACTTCATCCGCTCACGGCACGCACAGTCTGCCCGGTTGGCAGGCAGAAGCCGAAGCATTTCAACCTCTATCTCGCAAATCCTGCCGATTTTTCTGGACTGGAGTATATTCTTCGTCATTATGAATATCCATAACAGGGTCAAAGTCTATACAAATGGCATCCAAGCTATCACCGATCCCGAAACTTGTCCTCAGAAGACTTGCCATCGGGGCGCTCACGCTCATCGTGGTTTCGGCCGTCATCTTCTGGGCAGTCGAACTGCTGCCCGGCAGCATCGCGACCGAAATTCTGGGCCAGTCGGCCACGCCGGAAACCATCGCTGCCTTCAACGCGCAATTCGGCCTGAACGATCCGCCGCTCTGGCGTTATGTCGCCTGGCTGGGCAACGCAGTGCAAGGCGATTTCGGCCAGTCACTCGCCACGAGGCGCCCGATCACCGACCTGATCGGCGACCGCGCCTTCAACACCTTCTTCCTCGCCGCCTATGCAGCCGTGATCGCGGTGCCCGTGTCGATCCTGCTCGGGCTGATCGCCGCGCTTTATCGCGGATCGCTGCTGGACCGCTGGATCTCCAGTTCCACCCTGGCGGTGATTTCCTTCCCGGAATTCTTTGTCGCCTATATCCTGATCCTGATCTTCGCGGTGCAACTGGGCTGGTTCCCCAGCCTCGCCGGGGTCACCCCCACAATGGGGCTGGCCGAACGGCTTACCGTCAGCTTCCTGCCCGCGCTGACCATGGTGCTGATCGTGACCGCGCATATGATGCGGATGACACGGGCGGCAATCGTGAACCTGCTGGCCCTGCCCTATATCGAGATGGCCGAACTGAAGGGGATGAAGCGCTGGCGCATCATCGCCATTCATGCGCTGCCCAATGCGGTGGCCCCCATCGTGACTGTTGTGGCACTGAACCTCGCCTATCTGATCGTCGGCGTGGTGCTGGTCGAAGTGGTTTTTGTCTATCCGGGCCTCGGGCAATTGCTGGTCGACAGCGTAGCCAAACGCGACATGCCCGTGGTGCAGGCCGCCTGCCTGATCTTTGCCGCAACCTACATCCTGCTGAACCTTGTGGCGGATGTAATCGGCATCCTGTCGAATCCCCGCCTGCTGCACCCGAGGTGACGTTGTGACCCACTGGCTTTTCCACCTCCGCAGCGCACCGCTGTCGGCCCGGATCGGGCTGGCGCTGATCGGGATCTATGCCATCCTTGCGCTTTTTGCGCCGCTGATCGCCCCCTACGGCGAAGCCGAAGTGGCCGGCGCCGCCTATCAGCCCTGGGTCGCCCCCTTCTATCTGGGAACGGACGCACTGGGCCGCGATGTGATGTCACGGTTGATCTATGGCGCGCGCAATACGGTGGGCATTGCACTGATCACCACCTGCCTTGCGTTTCTGATCGGGACGGCACTTGGCCTGCTGGCCGCGACGGTCGGCGGCTGGGTCGACACCGTGTTGTCGCGGCTGATCGACGTGCTGATGGCGATTCCATCACTGATATTCGCGTTGCTGATCCTGACAATTACCGGCGCCTCGGCGACGGCACTGGTCCTTGTCATCGCGGTGCTGGATAGCACGCGGGTCTTCCGTCTGTCGCGTGCCGTGGCGCAGGGCATCCTGACCATGGATTACATCGAGGTTGCCCGGATGCGCGGTGAGGGGCTGGGCTGGATCATCCGCCGCGAGATCCTGCCCAATGCCTCGGCCCCGTTGATCGCCGAATTCGGGCTGCGGTTCTGCTTCGTCTTCCTGTTCATCTCAGCGCTCAGCTTTCTGGGGCTTGGCCTCCAGCCACCGACAGCGGACTGGGGTTCCATGGTGCGGGAAAGCGCGCGGCTGATTTCCTTTGCCAATTTCGCAACCTGGCAAACCGCCACCTTTGGTCTGGCCCCTCTGCTTCCGGCCACGGCAATCGCCATCCTGACCGTTGCGGTCAATCTGGTGGTGGACTGGGTGTTGCACCTGTCCAGCGGCTTGAAGGACTGAGCCATGACCAAACTTCTGGAAATTCGCGATCTGTGGATCGAAGGCCGTTCCGGGGACGACTGGCACAAGATCGTCAAGGGCGTCAGCCTGGATCTGGCGCAGGGCGAAGTCCTGGGCCTGATCGGTGAAAGCGGCGCGGGCAAATCGACCCTCGGCCTGACCGCCATGGGGCATGTCCGCCCCGGATGCCGGATCGCAGGTGGATCGATCCGCTTTGACGGGCAGGAACTGGTTGGGGCCAGCGCGCAAACGCTGCGCGACCTGCGCGGGCGGCGTATCGCCTATGTCGCCCAATCCTCTGCCGCAGCCTTCAACCCGGCCTGGCGTCTGATCCGGCAGCATTGCGAAGCGCCCGTGTGCCATGGCGTGATGCCCCGCGCGCAGGCCGGGGCCGAAGCCGTGCGGCTTTATGGCGAGATGCGGCTGCCGGACCCGGATCAGATCGGGTTCCGCTTTCCGCATCAGGTATCCGGCGGGCAGTTGCAACGCGCCATGACGGCGATGGCCATGGCCTGCAAGCCTGACCTCATCATCTTTGACGAACCCACGACCGCGCTGGATGTCACAACGCAGATCGAGGTGCTGGCCGCGATCCGCGATATCGTGCGCAACCACGGCGCCGCGGCGATCTATATCACGCATGATCTTGCCGTGGTCGCGCAGATGGCCGACCGGGTGAAAGTGCTGCTGAAGGGCGAAGAGGTTGAAGACGCCCCGGTGCGCGAGATGCTGGCCAACCCGCGCGAGGCTTATACCCGTTCCCTCTGGGCTGTGCGGGAATTTCAGCCCGCACCGCGCGATCCGGCTCCTGCCAGCCCGCCGTTGCTGAAGATCGACGGGGTGGATGCCTCCTATGGCACGCATAAGGTGCTGGAAAACGTATCACTGACCGTGCCGCGCGGGCGAACCGTGGCTGTGGTGGGCGAAAGCGGCTCTGGCAAATCCACCACGGCGCGGGTGGTGATGGGGCTTCTGTCCCCAAGCGCGGGCAAGGTGACATTCGACGGCGCGGCCCTGCCCACGACCATCGGCGCCCGGTCACGCAGGCTTTTGCAACGGATGCAGATGATTCACCAGATGGCCGATACCGCGCTGAATCCGCGCCACCGCATCCGCGAAGTGCTGGGCCGTCCGCTGGAGTTCTATCTTGGCCTGAAAGGGCGGGAAAAAGAGGCCCGCATCCGCGAGTTGCTGACCGAGATCGAGTTGCCCCCGGATCGTTTCATAGACCGGCTGCCGGGTGAGCTTTCAGGCGGTCAGAAACAGCGTGTCTGCATCGCCCGCGCTTTGGCCGCCGAGCCGGAGCTGATCATCTGCGATGAAGTGACCAGCGCGCTGGACCAACTGGTCGCCGAGGGTATCCTGCGCCTGCTGGACCGCATCCAGCGTGAGCGCGGTATAAGCTATCTGTTCATTACCCATGATCTCGCGACGGTGCGGGCGATCGCCGATCATGTCGTGGTGATGCAGCACGGCCGGGTGGTGGAGCAGGGCGACAAGGACAGGATTTTTTCGCCGGAGCACGAACCCTATACCGATCTGTTGCTGTCATCGGTGCCCGAGATGGACCCGGACTGGCTGAGCAGGGTGCTGGATCAGCGGCGGGCTGCGGCAGGTTGATCATCTGCCCTGCCGACAGGAAAAAGGCGGCCCTTTGCGGGGCCGCCTTTTAATTTCCAGTCTGCCGGGAACTTACAGATCCAGCACCACACGCCCGTTGGGGCGGGAACAGCAGATCAAAGCCTGACCGGGGCCCGGAGGGTCCAGCGGCTCGCTGAAATACTCCACCTGCCCGTCCTTCAACCCGCAGCGACAAGAATTGCAGATACCCGAGCGACAGACGAAGGCCGGGTCCAGCCCCGCACTTTCCGCAAGTTCCAGGATCGAGTTCACACCGCTGTTCCACGCGACGGTCACGCCCGACCGGGCAAAGACCACCTCGTTTCCGGTTTCTGCATCAGCCATCGTCAGGGCCGCAGGCAGCGCCTTTCGGGCAGCCGGTTCCGCGATCTTGCGCACATCCGGATCAGTCAGAAAATCCAGCTTACCCAGGGATTTCGGGGCATTCACCGGAATGCGTGGAATGGCAGGCGGGGCCGGTGCGACCTGATCGGCGGCCAGTTTGGGCAACGAGCCGCCGGGGCCGAAGAATTCATAGGCGATCCGCTCCGGGGCAATGCCGAGGCCGGTCAACAGCCGCCACATCGCCACCATGAAGGGCACCGGCCCGCAGAGATAGACCTGATAATCGTCCAGCGGCAGCAAGGATTGCAGCAGTGCCGCATCCACCACCCCGGTCGCATCCGCGTGATCCCCCGGCGCGGGATTTCGCAGCACATTGCAGACGGTGATCCGCCCGGCAGATGCAGCAGCCAGCGCTGCCACCTCGGCGCGCAGCGGCTGCACCCCGCCGTTTTCCACCGCATGTACCAGCCAGACCTTGCGGTTGCTTTGGGCCAGACGATGCAGCATCGACAGAAGCGGCGTCAGCCCGACCCCGCCCGCCAGCAACAGAACCGGGCGCGTGCTGTCTTCGTCCAGAAAGAAGGCGCCGCGCGGAGCCGCGACCTCGATCTCGGCGCCCTCAGCCAGATGATCATGCAGCCAGACCGACCCGATGCCGTCGGGCCTGCCGTTCAGCCCCGCCTCGCGCTTGACCGAAATCCGGTGGCAATCCGCAGCATCAACCGCATTCGACAGCGAATAGGTACGCAGCACCGGGCCTTCCGGGCCGGGAATGCGCAGGGTCAGATATTGCCCCGGCCGCGCGGACCAAAGCGCACCGCCGTCAGACGGCACCAGATGGAACGAGGTGATGACGCTGCTTTCCGGGTGCTTGCGCATCACCCGGAACCGCCGGAATGTCTCTGCCATGGTTCAGGCCTGCATCTTGGCGTCGACGGCCTGCTCTTCGGCAATCATCGCCTCAAGCTGGCGGCGGAAACGCAGTTGCCCCGCATCAATTGACAGGTCGATATGCGGCGAAGTCTTTTCGCGCAGCCCGATCTGCACCGCGTTCAGCACCGCGCGATCCTCCTCAAAGGCGTGACGGACATCCTCGCTCATCATCGCCGACAGCTCGGCATCGTCAGGCCGGATATTCCGCAGCTGGAACCAGTAATAGCGGGTTTCCGTCTCGGTCGTCGGCGTCATGAAGTTATAGCTGTCCATGACAAAGGTCTTCTCGTGCAGCGTGCCTTCCGGTCCGCCGGTGCCCGCCGGTGTGAAGATCGCGCGGATCAGCGCGCTGCACGGATAGCGCACCTCGTAATGCTGCAAGCGGTCGCAGTTGCCTTCAAACTCCACAATCTTTGCATAGAACGGTGCCGGGGCCACATCCATCATCCAGCGGTGGACGATCACGCCATCATCGGTGCGCGTGACCTTCAGCGGCGTGTCCTTGGTAGCAGCCTGGGCAAAGCTGGTCTCGTGCACCCAGGCGACATGGGTCGGGTCCAGCAGATTGTCGGTCATCAGCAGATAGTTGCACTGCAACTCCATCGCCGCACCACGATTGATACCCCAGTCGGGGCTGTCGAAATTCGGGATGTCGATGATGTCATCGACATCGGCGATGGCGGCGTTGCCCATCCAGATCCAGACCAGGCCATATTTTTCATGTACCGGATAGGCGCGCACCTTGGCCGCCGAAGGAATACGGCCCCCGCCGGGCGCCCAGACGCATTGCCCTGCACAATCGAAAGTCAGGCCATGATAGCCACATTCGACGGTATCGCCCTTGATCCGGCCCTTGGACAGTGGCAGCTTGCGATGCGGGCAGGCATCTTCCAGCGCAATAACCTCGCCCTGCGCAGTACGGAAAACGCAGATCTTCTCCCCCAGGACCAGAATCTGCCGAAGGCTGTTTTCGATCTCGCTGCTCCAGGCGGCGACATACCAGGCATTTTTGAGAAACATGGCTACATCCCTATTTGGCGGTGTTTTCAGGGATTATGCGCAGACAAAAAATTGCTGGCCAGCCAAGAACGTCTGGTTGATTGTTTAGCTGTGCTTACTTCTCGTGTCGCGATTCACCTTGGTTTCCGACAGAACCCAGTTGAGAAAATCACGCGCAGGCTTGTGGGTCATGGTCGTCAGTCCCCAGCAGATGAAATAGGCTTCGGGCATCGGCAGAACCTCATCCGACAGCCGCACCAGCCGCCCGGAATCAAGGTCCGGTCCGGCAAAGGATGCCTGGGCCAGCACCACCCCCTGCCCGGCTGCCGCTGCCTCCAGCGCAAGGCTGGACAACGAATACACCGCGACCGTCCGCATCGGGCCCGCCACCGGAGTGTTTTGCGCGGCGAACCAGTTGGCCCAGTCCGGGGCCGCCGTTTCATCCATGCCCCAGTCAATCCCGATCAGCGGCAGGCGGGCCAGCCCCTCGCTGGTTCTCGCCTCGGGATGGCGGGCCAGAAACTCGGGCGAGCAGGCGGGAAAGCAGGTATCGGTGAACAGCGCCCGTGAATGCGGATAGCGCGAAGCGGCCATCCCATAGGTCAGGCGAAAGGTCAGATCCATCAACTGCGGTTCGGTCTCGCGATGTGTGGCAACGATTCGCAAGGTGGTGTCAGGCGCATTCGCCTGAAAACGATGGATCATCGGATTCAGCCACTTTTGCAGCAGCGTCGGCAGCCCGCTCACGGTCAGGTCTTCCGACACGCGCTGCGCCGAAATGAACTCCTGCGCGCGGGCCAGCCGGTCAAAACCCTGCGCAATCATCTCGTGATAGATATGCGCGGCCGGAGTCATCGTGATCCGCCGCCCTTCCCGCAACAGCAACGGCAGCCCTGCATGATCTTCAAGCAGCCGCAATTGCTGGCTGATTGCGCCGGGCGTGACGCCAAGGCTGCGGGCGGCTGCATGAACAGTGCCTGTCCGGCCATATGCATCGAACGCCTGCAGGGCGCGCAGCGGCGGAAGGCTTGTGCTCATTTTTAAGTTCCATCCTGGATGACTGTTTAGGCAGGCTTAACAAGTATACAGCGGTAATGATTTGCGGGCCAGCGATACAGGTCTTAGGCTATTAAGATCATACATAATAGCAATCCCCCCGAACCAGACTGCCGACCATCCACAGATCCGGCGCCTCCACAGAAGGGGCGCCGTCAACAGGGAGAAAGCCAGATGGCTCTATACACCACCCGTCGCTCCGCTCTGCTCGGCATGGGGGCGATGTCCGTCGCCGCCACACTTGGCCTGAACGCCCGTCCGGCCTTCGCACAGGACACGCCCCGGTCCGGCGGCACGTTCCGGCTCGGGATCTCGGATTTCAGCACGGCCGACACGCTGGACCCGCAGGTCAACGAATACCGCTTCATGATGCACCTGCAATATCAGCTGCGGAACTGCCTGGTTGAAATGGGCCCCGGCGGCGTGCTGGTGCCGGAACTGGCGACCGAATGGGGGCCGAATGCCGATATGTCGGCCTGGATCTTCAAGATCCGCTCCGGCGTCACCTTCAGCAACGGCAAGCCACTGACCGCCGAGGATGTGGTCTGGTCGCTGAACCTGCACCGCGGACCGGATACCATCTCGGGCGCGAAGGCACTGATGCTGGCGGTCAAGGATGTGGCCGTCACCGCCCCGATGGAGGTCACGGTCACTCTGGACGGTCCGAATGCAGGTTTCCCTGCCATTCTGTCGATGATCAACATGCTGATCGTGCCAGCCGAAGACCGCGAGTTCGACAAGGGCATCGGCACCGGCGGCTATATTCTGGAAACCTACGAGCCGGGCCTGCGCAGTGTCGTGCGCAAGAACCCGAACTACTGGAAAGAGGGCCGCGCCCATTTCGACGCGATCGAACTGCATTGCATCGCCGATATCAATGCCCGCACCACCGCCTTGCAAACCGGCCAGATCGACGCCATGGGCTTTGTCGATACCGTCACCGCGCCGCTTCTTCAGGCCATGCCGGGCATCAACCTGATCCAGACCCAGGGCAAGCTGCACCACGGCTTTGCCATGAACGTCACCGATCCGCTGTTCAAGGACCGTGATGTGCGTCTGGCGATGAAGCTTGCCATCGACCGGGAGGAGGTTCTGGCCAAGATTCAGGGGGGCTATGGCTCGATCGCCAATGACCAGCCGCTGTCGAAGGCCTATGCCTATCACAACTCCAGTCTCCCGCAGCATTCCTATGACCCGGATCAGGCCAGGGCGCTGCTGGAAAAGGCCGGTGCCACCGGGCTGACCGTGCCGCTGCACGTCGCCGAACTGCCCTTCACCGGGGCCACCAACATGGCGCAGCTTTACGCCGAACAGGCCGCCCGCGCCGGGATCACCATTGAGGTCAAGCGGGAGCCGGATGACGGCTACTGGTCCAACATCTGGGGTAAACGTCCGATGTTCGCGACACGGTGGTCGGGGCGCGTGAACGAAGACGCGATGCTGACGCTGGTCTATTCGCGTCAAAGCATCGGCAGCTACAATGAAAGCAGCTGGGACAATGACACATTCAACAAGACGCTGGTTGCCGCCCGCAGCGAAGCCGACGAGACCCGCCGCAAGGAGCTTTATTGGGAATGCCAGAGCCTGATCTGGGAAGATGCCGGGCTGGTGGCTCCGATCTGGGCCGATTTCCTGGATGCTACCAGTGACAAGATCGGTCATGGCGAAATCGCCAATGACTGGGAACTGGATGGCGCGCGCTGCGGCGAGCGCTGGTGGTTCAAGGCCTGATATTGCGCAATTCTCTCCGGTCCGGTGTCATACCGGGCCGGAGATGTGGCGCGGTGGCAGGTCCGTCCCATCGTCGCTTTCCCAACCCCGGAAAAGATCATGACCCAAACCGACCCTTGCGCTGGTGTGCAGGCTGCGATTCTTGCGCTGGAGGCCCGTTTCGGCAGCCGCCTCAGCCGCGCCGAGGCTGTCCGGGCCCAGCACGGCTCTGTCGAAAGCTGGTTGCCACAGGCCCTGCCCGATGCGGTTCTGTTCCTCCAGACAACCGAAGAAGTTTCCGAAGCGGTTACGCTGTGCCACCACCATGGCGCGCCGGTCATTCCCTTCGGCGCAGGCTCCTCGATAGAGGGGCAGGTGCTGGCGCCGCATGGCGGCATCAGCTTTGATCTGTCGGGCATGGACCGGGTGCTGGCAGTGAACGCCGAAGACATGGACTGTATCGTGCAATGCGGGGTGATCCACCAGAACCTGAACGAGCATCTGCGCGCCACCGGGCTGTTTTTCCCGGTCGATCTGGGCGCGCATGCCACGCTGGGCGGCATGGCCTCGACCCGGGCCTCGGGCACGACCACGGTGCGCTACGGCTCGATGCGCGAACTGGTGCTGGGGCTGACCGTAGTGATGCCCGACGGGCGGGTGATCCGCACCGGCGGACGGGCGCGCAAATCAGCATCCGGTTACGACCTGACGCATCTGTTCGTCGGGGCCGAAGGCACGCTGGGTATCATCACCGAAGTGACATTGCGGCTGTTCGGCAGACCCGAGGCCTCGCGCTCGCTCCTCTGCGCATTCGAGGATCTGGAAGCGGCCACCAGCTGTGTGGTGGCGGCGCTGCAATCCAGCCTGGGCCTGACCCGGATCGAACTTGCCGATACCCTGCAAATGCAGGCCATCAACGCGCATGCCGGGTCCACCCTGCCGGAACGGCCGACCCTGTGGGTGGAAATCACCGGCTCGGCGCCCGCAGTGGCCCATGACGCCACTCTGTTCGCCGAACTGGCGGAAGGCAGCGGGGCGCTGCATGTCGAGACCGCCGACAACCATGAGGCCGCCAACCGTATCTGGCGGCTGCGCCACAATGCCCTTTACGCGACGCGGGCGCTGCGACCGGGGATCAAGGGCATCTCGACCGATGTCTGCGTGCCGATCTCGCGCCTGCCTGACTGTATCGCCGAAATCCGCGCGGAAATCGACAAGACCGCGCTGATCGCCCCGCTGATCGGCCATGCGGGCGACGGCAACTTTCATCTGGTGCTGATGTTCGACCCGGAAGATGCGCAGGAAACTGCCATGGCGCGACAGATCAATGCCAGGCTCATCTCCATCGCGCTGACCTTGGGGGGCACCGCCACCGGCGAGCACGGCGTGGGCCTTGGCAAGATGGGCTACATGCAGGCCGAACACGGCGCCGCACTGGATGTCATGCGCCAGATCAAGCGGGCGCTCGACCCGTCGGGGATCATGAACCCCGGCAAGATCTTCACTCCCTGACAAGGTGTTTCCCATGACCTCCCCTTCCTCGGCAGCGCTGATCCGCACCGAAATCGCCGCATTGCCCGATTACAATGCCGGGCTTGCGCTGGATCAGTTCCGCGCCCGTTATGGCCGTGATGCGCTGGCCAAAGTGGACAGCAACGAAAACCCCTTCGGCCCGTCGCCCGCAGCGATCGAGCAGATCCGCGCCGCAGCCGCAGGTGTCGGTCGTTACCCCGATGCCGGTGACACCGCCCTGCGTCAGGCAATTGCCGCCCGCACGGGCCGCGACGCTGAAACCATCATCCTTGGCAATGGGTCAGAGGATCTCATCGGCGCCATCTACCGCGCCACCCTGCGGCCCGGCGACCGCGTGGTCACCATCTGCCCGAGTTTTGGCCTGCATGAATTCGGCGCGCTGAGCCTTGGGGCCGTGGTGGAGAAGGTGCCCTTCCCCGCCGATTGGCGGTTCCCGGTGGACGGGCTCATCCAGGCGATGGCACAGCCCGTGCGCATCCTGATCTTCTCGTCCCCCTCGAACCCGGCGGGTCCGGCCATCTCGCAAGGCGAGTTGACCCGCCTGCTGGCGGCTGTGCCCGAGGGGACGCTGATCGTTTTTGACGAGGCTTATCGCGAGTATCTTGAAGGCGATCTGGCCTTTGAGGCAACCGGATTGCTTGACCGCGCAGGCCACGCCTGGATCAGCCTGCGGACCTTTTCCAAAGCCTACGGGCTGGCGGGCGCACGGGTGGGCTACGGCCTCTGCTCGGACAGCGGGATGGCGCGGGCGTTGCGCAAAACGCGCAACCCCTTCGCGGTCAACGCGCTGGCCGGTGTCGCCGCGCTGGCCGCTCTGGCCGATGACGCGCATCTTGACCGCACCACATCCCATATCCGGGCCGAGCGGAAACGGATCGCCGCAGCGTTGACCGCTATGGGGATCGAAGTCGCCCCGTCACAGGGCAACTTTCTGTTCTTCAGGACCCGGCTGCCGGGCACCCAACTGGCCGAAGCGCTGCGGCATCAGGGCGTGCTGATCAAAGGCTGGCAGGAAAGCCCGTTTCTTGACTGGGCACGCGTCACCGTCGCGCTTGCGGAAGAAAATGACAGCTTTCTCAAGGCCCTGCCAATGGTGCTTTGAAGGTCTGCCTACCTGACCCTCTGCCAAAGCGGAAGCCGCCGGACAGCGGCGATATCCCCTTGCTGCCATGACATATCCTGGCAGCAAGCCCCTCGCAGAAAACCCAGCGTCACAGGGTCTGAGGCAATTCAGACCTGCAACCCATTCCACAAAAGCCCGGGGTTATTTCCGATCAGCGGCGACGCAATTTGATCCGGATCGACCGGGAATTCTATATGATCCACAAGCACTACACGGCATTTCTCTGCATGGGGAATTGCCCTATAGTGCCGCCTGCCTTACCAATAGGGCAAAGGAAGGGGATCCTTATGACTGAAATCAACCTGGACGCGTTTTCACTTAGTGAGCTCAAGCAACTCGAAAAGTCGGTTGCAAAGGCAATTGCCTCATTCGAGGATAGAAGAAAGGCCGAAGCCCGCGCAAAGGTCGATGAACTGGCCCGCGAACTCGGCTATTCTTTCGAAGCTCTTGCCGAAGCGGCAACCGCCCGCAAACGCGCGCCTGCGGCTGCAAAATACCGCCACCCGGAAAATGCTGACCTCACCTGGTCAGGCCGGGGCCGCAAACCCCGCTGGATTAACGAAGCGCTTGAGGCGGGCAAGTCACTCGACTCGATGCTGGCCTAAGGGGCTCCGGTTCAACGGGCTTCGGCGGTGGATTGGCGCAATGATTTGCGGTGCCCGGCGACAACCGGGCCGCAAAACCTTCTCTGATATCGGGGGCGCATATGGCGCCCGTTTCGCGAGCTCCACCGCCGTTTTCAATAAACCCGCAGCAAGGGGCCAAACAATCCAGATGACCATTTTCATCTGTGCATGATCTGAAAGCGAGCCATCTGGTGACAAGTATCTTGGCGCGTCTCTAAGCGTATCTGATCAGCTGGAAGCTGAATTCCGCGCTATAAGATTCGGATCATAGAACAAGCGAAAGCCTGTGACCGGATATATGTGCAACTCCTGCGGCACGCCTTACGCTGGCGGGTGCAGGCGACGCGTGGCATCCGGCGTCAGCACGGTTGCCACGATCCGGTCCCGGAACAGCGCAACATGGCGCGCGGCAACCAGTTCTGCGCCCGTGGTATCCTGATCGCGAATCAGCCGGACCATCTCACGGTGATCGGCGATCGTCAGATCCAGGTGGTTTTGCAGCCGCGCCGCAGCGCCATCATGTTCGATGAAGCTGACGTGCCCGACCCGCATCCCCTCGATCAGCGCACGTTCATAAGCGTGATGCAGGTGCATCGAATGCGCCGCCTCGCTGATCGCCAGATGAAACCGAAAATTCATCTCGTTCAGCGCATCGACATCGCGGCGTGGCGCGGCCTGTTCGAAGCCCAGCGCCGCCGCCTCGATCGCCTGCATCTGCGCTTCGGTCCGGCGAACGGCCGCCAGCGTGGTCTGCGCACGCTGCAAGAGATCGAGAGATTCGAAGAAATCACGCAAATCGAACAGGTTCATCGCGGCCACGCGCGACCCGCGACCGCGCACCGCCTGTACCAGACCCTCGGCCGTCAGCCGGATCAGCGCTTCGCGCACGGGCGTGCGTGACACCTCATAGCGCGCAGAGATCTCCACCTCGTCCAGATCGGAGCCAGGCCGCAGTTCCATGCGCAGAATCGCCTGGCGCAGCATGCGGTAGACATGTTCGGCCCCGCGCTCTGCGGCCGGTTTCGCCGCCGCCGGTTTTTTCACCATCTTACCGCCTCCGCTGCATGGATGCCACGCGCCGTATACAGCCGCGCATACCTGTTTTCCAACTCGGAATGATCCTGACAAGAAACTGTTGACAGACGCATATTATACATTGTGTATTTTTATGGAATACAGAGAGGATTCATGACATGGCCGAAACCTGGACGATAGGCGTCGATGTCGGGGGCACGTTCACCGATCTTTGCGCCATCGAAAGCGCCAGCGGGCGTATCGCCCTGAACAAGGTCTCCAGCACGCCCGCGAACCCCGCCGAGGCAATCATCGCCGGGCTCGACGCGCTGGCCGAGAAGGCAGGCTTTGATCTGGGCGATGTACGCGCCATCGGGCACGGCACCACCGTTGCCACGAATGCGCTGATCCAGCGCACGGGTGCCAAGGTGGCGATGGTAACAACGCGCAATTTCCGCGACCTCGTCGAAATCGGCCGCCAGATCCGCCCGAAGATGTATGATCTGAAGGCAGATTTCCCGCCGCCGCTGGCCCCGCGACATCTGCGGTTTGAGGTTGATGAGCGGATCGGGGCCGATGGCGCCGTGGTCGAGCCTCTCGACATGGCCAGCGTGGATGCGGTCATTGAGTCCCTGCGCGCTGAACAGGTCGAGGCGGTCGCAATTGCCTTCCTTTTTGCCTATCTCAACCCGGCGCATGAACAGGCGGTCAAGGCACGGCTGGTCGCAGCGCTGCCCGGAGTGGCGGTGTCGGCCTCGTCGGATGTGATGCCCGAATTCCGTGAATATGAACGCTCTTCGACCACCTTGCTCAATGCCTATCTGCAACCGGCCTTCGCGCAGTACATGCATACCCTCCAGGCCGAGGTGGCGACGCGCTCGCCGAAATCGAGCCTTGGCGTCAACCAGTCGAGCGGCGGGCTGATGTCGGTCGGGACGGCGCGAGAATTCCCGATCCGCACGGCCATGTCGGGCCCGGCAGCGGGCGCCAATGGCGCGATCCATACCGCGATGCAATCGGGCGTTGCCAATGTCATCACCTTTGATGTCGGCGGCACCAGCGCGGATGTGGCACTGATCCGGAACCGTTCGATCGGTCTCGCCTTCGACCGCGATGTGGCGGATTTTCCGGTGCGCATGCCGATGGTTGACATCAACACGGTCGGCGCGGGTGGAGGCTCGCTGGCATGGTTCGACCGTGACGGACTGATGAAGGTCGGCCCCGCCAGCGCAGGCGCCCGTCCGGGGCCTGCCTGCTATGGCCGGGGCGGCGATCAGGCGACGGTTACAGATGCCAATGTGGTGCTGGGCCGGCTTTCTACCAGCGGCCTCCTGGGTGGCGACATGTCGCTGGATGTCGAGGCATCGTTCCGGGTGGTTGGCCGCGTCGCCGGACAGTTGGGCTGCACGGTCGAGACCGCCGCGCGCGGCATCCTTGACGTGATGGCCGCGAATATGGTGCGCGCAATCCGTGCAATCTCGGTCGAACGGGGGCACGATCCGCGCGATTTCGTGCTGATGCCCTTTGGCGGCGCGGGGCCGCTGCATGCCGAGGCCTGCGCGCGGGCGCTGGGGATCGCGCAGATCCTCGTGCCACTGTCACCCGGCATCCTTTGTGCGCAGGGGCTGCTGGTCGCGGGCCGGTCGGAAAGCCTGGTGCGCTCGCAGCGCATCGCGCTGACACCCGCCGCAGGGCCAACGCTGGAGGCTCTGGCCGAAGAGATGCGGCGCGAGGCCGATCAGTGGTTCGCGGCCGAAGCGATACCTGTGAACGAGCGGAGCGCCACTCTGGTCGCGGACATGCGTTACATCAGTCAGAACTATGAGCTGCAAATCCCGGTAACCGGCGCGCTGACTGACCTCGAAACGCTCAGGCAGTCGTTTTTCGAGGCCCATGCCAGGGCCTACGGATTCTTCAATGCAGACGACCCGGTCGAGGTGATGGCTCTGCGCCTGACGCCTCAGGGCGCACGCCCTGAAATCGGCAGCCCGCCGGGCCGCGCCACCGCCTCGCGTGTGCCGCAGCCGAAAAGCCGACGCCCGGTCTGGTTCAGCGGGTCGCAGGCGCTCGACACGCCGGTTTACGACCGGGATGATCTGGCAGCCGGCACCGAACTGACCGGCCCCGCAGTGATCGACCAGTTCGACTCGACCCTGCTGCTGTTCCCCGGCGACCTCGCCCGCGTCGACGGCGCCCGTAACATCCTGATCACCCGCGGGGAGACCGAGCTTTGACCCTCCATGATACCCTGACCGCCGCCACCGCAACTGCAAGCGATGGCCCCGATGCGATCACTGTCGAAATCGTCGCCTCGGCCTTCCGTTCAGTCGTGGACGAGACCTTCATCGCGCTGATGAAAAGCGCCTATTCCACCAACATCAAGGAACGTCACGATCATTCCACCGCGATTTGTGACCGCGCCGGACGGCTGATCGTACAGGCGGAAATGTCGCTGCCGATCCATCTGGCCTCGATGACCGGGCTGATGCAGGCAGTGCTCACGCGCTACGCCCCGGAGGACATCCGCGAAGGCGATATCTTCGTGGCAAACGACCCGCATGTCGCGGGTGGCACCCACCTGCCTGACATCAACTATGCGGCGCCGATCTTCGTCGACGGGCGGCTTCTGGGCTTTGTGTGCAACATCGCCCACCATGCTGACATCGGTGGCATGGTGCCGGGATCAATGGCGGGCGGCATGTCCGAAATCTATCAGGAGGGGCTGCGGATTCCTGTCATGCGGCTGTTCCGCGCCGGAGAACTGCAACAGGATATTCTGGACCTCCTGCTGCTGAATGCGCGGATTCCACAGGAACGCCGGGGGGATCATTTCGCGCAGATCGCGGCCTGCCGTCTGGGCCTGCGGCGGGTGGGCGAGATCGCCGAGCGGTATGGCGCGGCGCTGATCGAACAGGTGTGGGACTCGCTTCTGACGCGGACGCATGCACGGATGCGCGCGGCCATCGCAGGCCTGCCCGACGGGGTCTATCGCTTCGAAGATGTGATGGACGATGATGGCTGCGGCACCAGCGACATTCCGATCCGACTGGAAATCACGGTCACCGGGGACCGGGCGGTGTTCGACCTGCGTGGCTCGGCACCACAGGTCAAGGGCAATATCAACCTGACGCGCAATGCTGCCAAGGCGGCAGTCGCCTATGCGCTGCGAACGCTGCTGGACCCCGAGATTGCCAACAACGAGGGTATCCTGGACTGCTGCGAACTGCTGACCGAGCCGGGCAGCATCGTCGATTGCATCGCCCCCGCGCCGGTGGCGCAACGGCTCAATACCTCGCAGCGGCTGGTGGATGTGATCATCGGCGCGCTGGCGCCCGCCCTTCCCGATGCGGCAGTCGGGGCCTCCAACGGGGCCAATACCACCGCAGTTTTCTCGGGGATCGACCCGCGCAATGGCAGGCCGTACCTCTATCTTGAGACCCTAGGCGGCGGGGCAGGCGGGCGCAGCGACCGGGACGGCAAAGATGGCGTTCAGGTGCATATCACCAATACGTCGAACCTGCCCATTGAAGCCATCGAGACCGAATATCCGCTGCGGGTCGTCAGCTATGGCTTCGTCGAGGATTCAGGCGGTGCCGGGCGTTATCGCGGCGGCGCGGGCCTGCGCCGGGTGATCGCGCCGGTGGACCACGATTGCACCTTCAATGGCGCGGGCGAACGGTTCGCCCATGCGCCATGGGGGATCTTCGGCGGGACGGAAGGCCGCCCCGGACGCTTCGTGCTGACCGGACCCGAGGGTGAGACCGTGCTGGTTGCCAAACCATCCGCCGTGCCGCTGCGCCGCGATCAGGCAGTGATCGTGGAAACCCCCGGTTCGGGCGGTTACGGCACCCCTGCCGAACGCAGTGCCGGGGCCGTGGCCGAAGATGCCATTTCGGGCAAGTACACTGCGGCCTTCCTTGACAGAAACTATCCCGCGCAACGCCGCGGATGATACCGGCGGGGCGGCCCGTGCTGCCCCGCTTCCACGCAAAGACAAAGAACAGCAACAGGGAAAAGACATCATGAAAACGCTGACGAAATCGCTTCTGCTCGGAGCCTTTCTCACCTCTGCGCTGCCCGTCTGGGCGCAAACCGTCACCTGGGATCTGGCGAATGAATATCCGCCGAACTCGGTCCATGCGCGTTCGGCCGACACGTTCATCGCGACGCTCAAGGAAGTCTCCGGCGGTGACATCGTGGTGACGGCCCATCACGGTGCCGCGCTTGGCTACAAGTCGCTTGACCAGTACGACGCGGTCGGTGACGGCGCGCTGGACATCGCATCGTCGTTTGCAACGCCGTGGTCAGGGATTAACCCGGTGTTCATCCTGTCCTCGATCCCCTTCCTTGTCGCCACCCCCGCCGAAGAGCGCATGCTTTACGAGATCGCCAGGCCCTACTACGAGGCGGTACTGGCCGACGACAATCAGGTGCTGCTGTTTGCGACTCCCTGGCCGCCGAGCGGGCTTTGGGGCAAGAAGCCGCTCGACTCACTTGAGGCATTGTCGGGCGTCAAGCTGCGCACCTATGACGCCAATGGCACAATCACCTTTGGCAACACCCCCGCCACCCCGGTTCAGCTGAGCTGGGCAGACACCGTGCCGCAGCTTTCGACGGGCGCGATTGATGCCGTGCTGACCTCCGCCGATGGCGGTTCGGCCTCGCAGCTTTGGGAACAGCAATCGCATTTCACCGAGGTGAACTATGCGATGCCACTTCAATTCGTGCATATGAACCGCGACGCCTATGAGGCGCTGAGCGACGAGCAGAAAGTCTGGGTGGCCGAAGCCGCGAAAGCCGCCGAGGATTTTGGCTGGAACCTGCTTGAGGACCGTGTCGCGCAGAATTATGCCGAAATGCAGGGCCATGGCATGACCGTAGTGACCGGCGTTGATCCGGCCTATATCGCCGCGCTGACCGAGGCCGCGAAACCCGCGCTTGAGGAATGGAAGGGCAAGATGGGCGCCGATGCCGACGCCATCCTGAGCGCCTTCGACGCGAAACGCGCGCAATGACGAGCGCCGCTGACACCCGAGACATCGCCGGCTGGCTCCGGCCGGCGATGCTTTTTCAGCGCGGGGTCTTTGCCCTGTCACAAGCCGCTGCGGTTCTGGCCGCTCTGCTGGTGGTGGGGATGACACTGCATATCCTTCTGGAGATCGTGCTGCGCCTGACGGACCGATCAACCTTCATCCTGGACGAGATGGTCGGCTACGGCATTGCCGGGGCGACATTCCTGTCGCTGGGCTACGCTTTCGAGCATTCGGCGCTGGTGCGGGTCGGCCTGCTGGTCGACCGTCTGCGGGGCCGGGCGCGCCGCATGGTCGAAACCTTCTGCGGGATCACCACACTGGCGGTAACATCGCAGATCGCCTGGGTGATCGCGCGATCGGCACTGCGCAGCTTCGAGCGCGGCCGCACCTCAAGCTCGATTGCCGAAATCCCGCTCTGGATTCCCGAGGCGGTCTGCGCCGCGGGGCTCATGATCTTCGGCCTCCAGGTTTTCGCCCGGACGCTGCGCCAGATCTTCGACCTGCCGGGGCCGGTGGCACCGGGAGACGAAGGCCCGCTCCAGAACGACCTGTAGGCACAGGCAGAAAGGGAATACATGGACCCGCTCGTTTCCGGCCTGGCGCTGATCGCGATGCTTGTCGTGACCCTCGGCAGCGGGGTCTGGATTTTTGTAGGCTTGCTTCTCGTCTCGGTCGCCGGGCTGCATTTCCTGGTCGGGATGCCGCTTGACCGCGTTTTCACAATTGCCGGCACGATCACCTACCGCAGCGCCTCCACCTGGGAAATGGCTGCTGTTCCGCTGTTCATCTGGGTCGCCGAACTGATCTTCCGGTCGTCGGTTTCGGCCCGGCTGTTCCGGGGGCTCACCCCCTTCGTGGACCGGATTCCGGGGCGCCTGCTGCACACCAACGTCCTGGGCTGCACGCTTTTTGCCGCTGTCAGCGGCTCCTCTGCCGCGACCACGGCGACGGTGGGCAAGATCACGTCCTCCGAACTGCTCAATCGCGGCTACAACCAGAACATCGCGGTGGGCTCGCTTGCCGGGGCGGGCAGCCTGGGGCTCTTGCTGCCCCCGTCCATCGCGATGATCATTTACGGCATCCTCGCCGAAGTCTCGGTCAGCCGGCTCTTTGCGGCAGGGGTTTTGCCGGGGCTGATGGTGTCGGGGCTTTATTCCGGCTTCATCATGCTGATGGCATTGATCCGCCCCGGCATTGCCCCGACCGGCCATCAGGATTTCGGACTGCGCGACTATCTGCGGGGGGCGCTGGATCTGCTGCCCGTGGTGGCCCTGATGGGGATTGTGCTGGGCGCGATTTATTCGGGTATCGCGACACCGTCCGAGGCGGCGGCAGTAGGGGTCTTCGCAGCCTTCGGTCTGCTGATCCTGCTTGGCGAACTGAACTGGGGGCTGATCCGGGCCAGCCTGATGGGTACCGTGCGCACCAGCACGATGGTCTGCATCATCCTGGTCTCGGCCTCGCTGTTGTCGACCACGCTCGGTTATCTGCATCTGCCGCAGGAACTGGGTGCGGCAATCGGTGCGATGAACCTTGATCCGCTCGCGCTGATCGCGCTGCTGGCGCTGTTCTACCTGCTTCTGGGGGTCTTCGTTGACGGGGTGGCGATCATCGTGATGACGCTGCCGATGACCTTGCCGCTGGTGACGGCAGCCGGATACGACCCGGTCTGGTTCGGCGTTTTCCTGGTGCTGATGGTCGAGATCGGCCTGCTGACACCGCCGGTAGGGATCAACCTTTTCGTTCTTCAAGGGCTGACCAACTGGCCGCTGGGAAGGGTCGCGCGGGCTTCGGTGCCGTTCTTCCTGCTCTTCGGTCTGGCTGTGATCCTGCTGGTGATCTTCCCGCAACTGGCGCTGTGGCTGCCGGATCAGCTTTACGGCAAATAAAGACGGCGCCGGGGTTCGACAAGAGCCCCGACGCCGCGTGTGCTATCGAACTGTCCGGCGCTGACCAGATCACCCGGCGCCTTGACCGACAGGCAAGTCACCGCCGCGATCACCGCGTCATGATGTCTGCCGCCAGCCTCGGCGATCAGAGCCTCGCGCGGCAAGATGCAGCATGGAGAAGAAATGCGGGTGGCAGAAGGATCGGGATCAGGGCGAAACCGATCAGGACGACAATCAGGATCTTCGGGGCCGCGCAGGGCGCGCACTTTGCCGGAGGGGAAAACCCGCATCGGTTACCGGCCTGTGCCGCAGCGCACTGGACCGGTGGCGTATGATGCACTAGGAATCGGCTCTGTCCTGCCCCGCGCAAGCCCGATTTGCCCGGCGCCAGACGGTGAGCCTGCCGCGCCACCTTTCCACCACCCCCCGGAGAGAGCTCGAAATGACCGCCGATTGCCCCGAGCACCTGCTGCTGCGCCAGCTTTTTGACCGCGCGGTGGAGGTTGCAGACCCGATCCGTTCGCTTGCCGCACATCTGCCACCAAAGCCTGCGGGGCGAGTCGTGGTGATCGGGGCGGGCAAGGCCAGCGCCCGCATGGCCGAGGCGGCAGAGGCGGCCTGGGGTCCCTGCGAGGGGCTTGTCATTACCCGCTACGGCTATGCCCGCCCCTGTCGCGGCATCGAGATTGTGGAAGCCGCGCATCCGGTGCCCGATGCCGCCGGGGTAGCCGCCACCGCGCGGATGCTTGATCTGGTCGCGGGGCTGAATGCAGATGACTTCGTGCTCGCGCTGATCTCGGGCGGGGCTTCGGCCCTGCTCTGTGCGCCTGCCGGCGGGATGACCCTTGAGGAAAAGCAGGCGGTCAATCAGGCACTGCTGTCCTCGGGTGCGCCCATCGGGCAAATGAACATCCTGCGCAAGCATCTCAGCCGGGTGAAGGGCGGGCAGCTTGCCGCCGCCGCCTATCCTGCCCGGATGCTCACCTTGCTGATTTCCGATGTGCCCGGCGATGCACCGGGGCTGATCGGCTCTGGCCCCACGGTGGCCGAGGCGGCAACGGCGGCGGATGCTGCGCAGATCGCGGCGGAATGGCAGATCCCGCTGCCCGCATCTGCACAAGCGGCGCTGTCGCAAAGCGGCGTGCTGGCCCCCGAAGATCCGCGCCTTTCAAAGGTTCAGAACCTGATTTACGCCGCGCCTTCGCAATCACTGGCGGCTGCCAGCGCGCTGGCCGAAGCGGCGGGGCTGAAGGTCATCAGCCTTGGCAATGATCTGGAGGGCGAGGCCCGCGAGGTCGCAAACACCCATGCAGCCGAGGCCCTGCGCCTGCAGGCCGCGCGCAAGCCAGGCGATGCGCCGCTTTTGCTGATCTCCGGCGGCGAGTTGACAGTCACCCGTCGCGGCAAGGGCGTCGGCGGGCCAAATGCGGAATATTGCCTTGCCCTCGCCATTGCCTTGCAGGGCGCGGCAGGTATCCATGCCATTGCCTGCGATACCGACGGCATTGACGGCGCCGCCGAAGTCGCGGGCGCGGTGATCGGCCCTGATACGCTGGCCCGGGCAAAGGCGGCCGGGGTCGCCCCTGCCGACGCTTTGGCCGCCAATGATGCCCACAACTTCTTTGCAAGCATCGGCGGGCAGGTGGTGACCGGGCCGACACTGACAAATGTCAACGATTTCAGGGCGATTCTGATCGGTTGACACCGGCGGCAGATCAAGGGGCCATCCCCGAAAACAGACCGCAATCTCGTCGCGCGGCCTGCGGTTTGGGGGCGAGGGCTGGTATTCGGCGAACCCACCCTTGCTGGTGAATTGCTTCTGCCCCAGAAAAGACTGGCCCCGTAGCTGCCATGTGTCCATGCGCCGCCCCGTTGGCCCGACAAAGCGGAGCGCACCCTGACGGAAACATCGGCCGGGTCTGTCAGGTCGCAACGGCGGGTCGCGGGAGGTAGCTGGCCAGAAGGGTTGCGGCATCCACCTTCCCGTTCACGGCAACCGGAATCTCCCTCAGGATATGGATATCCCGTGGCACCATGGCCTGAGGCAACAGCAGATGCTGCCCAGCGGATATCTGTTGCGGGCCTGGCGGCGGCGCGTCGGGTTCGGGCCGGACACACAACAGGAGTCCAGTACCGTCCGGCTGCAAGCGGCAGGCACGGCCCTGCAGGTCCGCACAACCGCTGCGTCCGGCAAAAAGCTTGATGCTCTGGCCGAAGACAAAATCGGCTTTGCTTTCTTGACCCGGCTGACCGAACCGGATGGCGTGCTGGTGGGCGATGTTATTGCCGGGGCCGGACTCCTGGTGCGACCCGGATGTGACGATTATGATGGCACCTCTGCGACACGGGAAGCTGCGTGCGCATACCGTCATGTTCTGGTTATGACGCCAGAGCGAAGAAACCATCTCCCCGCGATGGAGAAAAAGAAGCTCACGCCTCCTCGTTGAGCTTCACGACCAGAGTGCCCAGCCTCCTGACCTTTTCGGCGAGGTTCTCCAAATGCAAGTGCCCGGGAAGACAGGGATATCTCGTCGGCCAATGCGGCCGTATCACTCATCGGGAAGCTCAGGCCCGGGCCCGGAAAGTTCGCGCAGAAAGGACCGGATCAATCTGCTGTCCTTGCGATCAGAACGTGCAATTGCACAAAAGCGAATATGGTAGCTGAACACCTCAGGCATCAATTCTTGCAGCTGGCCTTGCTGAACCCAATGCAGTGCGAGGTGATCTGGCAGAAACCCCAGATAGCTCCCCGTCATGACAAGGATGCCGATACCTTCAATCGAGTTTGTCCGGCTGACGATCCGTAACTTGTCACCATGAACGCCGAGCCTGTCGCTCAACAGATAGTCTGGCGATGCAATCTCGGCGGCACAGATATCTTCCATGTTACAGATGCGCCCGAATAGCGGATGGCCCTGACTGCAATAAAGCGACATCCGTTCTCTGTGCAGCTCGTGATAATCCAGATCGTCAGCACGGGAGTGCGCAGGTAAAAAACCGACATGTGCCCTGCCGTCGCGAATTGATGCACGCACACCCGAGGGAGGCAGGACGATCAACTCGATCCGCACATCTGGCGCGCGGGCTTTGAAGCGCGCGATATGTTCCGAAACGCGGTTCTTGTGATCGGAAAGTGTGCTTTCGGTGATGGCAAGACGCAGCTCGCCCTTCATGCCCAGCCTGTAGCCCCTCAACTGGTCTGAAACATCATCCATGGCGTTCATGAGCCGTTGGGCAGCCTGAAGCACGAACTCGCCATCCGGCTCCAGCATGAAACCGCCGCGGCCGCGTGTGCAGAGCCGAAGCCCTATGCGGGCCTCAAGGTCTGACATCGCCCGGCTGACTGCTGCTTCGCTGAGGCCAAGCCTGGCTGCCGCGGGCGCAAACCCCTTCTCGGCTGCGACGCAATGGAAGACTTTCAGAAGGCGGATATCGCTGATGGCCAAGCTGAACATTACTTACCTGAATCGCAAGTATAGATACATAAACTTGCATATATTTCAGCCTTATGCCTCTGACAAGGTTTCTCGCGGAAAGCGAGGAAAGCCTATGACCAAACCAAAATCAGAAATCTATCAGCCGCTATCGTCGGATGTGGTGCCGCGCTATGCGGGCATTGCCACCTTCATGCGGCTGCCCCAGGTATCACTGGAGCAAGCCACCGACCTCGACATCGGGATCGTTGGGGTTCCGTGGGACGGTGGCACCACAAATCGGGCTGGCGCCCGCCACGGCCCGCGTCAGGTGCGCGAGATGTCGGCCCTGATGCGGCGCTATCATCCGGTGCTGAACATCAGTCCCTACGAGATTGCAAACTGCGCTGATCTGGGAGATGCGCCGGTCAACCCGCTGGAAATTGTGGGCACTCTGGACGGTCTGAAAGCCCATTATCAGCAGATTGTCGGACGCGGCATCACCCCTTTGTCCGTTGGCGGTGATCATCTGGTGACGCTGCCGATTCTGCGTGCCCTGGCAGAAGGTCATGGCCCCCTGGGCATGATCCAGTTCGATGCGCATTCGGACCTTTGGGATGTTTATTTCGGCGGCAGCAAATACGCTCATGGCACGCCATTCCGGCGCGCGATCGAAGAAGGAATCCTCGATCCGAACCGACTGGTGCAAATCGGCCTGCGCGGCGGTCTGTACAGCGCCGAGGACAACGACTGGGCCGTTGAACAGGGCGTTCATCAGTTCCCGGTCGAGGCCGTGGAAGAACAGGGCTGCGACGCCGTTCTGGCAGAAGCCCTCCGCCTTGTCGGCGCCGGGCCTGCCTATGTGACATTCGACATCGACTGCCTGGACCCGTCCCATGCCCCGGGCACCGGAACCCCAGAGGTCGGCGGCTTCACAACATTGCAGGCCCAAAGGATGCTGCGCCGCCTGCGTGGCGTGAACTTCGTTGGCGCGGATGTTGTCGAGGTCTCGCCCCCCTTCGATCCGGGCGGAGCAACCGCGTTGGCGGGCGCGACGATGCTGTTTGAACTGATCTGCCTTCTGGCAGAGCGCCGAGCGCTCGCCACCGGCTGAGGGGTCGAAGCTGGCCGGGCCGGTTCCGCGGGGAGGCGGGCGGCCCGGCAATAAATCACACAAGAAACGGGGTTCATCCGGCCGATCCGCCAGGGTCGTCCGATACATGGCCCCTTCATATGGGAGGAGAATGAAATGATGCTCGATGTTGTCATCGTCATCGCCTATTTCGCGATGATGATCATGTGTGGGGTCGTGGCGATGCGCCGGCTCAAAAGCACATCGGATTATCTGCTGGCGGATCGCAACCTGCCATTCTGGGTGTTTTTTCCCTGCCTGTCGGCCGTTATTCTCGGCGGCGGCTCGACCTTTGGTTCGGCCTCGCAGAGCTATCAGTTTGGCCTTTCGGGCGCATGGATCACCTTCATGTTCGGCCTCGGCGTGGTTTTTGTCGGGCTGTTCTTCGCGGGCAGAATCGCCAAACTGGATGTCTTCACGCTGAGCGAGTTGCTGGAGCGCCGATATGGCCATGGCAGCGGCTATGTCAGTGCAATGGTCTCGACGATCTATACCGTGCTGATCGCGGTGGTGCAGATCATTGCCCTGGGAACGATCCTGAAAGAACTCTTGGGCTGGAGTCTGAATGCCGGCATTCTGGCGGGCGGCATGGTGACGGTGATCTACACCATGATCGGCGGGATGATCGCCATCACGATCACGGATTTCCTGCAATTCGTGCTGATGTCCATCGGCGTTGTCCTTCTGTTGATCTTCGGGATCGACGCTGTCGGCGGGGTTCAGGCCGTGACCGAAGCGGTCCCTCCCGATTTTCTGACACTGACCAATATCAGCGGTCAGCGCCTGCTGGGATTGTTCCTGTCCCTGTTCCTGGGGATCATGATTGGTCAGGATATCTGGCAGCGCATTCTGACGGCCCGGAACCAGCGCGTCGCCAAGGTCGGGTCGATCTTTGCGGGCCTTTATTCCGTTGGCTGGGGTGCTGCGATGGGGATCAGCGGCCTGCTGGCCTATATCCTTCTGCCCGGCCTTGAAGCTCCGCAATCCGCCCTGCCGGCCCTGGTCATCAAAGTGCTGCCTGCGGGACTGAGCGGCATCGTGCTTGCCGCCCTGATGTCAGCCCTGATGTCGACCGTCAGTGCAACTGTCCTGGCCTCCGCCACGCTGGTGACGAATGACATCCTCAAACCGTTGCTGAAACTGAGCGAAGCGGACGAATTCAACGTCTCTCGCATTCTCACAGCGGTGACGGGCGTCGTGGTTATCCTGCTGTCGATCTATGTCGGTGATGTGTTCGTCGCCCTGGATACGGCATACTCCTATCTCTCGGGTTGCCTGTTCGTCCCGATTGTGGCTGCCCTGTTCTGGCCAAGGGCAATCTGGCAAGGGGCGATCACCTCGATGATCATCAGCGCGGTTGCTGTCACGGCCAGCCTGGCGATTTACGGGCCATCCAGCACTGTACCGATTGTATCCGGAATAGGCTCAAGCGCTGTCGTGATGATCCTTGTGAGCCTGCTCTTTAAGCGCATGCCTGCTGCAAAGAGCTGACCGCAAGAAGGGGGGGGTGCGATATCACGAGCGCGGCTCGAGAAATCGGGGTTGATGGTGAAAACCGTTGCGGTGGATGGGTTCCGTGGCCGTCCTGGTGGCGACGTGATCCGCGAAATCAGCGTCAGCCCCCCTTGATTGCCTCCCGCCCAAGAGTGCTCGATCTGCCTGAACAGGTGCAGAAAGAGAAACGTCAGACTTCGGTTCTGCTGCGCCGGTGCCCGGTGGCCAAAACGCTATCACGTCAAACTGCCGGGCAAATCCTCAAGATGCAGCAGAAACGTCCTGAACTTGGCTCCCTTGTCGATGTCTGGTCCGCAACTCTCGGGTGCAATGATGCCTGCCGATTCCCCTCAGGCCAGCCAGGAAAGCTTGCTCATCATAGCTCCCGCCGGTCTGGAAGACTGAATCAAACAGGCTAGGCAGCCCCAGGCCGATCAATGGTTTTTGCTGTAAATGCATGACTATATGCAAAAATTTTCCCAACCGGGGAGGCGGTATGCTCCTGTCATGACAGCAATGCCTGCAATTTGCGTTGGAAAACTCTTTGTATATTGACGCATGATTTGATCCTGTGATCAAATGATTCACGGACAAGAGGTGAACCAGCACCCAACCGCAACCCAACAGGAGCTTTCATGAAAAGTCGGATTCCGCTTCTGCTAGCGAGCGTTCTCGCCAGCTCAGCTTTCGTGCTTCCAGCCTCGGCACAAGAGGTCGCCTGCCCTGTCAAGATCGGCGGCGTCCTGTCTTTGACCGGCCCCATCGGGTCGGTCGGGCAGAACATCGCAAAAAGCGCCCAACTCGCCATCGCGACCATCAACGAAGGCGGTGGGGTCAAGGGATGCCCGGTCGAGATGGTCCTGCGTGACGATCAGGGGCAGCCCAATGTCGGCGTGGACGCTGCCAAGTTTCTGATCGAGGTCGAGGGCGTCAAGGCAATCACCGCCGCGATTTCGTCGGGCGTGACCGTGCCGGTTCTGACCTCGGTGACCGCCGACGCGCAGATTCCACAGATTTCGTGCTGCTCCTCGGCAAACATCCTGACCGAGTTGGGCAAACAAGGCAAAACCGGCGGTTTCTTCTTCCGCACCTTCCCGACGAACCAGAACCTTGCCTATCCACCGGCGATGATCGCCGCGGAAAAGGGTCTCAAACGTGTTGCGATCATCTATGTGAACAACGATTACGGCAGTGCCCTGTCGGAAAACTTCAAGAAGGCGTTCGAAGCTCATGGCGGCGAAGTCGTCAAAGCCGTGGCCTTCAACGAAAACCAGGCTTCCTATCGGGCCGAGGTCAGCACGGCTTTGGCTGCGGATGCAGATGCGTTGCTGTTGGTCGCATTCCCGGTTGACGGTGCGAGCATCGCGCGCGAATGGTTGTCACTGGGCGGCGCCAGGTCGATGATCCTGAACAACGCGTTGCGCAGCCCCGATTTTGTCGAGGCCGTGGGCGCACAGTATCTCACCGAATCGTGGGGGACCGACAATGCCGCGGCAAAAGGGCCCGAGCTTGATAGCTTCCGCGAGGCATTCAGCGTGGCAAATCCGGGCATCGCACCCGAAGGCCCTGGCATCTACAATATCTATGACGCGATCATGGCGCTCGGACTGGCAATGAATATCGCGCCCGACCTCAGCGGGCCTTCGATCCGTGATGCGATGTGGCAGATCCAGACCGAAGGCGGCACGCCCATCGGAACCGGTGCCGATGATTTCGCCAAAGCCATCGAGGTGATCAAGGCGGGCCAGGGCATTTCCTATGTCGGCGCGACGGGTGCCGTGAACTTCGACCAGTATGGCGACGTCAAAGGCCCCGCTCTGGTCTGGAGCGTCGCCGAAGACGGCACCCTGACGATTGACCGGGAAATCGACCTTCGGGAGATGGACGACCTGTTCCGTAAAGTTGACGGGTAAAGGTCGCAGATCGGGATGAGCAAACGCTACACGCTGTCGCACTGGGGGCTGTACGAGGTCGAAAGGGATGCCGCCGGTGTCCCCGATCTCGCCCCATTTTCTCGTGATCCGGACCCGAGTCCGATCGGACAAGGCCAGCTTTCTCCGCAAATGGCCGCACTGCGGATCACTCGCCCGGCTGTTCGTCGCAGCTGGCTCGACAACGCCGGACGCGCGCCGGAACGCCGCGGGCTGGACCCGTTTGTTGAACTCGAATGGGACGAAGCGCTGGATCTGGCAGCGTCTGAAATTGCGCGGGTCCGTGAGCAGTTCGGCAATCGGTCAATCTTCGGCGGGTCTTATGGCTGGTCGAGTGCCGGACGTTTTCATCATGCCCAAAGTCAGGTGCATCGTTTCCTGAATGCTGCGGGGGGTTATGTGCGGCATGTGGACAGCTATTCCCTTGGCGCCGCGAATGTGATTTTGCCCCATGTGGTGGCCCCTATGGACCAGCTCATGGCAGAGCATTCGTCATGGGACACACTGGCCGCGCATACCCGCCTTTTCGTCAGCTTCGGCGGCATTCCGGTGAAGAACTCCCAGATGAATGCGGGCGGGGTCGGCATACACCACACGCCAGCTGCGCTGCGCACTCTGGTCGATGCGGGGGTGCGCATCGTCAATATCGGGCCGGTTGGTGACAATGTCGGAGCGATCTCGGGGCAGGTCGAATGGATACCCTGTCGCCCGAACACCGATACCGCCGTCATGCTGGCGATGGCGCAGGTTCTTTTAAGCGAGAACCTGCATGATCGGGCGTTTCTGGAACGGTGCTGCACCGGGTTCGACCGGTTCGCGCCCTACCTGACCGGAGAAAGCGACGGCCAGCCCAAGACGCCAGCCTGGGCCGAGCAAATCAGCGGCGTGCCGGCCGCCACAATCGCCCGACTGGCGCGGGACATGGCCGCGACGCGCAGCATGCTGAACGTCTCATGGGCGATGCAGCGCGCAGAGCACGGCGAACAGCCGTTCTGGATGGTGGTCGTCCTGGCCGCGATGATGGGCCAGATCGGCCAGCCGGGAGGTGGATTCGGCGTCGGTTATGGCGCCGCGAACCTGCTTGGCAGCCCGCATATACGATCCAAAGGACCAACTCTGCCGCAGGGTCGCAACGGCGTGACCGACTTCATCCCCGTCGCGCGACTGGCGGATATGCTGCTGGGTCCGGGCGAAAGTTTTACCTATAACGGGGAAACCTATCAGTATCCGGACATCCGGCTGGTTTACTGGGCGGGGGGCAACCCGTTCCACCACCATCAGGACCTGAACCGTTTACGCCGAGCCTGGGCGCGCCCTGAAACGATCATCGTGAACGACCCTTGGTGGTCGCCTGCGGCGCGGCGCGCTGATATCGTCTTTCCTGCCACGACCACTCTGGAACGCAACGACATCGGCAGTTCGACGCTGGAGGCTTTCATCGTGGCGATGCGTGCGGTGGAAAGCCCGGCTGGGTCGGCGCGCGACGATTACGATATCTTTGCCGGTCTCGCTCGTCGGCTCGGTTGCGAGGCCGACTATACAGAAGGGCTGGACACCATGGGCTGGCTGCAACGGCTTTATGCCGAGGCCCGCCAGATAAATAAGGGCCTTGGCATAGAACTGCCGGAGTTCGACGAATTCTGGCAATCTGGTCTGGTCGACATGACCGCGCATGATCGACCCGCCACCATGTTGCACGATTTCGTCGCGCAACCCGCCCAGCGCCCCTTGAATACCCCGTCGGGGCGGATCGAAATATGGTCGGACCGCATCGCCGAGATGGCACTGGCTGATTGCCCGCCGCATCCGGTCTGGCTGGAGAAGCGCGAATGGCTGGGCTCTGCGGGTGCCGCGCAATATCCGCTGCACCTGCTGACGGACCAACCGGCCCGAAAACTGCACAGTCAGCTTGATGCCTCACCTCATAGCATGAGCGGCAAGGTCGAGGGGCGCGAGCAGGTGCATTTGCACCCTTCCGAGGTTGAACAACGCGGCCTGCACGATGGGCAGATTGTCGAAATTTTTAACGGCCGGGGCCGTTGCCTGGCCGCCGTCTGCGAGAATTCGCAGATCATGCCCCGCGTTGCACGCCTGAATACCGGCGCATGGTATGATCCATGCCCCGATACCGCTCTTGATCGCCATGGCAATCCCAACGTGCTGACCCGGGACATTGCCGCTTCGTCCCTGTCGCAGGGTTGCGCCGCGCAAAGCTGCCTCGTCGAAATCCGTGCATGGGAAGGGCCGCTGCCCGATATTGAGGCCTTTCAACTGCCGCAAAGGCACTCCAGATGAGCAGATCCCGTTCCGATATCGACAAGAGCATCTGGGCCTCGCCCGCGACCTTGTCGCTGCCGCCCGTCCCCACCCGAAGCGATACCGATATAGCCATCATCGGCGGGGGGTTTACCGGGCTGACCGCAGCGCTGCATCTTGCACAACGCGGGCACAGCGTCACGGTGCTGGAAGCCGGTGAACCCGGCATGGGCGCATCGGGTGTCAATGCGGGCTTTGTCGTGCCGAATTTCGCCAAGGCTGACCCCGCCGCCGTGCGGGTCCGGCTGGGCAGGCAAAAGGCCGACCGGCTTTTGCGCATGATCGGCGCCGGGGCCGAGCGGGTTTTCGAGACCATTCGAAATCAGGGGATCGATTGCGCCGCAGAACAGACTGGCTGGATGCATGTCGCCCATAGTCCCGACACCCTGCCGATGCTGGCCCAGCGCGTCGCTGACTGGAACGAACTGGGCCGCCCGCTGAAACTGCTGTCGGCGGAAGAGGCCCACGCGCGTACTGCGGCGCGTCATTGCCACGGCGCGTTGTTCGACCCCTCGGGCGGGATGCTGAACCCGCTGTCCTATGCGCGCGGTTTGTCCATAGCCGCAATTCGGGCCGGTGTGACGCTGCATGGCAATGCCCCGGTGACGGCACGCCACCGCGAGGGCGCGGGCTGGGTGCTGTCTGGTCCCGGTTTTCAGGTGAAAGCACGGCTGGTCCTGCTTTGCACGAATGCCTATCGCACGGGCGTCGCGCGGGAACTGGGGAAATTCACCGTGCCCCTGCGGGTTTATCAGATCGCGACCGCGCCGCTTTCCGCCGACGAGGCGGCACGCCTGTCGCCGGCACGCATCCCCTTCGCCGATACCCGGGCGAACCTGTTCACCGCCAGACTGACCCATAACAACCGGCTGATCAGCGGGGGCATGGCCGTATTGCCGTTCCGGGCTCAACACCGCCTTGCCGGGCGCATCGCCACCAGGCTGGCATCCGAGTTCGGACTGTCGCATACGCCTGAAATAGCCAGTATCTGGCAGGGCACAGCAGCGATGACGCTGGATTTCCTGCCGCATCTTTATAATCTCGGCCCCGGATTCTGGGGCGGGATCGGCTGCAACGGACGCGGTATCGCGCTGACCGCCATGCTGGGCGAGGTTATGGCCGATCTCGCCTCGGGTGTGCCGGTCGACGAGTTGCCAGTGCCGCTGGCGCAATCGAAACTGCCGCTTCCCCGGTTCGCCACCAGCCTGGCGACCTCGGCCACGGTGGCGCAGGTCCGCTGGAGCGACTGGCGGAAAGGGCTTTAGGATGCTGGTTCTGACAGCGGCAGATGTGAAGCGCTGCGTGGGAATGGCCGAGTGCATTTCGGCCGTCCGCGCAGAGTTGATCGAGGAGGCCAAAGGCGCGCATAAACAGTTTTCGCGCCACCAGCTTTCGGGTGGCGAAGGGCAGGCTCTGATGGGGCTTATGCCGATCGCGCAAGTTGCGGGCGATCCGACATGGGCGCTCAAAGCGGTCACTGTCGCAAAGTCCAATCGCGCCCGCGGACTGGATACGCATCAGGGCGTGATGCTCTTGTTCGAAGGCTGCACCGGACTTCCGCTGGCTGTCATCGATGCCAGCGCGATCACGGCGCTGCGCACGGCGGCGACCTCGGCCATCGCGACTCTGGCGCTTGCGCGGCCTGATGTTTCCCGGGTCGCGTTTCTTGGCGCAGGCACACAGGCGCGCGCGCATCTTGAAGCGTTGCGCCTTGTGCTACCACATGCAGAATTTACGCTCTGGTCGCGCTCTGGTGCGGGTTCATTGGCCGAAGAGATGGGAGCCAAGGCCTGTCAGGATATCGCGGCTGCCCTGAGGGATGCCGACGTGATCTGCACCGCCACTGCTGCGGACAAGCCGCTGATTGATCCCAGGTGGGTCATGCCGGGCGCGCATATCAACGCGATCGGGGCGAGCAGACCGGATGCGCGTGAATTGGGCAGCGACCTGATCGCCGACGCGGAGTTGTTCACGGATTCCCGCCTGCAAGCCAATACCGAATGCGGCGAATACCTTTTGCCGCTTGCCGAAAAACGCATCACTGCCAATCACATTCTTGCAGAACTGGGCGAAGTGCTTGCGGGCTTCCATCCCGGGCGCAGCGGCAGTGATGCCCTGACCATATTCAAGTCATTGGGAACCGCGACCCAGGATCTGGCCGCCGCCAAACTGGTATTGCGCAAGGCTCATAGCCTTGGGGAAGGTCAATCGATAAACTGGACGGATGACGCAATTCCGCAAGGCGCATGATCTTCGGGTATGCTGCAGGTCGTGACCGATACCTGATGTGAAGTGGCCCCCGATCAGCGTTCGGGAGTTCAGTGAGCTTGGATAAGATTTCACCATTGGCCTGCTCACAAATCGCCATCGCAATGCCTACACCACGGCGCCCCATCAGACAAAGAGACCACGGCCTAAGAGACTTGCGCTCGTAGCGCCGAGCGCATATGTGGAAAGATGTCATTTGATCAAGGACAGCTTGGATGAACGTCGACTTTTTGGAGCCGGTATCATCGCGGTCTACCGTGCAGGATCGTGTCTATCATCAGTTGCGAGCCGCGCTGATGTCGGGCCACTTCGATCCCGGTCAGGTTTTGACTATCGGGTCGCTGGCCGACCGCTTTCGAACCAGCCACATGCCGGTGCGTGAGGCTCTGCGTCGTCTGACCGCAGAGAACGCCCTTGTGGTTGTCAACAACGGATCAGCTCAGGTGCCGGTCGTGTCGCTCGAGGGGCTTGACGATCTGTGTCTGACCCGCACCGCGCTGGAGACGCTGGCCGTCAAACTGTCCACTGATCGCTGTTCGCCAGCTGATCGGGCGAAGTTTCGTGCTCTGGTCGAGGGGCATGCCGCTGCTGCAGCGAACCGCGATCTGCAAGGAATGCTTCAACTTAATCAAGAGTTGCATTTCGCGATCTACAACGCTTGCGGATCAGCAGTGGTCGTGCAGTTCATCCAGTCGCTGTGGTTGCGCTTTGGTCCCTACATGCGGATGCTGTCTTCCCACATCGGACCGGCAATCGAAAGCGGTGAATATGAGCCATCGCGCCATCATGCCGATCTGGTTGATGCCATGGACGCGCATGACGGGCATTCGGCTGCGGAAGCGCTTAGGGGTGATATCGAAACGACCCAGACATTGCTGCGCGAATTGTGCAAGCGAGAGATCCAGTCGTGATCTCTCGCTGATACGTTTACTTAACGGCTGGTCCGCGAGGTCGTCGGCGCTTCACCGACAAGGCCGCGCGGACGAAACAAGAGCACGAGCACAAGCACGATCCCGATAAACATCGCCTGCACGGCTCCGGCCTGCGCCTGAAGGCCGACGGGCATAAAGCGTGCGATGGCGGCGCCCAACATGCTCCAGATACCCCAGACCAGAATGGCACCCAACAAAGCGCCAAGAGCATTGCCGCTGCCGCCCACGATCAGCATGGTCCAGACTAGGAAAGTCACAATGGGCAGGAAGTCCGCCGGGCTGACAAAGCCGGTGAAACTGGCATAAAGCGCCCCACCCAGCCCCATCAGCGTCGAACCGATGACAAAGCATTGCAGGCGGAACGCCACGGTGTTTTTGCCGAGTGTGCGAGCCGCCGGCTCATCCTCGCGCATCGCGCGCAGGACCCGACCCCAGGGCGAACGGGTCATGCGTGCCAAAGCGTAGCAGACCAGGGCAAGCACCGTCGCGACCAGTCCCAGATATGCAATGCCGTTCCACAGCCGGACCTCGAACAGACCCCGGGTGGGGTTGGGCAATTGCCCGATTCCCATGGTGCCGCCGGTCATTGGCTGCCAGTTGGTGACGATCAGCTGAATGGTTATTGCGATCCCGAATGACGCGACCGATAGATAGTCGTCTCGCAGCCTTATGGTCGCCAACCCGACCAATAAAGCCGCGAACGCTGATATCAGCATCGCGCCGAAAATCCCGACCGCCCAGGGCAGGCCGAAATTTCCCAGAAACGCGGGGCTGGCCGGTGCCGTCAGAATGGCAAATCCATAGGCACCGATGGCGTAAAAGCCGACCACACCCGCATTGAAAATGCCAGTCTTGCCCCATTGCAGATCAAGCCCGAGCGTGACGATACCGAAGATCAGCGCCACCGTCAGAAAGAAGGCGAAATAGGAGATAAGTCCGATCATGGTGCCCTCACAGCCGGGAAGATTTTGAAAAAAGCCCCTGCGGACGTAGGGACAATACCAACAGCAGCAGAACAAACGGCACCGCACCTTTGTAGCCGGTCGGCAGCACAAGCGTGGACAGGCTTTCCGCCAATCCTACGATGAGGCCACCAAGAACCGCACCGAAGAGATTTCCGCTGCCCCCCAGGATTGCCGCGGCAAAAATTGCAAGAAGCATGTTGAAGCCAAGTTCGGGCCGAAGCTGAACGGTCAGGCCGGCGAATATCCCCGCCAAGGCGGCCAGGGCACCCGACAACATCCACGTCCAGCGAATGACCGCCGCAACATCGATGCCCGAAGCCCGCGAAAGGGCCGGGTTATCCGCCATGGCGCGCATGGCGATGCCACTGCGGCTGCGGCTGAGGAAGAGATGCAGGACCACCACCAACACTACGGTCAGACCCAGCACGAAAATCTGATCCGGCAGCATCCGGACGCCTGGCAGGATTTCGACCGCCATCGTCAGGTTGCGGCTGTAATACTGCGCGTTGCCGCCCCAGAAGAACAAGACTGCGTGGCGAAGCGCCAGGGCCACGCCGAAGCTTGCGAAAACCAGCGTCAGGCGCGCGGCTCCGTTCGCTCGCAACCGCCGGAAGACAAGCGCATCCACCCCGATCGCCAGGAAGCCGGTGCAAATGCACGCAACCAGAACGGCCACGAGGAACGGCCATCCGAACGAGAATGGCGCCAGCGGCGTGCCCAAAGGCAGGCTGCCCACCACCATCAGGGCGATATAGGCGCCCCATGTCAGAAGTTCTGAATGTGCGAAATTGGAAAATCGCAAGATCTGCGAGCAAAGAGAATATCCGATAGCCCCCAGGGAAAGGATGCCCCCTGTCAGTAGTCCATCGACCAGCGCCTGTCCGATCATGTCGTTTTCCCTATGCCAAGAAATGCTCTTGCTATTCCGTCGTCGGCCATCAGCGCTTCCGGCGTTCCTTCAGAATGGTTGCGGCCCTCGACCAAAATGCAGGCGCGATCACAGACCGCGAGCGCAGCTTTCACGTTCTGCTCGACCATAAGGACCGCGATGCCCGAGCCTGCCAACGTCTTCAGGCTTTCCAGAACCTCTGTGACGACAAGCGGGGCAAGCCCGGCTGTCGGTTCGTCCAGCAGGATCAGACGGGGCCGCGTCATCAGGGCCCGCGCAATCGCAAGCATCTGACGCTGCCCCCCCGACAGGGCGTTGGCCGCTTGGTTGCGCCGTTCAGCCAGCGCCGGAAAGCGCTCATAGGCTTCTTCCAGCCGCTCGTTCATCACCGCGCGCGGCAGGGTATGCGCCCCGGCCTTAAGGTTATGTTCGATGCTGAGCTGTGCAAAAACGTTTTCGGTCTGCGGCACGAAACCGATACCCGCCGCGACGATCCGATGCGTCGGTACGCCCGTCAGATCCTGGCCATCGAAACAGATCCCCCCCTCTCCAACCGGGACAAGCCCCGCCAGTGCTTTCAGAAAGGTGGATTTCCCTGCCCCGTTCGGACCGAGCAGGGTCACGAACTCGCCTGCATCCACCTTCACCGAGGCGTCAAAAACAATCGGCATTCCCGGGATGTAGAAGGCCTCAAGATTCTGGACCTTAAGCAATGGCAGCGTCATGCCGGTACCTCGCCGAGATAAGCGTCGATCACCTTCCGGTCGGCGGTCACTTCGGCGGGCGTGCCCTCGGCGATGCGGCGCCCCTGCGCCATGACGACGATACGTGCACAGATCCGCATCACCAGGTCCATATTATGCTCGACGATCAGAAAGCTGACCCCCCGCGCATTCAGTTCGACGACGCGGTCGATAAGATGCTCGATCAGCGAGGGGTTCACGCCGGCCGTGGGTTCGTCGAGCAGGATCAGACGCGGTTCCGCCATCATGACCCGCGCCAGTTCCAAAAGCTTTTGCTGGCCGCCCGACAGCGATCCTGCCATTTCCTGCGTCATGTGCGTCAGATTGCAGAATGCAAGCACATCCTCGGCACGGGCACGGTTCTCGCGCTCCTGCTGCGCCACGACACCCGGCTGAATCCAATTGCTCCAGAAGCGTTCCCCGCTCTGGTTGGGGGCAGCGCACATGACATTTTCCAGTACTGTCATCTTGCGGAATGGTCGCGGTATCTGAAAGGTTCTGGCAAGTCCGTGACGAAAGACCTGCTCGGGCTTCATCCCGGTGATGTCATGGCCCTGAAACAGAACCTGCCCGCTGCTGGGCCGTGTTTCGCCTGCGATCAGGCCGAACAGTGTGCTTTTGCCCGCCCCGTTCGGCCCGATGAGACCCGTGATATCGCCCTTGCGCAGATCGAGGTTCACGCCATCGACGGCCTGTAAAGCCCCAAAGCTTTTGCGCAGTTCTCGGGCCTGCAGGATCAGTTCCGCGTTCATGACTTACCCTCTTGCCACAGGGCGTTGAAAAAGGACTGCAACCGATCCATACCTTCGGAAATCCTTTCGATCCCCTCGGAGCCAAAGCAGACGCGCAAGTGGCCCTCGCCCGATGCGCCATAGAATGTGCCGGCCTCGACGACCACGCCTGCCTCTTCCAGAATACGGTCTGCCATCTCCTGCGCACCGATCCCGAAGGCAGAGATATCGGGGAAGGCATAGATTGATCCGTGCGGCAGCGCACAGCGCACCCCTGGCATCTGGTTCAGCCGCGACACGACCAGATCGCGGCGGGCTTTGTCATCGGCGATAAGTCTGTCGAGTATTTCACGATCACCGTTGATGGCAGCCAGGGCGCCGTATTGGATGAACGTATTAACGTGGGTGACATCGTTTGCGGTGATTTTCAACAGCCCGGCCATCACCCAGTCGGGTGCATGCAGATAGCCCAACCGCCAGCCATCCATAGCGTAGGATTTGGTAAAGGCGAAAGCGCTGATCGTACGCTCGGCCATACCCGGCAGGGCGGCAATGCTGTGATGGGTCACACCGTCATAAACGATGTCCTCATAAACCTCGTCAGAGAAGACCAGAAGATCGTGGCGGATCGCCAGATCGGCCAGGCCCTGCAGCTCTGCCTTGGTATAGACGCGCCCCGTTGGATTGACCGGATTGACCAGCACGATCATGCGCGTCCGCGCAGTCAGATGGGGTTCGATCAAGTCCGGACGCAGAGTGAAATCATCACTCGCATCCAAGGGGGCGAACACCGCCTTCGCACCGGCAAGCTCGATCTTGCCGAGATGCTGGGGATAATACGGCTCCAGCAGGATAACCTCGTCATCCGGATCAAGCACGGCCATGAACGCCGCAAAAGATGCGTGCGTCAGCCCACATGTTACGAGGACGCTGTCCGGGGTGGCCGGAATACCGTTTCGTTGCGACAGCTTGGCCGCCAATGCGTCGCGCAGCACCGGCAGCCCGCGAAGGTCACTGTAATGCACCTCACCACGCCGCAAAGCCTCGATGGTGGCCTCCTTGATCGGGACCGGGGTGTCGGCATGAGGACGACCAAGCTCGAGATGCACCAGATCACGCCCGGCATGGCGAGCCGCCGATGCCTTTTGATACATGCCGAATGATTTTTCCGATGTTCCGGAAATCCGGGCGGCTACGCGCTTCATGCCATGCTCCTCCGGGCGGTCATCTCAAACTCGACCTTGATATTGGGGTCGGGGAAGCCGCAGGTTATTGTTGTGTTGGCGGGGCGCGGGTCGTCGAAGATCTCGCCAAGCAGCTTGCAGATCTCGACGGTGTCAGCGGCATCCGAAAGATAACACCGAACGCGCACAACATCGGCAAAGCTTGCGCCTGCCTGTTCCAGAGCCGCCCCGATCACCTCAAGCGCCTTGCGCGCCTGCGCGACTGCCGTGCTGGCGAAACCCTTTATCTCGGCGTCAAACCCCGAGGTTGCCGAGACAAACACCCACTCTCCGTCGACCAACGCGCGCGAATAGCCCGCAAGCTCTTCAAAGGGCGATCCGGAATATATTGCTCGTCTGGACATGCTCACTCCCCAAGTGTTTGCGCATTTGATCAATGGATCGTAAAAAAGCCCAAGTCAAACGGTTTGTGCGAGCAAACAGCCAAGCTCCAGACCCATTGATTTCGGTTCTTTGGCGTAAATCAGGCACTGTAAGGAGACCTGACCGATGAGCAATCTTACCGGCTGACCGACGCGCAGATAGAGCGGCTGAAGCCGTTCCTCCCCAAGAGCCATGGCAAGCCCAGCGTTGATGACCTCCGTGCCCTCAACGGCATAATTTCTATCAATCGCAATGGGCTCAGTGTTGCGGCTCGCCGAAGGGATACGCTCCGGCGAAGACCCTCGACAACCGCTGGAAGTGCCGGGGCGAAAAGGGGGTCTTCGTCCGGATCATGGTGGGCCTTGTTGCCGAAAGCGCCGAACACAAGACGATCATGATCGACGCGACCTGTCTCAAGGCATACGGCACGGCATCAAGCCTGCGGGTCAAAAAAGGGGGGCGAACGCACCAGATCGGACGAACCAAAGGTGCCATGAACACCAAGTTGCACACTGTCGCGGATGCGAAGGGGCGACCGATCCGGTTCTTCATGTCCTCCGGGCACTTTCTCGGCTATCCAGGCATCGCCTGTCAGGTAACGGGTCAGCTCAGGCTCACTCATCACAATCCATTCCATGCTCGATCTCCCGCGCTTACCGCACGGTCGCCTCGCTGCGTCTGTTCTGCGCGCTTGAGCACATGCTGCTTGGCTGCGAGCTCTTGGTCCCCGAGCTGGCCGCCGCCCGGATCCCCACGACAGCGCTGACGATGCAGGGCGATGCACTGACGCTGAAACGCCGGGCCTTGGGGTCGGCAAGCTGGCACGTTATCGCCGCCCGCAAGTGCCGGAGCGCAGTGTCGCCTGAGCGTCAGGGTGCAGCGGCCTCAAGGGCGGCGCGGTGTTCGGGTGCGGCGATTTCGACCATCAGCCGACGCCGCTCAGCAAGCGTCCGGCCACGCAGATCGGCGATGCCGTGCTCGGTCACGAACAGCCCCGCCTCGCTGCGCGGCGTGCTGACCGGGCCGTTCAGGCGGGCCACGATCCGGCTTGCGCCGCTGCGCCCGACGGTTGCGGGCAGCGCGATGATCGGCAAGCCGCCGCGTGAACGATGCGCACCGCGCAGGAACTCCGCCGCGCCCCCGACCGAGCCGATATAATGCCCTCCCGCCACCTCGGCATTGACCTGGCCCGTCAGATCGACCTCGACCGCGGAATTGATCGCCACGAAGCGATCATGCCCCGAAAGCACTGCCGGATCATGGGTGTAGGAGCTGGGGCACAGCCGGACGCCCGGGTTGCGATGCGCGAAGTCATAGATCCGCTGGCTGCCGAGCAACCAGCCCGTGACGCTCATTCCCCGGTCGCGGGTCTTGCGAGCGTTGGTGATCACCCCCGCCTCGGTCAACGCTACAACGCTATCGCCGATCACCCCGGAATGGATGCCCAGATCGCGGTGACCACCCAGCGCCGCAAGTACCGCCTCGGGCACCTGCCCCAGTCCCATCTGGAGCACCGAACCATCCTCGATCATCCCCGCGACATGGGCACCGATCGCCCGCTCGGCGGCGCCCGGCGCCGGGTGGTTCAGCGCCCGCAGCGGGCGCGACGTCTCGACGATATGGGTAATCTGCTCGGGCCCGATATCATGCAGGCCCGGCACGCTCGGCATCTGCGCGTTGACCTCGGCGAGGATCACCCGCGCGCGCGGGATCAGCGGGGCGATATATTCCTGCATGAGGCCAAGATCGTAGCGCCCATCCGGTCGGGGTGGCGGCAGATGCAGCATCAGTACATCGATCTGCGCAAGCGCCCCGGGCAGCCACGAATAGGGCACCGGCAGCACCTCGAGCACGCCCGCGCGGGCCAGCGCCCGGTTGGTGCCGCTCGCACAATATGACCGGATACTGATCCAGTCGGCATGTTCGGGCAGCAGCGTGTCGGTCAGGCTGAGGCCGATGGTGACCGACACCGGGCCCAGCGCTGCGCGCTGCGCCACGAGCGCGCGGGTCAATGCCTCAGGCTCACCGCCTGCCTGCCCCCAGACAATCGAGTCGCCGGGGCGGATCCAGCGCGACAGGTCCGGGGCTGCGGGGGCCGATGCCTTCGCCATATCTGATGTGTCACCCTCTGCCCTGCTCACACGCGCCCCCAGTTAGTGATCGCATTGCGAACAAATGTCCGAATATCTCTATTAACTCGTAGCGGTTTCTGCCGAAGCAAGTCAACCACGCCCGAGCGCGACCGGCAGCGACCCAGGGGGCGGCACAGGCCGCGTGTTCCCGTCTCGCGGTAAACGGCTTGACAGATCAGAGTGTGAGCCATTTAATGGACATTAGTTCGCAATGCGGACGCATATGCATGCGCTGTGCCACGCCGGGCGAATCACCGAAAAGGGAGGAACCAATGAAATTCAGATCTTTCGCTGTCGCATGTGCGACGGCGGCCCTGACGGCAATGCCCGCAACGGCGACCGAACTGCGCCTGCTGTCGAGTTGGGCGGAAAATCAGGCCTACACGGCAAACGTCGTTACCCCGTTCATCGAGAAGGTGAAAGAGCTGTCGGGGGGAGAGCTCACGATCACCGTCTCAGGGCCGGACGTCGTTCCGGCCTTCGAACAACTCGAACCGGTTCAGGCAGGCGTATTCGACCTGCTGTTCACCCACCCGGCCTATCACATCGGCACGGCTTCGCTGGGCCTCGGGGTCGAGGGCACCCGCGCCGATCCGGACCTGCGCCGCTCCGCCGGCATCATCGACACGCTCGACGAATACTACCAAACCCTCGGACTGAAGGCTGTCGCGGTGGCCCCGGTCGGCTCTGTCGCGTTCAACTTCATCCTGAAGGCACCGATCACCAGCCATCCCTCGCTTGCTGGGCGCAAAATCCGCGGCACCCAGACCTACAACCCGGTTATCGAGGGTACGGGCGCGTCACCTGTCATCTTGCCGATGACTGATATCTACTCTTCGTTGCAGACCGGGGTCATTGACGGCGCCGGCACCACGCTGATCGGCATCGCCGAACAGAAATGGTACGAAGTCAGCAAATACCTGTCCCGCCCTACATTCGGCACCGTCGGCCTGTTCATTTTCATGAATATGGAAACTTGGGACGGACTCAGCGAAGATGAGCAGCGCATCTTCACCCAGGCAGCGCTTGAGATCGAGCGCGAGTCGATCACCCGCTTCGACAAGCTTGCCGCCGATGAGGAAGCCTTCCTCATCGCGAATGGCATGCAGACCTCCGAGATGGCCCCGGAAGATGCGGGGAAGCTCGAGCAGATGTTCTCGGATGGCGCCTGGGAAACAGCCCGGATCACTGGCGGCGACTACGCCGAAAAGATGTATCAACAGGCCAAAGCTGCAGGTCTCCTGCAGTGATACGCATTCGCGTCATCGGTCAGCGGGTCGGCGCAGCCGTCGACCTGCTCGTCAGGATCTGCTTCCTGATCTCCTGCACCGCACTGGTGATCATTCTGGTCATCACGATCCTCGAAATTACGATGCGCTATTTCTTCGACAGCCCCACGAAGTGGGTTTCGGACAGCGTGCGCTACTTACTTGCGGTCACCATCATGCTGGGCCTGCCCGACGTTACCCGCAGCAACTCGCATGTGTCGATCAGCCTGGTGCTCGACACGCTCCGCGACGGGCATCCGCTGCGCAGGTTGCTCTTCGTGATCAGCGCTGGTGTCTGCGCCTTCGTGGCCTATCTCGCGGTCGATATCGCGCTCGTCCAGCACGCGCGCGATCTCTATACCCAAGGCACCTGGCGCATCCCACGCGTCTGGCTCACCGGCAGCGTGGCTCTCGGTTTCGCAGTGGCTGGTCTCGCCTTCGTCGGCCTGGCTTTGAAACCCCGGGACGAGAGGTAAACCCGCATGGACTGGATTATCATTCTTGCCTCTTTCTTCAGCGCACTGCTGTTGTTGATGCTGACGGGCATCAATGTCTTCATAGCCTTTCTGGCGGTGAACCTGACGGCGACCGCGCTGCTGATTGGTGAACGCGGTTTCGGGCTCTTCGTGAACAGCGTGACCGACAGCACCTCGAACGGCAGCTATGCGACGATCCCGCTTTTCATCCTGATGGGCGAGATCCTGTTTCGGTCGGGAAGCGTTGATGTGCTGTTCGACTCGGTCGACCGGCTGATCGGCAAGATGCGCGGGCGCCTCTATGCGGTCGTCATCGTGATCGCGACGATTTTCGGCGCTCTTTCGGGGGCGGCGGTAGCGGTATCTGCCATGCTGGGCCGCTCGGCGATGCCGACGATGGAGGCGCGCGGCTATTCCCCGCGCCTGTCTGCAACCGTGATCCTCGCGGGCGCCTCGCTGGCGCCGATCATACCACCGTCCTTGCTGGCGATCATCATAGGCTCGCTGGCGGATGTCTCAATCGCCGGACTGCTGATTGCCGGCATCGTGCCCGGTATCATCATCTCGATCATGACCGGCGCCTATGTCACGGCCTCGGTCATCAGCAACCCCTCCCTTGCCCCGGCGAATTCAAATGAGACGGATGATCACCGGGGCAGCGCGTTTGGCGCGATACTGCGTATGTTTCCCTTCATGTTCATCATCTTCATGGTGATGGGAATGATCATGCTGGGAATCGCGACACCAGGAGAATCTGCGGCTACCGGGGTGGTCGGCTCGATCCTGGTTGCGATGCTCTACAAGCGTGCAAGCTTTTCGATGTTGCGCACCGCGCTGATCTCGGCCACGCGGCTCAGCGTGATGATCATGGTGATCGTCGCCTCCTCGACCCTGTTCAGCCAGCTTGTTGCCTTCACCGGTGCGTCACGGGCGCTTGTCGCCTGGGCGACGGACCTGGGCCTGTCGCCGATGGCGATGTTCTTCATTCTGATGGCCCTGCCCTTCGTGCTGTGCATGTTCATAGATCAGATCGCGTTCCTGTTGATGGCGGTGCCGCTTTATGAACCGCTGGTCACGGCACTCGGCTACGATCCGATCTGGTTCTGGACGATCTTTCTGATCAACCTGACGGTGGGTGGCGTCACGCCGCCGTTCGGTTACACGCTCTTCGCGCTCTCGGCCGCAGCGCCTAACCTTTCGGTCGGGCAAGTGTTCCGGGCCAGTTATCCGGTTGTGGCGATCTTCCTGCTCGCCATGCTGCTGCTGACGTTGGTGCCCGGGCTCGTCACCTGGTTGCCCGGCATCATCTGAGCGTCAGAGGGTCACAAAGCCTTTGGATCAGCGGGCGTAACCTGCTGATCCTGAACGTATTTCGAGAAACGCCCAAGTCAGGAAAGTCGCCGCAAAGTTGCTTTTTCCGCGGCACTGCGGCTTGACTCGCCCATCACTTCGGTTCACTTTGTGGACTTAAGTTCACAATACGGACAATTGTAGGGCGGAGATGGCTGAGCCGATCCGTCGAAGGAGCCCCCCCATGACCGAGCTGAACGACGCCTATATCGTCGCCCCTGTCCGAACGCCGATCGGCAAGTTCGGCGGCGCGCTGCGGCCGCTGACCGCAGATGCGCTGATGGTGCGGATCGTCGAGGCGCTGATGGCGCGCACCGGCATTCCGGGTGAGACGCTCGACGATGTGATCGTCTCGCAATCTTATGCGTCGAGCGAAGCACCCTGCCTGGGTCGCTATGGCGCGCTGGCGGCGGGGCTGCCGATCGAGGTACCCGGCTATACGCTCGACCGGCGCTGCGGCTCAGGCCTGCAGGCGGTGATCAATGCGGCGATGACCATCCAGACAGGCCAGGCCCAGGCGGTCATGGTCGTCGGCGTCGAGAGCATGAGCAACATCGAATACTATACGACCGACATGCGCTGGGGCAGCCGCGCGGGCAGCGTCACACTGCATGACCGCCTGGACCGCGGCCGCGTGCGTTCGCAGCCCGAGGTGCGTTTCGGGGTGATTTCGGGGATGCCCGAAACCGCCGATACGCTCGCGCGGGAATACGAAATTACCCGCGCCGAGGCGGATGCTTTCGCCGCGCGCAGCCATGCCAATGCCGATGCCGCCTGGCGCGCCGGGCTGTTCGACAAAGAGGTCGTGCCGGTTGAGGTGCCCGGCAAGAAGAGCGCCGTAACGCAGGTCACGCGCGACGAGGGCATCCGCCCTGACACCACGGTCGAGAGCCTCGCAGGCTTGCGCACGCTGCGCCCGGACGGGGTCTGCACTGCAGGCAATTCGAGCCAGCAAAACGATGCCGCGGCGGGCTGCCTCGTCGTCTCGGCCGCCTATCTCGAACGCCACGGCCTAACACCAATGGCACGCCTGCGGGGCTGGGGCGCGGCCGGATGCGATCCCGCACGGATGGGGATCGGCCCGGTTCCGGCGACCCGCAAGGCGCTTGAAAGATCCGGTGTGACGCTCAAGCAGATGGACCTGATCGAGTTGAACGAGGCATTTGCCGCGCAGGCGCTTGCCGCGCTCAAGGGGATGGGAGTCGCCGATCTCGAGCGGGTCAACGTGAACGGCTCAGGAATCTCGCTTGGCCATCCGATCGGGGCGACCGGGGTGCGGATCCTGGCGACGTTGCTGCACGAGATGGAGCGCCGCGAGGCCCGGTTCGGCCTTGAAACCATGTGTATCGGCGGCGGCATGGGACTTGCGGCCGTGTTCGAACGGCCATGACGATCCCCCCCTCCTATCGCGCACCGTACGATCTCGGCGCGCTGCTCGCCGAAAGCCCCTTCCTGTCAGATCTCGGGCTGGAGTTCCTGTCGCTCGACGCGAATGGCGCGGCCTTCGAGCTGGCCCTCGCCGAGCGACACAGCAATGCCGAGAAACGGCTGCATGGTGGTGTGATCGCGTCGCTGCTTGATGCGGCCTGCGGCCTGCCGGTGCGCTTCGTGGGCGAGGGCGCCGATCTGGTGCGTGCCGTCACACTCACCCTCACGATCAACTATATCGCCGCGCCCAAGGGTGCGCGCGTCCGCGCCACCGGCCGCGTGGTCGGGGGTGGCCGTCAGACCGTTTTCAGCGAGGGCGAAGTGCGTGATCTGGACGGGAGCCTCGTCGCCACCGCGACCGGCAGTTTCAAACGCCTGCGACCGGCCACGCCGCAGCATACTCCCAAGGAGACATCATGAGAGACGTTATTATTTCGGGGATCGGAATGACGGGCTTCGGCAAGTTCATGGACCGCAACCTCAAATCCCTGTCCGAGGAAGCCGTGCGTCTGGCGCTTGCCGATGCCGGCATCATCCCGGCACAGGTCGAGCAGGTGATCTTCGGCAATGCCGCCGCCGGGGTCGTCACCGGGCAAGAGATGATCCGCGCGCAATCCTCGCTGCGCAACACCGGCCTTGATGGTGTGCCGATGTTCAACGTCGAGAACGCCTGCGCCTCGTCCTCAAGCGCCTTTCACATCGGCTGGCTGATGATTGCAAGCGGTCAGGCGGATTGCGTGCTGGTGATGGGCGCCGAGAAGCTGACGCATGAAGACAAGGCGGTCTCCTTCGGCGCCTTCTCGCGCGCTGTCGATCTGGAGGAGCCGCTGCCCGAGGGCTATCAGGCTGGCTCGGGGTCGCTGTTCATGGACCTCTATGCGGTCAAGGCGCGCAAATGGCTTGATCAGACCGGCGGATCGGCCGAGGATTTCGCCCGCGTCGTGGTGAAAAGCCGCCATGCCGGCAGCCTCAACCCGGTGGCGCAGTTCCGCAAGGAAACCACCCTCGACGAGGTGATGGCGAGCCGGATGATCAGCGATCCGCTGACTCTGTTCATGTGCTCCTCGATCGGCGACGGAGCGGCAGCGATCGTGCTGACCGCGCCCGAGCTGGCGCGCCAGCTCGACACCCCCGACATCCGGGTGCGGGCCTCGGCCGTCGTCTCGGCCAAGGCCCACGGCGCGCGCGAGTTGGTCGCGGTCTCGGCCTCGCGCAAGGCCTATGAGATGTCGGGGATCGGGCCCGAGGATCTGGATGTGATCGAGCTGCATGATGCCTCGGCCCCCGCCGAGCTGATCCATTACGAGAATCTCGGCCTCTGCCCGCCGGGCGGGGCGATCGCGATGATCCGCAATGGCGATACCGCCATCGGCGGGCGCATTCCTGTGAACCCGAGCGGCGGGCTCTTGTCGCGCGGGCATCCCATCGGTGCAACCGGCGCGGGGCAGATCATCGAGCTGGTGCAGCACCTGCGCGGCACCGCCGGGGCGCGTCAGCGCGAGGGCGCGAAGGTCGCACTGGCCGAAAACAACGGCGGCCAGCTGGCGGGCGATTCCGCGGTGGCTGTCGTCACCATCCTGTCGGTCTGAGGGGAACGATCATGTCGGACAAGGTTGCAATCGTCACCGGCGGCGCACAGGGCATTGGCCTTGGCATCGCCCGTGCGCTTCTGGACAAGGGGCACCGCGTCGCAATCTGGGATCGCGATGCCTCGGCGCTGGCTGCCCTGCCCGCGATGCTCGGCCATCTGGCGGAGCGGGCCTGCGGGCAGAACGTCGACGTGACCGACGGCGCGAGTGTCACCGCGGCCCTCGCCGCCGTCACCGCGCAGTGGCAGGCGCCGGAGATCCTGATCAACAATGCCGGGATCACCCGCGACAAGCGTATCGTGAACATGGACGAGGCTGACTGGGACATGGTCCTGAACGTCAACCTCAAATCCCAGTTCCTGTGCTGCAAGGCGGTGATTCCGGGAATGGTCGCGGCGGGCTTCGGGCGCATCGTCAACATCTCGTCGCGCGCATGGCTCGGCGGCTTTGGGCAAGCGAATTACGCCGCCGCGAAGGGCGGCGTGGTCAGCCTGACGCGCACGCTGGCGATCGAATATGCGCGCAAAGGGATCACGGTGAATGCCGTCGCGCCGGGGATCGTCGAGACACCGCTGATGGCGGGCTACACCAAGGAACAACGCGAGCGGCTGGAGCAGACCGTGCCGATGGGGCGGATCGGCCAGGCCGCCGATATCGCCGGGGCCGTCGCCTTCTTCGCCGACGCGGCCAATGCCTATGTCACCGGGCAGCTCCTTTATGTCTGCGGGGGGCGCTCGCTCTCCAGCCCCAGCGTGTGAGGCAGGGCGATGACCATCACCACCTCGACCGAAGACCACATCCGGATCATCGTGCTTGACGATCCGCCCGCGATGAACGCCCTCGCCCCCGAGGGGCTGCTGGCGCTGCGTCAGGCGCTGCGCGCCGCGCAGGATGATGATGCGGTGCGGGTCATCATCCTGACAGGCGCGGGAGATCGGGCCTTTTGCACCGGGGCGAACCTGAAGAAGACCTTCCCGCCGGAAAACGGCTTTGCCCGCAACCATCTGCTGGGCCGCGAAACCGAGGCGCGGGACGGCGGTTATACCCGCCTTCTTGATCTGAGCGACCTTCAGATCTGGAAGCCGATGATCGCCGCCGTAAACGGCTATTGCCTCGGCGGTGGACTCGAGCTGGCGCTGCAATGCGATCTGCGGATCGCCTCGAGCACGGCCGCCTTTGGCCTGCCCGAGGTCAGGGTGGCCAGCGTGCCCGCTGTGGGCGGAGTACAGGCGCTCTTGCGCGCGATCCCGGCGGCCCATGCGATGAAGCTCGCCCTGACCGGCGACCGGATCGACGCGGCGGCGGCGCTGGCCATTGGCCTCGTCAGTGATGTGACCGCCCCCGAGGCGCTGCTCGACGAGGCCCGCGCCATTGCCGCACGGATTGCCGACAATGGCCCGCTCGCCGTCCAGGTCGTCAAGAAACTCGCGGTCGAGACCGCGCATCTGGCGCCAGCCGATTTCATGGCGCAGTCGAATACCGCCTGGGGCCTGCTGCGCGACAGCACAGACCGGATCGAAGGCCGCACCGCCTTCGCCGAGAAGCGGCGCCCCAATTACACCGGGAACTGAGCCGGATCGCCGACAGAAGGAAGACAGAGAATGATTTTTGAACTGAACAGCGATCAGGCCATGCTGGCGGATGCAGCGAGGCGCCTGTCCGAAGAAACGCTGGCGCCGATCCTCTCCCGCGAGCCCGCGGATGCGCCGCTTCCGAAGGCCGCCATGCTCGAAATCTATGGACATCTTGCTGATTTCGGTATCACCGCGGCGCGACTGCCCGAGGAATTCGGAGGCTCGGGCCTGTCGATGCTGGACTATGGGCTGATCATGGAGCAGTTGCCGCCGGTGGTCGCGCTGTCACTCTTATCGCATGACGGCTCGACCGTGCGCTTCAATGCCGGCGCCGATCCGGGCGTGCGCGAGACCTATCTGGCGGCGTTTCGCGAGGGCCGCAAGATCATCTGCACCGCCAATTCCGAACCGAATGCAGGCTCGGATTCCAACACCATTTCCACCAGGCTCGAGATCGAGGGCGACCGCGCCTTCATCACCGGCACCAAGATGTGGATCACCAATGCCTCGATCTGCGATTGCATGATCGTGTCCTGTTCGGCGGGCAACGACGACCACGGGCGACCTGTGCCGCAGCGGGTTCTGGTCGATCTGTCGCAATCGCGTGTCGGGTTGCACGAGACCGCGCTGGCCGGGCTGAAGCAGGGGCACCTGTGCGAGGTCACATTTGATCGTACCGAAGTCCCCGTTACGCATCTGATCGGCAGCCCCGGCGACGCGGGCAAATACATGACCGTCGTCTGGAACGCCAACCGGCCGCTGATCGGGCTGATGGCTCTGGGGATCGCGCGGCGCGCGTATAACATCGCGCTTGCGCATGTCACCGACCGCCGCCAGTTCGGCGCGCCGCTTTCAGCCCGGCAACTGGTGCAACAGGATCTGTCGGATATGGAGGCGGCGCTGACCTCGGCGCGGTTGACCTGCCTGATGGCCCTGGCCACGCTGGATACCGGGGCGCGCTCGAACGGCCTCTCGGCAATGGCCAAGCGGCTGGCGACCGAGAATGCGAACCGGGTGATCCATCTTGCGATGCAGCTTTGCGGCGGAATGGGGATCACCGAGGAACTGGGGCTGGCACAGCTCTGGGCAGATGCCCGGGTCTTCCAGGTGCCCGACGGCACCCAGGGGATCCTTGCCTTGATCCATGGGCGCGATATCACCGGAACCGCAGCGTGGCGCTGAGGCCCGCGACGATCCGCAAACGGAGGAGGAGTGAAAATGGATATTCTGCACTGGTCGCCGCGCTCGCCCTATGTGCGCAAAGTCATGGTCGCGCTGCATGAAAAAGGCCTGACCGATCAGGTCCGCACGGTGCGCACGCTGGCCGATCCGATGCTGCCCCCGAAGGCGTTCTTCGCGATCAATCCGCTGGCCAAGATCCCCACGCTGGAACGCGAGGGGGTGATGCCGCTGTGGGATTCTCGCGTGTTGCTGGAATGGGCCGATCTGAACTCGGACACCGGGCCACGGCTGTTTCCAGCAGCCCCCGAAACCCGGCTTCAGGCGTTGAGCGACGAGGCGCTTGGCACCGGGATGCTGGAAACCGGCATCACCCTGCTGGTCGAGCGCCACATGCGCGACACCGAAAGGCAGGACCTGCGGGTCTTCGATGCCTGCCTTGCGAAATTCGCGGCGGCGCTCGATTATCTTGAAGCCAATGCCGCCCGCCTCGCGGCCCGGGACTTTGACGCGGGTCACATCTCGATCGGTGTCGCACTATGCTACATTGATTTCCGCTTTGGCGATCTGGCCTGGCGCAGCGGACGCCCGGCGCTGGCGGCCTGGCACGAGAGCTTCGCCGCGCGGCCCTCGGTGGAAGCGACCACCTTCCGCGACGATCCGCGCCCGCTGCAATAGACCTGCACCAAGAAAACAGCCCCGGCCTTTTGGCCGGGGCTGTTGTTATGCGGGCAGCGTCAGCTCTGGCCAGTCCGCGGGTTCCAGCCGATAGCCATCGCCCTCGCGCCGGATATAACCACAATAGGGCGCCCCGAAATGCATCGGCATGATCAGCGTGCCGCGCTCGGCCGCATCGGTCAGCACACGGGCGCGGGTCACGCGGGCGGTGTCTTGCAGAACGCAATAGGCGGTGTTGATGTCGGGACGGTAGATCTGCACCGGCGAATGGAACACATCGGCGCAGAACAGCCCCTCCTCCCCCTCGGAGCGCAGCCGATAGGACAGCATGCCCGGCGTATGTCCGGGCACCGGCTCGACCGTGAGGCATCCGAGGATCTCGCCAGCATCCTCGTCGATGAAATCGACAAGCCCCGCTTCGATCATGGGCAGGACGCTGTCCTCCCAGCTATTGTCCATGGCGATATCGGGCGATTTAGCCATCGCCTCGGTCCAATAGGCATAGTCCTTGCGCGGCATCAGATAACGCGCATTCGGGAAGGCCGGAACCCAGACGCCATCCTTCAGTATGGTGTTCCAGCCGGTGTGATCGGCATGCAGATGGGTCTGCACGACATGGGTCACCCTGTCGAACCCGGCTCCCGCCGCCTCGAGCCATTCGCCGACGCGGATGTTGAGGTTCTTCATTCGCGGCGCGCTGCGCGGCTTGGCATTTCCGACGCCGGTGTCAATGATGATGACCTTGTCGTCGATCTGCACGACCCACATCTGGATCGTGATGATCAGCCGGTTCATCGCAGGCACATAATGGTGCGGCGCGAGCCGGTCGGCCATCGCGTCCAGATCGGCCTGGGCGAGGCCAGGAAACAGGAACGCCGGATCGTGGGTCGGCGCGGAATATTCCAGTAGGCGGGTCACGCGGGCACGCCCGATCTGTCTGGTTTGGATCATGTCAGTCCTCCCTTGATCCTCTGTCCGGCCTCAGGCCGGCTGCGGCACGCGCGGCGTGCCGTCGATATGGATGTAGGTGGGCTTGCCTACGAAGCCTTCGCTCAGGGGCGCGTGGTAATAGAAGCTGATCTTGCGCTTGTGGAACCGCCACTGCCCCCCGTCTCGCACCAGCAGATCGTCATAATGCCCCGCCGAGACATAGCTCACCCCCTTCCTGACCGAGAGATATTGCATCGAGATCCGTCCCTGCGCGTGATCGCCCGAGAGGGTAATCGTGGGATTGGTGCAGAAGTGCCAGAAGCCTTCGGCCATGCCATCGACAAAACCCGAGAAGAAGCGGTGGATCTCAGCCCGACCGCGGGCGTGGGCGAGGCCTTCGAACTCGCCATCCTCGGTGAACATCTCTGCCAGCGCATCCCAGTCGCGATGGTCCAGAACGTGGCAATAGCGCGCGCGCAATTCGGCGATCTCGGCGCGATCCTCAAGAGCCCGCAGGCGCGTTTCGATATCGGTGGTCATGGTCTTTCCTCCCTTTCGGCTGCCATGTCGGGCTCAGGCCGGATCGGGCCGCATCAGCGGCGCACCGGTCATGTCCTGCAAAGCCTCGAAGCTCAGCCCCTCGATGATCTCGCGGACAGCAAAACCCTGCGGCGTCACGTCGATCACTGCAAGATCGGTATAGATGCGCTTCACGCAAGACATCGTGGTCAGCGGATAGGAACACCGCTCCACCAGCCGCGGCGCCCCTTCCTTGGTCACATGCTGCATCGCTACCCAGACCCGGTTGGCGCCGACGGCCAGATCCATCGCCCCACCCACCGCCGGGGCGGTGTCATGTGACGAGCGCGCCCAGTTCGCCAGATCCCCTCCGGCCGACACCTCGTAGGCGCCCAGCACGCACAGATCGAGATGCCGCCCGCGGATCATCGAGAAGCTGTCGGCATGGTGGAAATATGCGCCGCCGCTGACCAGCGTGATATGCTGCTTGCCCGCATTGATCAGCCAGGGGTTCACCTTGCCCGGCTCCGGTGCGGGGCCGATCCCGAGGATGCCATTCTCGGCATGGAACACGACCTCGCGGTCGGGGGGCACATTGTCGGCGACCAGCGTCGGCACGCCGATCCCGAGGTTCACATACCAACCCTCGGGAATATCCTGCGCCACGCGCCGGGCAATCGCATTTCGGTCAAGCGGGGTCCATTCGGTTTGTTTCATGATAGACACCTCTTCAGCCCACGGGATCGCCGCAGGGGACATGCACCACCCGGTCGACGAAGATACCGGGGGTGACAATGTGTTCGGGATTGAGCTCACCCAGTTCGCGGACATGCTGGGTCTGGGCGATAGTGAGCCGCGCCGCCATCGCACAGACCGGATTGAAGTTCCGCCCGGCCTCGCGATAGGTCAGATTGCCCCAGCGATCCGCCTCCCAGGCCTCGATCAGCGCGACATCTCCGGGCAGCGCCTGCTCAAGCACATGGAGCAGACCGGCATAATCGCGCGTCTCCTTGCCCTTGGACAGCAGCGTATTCGCCCCGGTCGGAGTGTAGAAGGCAGGAATTCCTGCGCCCGCAGCGCGCATCCGCTCGGCCAGCGTGCCCTGCGGCACCAGTTCCAGCTCGAGCTTGCCCGCGCTGTAGAGCTCCTCGAAGATCGTCGAGCCGACAATCCGGGGATAGCTGCAGATCAGCTTGCGCACGCGGCCCGCCTTGAGCAGACGGGCCAGGCCCACCGTACCGTAGCCAGCGTTGTTGGCAACGATGGTAAGGTTGCTCACGCCAGTCTCCAGGAGGCCCTCGATCAGCAGATTCGCCTGCCCCACTGCCCCAAATCCGCCAAGCAGCACCGTCGCCGCATCCGGGATGCCTTGCAGCGCCTCCGCAATGGTTGGAGAGAATTTGTCTATCATTCCAAAAAGATCCTCATCCTTCGGTTGTTCCGAAAGCGGCAACGCCCGCACGAGCGTCGGCTTCCCCCCTTGCATCTTGTCCGTATTGCGGACAGTTGTTCGTAAATTGCATGGAGCGCAAGATCGTGTCAAGCTCCGCTCGACCATGCGGACGATTGTCCATTTTGAAAGTTTCCTGTAGCGAGCAGCGCAGATCCTGCGATGATGGAAGTCGCAGACAGAACGCGCGTTACGGGAAACTATGGATGTCAGTGATGAATGAAGACGCAGAGAACGGCGAAGATCCGCGGCGATCCGATTTCGTCAGCGCAGTCGGCCGCGCGATGTCGATCCTCGAATGCTTCACCTCGGACGAGGCGATTGGCCAGCGCGGCCGCTTGACGCTGACCGATGCAGCGCGACTCACCAATCTCAGCCGGGGCACGGCGCGGCGCCTGCTGCTGACCCTGGCCGAGATCCATTACATCGACACCGACGGCAAGTTTTTTTGGCTGACGCCGAAGCTGGTCAACCTGTCGCGCGGCTTCCTCATGCCGCTTGGCGTTGGCGAGGGCTCGGTCGCTATCCTGAAGGCGCTGACGACGAAGCTCGACGAATCTGCCTCGGTCGGGATCCTTGACGGCGAGGACATCCTCTATATCGAACGGGTCGAGGTACGGCGGATCTACTCGTCGCGGATCGTAAACGGCACCCGGCTGCCCGCGTCTTGCTCGTCGATCGGGCGGGTGTTGCTGGCGTCGCTGTCGGACACCGATCTTCACAGCTGGCTGCGATCCTACCCGCTGCGACGCCTGACCGAGAAGACCATCACCGATGTTGACCGCTTCTGGGAGGAAATCAGCGCGATCCGCGCCCAGGGCTATGCCATCATCGATGAAGAGCTCGAGATCGGTATCCGCTCGATCGCCGTTCCGATCCGCAGCCCGAACGGGCGGACAATGGCGGCGCTCAACGCCTCGACCATCTCGGCCCGGCACACGGTCGAAGACCTGCGCAGCGACTTCCTGCCCGCGCTGCGCGAGGCGGCACAGAACCTCTCGGGCACGATGGGCTGGTAAGCTGGCGCCCGCGCAAGGGACTTGCGTCCGGATTCTCCCCCTCGCATAATTCGGACATTGGTTCGCAATGCGAACAATCACGAAGGGGAGGATCTATGCGCTGGTTCGAAACCAATGGCGTTGTGCTGCGCTACAATGTGCGGCACGGTGAGGGGCCTTATCTCGTCCTCGTGCACGAGATGGGCGGGTCCATCGAAAGCTGGGACAGAGTTCTGGTCCACCTGCCCCCGGATCAGGGCGTGGTATTGCCAGAGATGCGCGGAATGGGGCAATCGCAGAAGATCGGCGAAACCTGCACCCTGCGACAGATCGCGGCGGATGTGGCGGCGCTGCTCGATCATCTTTCGATCCCCGGGCCGGTGGTCATCTCCGGCTGTGCAATCGGCGGGGCTGTGGCCCTGCGCTTCGCGCTCGATCATCCCGACCGCTGCCTTGCAGTGGCCCCGCTCAATCCTGCCGCGAATGTCGTTGATGGCGGGCATGCAGGGGTGCTGGCGCTGGCCGAACGGATGACGCAATCGGGTATGACACCGATGGAGCCGATCCTGCTCGACCGCACCTATCCCGAGCGCTACCGGCTGCGTGATCCGGGCCATTTCGCCACGGTCCGCGGGCGCTGGTATGCCAATGATCCGGTTTCCTTCGCGCATTTCTTCCGCATGCTCGCAGCATCGGACCTGCGGCCCGAGCTCGGCGCGCTGCGTTGCCCGGTCTGGTATGGATCGGGCCTGCACGATGCCCTGCGCCCGCCCGCGTATGTGCACGATCTTGCGGCGCGGACGCCGGGGGCACTGGTGCGCGATCTCGACGCCGGGCACCACGTCGCCGACCACGCCCCGCAGGAGGTCGCGCAGATGCTCACTGAACTGGTCGCGGCGGTTGCCCCGCCCTGAACGCGGCGAGGATCGCCTCGGCACGACGACGCACCGGGGCATCGACCATCTCGCCATCGACGGCAACGGCATCCTCCCCTGCGGCCAGCACGCGCCGGGCCCAGGCCACCTCTGCCTCGCCTGGAAGAAAGGCCGCGCGCACCGGGGTGATCTGTGCCGGATGGATGCACATCTTCCCGCCCATACCGAGCGCGCGCGCATGGCAGGCGTCCGCGCCCGCCAGAGCGGGATCGCTCAGATCGGTCGTGACCCCATCGAGCGGCGGCACCAGACCGGCGAGACGAGAGGCCAACACCAGTTCGCTGCGCGCGGCAAGCAGCGCCTCGCGGCTATGCGAACAGCCAAGATCGGCGCAATAGTCAACCGATCCGAAGGCGAGCTGCCTGACCATCGGATGCCGCGCCAATACGCGCGCCGCCGCGAGCCCTGCGGCCGTTTCGATCAGTGCGATCACCGGCTGACCAGGTCCGAAGATCTGCGTGATCTGCGCGAGGTCATCGGGACCCTGTGCCTTGGGCAACATCAAGGCGGCAAGACCCCGCCCCCGCAGCGCGCGAAGATCCGCGTCATGCCACGGCGTCTGCGCGGCATTGATCCGCACGATGACCGCGCAGCCCGGCCACACCCCCACGAGATTGCCCCGCGCCGCGTCCTTTGCCTCGGGCGCCACCGCGTCCTCAAGATCGACAATGACCGCATCCGCTCCACTCGCGGCGGCCTTGGCAAAGCGTTCGGGCCGGTTGGCCGGAACGAAGAGCGGTGCCAGCGGCCTCACCACTCCGCCTCCGCCAGCATCGCAGCGCCACCGCCCGGCCGTTCGGTCCAGAGCCGGGCACAGCCTGCGCCGAGATCGGCGCAGAGTTCGAAGGGCGCCGTGCCAAGGATCGGCGCCGTGCTGCGAAAGGAAAAGCGCGCGGGCGGCGCCCCGGCCAGATCGGCGGCATATTGGCAGAGCAGTGTCGCCTGTATCGGCCCATGCACGACAAGCCCGGAATAGCCCTCCGTTCCCGTGGCATAGGGATGATCGTAATGGATCCGATGCGCGTTGAAGGTCAGCGCGGAATAGCGGAAGAGCAAAGGCTCCGAGGGCGTGATGCGCCGTCGCTGCACCACGGCCCCGCCGGATGCGGCGACGGGTGCGGCCGGCGCGGCGCCCGACCCGGTGTTCGCGGCACGATAGACGATATCCTGCTGCTCGGTGATGGCTGGCTGACCATCACTTTCGATCTCATGCCGGACGGTCACGAAGCACAGCTCGCCGCTACGACCCTGCTTCACCGTCACCGCCTCGATCCGCGACAGCCGCCGGATCTGCGCGCCCACGTGCAGCGGCGCGTGGAAGGTGAAGGCGCCCCCGGCCCACATCCGGGTCGGCAGCGGCACCGGCGGCAGGAAACCACCCTTAGCCGGGTGACCATCCGCCGCAAGGGCCGCGGTTGGCGTGACCGGCTGCGCGAGACACAGATGCAGCAGCATCGGCAGCGCGCCATCGGTCGGTGTTTCAATGTCGAAAGTGGCACGAAAACGCGCCACCAGCTCAGCGCCAAGCAGCTCGGAGTGTTCCTCGCTGCGCCCGATCCAACCCGACAGATGCGCGACCTCGTCTTGCGACGGCATCAGAACGATCTCGGCATCCCGAGCACATGCTCGGCAACATAGGACAGGATGAGATTGGTCGAGATCGGCGCCACCTGATAAAGCCGGGTTTCGCGAAACTTGCGTTCGACATCGTATTCCGCAGCAAAGCCAAAGCCGCCATGGAACTGGATGCAGGCATTGGCAGCCTCCCAGCTCGCCTTGGCCGCCAGATACTTGGCCATATTCGCCTCTGCACCGCAGGGCTTGCCAGCATCATAGAGGGCACAGGCGCGATACCGCATCAGATTCGCCGCCTCGATTTCGATGAATGCTTCGGCAATCGGGAACTGGACGCCCTGGTTCTGCCCGATCGGCCGCCCGAAGACCTCGCGTTCCGAGACATATTTCGTCACCCGGTCCGTGAACCAATAGCCATCGCCGATACATTCTGCGGCAATGAGCGCGCGCTCTGCATTCAACCCGGTGAGGATATATTTGAAGCCTTTGCCCTCTTCGCCGATTAGGTTTTCCTCGGGAATCTCGAGGTTGTCGAAGAACAGTTCATTGGTCTCGTGGTTGACCATGTTGCGGATCGGCCGCACCTGCATGCCCGCACTCATCGCCTCGGCTATGTCGACGAGGAAGATCGACAGCCCCTCGGATTTCTTCGTCACCTCGGCAAGCGGCGTGGTCCGCGCAAGCAGGATCATCAGATCGGAATGCTGCACCCGGCTGATCCAGACCTTCTGGCCATTGATCTCATAGCGGTCGCCCTTTTTCACCGCCGTGGTCTTGATCCGCGTCGTATCGGTGCCCGCGGTCGGCTCGGTCACCGCCATCGACTGTAGCCGCAACTCTCCGCTCGCGAGCTTCGGCAGGATGCGCCGCCGCTGCTCTTCCGAGCCATGGCGGACCAAAGTGTTCATGTTGTACATCTGACCGTGGCAGGCGCCTGAATTGCCGCCCGCACGGTTGATTTCCTCCATGATCACCGAAGCCTCGGTCAGCCCAAGCCCCGATCCGCCATATTCCTCCGGGATCAGCGCAGCCATCCACCCCGCCCTGGTCAGCGCCTCGACGAAAGCCTCGGGATAGGCGCGGTTTTCGTCCACCGTGCGGTGATATTCATCCGGAAATTCACGGCAGAGCGCGCGCACGGCTTCGCGGATGTCTTCGTGATCTGTCGGGTCCATGGTCCTGCGTCCTCCAAGCAAATATGTTCGCATTGCGGCCGAATGTTTGTATCATGGGCGCGCGACGCCGGACAAATAGGATTTTGCGCTCGCAGCGATCACGATTGCTGATCGCAGAGCGCGCGGGGAGAGCTATGGACTTGAGGCATCTGAGGTATTTCATCGGGATCGTCGATGCGGGCTCAATGACCCGCGCGGCCGATCTGCTCAGCGTGGCGCAGCCCTCGCTGTCGGCGCATATCGCACGGATGGAAGAGGATCTCGAGGTGGCGCTGTTCGAGCGCCTGCCGCGCGGCATCCGGCCGACCGAAGCGGGCATGATCCTATATGACCGGGCGCTGGCGATATTGGCCAGCGTCGATCAGGCACTGGCCGATGTGCGCAGCCTGTCGCGCAGCGTCTCGGGCAAGGTGCATCTGGGCCTCACGGGCACGATCAACGGGGCGCTGGCCGTGCCGCTGATCACGGCGGCACGGCGGCGGTTCCCGGCCTTGCAGATCGTGATTTCCGAGGCGATGAGCGGCTTCCTGCAGGATTGGGCGGCGGCGGGCAAGATCGACCTCGGGATCATCTACGGCGAGCGAGAGCTTGCGGGCCTGAGCTGTGCGCCGCTGTTCATAGAAGAGCTGGTGGCGCTGACCCTGCCCGGCGATGCGGCGCAAAGCTTCGCCGAGCTCGCCGCGCGGCGCCCCTTCATCCTGCCGGGCCCGGCCCATGGCCTGCGCCAGACCATCGACGACGGCCTGAAGCGGCTCGGGATCGCGGTCGAGGTGGGGTTCGAAGTGGCCTCCTATCAGAACATCGTCGATTTCACGACTGCGGGCTTTGGTGCCTCGATCCTGCCCCGCCATGCGGTCGCCCGCGATCTGGCGGAGGGTCGGTTGCGGGCGCTGTCGCTCGGCACGCCGCCGATGACCCGGGTCGCGAGCATCGTGGCCCCGACGACCCGCGCCCGGAGCGGCCCGGCCGTCGCGCTTGAAAGCCTGCTGCGCGAGGTCGTCGCCGATCTGATCGCAGCCGGGCGCTGGCAGGGGGTGCACCCGCACTGAGCCACCGCCCCAGTCGCGATGAAACCGGGCAAACTCGTGACCGGCTCGTGATTGGCGTGCGGGCGTTGATCCTTGCCGCAAGGTCGGGATAGCCGCGCGCCGTCTGGTTGCAACCCGCGCGCGCAGCCGTTTGATACCCCGCCAAAGCAGCAAAAGGTCGCGATGTCATGCGCGGTCGCGCGATGCCTTTTGCGACGCACGACCGATCCGTCGTGACCGGCACCATGCAGGTGGAAAATGCGCTTTGCCAGATCGATCCCGATAATCGTAACCTCGGACATGGATGCTCCCTCCTTCTGTGATGGCTTCAACACGCATCACATTGGCACATTGCGATGCGATCAGGCGGGAGCGCCCACGCCGTCGACATGATCTAAGTCGCAGCCGTGGTGGCAAGCGCGTTGATTTGATCGGTGTCGCGTAGGGCTGCCTCGGCCTACATCCTCCAGAAGTAATTGATTTTCATAAATTTTATTCTAGTGCGGTCGCGCCGCGCACACTCCAGGACCCGATCCCCCAGCCTCAACTCTTGCTGCCGCTGATTTGGCCGTCGCAACCAGGTGCCGCCGGTGCAATCCGCGCCATTGGCAGGCTGCGGGGCGGCATGGCCTAGCGTCGGCGCATCGCCAGAGAAGATGGCGCGGAGGAACTGATATATCGTTATATATATACACATTCCACAAGGAAAGCTCTGATCATTTCATCGCTTATTTCCATGTTTTCATCAGAAATCTCGAATCAATAAAGTGATATAACACTATTGACAGAATCCTGATTCGATCTGAATGATGGCTTTGTCCGAAGGGGAAATCAGCTATGACGAAGCCGGTTATCGCAGTCATCGGGGCAGGTCTGATCGGGCGGTCCTGGTCGGTTCTGTTCGGCGCTGCAGGTCATGAGGTTCGGCTTTGCGACATGTCGCAAGCGGCGCTGGATCAGTCGCGGCAATGGCTGGCCGAGCGGCTGCCTGCGGCGGCGATGCAGCGGATCCGCTTCTGTCTGGAACTGGAGCGGGCGCTGGATGGCGCCGCCTATGTGCAAGAGGCTGCGCTGGAAGATCTGCCGATGAAACTGGCACTGTTCCAGTCGATCGAAGACCTGGTCGATGACGATTGCGTGCTGGCCTCATCCACCTCTGCCCTGCTACCCGACGATATTTTTGCCGCGATGCGCCGACCGGAGCGCTGCCTGGTCGCGCATCCCGCCAACCCGCCGCATCTCTTGCCGGTGGTGGAACTGGTGCCCAGCGCCCCGACCGATCCTGCCGTGATCGACCGGGTCGCCGCGATGATGACGGATCTGGGGCAGGACGTGATCCGCGTGCAGCAAAGCGCGCCGGGTTTCGTGCTGAACCGGCTGCAATCGGCACTGGTGGAAGAAGCGCTGCGGCTGGTCGCCAGCGGTGTGGCCAGCCCCGACGATGTCGACCGTGCCGTGCGCTCAGGCCTTGGGATGCGATGGGCCTTTGCCGGCCCGTTCGAAGTGATGGACCTGAACGCCAGCGGCGGCTTCGCCGATTACGCGGCCCGGCTTGGCCCGGCCCTGGCAGCCTCGGCGCCGGGGGGCAGCGAAACCAGCGCCTGGCATGGCACCGCCCCGGCTCTGATCACCCAGGCCCGGCGAGAAAGCCTTGATATAAAAGAGATTCCGGCCCGCCAACGCTGGTTGGCCGACAAATTGCAAGACCTGCGCCGACTAAAACAGCCGCTGCGGGAAACGTCGTCTGAAGGAGCATTGTCGTGAGCGAGAAGAAACCGAAATCCGGCAGCAAGGTGATCATCACCTGTGCGGTCACTGGCTCGATCCACACGCCGACCATGTCGGATCACCTGCCGCTGACCCCGGATCAGATCCGCGACGAAGCGATCGGTGCGGCGCAGGCCGGGGCGGCCATCTTGCACCTGCATGCCCGCAATCCGGTCGATGGCAGCCCGACGCCTTCGCCCGATGTGTTCCGCGCCTTCCTGCCGCAGATCGCCGAGGCGACCGATGCAGTGCTGAACATCACCACTGGCGGCGGCCATAACATGACGGTGCAGGAGCGCCTGGCCGCGCCGCTGGAATTCAAGCCCGAGATGTGTTCGCTCAACATGGGCTCGATGAATTTTGGCCTGTTCCCGATGCTGGAGCGCTACCCGAACTGGAAGCATGACTGGGAGCCGAAATACCTTGAGAACTCCCGCGACTTCATCTTCCGCAACACCTTCAAGGATATTGAATATATCCTGAAGCATCTGGGCGATGACTGCGGCACCCGCTTTGAATTCGAGTGCTACGATATCGGTCATCTGTATACGCTGGCGCATTTCCTGGAACGCGGGCTGGTGAAGCCGCCGCTGTTCGTGCAGTCGATCTTCGGCATACTGGGCGGCATTTCGGCCGATCCGTCCAATGTGATGCATATGCGCGAAACCGCCGAAAAGCTGTTCGGCGCGGATTACCAATGGTCGATCCTGGCCGCCGGACGCCATCAGATGGGGCTTTGCACCATGGGCGCGATCCTGGGCGGCAACGTGCGGGTGGGGCTGGAGGATTCGCTTTATCTGGGCAAGGGCCAGATGGCCAAAAGCAATGCCGATCAGGTGTCGAAGATCCGCCGCATCCTGGAGGAGCTTTCGCTGGAAATCGCCACGCCAGCCGAAGCGCGGCAGATGCTTGACCTGAAAGGGGCTGCGGCCACCGCGATCTAGGGGGCGGGCCGTCGGCCCGCTTCCTCCCGACAAATGAGAGCCACGCCAAAGTGGTCTTCAGCAACAGGAGAGACTATGCGCTTTGCAACCGATACCGGGGGCACGTTCACCGATCTTGTCGTCGAGGATGACGACGGTTTCGTGCGGATGTTCAAGGCCTCGACCACGCCCGACGATCCGATCCGGGGCGTGCTGGATGTGCTTCAGGTCGCCGCCGACGATTACGGGATCAGCCGGGCCGAGATGCTGGCCAAGGGCGACCTGTTCATCCACGGCACCACACGGGCGATCAATGCCATCGTGACCGGCACGGCGGCGAAGACGGCGCTTCTGTGTACCTGGGGCAATCCCGAGGTTCTGGTTCTGCGCGAAGGCGGGCGGATCGAGCCGTTCAACTTCACCGTGCCCTATCCCAAGCCCTATATTCCCCGCGCCCTGACCTTCGAAGTGCCCGAACGCATCTTGCATGATGGCAGCATCGACCAGCCGCTGGACGAGCCGGCGCTGCTGGCGATCATCGCCGAGATGAAGGCGCAGGGCGTCGAGGCGGTGGCGGTCAGCCTGCTGTGGTCGGTCGTGAACCCGGTGCATGAACTCAGGATCGGCGCGCTTCTGACCGAACATCTGCCCGGCGTGCCGGTGACGCTCTCGCATGAGGTGAACCCGATCCTGCGCGAATATCGCCGCACCTCGGCCACCGCGATTGACGCCTCGCTGAAGCCCCTGATGACCACCTATATGGAAACGCTTGAGGCGCGACTGCGCGAGGCGGGTTTCAGCGGGCGGGTGCTGGTGCTGACCTCGCAAGGCGGGGTGCTGGATGCCGCCGATGTCGCCCGCCAGCCGATCCATTCGATCAATTCCGGCCCCTCGATGGCCCCGGTCGCCGGTCGCTATTTCGCCGAGGCCGATTGCGCCGCGAAAGACGCCATCGTCGCCGATACCGGCGGCACCACCTATGACGTAAGCCTGATCCGCGGCGGCACGATCCCCTGGGCGCGCGAGACCTGGATCGGCCAACCCTTCCGCGGCCACATGACCGGCTTTCCCTCGATCGACGTGAAAAGCGTCGGCGCGGGCGGCGGCTCCATTGCCTCGGTCGATGAGGGCGGGCTGTTGTCGGTAGGCCCGCGCAGCGCGGGGTCGGTGCCCGGCCCGGTCTGCTATGGCAAGGGCGGGTTCGAGCCCACGGTGACCGATGCGGCGCTGGTTCTGGGCTATCTGGACCCGGATAATTTCCTGGGCGGCGCCATCTCGCTCGACCTGATCGCCGCAGAACGCGCGATTGACGAGCGCATCGCGAAACCACTGGGCCTGTCGGTCTATGAAGCAGCCTCGGCCATCCTTGATGTCGTGACGGAGAATATGGTCCAGGCGATTGACGATATCACCGTGGCGCAGGGGTTCGATCCGGCCAATGCGGTGCTGATCGGCGGCGGCGGCGCGGCCGGGTTCAACTCGGTGCTGATCGCGCGCAGACTGGGCTGCAAGACGCTGGTGATGCCCCAGGTCGGCGCGGCGCTTTCGGCGGGCGGTGGTCTGATTTCGGAGCTGACCAACAATTTCCGTGTCATCGCCGCCACCCGCACCGATGCCTTCGACGCGGACCTCGTGGCCAAGACGCTGAAAGACCTGCGCGAAAAGGCCGAGGCTTTCCTGGCCGCCACCGGCGATCAGGCGATTGAAAGCCGCATCACCTTCAGCTTCGAAGGACATTACCCCTCGCAGGTCTGGGATATCGAAGTCACGCTGCCCTCGGACCGGATCGGCGATGTGAAAGCACTGGAAACCGCGTTCCATGACACGCATGAGGCGCTGTTTGCCGTGCGCGACGAAGGCGCCCCGGTCGAAATCGTCAGCTGGCGCGTCGATGTGGCGGTGAAAATCCGCTCGGGCAGCATCGGCCAGATGCAGAATATCGGAATTGGCGGCAAATCCACCCGGCGGAACTGCTATTTCCGCGAAACAGGTCTGGGCGAAGTCCGTCTGGCCAGCTTCTCCGAAATGACCGAGGACGACCGCGTGCGCGGCCCGGCCATCGTGGAAAGCCCCTTCACCACGGTTGTGGTCTTCCCCGGATCGGAAGCGCGCAAGGTTGCCTCCGGCTCGGTTGTCATCGAACTGCTGGGAGAAAACGCATGAACCGGCCGCTGAACCATGGCTCAGAGACGCGCAAGACCGGCGCGATCGACGGTGTGAAGCTGGCGATCCTGAACAACCGCTGGGAGGCGGTGGCGCGCAAGATGGCGAATACGCTTTTGCGCACCGGGCGCTCGGGCGTTCTGGCGACGGCGCGGGATTTTTCCTGCTGCATCGTCACCGCCGACAACCGGCTTCTGGCCACGGCGGAAAGCATTCCGATCCATGTTCTGGTCGGCCCCGACATGATGGCGCGCTCGATGTGCGAGTTGCACCCCGGTCTGAAGCCGGGCGATGCCTTCCTGCACAACTCGCCCTATCACGGCTGTTCCCATGCCGCCGATCTGTCGATCCTGGTGCCGGTTTTCGACGATGACGGCCGCCACCGCTATACCGCCATCGTCAAGGCGCATCAGGCCGATATCGGCAATTCGATTCCGACCACCTATTTCGGCCATGCGAAAGACGTCTATAACGAAGGCGCGCTGATCTTCCCGGCGGTGCAGGTGCAGCGCGATTACAAGGATATCGAGGATATCATCCGCATGTGCCGGATGCGTATCCGGGTGCCCGATCAGTGGTGGGGGGATTACCTTGGCATGATCGGCGCTGGCCGGATCGCCGAACGCGAGATCCGCGCCGTGGGCGCCGAATTCGGCTGGGACGAACTGGCGGAACTGGGCGAGCAATGGTTCAGCTACAGCGCCGACCGGATGAAGGCGGCGATTGCAAAACTGCCGGCGAAGACCGCCACCTCCAGCTCTACCCATGACCCGCTGCCGGGCACGCCTGCGGAAGGGGTACGGATCAACGCCACCGTCTCGGTCGATCCTGATGAGGGGTTCATCGACATCGACCTGACTGACAATATCGATGCGCTGGACCTGGGCATCAACGTTTCCGAGGCCTGTACGCGGACCGCGGCGCTGATCGGGGTGTTCAACTCGATCGACCATACCGTGCCGCGCAATGCGGGATCGTTCGGGCGGGTGCGGCTGAAGCTGCGCGAGGGCGCAGTCGTGGGCGTCCCGAAACATCCAACCAGCTGCTCGGTCGCGACGACCAATGTCGCCGACCGGATTTCCAATGCGGTGCAGACGGCGATTGCCGCGATGGACAGCCGCTTCGGCCAGGCAGAGACCGGCGCGCTCAGCCCGGCGACGATGGCGGTGATTTCGGGCAAAGACCCCCGCAAGGGCAAGCCCTTCGTCAACCAGATCTTCCTGGGGGCCACCGCCGGGGCGGGGACGCCCACGGAAGACAGCTGGATCACCATCGCTCATGCCGGCAATGCCGGGATGCTGTATATCGACAGTATCGAAATCCTTGAGATGGCCTATCCGATCCGCTGCTATCAGCGCCGGCTGGTCACCGATACCGAAGGGGCGGGGGAATTCACCGGCGCGCCCAGTCTGATGGGCGAATATGGCCCCGATGGCTGCGAGATGGTGGTGAATGCGGTCAGCGACGGCACCCTCAACGCCGCCAAAGGGGCGGCAGGTGGGGCCAGTGCGGGCGGAGCGCGGCAATATCGCAAGCGGGCAGATGGCAGCCTTGAGGAACTGCCGGTCGTGGTCTCGGTGACCGTGGCCCCCGACGAGCGCATCCTTTCCTATTCCTGTGGCGGTGGCGGCTTCGGAGATCCGCGTCAGCGCCAGCCCGAGCGCGTCCTTCACGACCTGCGCGAGGGCCTTGTGACCCGGGAACGGGCGCAAGAGGTCTATGGCGTCTCGGTCACCGAGACGCTTGAGATCGACCGCGAGGCCACTGCCCGGCTTCGCGCGAAATAAAACAATAAAAACAATATATAATCGTCCAACAGCCAGGAGAAACTGACATGAAGCACATGCTTCTTACCGCCTGCTCGGCCGCCTTGTCCCTTTGTCTTGCCCTGCCGGTTCAGGCCGATGACACCCCGATTGTGATCGGCGTCGCCAGCAGCCAGACCGGCACGCTGGAACCCTGGGACAAGGGGGCCGCACGGGGGGCCGAACTTGCGGTTGATGACATCAACGCGGCGGGGGGGCTGTTGGGGCGCCCGGTCGAGCTGGTGATCCGCGACACCAAATCCGACCCCTCGCTTGGGCCGACCGCCGCGCTGGAAGTGCTGGACGCCGGCTCCGAGATGGTGCTGGTCGCCTGCGACTATGACTTCGGTGCCCCCGCCGCGCTGACGGCGATTTCCCAGGGCAAGATCGCCATGTCCAGTTGCGCGGCCGATGCCAAGTTCGGCGTGCAGGGCGTTGGCCCGCTGGCCTATACTCAGGCGCTGGCCACCAATGGCCAAGGCGCTTTGCTGGCCGAATTCGCAGCCGAACAGCCCGGCTGGGACAAGGTCTACATCATGCAGGATACGGCGATTGAATATACCAAATCGCTCTGCGCCAATTTCCGCAAACGCTGGGTCGATCTGAAGGGCGAGGACAGCATCCTTGGCGAAGACACCTGGAACGGGTTGAATGACAATGCAATAGCGGGCCAGATCTCGCGGATCAAATCCGACGGGGCGGATGCGAATTTCATTGTCTGGTGTGGCTTCACCAACAATGGCGCGATGATGCGGCAACTGCGCTCGGCCGGGGTCGATCTGCCGGTTCTGGCATCGGAATCGATGGATGGCAGCCACTGGATCGAGGCGGTGCCGGACCTGAGCGATTTCTATATCGCGGTCTATGCCTCGATCTGGGGCAATGATCCCGATCCCAAGATCGCCGCCTTCATGACCCGCTTTCAGGAGAAATTCGGCGAACCGGCACGGATGGGCCATGTGGTGACCGGCTATACTGCGGTCGAGGCTTGGGCGCGGGCGGTGGAAAAGGCGGGCAGTCTGGATACGACGGCGATCCAGACCGCGCTTGATGGCTTTACCGGAGAGCCGCTGCTGACCGGGCCTTCGACCTATACGCCCGATCTGCACATCAACCTGACCAGCCCGATGCTGATGATGAAGGTCACGAATGGCAAATACGAGCCTATCGGGCGGCGCGCGGCGGAAAAGGTCTATCCGCCGGAATTCTGAGCTGTGGCGCGGGCGGCATCAGTGCCGCCCGTTCGCCCGTCCCGTGGCCTGAGCCCCCGGGGCGGTTTCCCCACTCTCGAAAGGTACGCCATGACCCATATCCTGACCGCGACGGGCGTGACCGTCCGTTTCGGGGGGCTGACGGTGATCGACGATGTCGACCTCGCGCTGCGCCCCTCGGAAATCCTTGGTCTGATCGGCCCCAATGGGGCGGGGAAGACCACTTTCGTCAATGTTCTTTCCGGCTTTCAGAAGCCGCAGACCGGCACGATCCGCATCGGCGACACTGACATCTCGGCCACGCTGCCGGATGAGCGGGTGCGGCGGGGCCTCGTGCGCACCTTTCAGGCGGTGCGGCTTTTTCCGGCGCTGACGGTTGCCGAGAACCTGCTGGCGGCGGGCTTCGCGATGGGGCAAAGCCGCCGCGCGGCGAAGGCCGAGATCGCCACACTGGCCGCGCTTCTGGATCTGGACGGCTGGCTGAACACCGAAGCCCGCGCGCTTCCCTACGGGGTCGAGCGGCGCGCCGGGATCGCGCGCGCGATGATGGCGGGACCTGCCTTCATCATGCTGGACGAACCGGCGGCGGGGATGAACCACGAAGAGGCCATGGCCTTCCTGTCTGTGATGGATGCGATCCGGGCGCGCGGCTGCGGTATCCTGCTGATTGAACACAATATGGATATCGTGTTCCGCCTTTGCGACCGGGTGCAGGTTCTGCGCAGCGGCAAGGTTCTGGCGGCGGGAACGCCCGATGAAATTCGCAATCACGCCCTGGTGCGCGAAGCCTATCTGGGGAGTGCTGCGGCATGACCCCGCATCTGCAAATCGAAGACGTGTCGGTGACCTATGGCGCGGTGCGCGCGCTGAACCGCCTGTCGATCCATGCCGCCAAGGGCGAGACGGTCGCGCTGATCGGCCCGAATGGTGCCGGAAAATCCTCGCTTCTGCTGGCCATCGCGGGGGTGGTGCCGCTGCGGTCCGGCGCGGTGCGGCTGGAGGGGCGCGATCTGGCAGGACAGGAGCCCGAGCAGCGCGTCGGTCTTGGCATCTCGCTGGTGCCCGAGACGCGCGATGTGTTCAAGAAGCTGTCCACCCATGAAAACCTGCTGATCGGCGCCAGTCGGCGCCGACTGACCCGGGCGCAGATGCAGGCCGATGCCGACCGGATCTATGCGCTTTTCCCCCGTCTTGCTGAAAGGCACAACCATATGGCGGGCTTCCTGTCGGGGGGCGAGCAGCAGATGCTGGCGATTGGCCGCGCGCTGATGGCCGAACCCGGGCTATTGATGCTGGACGAGCCATCGCTTGGTCTTGCGCCAGTGGTGACCGATGCGGTCTATGCCGCGATTGCCACATTGCGCGATCAAGGCACCACCATTCTTCTGGTCGAGCAGAACGCCGCCCGCGCCTTTTCGGTTTGCGACCGCGCCTATCTGATGCAGGCCGGCCAGGTGATCGAGGAAGGCAGCGCCGCAAGCCTCAGCGCGCGTGGTTCGGTCGAATCCGTGCTTTTCGGCCGTTCGGCCCCTGCGAAGGAGCTGCGCCCATGACGCTGTTGCAGATGCTGATCGACGCGGCCAGCGTCGGCGGGCTTTACGCCCTGACCGCCATTGGAATCGGGCTGATCTTCGGGGTGATCGGCCTCGTGAACTTCGCCTATGGCGAATACATCATGGTCGGCGCCTATGTGCTGTTGCTGAGCGCCAGTCTTTACTGGCCCTTTGCCATTGCCGCAGTGCTGGTCTTTGTGGTGCTTTTCGCACTGGCCAGTGATTATCTGGTGTTCCGTCAGGTGCGCCGCGCGCCACCCGAGACTTTGATGATCGTGTCTTTCGGGCTGAGCTTCATGATCCAGCATATCTGGGTGGTGATGTTCGGATCGCTGACCAAGACCGTCAACTTCCTGCCCGCGATCAATCGCAGCGTCGAAATTGCCGGGCTTCGGATCGCCGGGGTCAGCCTGTTGCAGATCGCGGCGACGGTGGTGCTGACCACTGTGCTGGCGCTGTTCATCAAATATACCCGCATCGGCTATCAGATGCGGGCGGTGTCGGAAAACCCGCGCATGGCGCGGCTGGTCGGCGTCAACAGTAATCGGGTGATCGCGGTGGCTTTCGCGATTTCTGCGGTGCTGGCGGTGACGGTGACGGTGCTGTTCGTGGCGCAGACCGGCTCGATGACGCCCTTCTTCGGCGTTTCGCTGACGATGATCGGCTTTGTCGCCACGGTGATCGGCGGCATGGGCAGCCTGCCGGGCTGCGCGCTTGGCGGCTTTCTGGTCGGCGCGGTGACCACGATCCTGCAAATGGTGCTGCCGCCACATCTGCAACCCTTCCGCGAAGCCTTCGTCTTCACCTCGGTGATCCTGATGCTGCTGGTCCGTCCGCAGGGTCTGATCGCCGTCCGGTCCGCATGGGAGCGTGTCTGATGCCTGACCAACAAAATCCGCTGCGCGACATGGCAGCCTGGCTTTGGCCCTGGGCGGTCTGGGCGGTGCTTCTGCTGGTGCTGACGCTGATCTTTTCGCAGATCAGCCCGGCCATGGCGCGGATCACCACCGATACGCTGATCAAGCTGGTGATCGTGACCGGGCTTTACATCTTCGTCGGCAATTCCGGCATCCTGTCCTTCGGCCATGGCGCTTTCCTGATCGTCGCGGCCTATGCCTCGGCCTGGGTGACAATTCCGGTGGCGATGAAAGGGGTGATCCTGCCCGGCCTGCCCGAGATGCTGCGCGGCATCCAGATCTCGCCCCTGGGCGGGCTGGTGGCGGGGGTGGTGCTGGCGGCGGTTCTGGGCCTCTTGGCCGGCATCCCGCTGATGCGGCTCAGCGGCATTGCCGCCTCGATCGCGACCTTTGCCTTTTTCATCGTGATTTCTGTGATTTACAACAACTGGACCGATTGGACGAAAGGCACCGCCTCGCTGGTCGGGCTGCCGACCTGGGTTGGGCCATGGGCGGCGCTGGCGGCGGCGCTGACAGCGCTTCTGATCGCCTGGGCTTTCCAGAATTCGCGCGCCGGGCTGTTGCTGCGGGCCAGTCGCGAAGATCTGGTCGCGGCGCATGGCGCGGGCATTCGGGTGATGCGTCTGCGGCTGCTGGCCTTTGTCCTCAGCGCCGCCGTCGCGGGGGCCGGAGGCGTTTTGCTGGGCCATAACAACGGCGCGCTGACCACGGCAAACAATGTCTATCTGAACCTGTCCTTCATCGTGATCGCGATGCTGGTGGTGGGTGGCATTCGCAGCATGTCGGGCGTGGTGGTCGGAACGCTTGTCCTGTCAGTTCTGGCCGAGATCTTCCGGCGCTTCGAGACCGGCGTGGATATCGGTGGGGTGATGCTGCAAATCCCCGGCGGCACGCGCGAAGTGCTTCTGGGCCTGTGCATGTTGCTGGCACTGATCCTGCGGCCCGATGGGCTGAGCCGGGGGCGGGAAATGCGGGTGCCGGGCATTCTGCGCGGCACCAGGCCTGGGGCCAAAACCAAGAAGGAAGAGGCATTGCCATGAAACTGGATCTGACCGGCCGCCGCGTGGTGGTCACGGCGGGCTGCGGCGGCATTGGCCGCGCCATCGCCGATGCCTTTGCCAGCGCCGGGGCGCGGGTCGCGGTCTGCGACATCGACCCCGCCCTTGTCACGGTCTCGCCGCATCTGGCGCGGTTGTGCGATGTTTCGGACGAGGCGGCGGTCACCGCATTCTTTGCCGAGGTGATGGCAGAATTCGGCAGCATCGACGTGCTGGTGAACAATGCTGGCATCGCCGGACCGACCCGGGCGGTGGAAGAGATCAGCCTGGCAGAGTGGCGCCAGACCCTGGCGGTGAACCTGGACGGGCAATTCCTGGCCGCCCGCGCGGTCATTCCGGCGATGAAAGCGCAGCGCAGCGGGGCGATCATCAACCTGTCCTCGACCGCCGGGCGAATGGGCATGCCGCTGCGCGCACCCTATTCCGCCTCGAAATACGGAGTGCGCGGCCTGACCGATGTGCTGGCGATCGAACTCGGAGAATACGGGATCCGCGTCAACGCCCTGATGCCGGGGATGGTCGCCGGGCCGCGGCTGGACAAGGTCGTAGCCGAACAGGCCTCGGCGCGCGGCATGACTGGTGCGGCCTATCTGCCCTTGATGCTGCACAATATCTCGATGCATCAGACGGTGACGCCGGAAGACGTGGCGGCGATGGCGGTTTTCCTGGCTTCGGACGCCGGGCTACATATTTCCGGGCAATCCATCGGAATCTGTGCAAATTTCGAAAGCTACCGGGCACCGCTGGCCCGCATACCGGAGGAAGCCGATGGCGACTGAGCAACTGGCTGAAATTGACGCGCTGTTCTCGCTTGCCGGGCGCACGGCGCTGATCACCGGCGCATCGGGCGGGATCGGGGCGGCGACGGCGCGGGTTCTGGCGGCTGCGGGCGCGCGGGTGATCCTGATCGCGCGCAATCTGGACAGGCTGGAAGAAGAAGCGGCGCATCTGCGCGCCTCAGGGGCACAGGCCCTGGCGCTGCGGGCTGATCTGGGCACGGAGCAGGGGCTTGAGGCTTTGGTCGCGGCGCTGGCCACGGCTGGTGAGGCACCGGATATACTGGTCAACAATGCCGGCATGATTGATCGCGCGGCCTTTGACGATGTGAGCCGGCCCGGCTGGGACGAGGTCATTGGCCTGAACCTGACCGCGCCAATGTTCCTGACCCAGGCGCTGATCCCGGCGATGCGGGCACGCGGCTGGGGGCGGGTGGTCAATATCGCCTCGATCCTGGCGCTTCAGGGCAAGAAGAACGCGCATTCCTACACCGCCAGCAAGCATGCGATTGCCGGGCTGACCCGGTCGATGGCGGCCGAGCTTGGTCAGGATGGGGTCTGCGTCAATGCGCTGTGCCCGGGCTATATCCGAACCGAGATCAACACCGTGCTGCAACAAGATGCTGGCTTCGGCGCGATGATCGCGGCAAGGGTGCCGCTGCAGCGCTGGGGCGAGACGGCGGATCTGGCCGGCCCGCTGCTTCTGCTGTGTTCGCCCGCGGCATCCTATCTCAACGGCCATATGCTGGTGGTTGATGGTGGCATGACGGCGGTTCATTAAATGGTGGTTTCGAAGAAAGGACAGTCCTCAGTGATCAGGCGCTCGAAACGGGCAGAGGGACACAGCGATCAGGCGCTGTTGGCGCTGGACACCTCTTTGATGGAGGATGTGAACCTGCATGATCGGGTCTATCAGATCCTGCGCAACGCGCTGATCCGTGGCCATTTCGCGCCGGGGGCGCAACTGACGATCCGCAGCCTGGCGAAGGTGCTGGGCACGTCGATGATCCCGGTTCGCGATGCGCTGCAACGTCTGGTGGCCGAACGCGCGCTGGAATTGACCGAGAACCGCTCGGCCCGTGTGCCCGAAATGCGGCCGGAAAGCTTCCGCGAGCTGGTCGAGATCCGGCTGATGCTGGAAGGCGCAGCCATCCGACGGTTGGACCTGCCGCTGACACCCGAGCAGATGGACGAACTGCGGCTGGTCAATCACAAGGTGGAACTGGCCGTGCGGCGCGGCGATGCCGAGGCGGTGACCGTCGCCAATATGGAGTTTCACTTCCTGTTGTACCGGCTTGCAGGCGGGGAATTGCTGTATCGGATGATCGAGACGCTTTGGGTGCGCGCGGGACCGCTGCTGCGGCTGCCCTTCCGGGCTGAGACCTATGCGCCGGATGTGTTCAGCCGCGGGGTCGAGCGGCATAACGAAATCCTGGAGGCGCTGGAGCGGGGGGATCACGAAACCGCCAGCCGCTCGTTGATCGCAGATATCGGCGATACGGCGCGGTGGTATGAAACCTGCTTCAGCGCCTTTGCCCATCCGGCAGCGGAGCCGGAACAGGTGAAGAGCTGACCGCGACCCACGCTGTGACTAAAGCGGCGCCAGCATCGCGGTAACGGCACCGGACAGGGCGGAATCGGTCGCACCGGCCTGCCGCCAGGCCGGACGGTCGTCGCGATCGATCAGCATTGCCCGCACCCCTTCGATGAAATCGCCGCTTTCGGCGGCGCGGGCGGTGAAGCGGAATTCGCGTTCCAGCGCCTCGGGCACGCTGTGGGTGGTCTCGGCCGCCGCAATCAGTTGCAGCGTCGCGGCCATGGCCAGCGGATCATGGTGCGCCAAAGCGGTGCGAATTGCCTCGGGGATCGGCCCTGTTTCTTGCGCGGTCGCCGCGCTGATCGCCCTCAGCCCGGGGCGGGCGAAGATCCGGTCAATCTGCGGGCGGGCGCCCGCCAGATCCGAGTCCGGCGCTCTGCCCTTAGGCAACACCGCCGGATCGCCGCTTTCCGCAAGCCACTCGATCAGGCCGGGCCAGTCGGCCTGCGGCAGCAGAAGGTCTGCAAAGCCGCAATAGATCGCATCGCCGGGCGTCATGCGCGCGCCGGTCAGGCCCAGATACAGACCCGTCCGCCCCGGCGACCGGGCCAGAAGCGCGCTGGCGCCGACATCGGGCACCAGGCCGATCCGGGTTTCAGGCATTGCCATCTGCGTGGTCTCGCCCAGAATCCGGTGGCTGGCATGGCCGCCGATCCCGATCCCGCCGCCCATCGTATAGCCCTGCATAAAGGCGATGATCGGTTTCGGATACAGAGCGATCAGCGCATTCATCCGGTATTCGTCGCTGAAGAAATCGCGGCCAAAGGTGAAATCGCCCGCCTGCGCTGCCCTGACCACCGCGACCACATCCCCGCCAGCGGAAAAGGCACGATCACCCGCCGCATCGAAGATCACCAGCGCCACCGCCGGATCCGCCCGCCACGCGTCAAGCGCGGCCAGGATCGCCAGGCACATCTCACGCGTCAGCGCGTTCAGCCGCGCCGGTCGGTTCAGCGTGATGCGCCCGGCACGGCCTTCGCGGCGGATCAGAACGGCGGGTTGGAACGGATCAGGCACGGGCATCTTCCAGCATCATCCTTGCGGCCTTTTCGGCGATCATGATGGTCGGGGAGTTGGTGTTGCCGCTGGTGATTGTCGGCATGACCGAGGCATCGGCGATCCGCAGCCGCCCCAGCGCACGCATCTTCAGCCGCGGATCGACGACCGAGCCGCCATCGCTGCCCATCCGGCAGGTGCCGGTCGGGTGGAAGATCGTGGTGCCGATATCGCCTGCCGCGCGGACCAGATCGTCGCGGCTGTCATAGGCCGGGCCGGGGCGAAACTCTTCCGGGCGGAAGCGGGCAAAGGCCGGTTGCGCGGCGATCTGCCGGGTCAGCCGGATCGAGCGCGCCGCCACCTCGCGGTCGCCCTCGGTCGACAGGTAATTCGGGCGGATCGCGGGTGCGCTGCGGAAATCGCCGCTTTTCACATGCACCGAACCGCGGCTTTCGGGCCGCAGATTGCAGACGCTGGCGGTGATCGCCGGGAAAGGATGCACCGGGTCGCCGAATTTATCCAGGCTGACCGGCTGCACATGCCATTCCAGATCGGCACTGGCCTTTTCCGGGCCCGAGCGGGTGAAGATCCCCAACTGGCTCGGCGCCATCGCCATCGGGCCCGAGCGTTTCAGCAGATATTCCAGCCCGATCGCGGCCTTGCCGAACAGGCTTGAAGCTTTTTCGTTCAGTGTCGGCACGCCATGCACCTTGTAGACCAGGCGCAGTTGCAGATGATCCTGCAGGTTCTCGCCGATCCCGGGCACCTCTTTGACCGGCGCGATCCCCGCCGCGGCCAGCACCTCACCCCGGCCGATGCCCGACAGTTCCAGCAGCTGCGGCGAGCCGATGGCACCGGCCGACAGCACCGTTTCACGCAGCGCCCGCGCCTCCTTGCGGCTGCCCTGATGGTGGAAGACAACGCCCCTCACCTCGCCTTCCTCGATGATCAGCCGTTCGGCCTGAGCGCCGGTCAGCACCCGCAGATTGGGCCGCCCCACTGCCGGGCGCAGGAAGGCTTTCGTGGTGTTCCAGCGGACGCCGCGACGCTGGTTGACCTCGAAATATCCCGCGCCCTCATTGTCGCCGCCGTTGAAATCGTCATTGCGCGGGATGCCAAATTCCAGCGCCGCATCGCGAAACGCATCCAGCACCTCCCAGTGCAGCCGCGCCTTCTCCACCCGCCATTCGCCGCCCGCCCCATGCAGCGCGCTGGCGCCAAGATGGTAATCCTCCTGCGCGCGGAACAGCGGCAGCACATCCTCCCAGCCCCAGCCGGTGCAGCCCGCCTGCGCCCAGCCGTCATAGTCCTGCGCCTGGCCCCGCATATAGATCATGCCATTGATCGACGAACAGCCGCCCAGCACCCGCCCGCGCGGGTACAGCAGCGACCGGCCGTTCAGCCCCGGTTCTTCCTCGGTGCGGAAACGCCAATCGGTGCGCGGGTTGTTGATGCAGTAGAGATACCCCACCGGAATATGGATCCAGGGGTAATTGTCGCGGCCACCCGCTTCCAGCAGCAGCACCCGGGTTTTCGGATCGGCCGAAAGCCGGTTCGCCAGCACGCAGCCCGCGCTGCCCGCCCCGATCACGATGTAATCATAGCTTTCCACTGACACCCCCTTCTCGCTGCCCAGCCCCAGCGCGGCCTGCATCGGGTCGCATCCCTGCAAGGGAAGCGGCCGCAGCCGAAGCTTCGATATGTTCATAATTGTTCAGGCCCTCCTCCGGGCCGTCTTAGGAAAATGCGTCAGTATTTCTTTTCGGACAAGCCATTCAGGCTGATTGATTTCTCACAGGATGTGTACGAAAACGAACAGCATGACGCAGTTCAACTGGGACGACATGCAGTTCTTCCTGGCCCTGGCCCGGGATGGCCAGCTTAGCGGGGCCGCGCGCCAGCTTGGGTCATCGCATGTCACGGTGGCGCGGCGGATAGACCGGCTGGAGGCCGCGCTGCGCCAGCGCCTGTTCGAACGCTCGGCCCGGGGGTATGAGTTGACGGCCAGCGGCCGGCGTCTGGTCGAAACGGCTGAACGGATGGAAGAAGCCTCGGGCGGGGTCATTCCCGGCGCGGGGCCGGGCCAGGGCCTGACCGGCAATCTGCGCCTTGCCGTGCCCGAAGGCTTTTCCAACTTCTTCAGCGAACATATGCTGGCGGCCTTCACTGTGCGCTTTCCCGATCTGTCGCTGGAACTGATCACTCTGACCCAGGTGATCTCGCTGTCGCGGCGCGAGGCAGATTTGACCGTGACATTGGACCCGGTGACGCGCGGGGGCTATCGCTCCGAGCGGCTGGCCGATTATCAGCTAAGGATTTATGCGGCCAAATCCTATATGGCCGCGCAAGAGCCGATCCGTTCGCGGGCCGATCTGCTGAAGCATCGCTTCCTGGGCTATATCGAGGAAATGCTCTTCGCCACCGGCCTCGACTATCTGGGCGAGGTGCATCCCGGCCTGCGACCCGCCTTCAAGAGCTCCAGCATCTACAGCCAGATGATCGCTGTGCGGCAGGGCAATGGCCTGAGTGTCCTGCCCTGCTACATGGCCAAAGCCTGCCCCGATCTGGTGCCGGTTCTGCCCGACGAGATTGCGCTGACGCGCACCTACTGGCTGACCTGCCATCGCGACACGCGGCAGATGCGGCGCGAACGGGCGGTGATCAGCTTCCTCACGGAAGAAATCCTCCGCCACACCGATCTCTTGCTGGACCCCGCAGTCTGAACGCTCAAAACGCCGCGCGATACAGCGCCAGCGCGTCGGATTCGGTCACCGGAACCGGGTTGTTGCCCAGAAGTCGGGTCTGCAGCATGGCATCCGCAGCAAGAACAGGCAGACTTTCGGCACTGACGCCCACATCGCGCAGCCGGCGCGGCGCGCCGGAGCGGTCCATCAACGCCTCCATGCCGGCAATGAAATCCGTGGCCGCAGCGCCAAAGCCAAGAAGCGCACCCAGTTCGGCATAAAGCGGTGCTGCGGCGGGCAGGTTGTGACGCAGGACCGGCCCCAGCATGAGCGCATTGGTCAGCCCATGCGGCAGGTGATAGCGGCCCCCCAAGGGATAGGCCAGCGCATGCACCGCGCCGACCGGGCTGTTGGCAAAGGCCTTGCCGGCGAGGCAGGCACCATACAGCATCGCCTCGCGCGCAGGGCGGTTCTGCCCATCGGTGCAGGCGGTCACAAGGTTCGCGGCCAGCAGCCGCAGGGCCTCGCGCGCATAAAGATCGGAGAGCGGGTTCTTCTTGTGCCGCGAAGTATAAGCCTCGATCGCGTGGACCATCGCGTCGATGCCGGTGGCGGCGGTCTGGCCCGGCGGCAGGCCCATAGTCAGCGCGGCATCCAGCAGCACCAGATCGGCATAAAGCTGCGGAGCAACGACGCCCATCTTGGTGGTCTCACCCGTAGTCAGGATGGTGATATTGGTCACTTCCGACCCGGTTCCGGCGGTGGTGGGCACCTGAACCAGCGGAAGACGACCGCCCTGCACCTTGTCGATGCCGTAAAGCCCCGCCAGCGGCTGGTCACTGTGCAGCAGCACCGCGGCCAGCTTGGCGATATCGAGCGACGAGCCGCCGCCAAAGCCGATCACCAGATCGGCCCCTGCGGTCCGGCCCAGCGCCACACAATCGAGGGCCACCGACTCCGGCGGATCGGCCACCGTGCCGTCGAAGACGCTGACCCGAAACCCCGCCTCTTCCAGCGTTGCCAGGGCTGGCGCGATCACCCCCAAACGCACCAGCGGCGCATCGGTGACCAGCAACGCCCGGCGCGCCGAAAAGCGCGCGGCCAGCAGTCCGCCCAATCGCCGGGCGCCGTCCCATTCGATCTTCAGGGCGCCGGGCGCGTCAAAGGTGAAATCCTGCATCATGGCCCTCGCCCGGTTCAGATCGTCATATGGCGGTCGACCACCGCATCGGTCAGGCCCGAGATATCGCCGCCTTCCACCACCGCGCCCTTTTCCAGCATCGCAAAGCGCGAGGCGGCACGGCGCAGGAAGCCGATATTCTGCTCGACCAGGATCACCGTCAGGCCAAAGTCGCGGCTCATCCGCAGGATCACCTTCTCGATATCCTCGACGATCGAGGGCTGGATGCCTTCGTTCGGCTCGTCCAGAAGCACCACATCCGGCTCGGCCGCAAGCGCCCGGGCGATGGCCAGCTGCTGCTGCTGCCCGCCCGACAGAAGCCCGCCGCGCCGGTCCATGTTTTCCGCCAGATAGGGGAACAGTTCGGGCACGATCTCGGGCACGGCGCGCTTGCCCGCACGGTTGGCAAAGCCGCCCATCACGATGTTTTCGCGCACGGTGAAATCAGGGATGATGCCACGCCCCTGCGGCACATAGGCAATTCCAGCGCGGGCGCGCATATGGGTGGGCGCCGCCGAGATGTCGCGCCCGCCCAGCCGCACCACGCCCTTGGCGCTGTCGGTCAGGCCCATGATGGTCTTCAGCAGCGTCGTCTTGCCGGTGCCGTTGCGCCCCGCAATGCCGGTGATCTTGCCCTCGGGCACCTCGAGGCTGATGCCATTCAGCGCCCGCGACCGTCCATACCAGCTTTCCAGATTGGTCAGGCTCAGCATGCGGAAATCTCCTGTGACCCCAGATAGGCGGCGCGCACGGCCGCATCGCTTTCGATCTCGGCCACGGTGCCTTCGGCCAGAACGCGCCCCAGATGCAGAACCGTGATCTTCTCGGCAATGTCTCGCACGAAGGCCATGTCATGCTCGACCACCAGCATGGTGTGATTGCCCTTCAGCCGGTTGATGATCGCCGCAGTCTTGCCGGTTTCGGCCTGCGTCATTCCAGCCGTCGGCTCGTCCAGCAAAATGACATCGGGGCTCTGGATCATCAGCATGCCCAGTTCCAGCCACTGGATCTGGCCATGGCTCAGCGTGCCGGCCTCGGTCTTCATCTGATCGGACAGGCCGACCAGGTCGATCACCTCCTCCACACGCGCCCGATCCGCCGCGCTGCGCCCGATGCGCAGGTTGGAGAAGACGCCGGGATAGCGCGATTGCGCGACTTCGATATTCTGCCGCACCGTCAGCCCGGTGAAGATCGAGGGGATCTGAAACTTGCGCCCGATCCCGGCCCGCGCGATGCGGTATTCGCGCAGGTTGGTGACATCGCGCCCGTTCAGCAGCACCCGCCCGGATGTTGACCGGGTCCGGCCGCTGATCAGATCCATCAGCGTGGTCTTGCCGGCACCGTTCGCGCCCAAGAGCACCCGCAATTCGCCCTTCGCCACCTTCAGCGACACGCCATCAACGGCGCGGAATCGTCCGAAGCTGACGCCCAGAGCTTCGGTCTCCAATGCGTAAACGCTCATTGCCGCACCTCTTGCTTCAAGGATTCGGGACGCCGCCGCCCGGTCAGCCGACGCATCATGTCATGGGCAAATCCGCCAAGCCCCTGCGGCAGCCAGATCACCACCAGCACGAAGACCAGTCCGACAATCGCCTTCCAGGCCTCGACCAGGGCTTCAGTTTCCGAAGCCCGCGCCTCCAGCACATTGATCAGGATCGCGCCGATACAGGCTCCCAGGATCGAGCCGCGCCCGCCCACCGCCGCCCAGACCACCATCGAGACCGAGAAGGTCAGATCCAGGAACGAGGGCGAGGCGAACTCCGCCACCACCACATAGAGCATGCCAGCCAGACCCGAGATCGCCGCCGAGACCGCGAAGAAGAAGGTCTGATAGGCTGGCACGTCATAGCCCAGATACAGCGCCCGGGTCTGGCTGTCGCGGGTGGCCTGCAGCACGGTGCCGGCGCGGGTCGCGACCAGAAGCCGTGCCAGAACCAGCACCACGATCAGCGCAATTGTAATGACGTAATAGGTCGTCACCGCATAGGGATCCAGCTCGGTGCCGAACAGGTTGAAATAGCCCAGGTCGGTCAGCCCGTTGAACCCGTTGGTCAGCGGTTGGGCATCAACCAGCAAGAGCCGCGCCAGCAAGACCAGCGCCAGGGTGATGATCGACACGAAGACGCCGGAAATCCGCTGGCCGAAGATCAGCCTGCCCAGCAGCGTGGCCACGATCACCGGCGCGATAATCGCCATCGCCACCCCGAACCATTGCGACTGGAACGGGATCCACAGCCAGGATCCGGGCGTGATGCAGCACAGATCGGTCGAGGCGCCGGGCTGCGCATTCCACAGCATGAAATCCGGCACCGGCTGGTCGGACCCCTGTTGCAGGCTGGTATAGCTCGCGAGCTTCAGCGGCATCGCCATCGCATAGGCGCCGAGGCCGAAGAACAGGCCCTGCCCCAGGTTCAGCACCCCGGCATAGCCCCATGTCAGCGCGATGGCGGCGCCCAGCATGCCGAAGCACAGATATTTCGCCACCCGGTTCAGCCAGAAGTCATCGCCGGTCAACGGCAGCGCCAGCAGGACGGCGAAGAACAGCAGATAGGCCCAGATGCGGTAATTGGTCAGAAGGGAAGTCATGCCTCAGCGCCCCTTGAAGCTGAACAGCCCGGCGGGCCGGAGAAGGATCACAAGGATCACCACCAGCAGGACCGAGGCCCGCCCGGCAATCTCGTTGAAGAAGATGGCGACCAGCGCGTTGATCTCGCCCAGGATGCCAGCGGCGGCCATCGTGCCCAATAGGCTGCCCACGCCCCCGGTCACGACGACCATGAAGCCGTCGACCACCATCGTCGCCCCCATGTCGGGCGAGACCGAGCGGAAGCCCGCCATCAGCACCCCCGCCACCCCGGCGAGGCCCGAGCCAAGCGCGAAGGTGATCGCATTGGTGGCCTTGACATCGATGCCGCAGGCGGCGGCCATTTGCGGATTGCGGATGATCGCGCGCACCTTCATCCCAAGCGGCGTGCGATAGAGGGTGAACCAGGTCAGCCCCGCCAGAACCAGCGTCACCAGCACGATGAAGACGCGATAGCTGTTCAGTTGCAGCCCGAACAGGCCCAGTGTGCCTTGCAGGAACTGCGGCACCGGCACGTTCTGCAGGCCCGAGCCCAGACCCTCGACATGGATGCCGAAAAAGCTCAGGCCGAATTCCAGCCGGATCGCCTGTTGCAACAGGATCGCGATGCCCCAGGTGGCCAGAAGCGTATCCAGAAGCCGCCCGTAAAGCCGCCGCACCACCAGGCGCTCCAGCCCATAACCAAGCGCGGCGGTGACAAGGAAGGCCAGCGGTATCGTCAGCAGCAGGTTGGTGCCCAGCCAGATATTGGACAGGACCGCGACATAGGCGCCGATCATGACCATCTCGCCATGGGCCATATTGATGATGCCCATGGCGCCATAGGTGACCGCAAGGCCTAGCGCCACGAGCAGAAGGATCGAGCTGAGGCTCAATCCGATGAACAGAGTATCGAACACAGGCGACCGGCCTTTCGCGGAGGGTGGCGGCCCGGGCAGGCATGACCCGCCCGGGCACGGCAGATCAGAGTTTCGAGCTGTCGAGACCGGCGGCGGTGCAGAACAGGTTTTCTGCCGTCTCGCCATAGCCGGAATACGGCAGCGGCTTGATCGGCTTGCCATAGCTGTCGACGATCTTGCTCTGGCCGTCGTCCTGCCACTGACCAATATTCGGGGTCACCCAGGTGTGGAGGTTGTCGGGATCAACCTTCACCGGGCCACCGGGCGCATCATATTCCTGCCCGCGGATATTCTCGCGGATACCGTCCGCCGAGAAGTCCCCTGCCTTCTCAACGGCCTGTTTCCACAGGAACAGCTGGAAATAGGCCGCTTCCAGCGAGTGATAGGTGATCGCTTTGGGATCATTCACGAAGGCGCGGTAGCGCTCGATGAAACTGCGGTTTTCCGGCCGGTCGATCGACATGAAATAGGGGAAGGAGGTGTAGCTGCCCGCCGCATATTCCGGCCCCATCGCGGCGATCTCGATCTCCGAGGTCACCGTGGCGCAGATCGGCAACTCGGCATGGCTGAGGCCCTGATTGCGGAATTCGCGGTAGAAGGAAATGATCGAATCGCCCACCACATGCGACAGGACCACATCGGCGCCGGACTCCTTGATCTTGTTGACCATCACGGCCCATTCGGAATGGCCAAGCTCCAGATATTCATCAGCCACCCATTCGGCACCGCCCGCCTCGATCAGGCTTTTCGAGACCTTGGCCATCTCGCGCGGATAAACATAGTTCGAGCCGACGATGAAGAATTTCTTCTTGCCCAGCGTGTTGATGATCCAGGGAATGTAGTTCGAGAGCTGCTGGTTCGGCACTGCGCCAAGGTAAACGACATTGCGCGAGCATTCGAAGCCCTCGTAATGGGTCTGGTAGAACAGCATCGCATTGCGGCGTTCAAAGATCGGCAGCACCGCCTTGCGGCTGGCCGAGGTGTGGCAGCCAAACACGGTCTGCACCTTGTCTTTGATCACAAGCTTCTGCGCTTTTTCGGCGAAAGTTTTCGGGTCAGAGGCACCGTCTTCGACGATTACCTCGATCTGCTTGCCCAGCACGCCGCCGGAGGCATTGATCTCGGAGGCCGCAAGCTGCACGGCGCTGGCCAGCATCTTCTCGACCACGGAAAGCCCGCCGGTCTGCGAGTAAAGCGCGCCGACCTGAATAGTCTCAGCGGCGCGGGCGCTGCGGATATATCCCGGCATGGCCAGAGCGCCCGCCGAAACCGTAGCAGTGGTCAGAAACTGACGACGTTTCAGTGTCATTGTTTTTCCCTGTTGTTGGTGGCCATGCACAGGCAAAGGCCATGCCTGCGATGGGGTTTCTTATGCTGGAATTACGACCGACAGCGCTGTCGAAACAAAAAAGCCCGCCTCGCTCCTGCAGAACGATTGCGGGCTGCATTGCCTATGGAACGGTCAGCCTGAGGTGGACCGTGCGGAGGTGGCCGGACAAGCCGGGGACCATCCTGAAGCGAAGTTAATCCGATTCTTTCGGATCGGACAAGAAAATTTCTTCCCCCACAGAGGCAATACCTGCAATTTGGGTGTGAGCACCGGCGATGATGTCCTGAGCCACCGCTTCAATCGCGATACGGCGGCTCATGGCTTCGGCACGCAGCTCACGATGGGCCTGGTCCTCGTCGATATTGCGGGTGGCCATCAGGATGGTCTTGGCGCGGCTGACAGCCTGTTCACCCTTGACCTTGCGCTTGTAGCGGCGTGCATCGCGGGCAAGGTTCTGGGTCTGGGTCCAGATATTACGGGCAATCGCCAGATTGGTCAGCAGGCCGAAGGGCTTGATCGGCCGCCCGATCACCGCCATCGCGCCGCTCTCCAGCACCAGTTGCAGCGTGGCGGGGTTTTCATAGCTGACAATTGCCAGAAGCGTGGGCGCTGGATTTTCCATGGTGCGAAACAGACGCCGCAGCGCCTCGCGCTGGTCATCGACAATCGCCACCAGCACAATATTCGTGCCCTTGGGCAGCTTTTCCGGCACCGGCCAGACCAGCTGCGGCATGCAGCCGATCCGCCGCAGATGGTCGGTCAGGGCCATGCCCTCCTCGTCCATCGGATGCAGGACGACGACCGAGAGATTGCGCAATTCCTTAAGGAAGGCGTAGCTCATCATGAACCTCAGAAGCGCGCGGCGCTGAACGGAAAAGCGATGGGGTCGGTGTCTTCGGGCAGGCCCGAGATCCGCACCAGATAGGGGTCGGGCGCCACACGCTCGGTGGGCTGGCTGACGATGTCATAGGGGCCCTGCTCGCGGATCCGGGCGACGCGCGGCCAGAGATGGGTGTGATTGGTCAGTCGGTCCACCCGCACCGCTCCCTGCGGCGCATCGACCTCGACCTCGTACAGCGCCGGCAGCAGCGCCTCGATCCCGTCTTCGCCCGCCAGAGCCAAAGCCGCGGCGTAGAGATGAACCGAGAAATAGGCGGCCTCGGCGGGGGCTGTGGCCGGGATTGGCCCGCCCGCTGCCAGCCGGAAGGCGCGGGCGAAGGCCAGCGCGGCCGGGATGCGCAGCGAATCGAAGAACGGCGCTGCGATTACATGGCCGTCAGCCACGCCGGGCGGCATCCGCGCCACATCCACTTCGCTGGTCGACTGGCTGGCGATCGGGCAGGTCTGCGGATCGAATCCCGCCTCGCGATAAGCGGTGTAGAAGGGGATGATCCCGTCGCCCACCACGGTGGAATAGATCATATCCGGCTTATGGTCGCGAATACGGTCGATGATCTGGGTCACATGTTTATGCTTCAGATCCAGCGGCACATAAATCTCGTCCACAACCTCCCCCCCACGCGAGCGCAGCAGGTCCGAGACAATGCGGTTCGATTCGTAGGGATAGACGTAATCCGAGCCGACGAGGAACAGCCGGCGGCCGAAGCTGCGATGCAGATAATCGACCAGCGGCACCGAATTCTGGTTCGGTGCCGCGCCGGTATAGACGCAATGGCGCGAATATTCGAAGCCCTCATACAGGGTCGGATAGAACAGCAGCGCGTTGTAGGCCTCGATCTCGGGCAGCATCGCCTTGCGCGTGCTGGACATATGGCCGCCGAAAATTACCTGGATACGCTCGTCGCGGCACAGCTCCTGAGCATGGCTGCGATAGAGCGCGGGCGTCGATTTCGGATCGCGGAAGACCGCGTGCAGCTTGCGCCCCAGCACGCCGCCCATCGCGTTGATCTCGGCGATGGCAAGCCGCGTCGCCGCCAGCTGATTGCGTTCGATCGCACCTGTCACGCCGCTTTGCGACATGATCACGCCGATCCTCCAGGGGTCGTCTGTCATGCACCCGTCCGAAACCCGGCCCGGCTCATCCGGCCCGTAAAAAAACAAAAAGCTCTCGCCCGAAATCAATCGGAAGAGAGCTGCCCTGCTCAAGGATAGGATCATCAAGACCGAAGCCGTGCCGCTTGTCAAACCCCATTGCAGCAGATTCCGGCGCTGGCGCGAGATGGTGGCAAATTGCGGCAAATTCTGCCTTGACGACAGGCAGAAACGAGGATCACATCGGATTGATCGTTCGCCTGCGGCTTCTGTGGTCCCTTGGTTCCGCCCGCCGCCAGCGGCCACGATCCCGGCATGGTAATAGCGCCAGGCCGTCGGGCAAGGCTTTGCCACGCCCCGCCTGACAAGGATGTCAGAGTTTCACCCGCATCGACCGGAAGACGGTCTCGGCCAGGGCCATTGGGTCTGGCGGCCGATATCGCTCTGATCCTGCGCTTTCCCTTCACCGTCCCGCTCTGCCCCCGGCAGAGCGTCAGCTGCGCTTTTTCGCGCGGAAAGGCCCGAAATGTCTACCAAAGCTGAGACCCCGCAGATCGATCTTGGCGCTTTGACGATCACCCAAGCGCAGGCCGCCTTCGCCGATGGCAGCCTGACCTCCGAGGCACTGACCCGCGCGTCAATCGCGCAGATGAAGGCGCTGAACGGCAAGTATAATGCGGTGATCTTCGAATGCGACGACGCGCTGGATGTCGCGCGCGACATCGACCGCCGCCGCGCTGCGGGGGAAAAGCTCGGCCCGATGGCGGGGATTCCGGTGGTGATCAAGGACACGGTCGATATGGTCGGCTATCCCTCGACCGCAGGTTGGCGGCTTCTGTATTCCGGCACCGGCGGCGTCGATCTGATGCCCGAACGCGATGCGCCGGTGGCGGCGCGGATGAAGGCGGCGGGGGCGGTGATTCTGGGCAAGACCAATGTGCCGGTCCTCAGCTGGACCGGCACCCATGCCAATGACAGTTGGGCCGGCCCGACGCTGAACGTGGTGCGGGAAGATCGCGCGCCCGGCGGCTCCAGCGCCGGCACCGCCAGCGCCGTTGCCGCGCATTTCTGCCTGACGGGCCTCGCCGAAGAAACCGGCGGTTCAATCCAGAACCCTGCCTCGGCCCAGGGGCTGGTGGGGATCAAGGCGACGATCGGCATGGTGCCGAATGCCGGCGTGGTGCCGCTGTCGGGCAATCGCGATATGGTGGGCCCAATCGCGCGCACGGTGGAAGATGCGGCGATCTGCCTGGACGCGATTGCGGGCTTCACCACCGAAGACCCCAAGACACTGGCTTCGGTTGGCCATATCCCGCAGGGCGGTTTCGCGGCCAACCTGTCGAAGGACGGGCTGAAGGGCAAGCGCATCGGTCTCTATGGCCCGGGCTGGCGCAAGGATGCGCTCTCGCCCGAGACGGCGGCGCTGTATGAGCGTGCGAAAACCGAACTGGCGGCTGCGGGGGCGGTTCTGGTCGAAGACCCGTTCTCGGGCACCGATTTCAACACGCATCGCCAGATCACCCCCGGTACGCCCTTCTTCGACGGGCGCGGGCTGGAATCGCTTCCCTACGATATCAGCTGCTATCTGAAGCGTCTGGGTCCCGATGCCGCACTGAAGACCTGGGAAGACTTCGTCGAGGCGACCAAGGCCGAAGATCCCTTCGCCAAGGGCGCGATCCTGGGCTATCTGCACGAACTGCCCGATTTCGCCGCAGTGCTGAAATCGCCCGCGACGCCGCCCGCGATGCCGCAATTTACTGCGTTGAAAGACACCTATCTGCGGCTGCTGCGCGAGGTCTTCACTCGTCACGATCTGGACGCGCTGGCCTATCCGCAGATGCTTGAGGAACTGCCGGGCCTGCATTCCGGCGATGCGATCCGCGAAACGACGGTGGGCGAGTTGAACATCGCCGGCATCCCCGGAATCACGGTTCCAGCGGGCTACTACGCCTCGGGTGCGCCGTTCGAGCTGATCTTCCTGGCTCAGCAATGGGACGATGCGGCGATCATCAACATGGCCTATGCCTACGAACAGGCGACGCTGCACCGCAAACCGGCGGTCTGACGCGGGTCATCTGTGAAAACGTATATCGGCCGCTCCTGATGACAGTTTCAGGAGCGGCCTTCGGCACAACGCGACGGGACAGGATCAGGCCATGAGGGCGGCGGCGGATTTGCGCAGCAGCGCCTGATCCGATCCGCAGACGAACAGCGTCACGCCCCTGGCGTGCCAAACCGGGATCTGCGCCGGGTCGCCCACGAAAAGCCCCACGGCGCGGCCCGCCGTGCGACATGCGGCGACCACCCGGTCGATGGCCGCGTCAAGCTCGGGCGACGGGAAGGCTACCCCCATCGACTGCGACAGATCCGCCGGCCCCACAAAGAGCAGGTCCACGTCCTCGATGGCGGCAATGGCGTCGAGATGCTCAAGCGCGCTCTCGTCCTCGATCTGCACCATCGCGACGCTGGTCCGGTCGCTGGTCTCGCGGTAGGCGGGGATGCTCATGCCACCATAGTTTCCCGCCCGCGGCGAGGGCGAGAGCCCGCGCTTGTTGCGCGCGAAGCGGACCGCATCGCAAACCGCCTCGGCGCCCGCGGCGTCCAGAACGTGCGGGACCATGACGCCGGTCAGTCCGAGGTCGAGCAGCGGCGCGATCCAGTCGGTGCCTTTGCCCCAGCGACGTGACAGCAACGGCAGGCCCACGGCGCGCCCGGCGAGCGAGAGCATATCCATTTGCCCCAGCTCGATCGGCGCGTGTTCCTGGTCGATCACCGCGAAGTCGAGCCCGGCATAGCCGAGGATCTCGACCACATGCGGCGAAGGTGTCTTGACGAAGGTGCCAACGAGCAGCTCGCGCGCCCTCACCCGGTCCCTGAAGGTGGTGGTCATGGTGGTGTTCCTCCCTGCTCTGTGACCTCAGGCGCCGAGCGCCTCGATGACCAGCGCGATACCCTGACCGCCGCCGATGCACATGGTGACCAGCGCGTGGCGACCGCCGATGCGCTGCAATTCGTGGATCGCCTTGACCGCGAGGATCGCCCCGGTGGCCCCCAGCGGATGGCCAAGCGCGATGGCACCGCCGTTGGGGTTCACCTTCTCCGGATCAAGCCCGAGCAGCCGGTTCACCGCGATCGCCTGTGCCGCGAAGGCCTCGTTCGATTCGATGACGTCCATGTCGGCAATCGTGAGCCCCGCCCGCGCGAGCGCCAGCGGCACCGCCTCAACAGGGCCGAGCCCCATGACCTCGGGCGGCACACCCGCCACGCCCCAGGACAGGAGCCGCGCCACGGGCGACAGGCCGCGGGCCGTGACCTCGTCCTCGCCCGCCAGAACCAGTGCCGCGGCACCGTCATTGATACCGCTGGCGTTGCCCGCAGTCACACTGCCGTCCTTGCGGAACACCGGACGCAGCCCGGCAAGTTGCGCGGCGGTGGTGCCGGGGCGCGGGTATTCGTCAACGGCCACGAGGGTCTCGCCACTGCGCGAGCGCACCGGCACCGGCACAATCTGCGCGGCGAAGCGCCCCTCGGCCAGCGCCACCCCGGCACGGCGCTGGCTTTCGGCAGCGAAGGCATCCTGATCGACGCGCGAGATGTTATGACGCTCGGCCACGTTCTCGGCAGTAATGCCCATGGCGCCGCAGCCGAACGGGTCGGTGAGCGCGCCCATCATCCAGTCGGTGGCGCCCGCATCCCCCATCTTGATGCCATGGCGCATGCCGTCGACCGAGAACGGCGCACGGCTCATGACCTCGGCGCCGCAGGCCAGCGACAGGCGGCTTTCACCCGCACGGATCATCCCCGCCGCGGTCGCGATGGCCTGCGCACCGGACCCGCAAAGCCGGTTGAGCGTCAGCCCCTGCGAGCTGTCCGGCAGCCCCGCCCCGATGCCGATGGCACGGCCAAGATACAGGTCGCGGGGCCTGGTCGGGATGACGTTGCCCACAACGGCGTTGTCGATCTGCTGCGCCTCGACACCGGCCCGGCGGATCGCCTCGGTGGCGGCGAGGATGCCGAGCGCGTCGGGCCCGAGGGACGACAACGCGCCGCCGAAACTGCCGATCGGCGTGCGTGCGGCACCGAGAATGAAAACATCCTGCATGACATATCCTTGTCTGCGCGCGACGAGGCACCCTGCCCCGCGGCGCGGTTCGCTTGTGCGGTGCGCGAGCGTCCTGACGCGCGGCGTCAGCCGTCGAGGCCGATCACATGCGCCGCGTTCGTCGAGACCATCGGCTTGATCTGCGCGTCGGTATACCCAAGCTCCAGACAGGTCCGGACCGCAGTGCGAAAGCCCTGCAACGGCGAGATCGTCCCCACTTGCCCCAGATCCGAGCACAGGATCGTCCGCTCGGGGCCAACGAGATCGATATAGGCCTTGAGCTCTTCATTGGAGCGGTTGCGAAACTTCGAGCCCTCGACGAAGAAGGCCAGCGAATGCTCGACCTGCGCGCCCATGTTCGCGATCTCGAGCGTGTCCTCCATCGAGGCGCCGACGATATCCTCGGGATGGGTGAAGATCAGCCGCTCGACCCCTCGCTTCTTCGCCTCGGCGAAGACCCTCTTCGTCTCGCTGACGTGGATGTGGCCGCTGGCCAGCGCCAGCCCCGTGGCGGCGCAGACATCAAGGATATCGAGCAGCTCGGGCAGCATGGCACCGTCGGCATCAAACAGCGGCACGGCACGCGCCGGGCGGATCTTCTGCGTCGAGGCCGGGTGCGACCAGTCGGACGAGGCCTCCCATGCGAGGTGATTCTCGGCGGCAAGCGTCGGCAGCCAGACCACCTTGCCGCCCATCGCGGCGGTGTGTTCAACCGCATAGGGGTTGAGCCCGCCCACCACGTTGTTCAGCACGATCCCCGAGAACACCCGCGTGCTCAGTTCAGGGTGGTGCGCCTTGATCAGTGCGGCACACATCACGCCGGAATAGTCGTGGTCCTTGGTGACCATCGCCGAGAAGCCCGCGCCCGACAGATCGCGGGCCAGATCGAGATGATCCACCGCGCGGGGCGCGATCGACGGACCGCTGTGGACATGGGGGTCCACTGCCCCCTGGAGGATCTCGGAAATGCGCGCCTCTTGGTCCAGCGCCAGCCCGTCCGCGGATGTCATCGTAGTGCCTCCCATGTGCTCTGCCCGGGGCAACTGCCCCGCGTTCGGTCATCGGCCTTCTACAGGCGTCGGCCAGATATGACTTTCAGCTTGTCCCGCTGAGCGAAACTATGTTCTATTATTTTTCAGATGGCGCCCGTGTCAAGCGGCGAAGTTTCAAGCGCCGGTTCCGGCGCGCCCCGGCGCAGTCGGTTGCAGCCTTGCGCAGGGCGGTTGTAGAACCTCTTGGCGCGGCCAGAACCAGAAGGAGGCAGGGATGCCAGAAGACGACAAGAAAATGGCCGAGGGGCTTCAGTCCGTCATTCTGACGATGCAGATCGTTGACCAGGTGGCGCGGACCGGCAAGGGCGTCGGGGTGACCAGCCTCGCCACCGCGCTCAGCACTTCCAAGAGCCGCATCCACCGGCACCTGCAGACGCTGGTGCAGCAGGGCTATGTGTTCCAGCACGAGGATTCCGAGCGCTACGAGATCGGCCACCAACTGGTATCTCTGGGACAGGCGGTGCTCGACAACAGTGGGCTCATCAGTTCGACCCGCGACTCACTTCTGGCGCTGCGCGACCGGCTCGGGCATTCCGCCGTGGCCTCGCAACTGACGCCGGACGGGATGCTGGTGATCGCAACCGTCCCCGGCCGCTCGCCCATCGAGATCGGCGTCCGGGTGGGCTCGCTTTTGTCCTTCCATGGCTCGGCGCAGGGCAAGGTGGCGACGGCGTTTTCCTCCGAGGCTTTCCAGCGGCGCGTGCTGACCGGCGCGTTGACCGCCTTCACCGAACACACGCTCACCGACCCCGCACGACTCGCCGCCGAGTTCGAAGTGATCCGCCGCCGGGGCTGGGCCACCGCGCCCAACCAGGCGGCGCTTGGGCTCAACACCCTGGCGAGCCCGATTCTCGACGGCTCCGGCGCGGTCTGCGGCTCCGTGGGTATCGTCGACCTCACCCAGTCGCTGGCCGCCGATCCCGGCCCTGAACATGCGGCCGCAGTGCTGGAGACCGCGCGGCAGATTTCGGTCCTTATGGGCCATTCCGGCCCGCTTCCCCGCGGCTGACACCCGCTATCCCGTGAAAGCAAGAGCAAGATTTGTCATCCGGTCGCCCCTGAGGCGCCGGAAAAGACGGGATTTCGCATGGCCGAAATGGGCCAGCCGGCACCGCATCAGCCGCATGGGCGCTCCCCGAACGCGAGGACTTGACAGCCCCGAGTGAGCATCCGTATGTTCCGTTTGCGAGAACGATGTTCTGCTAAAAGAAACACGAACCGCTCCGACCGTGGCAAGATCGTCCCCGAACCGGGGCCGCGGGACCGCCGCCGGAACGCGAGGATAGCCCCTGCAAGGGCTGTGCCCGACGGGCATGACGCTTTCACGGCACCGTCCGGAGAACGCGGAAGATACGAGAGACGGGCGGTCGGAGGGGGCCGCCGGGAAAGGGAGAAGATGTACGACAAGTCCGATCCGCGCGCGTCGCTGGCCGCTTCGAAATCGGCGAGCATGCTGAACCAGACCGGCCTCGTGGCAGTCGAACAGGGCGCAACCTTCTACGACAGCGCGCCGCAGCTCTCCGACGCGTCGGGCCGCACCTGGTTGCACAGGGGACACAACTTCCTCGTGGCCTATAGCCTTGCCGAGCCGGGCGCCGTGTTCGCCCGTGACCCACAGGAAGACGAGTACTGTGTGCTGCTGCCGCAGAACGGTGCCGAGATCGAATGGAACGGCGAGACCGTGCAGGTCCCGGGCAACTCCATTGCCTTCGTGCCCGCCGGTGCCAGCCGTCTCACCAGCCGCGAGGGCGGCGAACTCGTGCGGCTCTTCACCACGCGCAGCGCCGACCTCGTCGCGCTCTGCGGCAATGCGCGGGGCTATGACGTGCCGCGCCACCACATCCCGCCGCTGCAGGACTGGCCAGCCCCGCCGGGCGGCTGGAAAGTCCGGCACTATTCGCTCGACGTGACCCCCGAAGCAGGCCGGTTCGGGCGTATCTTTCGTTGCACCACGCTGATGGTGAACGTACTCGACCCGTTCGACGGGCCGCGCGATCCGTCGAAGATGTCGCCGCACCACCACGACGATTTCGAACAGGGCTCGCTGGCGCTGTCGGGTTCCTTCACCCATTACCTGCGCTGGACCTGGACCAGTGACATGGCGGACTGGAAGGAGGACAAGGCGCTGGAGATGGGGGCGCCGTCGCTGTTGGTGATCCCGCCGCCGGTGATCCATACCACCCGGGCCACCGGGCCGGGCCGCAACCTGCTCGTTGATATCTTCAGCCCCCCACGCGCGGACTTCTCGGCGAAACCGGGATGGGTGCTGAACGCCGGGGATTACCCGATGCCGGCCTGACCGGCCACGACTTGCGCCGGCTGGGCCGGCCCTGCGACCGGCGCAGGCAAGAGGAAGAGGGCCGCGCCGGGCCGCCTATCACGCCACCGAGGGAGGAAACCACAATGATCATCCACAGAAGAACCCTGCTGACCGGCGCCGCCGCCATGGGCATGGCGCTGGCCGCCCCCCATGTCGCCCGCGCCGCCGGGCGCCGCATGCGCTTTGCCCATGCCGCCAACGAGGTGCATCCGGGCCACCGCCTGGCCACCAGCTTTGCCGAGGCTCTGGAAGAACTGATGCCCGGCGGTTTCGAGGTGCAGATCTTCCCGAACCGCCAGCTGGGCGATGACAAGCAATTGCTGGAGGGAGGTGTCGCCGGGCTGATGGATGTGGTCGCCGTCTCTGGGGTGCTGATCCCGCTGGTCACGGGACGTCAGGCGATGAACGCCTGGCAGATGCCCTTCCTCATCCGCGACTACGACCATTTCGGCGAGCTGGCGCTCGGCGACGTCGGGCAGAAGATCCTCGACGATCTGCGCCCGGCCGGGCTGGTGGGCCTCGCGGTCGCCGACACCGGCCAGCGCAACTTCCTGTCGATCAACAAGGCTGTCACCACGCTCGCGGATTTCTCGGGGCTCAAGACCCGCATCGTGCCGGTGCCGCTGCACCAGCAGATCTGGGAGACGGTGGGCACCGCGCCCGTCGGCCTGCCCTATGGCGAGGTCTATGGCGCGCTGGAAACCGGGGTAATCGACGCTGTCGAGATCAACGTCTCCTCGATGCTGGGCGAAAACCTCTGGGAGGTCGGCAAGCACTTCACGCTGACCGGCCACTACCCGTGGCACATGTCGACGGTGATGTCCGAACGCTTCTTCGAAGGGCTCAACGACGAGGAGAAGGCCGCCGTGATCGAGGCCGGCCGGCGTTCGGTCACCGCGACGCTCGACTATGCCAAGACGCAGGATCTCGAGGGCCGCGAGGAGCTCAAATCCAAGGGCGTCGAGATCGTCGAGCTGAGCGAGCTCGACCAGATGCGTGATCGCGTGTCTGACCTGACGGCGGAGTGGTCCGGCAAGGATCCTCTCATCGCCGAGCTGGTCGCGGCCGCCGGCACGCCTTCCTGACACAGCCATCCCGCGAGGGCCTGAGCGCCACCGCGGGACACCCTCACAGGGAGGATGAAACCGATGCAGGACAGAACCGGGCCCCTTACCCGCTTCGTTGCAAGCTACATATGGCTCGTGCGTACCCTCGCCGGGGTCAGCATGCTGCTGATCGTCGTGATCATGCTGGCGCAGGTATTCTGGCGCTACATTCTGGGAGGCAGCCTGATCTGGGCCGAGGAGCTTTGCCGCTACCTGCTGATCTGGCAGACCTTTCTCGTGCTGGGCCTTGCCTTCTCCAAGGGCGAGTTCGTGGTGCTGGAGTTCGTGCCCTCGCTGCTGAGCCCGCGCCTGCGCTGGCTGCTGAAAGCGGTGATGGCGGTGCCGATCGTGGTCTTTCTCGGGCTCATGGCCTGGTACGGCTGGGATTTCGCCTCGCGCTTCGATCGCCAGACCATTCCCGCACTCGATTTCATCTGGACCGCGCTTTCGGGCGAGGCGCTGGGGCTCTCGATCCGCTGGGTCTATGTGAGCGTGACCGTGGGTCTCGCGCTGCTGGCGCTGCATGTGCTCGGAGACCTGGCGGTCAGCTTCCGCCGCCAGGTCATCAACAATCTCGAAGACACGGCGTCTGACGCCGACTGTACAGCGGCCGGAACCACATGAGCAGCTTCTTCCTCCTTTTCGCGGGCTTCCTCGCCACTGGCGTGCCCATTGCGCTGGCGCTCGGCATCGCGGGCACCGCCTATCTCTACCTCTCGGGCAACGGCATGATGGCGCTGATGCTGCCGCAGCGGATGATCGCGGGGGTCGACCAGTTCGTCCTGCTGACGATCCCGCTGTTCCTGCTGGCAGGCGCGCTGATGAATGTGGGCGGCGTCACCGAACGCATCGTGACCTTCGCCCGCGCCATGGTCGGCCACCGCCGGGGCGGCATGTCCTCGGTGTCGATCCTGTCCTCGGGTTTCTTCGCAGGGATCTCGGGCAGCGCCACCGCCGAAGCCTCGGCGCTTGGCTCGATCCTGATCCCGTCGATGGCCAAGCAGGGCATGCCACCGGCCTATGCCGCGGCGCTGATCGCAGTAAGCTCGGTGATGGGGCCGATCATTCCGCCGTCGATCACCATGATCATCTACGGTGTGTTGTCGGGCGCCTCGATCGGGCAGCTTTTCCTCGCGGGCATCATGCCGGGCATCGGCATCGCCGTGGGGCTGCTGATCTACGCGAGCTGGCGCGCGCGCCGCGACGGCTTTCCGGTCACGCCCCGGATGACGGCGCGCGAGCGCCTCGCCGCAACCCGCCGCACCCTGCCTGCGCTGCTGCTGCCGCTGATCATCCTTGTGGGCATCAAGGCGGGGATCTTTACCCCGACCGAGGCCGCCGCCGTGGCGGTTGGCTATGCGCTGATCATCGGGTTCGTCTACCGCGACCTGACGATCGCGCGGGTCTGGGAGGCGCTGATCGCCACCGCGCTGGTGTCGACATCCATCCTCTTCATCACCTCGATGGCCAGCATCGTCTCCTTCGTCTTCACGCTGGAACAGGTGCCGCAGCTGATCGCCGATGCCATGCTGTCGCTGACCGAAAACCCGTGGATGATCCTGCTGCTGCTCAACATCTTCCTGCTCGTACTGGGCATGTTCCTCGAGCCGATCTCGATCCTCATCCTGACGATGCCGATCCTGATGAAGTTCCAGGCGCTGATCGGCATGGACCCGGTGCATTTCGGCACCATGGTGGTGCTGAACGTGGTTATCGGCATGGCGACGCCGCCGGTGGGCATCCTGCTGTTCATCGCTTCGGCGATCTCGGGCGAGCCGGTGGGCAAAGTGATCCGCGAGGCGATGCCGATGGTGGGGGTCTGCCTGCTGGTGCTCACGGTGATCGCGCTGGTGCCGCAGGTGTCACTGTTCTTCCCGAGTTTCCTGAACTGAGGACTGACATGATCGCTCGCAACATCCTCATCGTCGTGGCCCACCCCGACCCGGCCTCGTTCAACCACGCGCTGGCCCGGGGCACCGCTGCGGCGCTGCGACAGGCCGGGCACCGGGTCACGGTCTCCGACCTCGCCGCTGAGGGCTTCCGCGCCGACGTGGGGGCCCATGACGTGACCGAGCGCGCCGACGCCGGGCGTTTTCATGTCCAGGCCGAGCAGGCCAATGCCGCCCGCCACGGCACCTACGCCGAGGACATCCGCCGCGAGCAGGCACGCGTGGCCGAAGCTGACAACGTGATCCTGCAGTTCCCGGTCTGGTGGGGCGGCCCGCCGGCACTGATGAAGGGCTGGATCGACCGGGTGCTGAGCTACGGCTTTGCCTATGTGGACGGACGACGCTTCGAAACCGGCCTGTTCCGGGGCCGCCGCGCGATGATCAGCGTCACCACCGGCGGCACACCCGAACGGTTCTCTGAGAACGGCGTCTACGGCCCGATTGATCCGCTGCTGATGCCGGTCCGCAAGCTGGCGCTGGAATACATGGGCTTCGAGGTGGCACCCCTGCAGGTGGCCTACGGCGTGCCCCGCACCTCGCCCGAGGCCCGCGCCGCCCATCTGGCGGCCGTGGCGGAGGCGGCGCTGCAACTGGCGGCGCTGCCGGTCGAACGCACCGACGCCTGGCGCACCGCACTCGACGACGTTCCGGAAGGGGCCTGGGCGCGCAAAGCCTAGATTCCTGCGGATTTGTCCCCGCGTATGCGGGGGAACCGCTGGGCGCACGCCTGTCACCTCAAACCACGCGGGTCTATCCCCGCGTATGCGGGGGAGCCAAGCTGAAGGACGGCGAAACCACCGACGACCTGGGTCTATCCCCGCGTATGCGGGGGAGCCTTAAGCTGGCATGGCCTGCCATTGCTGGCGCGGGGTCTATCCCCGCGCATGCGGGGGAGCCCGCGGCGCTCTGGATCGTGAAAGGAAAATGACGGGTCTATCCCCGCGCATGCGGGGGAGCCTCAGCCGACCCCGTTCCCGGTTTCCGGGTCAGGGGTCTATCCCCGCGCATGCGGGGGAGCCACGGGTGGCGTTCCTCCGCTTGCCTCGGTCGAGGGTCTATCCCCGCGCATGCGGGGGAGCCGCGGACGGCAGTGGTCATGCGGAGCGACACAAGGGTCTATCCCCGCGCATGCGGGGGAGCCCGGAGCCGGGGATGGCGCGGTCATCCTTGCGGTGGTCTATCCCCGCGCATGCGGGGGAGCCGCGGTGCGACAGCCGCAGGGGCTTGTTCGGGGGGGTCTATCCCCGCGCATGCGGGGGAGCCTAATCGGTGTATTCGGACGGCGTGCCATCCATGGGTCTATCCCCGCGCATGCGGGGGAGCCATCGAGCCCGGTCGGCCCGGTCGCCGTATACCGGGTCTATCCCCGCGCATGCGGGGGAGCCAAATGGCGCAAAACGCCAATCCATGCTGCGCCGGGTCTATCCCCGCGCATGCGGGGGAGCCCAACTCGGCAAAGCCGACCGCGAACCGGCGCCGGGTCTATCCCCGCGCATGCGGGGGAGCCAAATCGCGGCGGGAATGTATCTTAGCGGATACGGGTCTATCCCCGCGCATGCGGGGGAGCCCGTCGGGTAGTGGATAAGGCCCCATGAGTCGCCGGGTCTATCCCCGCGCATGCGGGGGAGCCACGATCACGCCCGGCACGTCAAAACTCACGCTGGGTCTATCCCCGCGCATGCGGGGGAGCCAACACCGCCCAAACGGTGCCCGCCCCTGCCGCGGGTCTATCCCCGCGCATGCGGGGGAGCCCGAATACCAGCCTCTGCGGCTGCCTTCTCCACGGGTCTATCCCCGCGCATGCGGGGGAGCCCCAGTCGGCCTTGCCGCCCGACAGGTCAATCAGGGTCTATCCCCGCGCATGCGGGGGAGCCTTACAACCACACCACTTATCGACGTCTGGAACGGGTCTATCCCCGCGCATGCGGGGGAGCCGTGTGTTGCCTACGTCAGCTTTAGAGACTATATGGTCTATCCCCGCGCATGCGGGGGAGCCTCCGACCCGGTGCGAATGAATATCCACGGGGCGGGTCTATCCCCGCGCATGCGGGGGAGCCGTCCAGGGCCAGATGGGCTATGCGGTCCGGCATGGGTCTATCCCCGCGCATGCGGGGGAGCCTCTTTGAGCTATATCTCTGTATTTCCACGAATGTCAAAGAGCATGAAGGCGAGTTGGTGTGATATTACTTTCGTTTTACGAGCAAGATGCCATCCGCATCCACAATGGTCTTGGCGGGCTCGCCCAGGGTTTCCATACGCAGGCTGCCTACTGCTTTCGTGTCACGCCATACCAGCGTCAGCGAGCCGCGGCCGAGGTCGGTCCACCAGTCCTGCATGACCGACCAGACCCGGGTGCGCACTGCGGCCGACATCTCGGGGGCGACATAGACGCCCGGGGCGATTTCCAGCATCACCGAGGTGAGGAAGCCGCGGTAACGCATCTCGACATCGCGGGTGACGATCATGGTCAGCGGCATCAGGGGTCTCGCCCTTCGATCAGGGCCTTGATCCGTTCGATCATCTCGGGGATCACGCCCTGTCGGGAGAGCGCGGCGCCTGTCATCCGGCGCGTCATCCGCTCGATGTTCTCGGAAGGGCGCTCCTCAACCAGCTTAGCCGCCTTGAAGGCGCAGGGAATGGTCAGGCTGTCACGGTAGAGATCCGCGATATCCAGAACAAAGCTCTGGCCCGGGTCTTCATGGATGAAGCCGAGTTGCGGGATGGTAGCCGTGGCGCAGACAGCGATCGCCGCAGCGGCTTCGACGGCACTGGCGGCGTGGTTCAACGCCTGGTTTGCCAGGTCGGCAGCCATCGGGGCGCCCCGGTCATAGCGCCGGCCTTGCCACCTGATCCCGATCCGCTGTGCCTGCAGGGCATAGGTTTCCTTCATGCGCGCGCCCTCGATCCCGCGCAGGACATTAAGGTCGGCATGGGGAAAAACCTCTGACAGACGCAGGGCATACATGCGCCGGGCCGTCATCACGCGCAGGTCATCATCGGCCCAGATCCGGGCCTGCAGGCGGGCGAGGCCCGAACGATCCGGGATCAGCGGCGGCGCGGTGTAAAGCCGGACGCCATCTTCCCCGACGGCGGCAAGCGCGGTGCGGGCATGGGCCAGCAGGCGCAGTGCATCATGGCTGACTGTCGATCCGGGCCCCAGCAGGATGATCGAAACCCCTTGCAGCGGGATGGCATAATCCCCCGGATCAAGCGCATCCGCCGCCGTTACCTCGCCCTGCAGAAAGGCGAGGGTGCCGTCCCGGGCAGTCAGCGCACCGCGCGCAAGATAAAGGCACCCGGCCCGGTCGGCATGGGGCACCTTGGCACTGTCAAGCCCGAGCCGCCCTTTCAGCATCAGGTCGCCCTTTGCGCCGGGCGCAGCAGAAGCATGCCGTAGCCATAGCTGCGATGGCGCCCCACGCCCCTTGCCAGCAGCGCGGCAAAGGCGGCGGGGTCGGCAATCGTCACAGTCCCGTGAAGCACCGCATCGGGCCCTTCGAGCCGCTTGCCGTCCCGCTGGATGCGAGATCGCTGAAAACTGACCATCCGGGTGGTCGCGATTTCCAGATCGGCGGCCGGGCCCAGCCGGGCTTGCAGCCAGTCGCGATAGGCATCTTCCCGAGTGGTGGTGGCGCCACGCAGGACAGCGGCCAGAAAGGCATCGACCTCTGCGCCCTTGCGGAAGCCCACCTCTGCGCCCGTTTCGTCCCGGCCTGCGAGTGCAGAGGCAAGGCGCACGACCGGGCGGATGCGCAGATCAAATCCGATGCGCTGGCCTGCCGCCCATGTGGTGACTGGCCGGGGGATAGACCGCAACCGGCCCAGCTCGACCACGGCCGCCAGATCGGGGATCAGGCTGAGCTGCGCCTTCCGACGAAGGGTTGCGGCATCCTCGGCGGCATAGGCATAAAGGTTGCCGCTCTCTGCCCCTGGGGCCACCATCAGGCGAAAGGGTTGCAGCATGGCCGGCCCGAAGGTTTCGCCCAACAGGTGATGCAGGGCAACCCCTTCATCAAAGCCACCGCCCAACCTGCGCGCGCCAGCCCATACATGCAGCGCCCTGAGCGAGAGCGGAAGCTCCACCAGATGCAGGGTCATGGGATCATCCCTTCACAGACCCTGCGGCTGCCGCCGTGCAGGCCGGTCACCCAGTTGCGCAGATCCGGCAGATCGAAACCGGGATCATCCCCCGTCATCGGCCAGAGCGCACGCCCTGGCATGGCAAGCGCCAGCAACGCCGCTTGCACATTATCTGCGTCGATCCAGCCTGCAAACAGGGGGGCCGTGGGCAGGCATGGCTTGCGCCCGATGAACAGCGGGCGGGCCGGGCGCTCCAGCACCGCGGCAAGCCTGTCCAGATCGGGACCATCGCCCGGCAGCAGCCGCAGCACTACCCGGCAGTCGTGATCGGCCAGATAATCGCGGCGGCGGCGGTGCGGGCTGTCATATGTGGCGCCCGCCCGTTCATCCGGGCGGCCCCATGTCGTCCAGCCACGATCATTTCCGCCCAGCCTGGCATTCTGGTTGTCCGTCAGGACCCTGCCTTCCCGAGCGATCAGCGCACCAAAGATCAGCCGATCCTGGAGGGCCTGATGCGCGGCACCATCTTCACGGCGCCAGCCAAGCGCATTGGCAAACAGCCCGGTCAGCGCCGAGGCTGATGGAAAGTCACGGGTCGGCCCGACATGGTCGATGGACACGTCGCCAAAGGCCATCAGCGGCGCGGTCAGGCGCAGATGCAGCCAGCGCAGGGTCATGCCGCGGGTCCGGCCAGCTGCGCGGGCAGTTCCCTGGCGAAGCCGGCCAGATCGGCCAGCGTGCCAGGGGCCGCGCCGGGAACCTCGGCATTGGCCAGCGACATCACGCGCCGAACCTCGCCGGTGGCATAGGCGGCGTCCAGTGCCGCCAGATGGTCCGACAGCGCCGCAACCGCCTGCCCGGTTTCCGCAGGGCAGGGGCTGCGGAACGCCTCGGCCAGCGACCGGGGCTGGCGGTCGCCCGCCTCCACCAACAGGAGGGACGCGCGGGAATAGGGGGCGGTGGACCCCAGCTTGGCCCCCGGCGAGACTTCGGCGATCAGATAAAGCAGGTTGTGCAGAACATCACCCGCCAGCCGCGCATCGCCACCCAGGTTCGACAGCAGGCCGGGCAGATCGACCACGACATAGCCATAGAACAGGCCCGAGGTCAGCTCGGTTTCCTGAATGGTATCGGCGCCGGTATCCTCGTCCCGCGCCAGATCGTCGGCGGCGATGAAGTAATCGCCCTCTGCCTCTTCGGCGTGCACGGTGAAGGCATGGGCGACATGCACCGGTGCGTCGATATTGGCTTTGGGGTCAGAGGTGACCATCCGCCCGAACAAAGCACCCGTCAGACCGCCGGGCAGTTTTGCGCCTTCACTCATCGCCCTGAGATTGGCCTTGTGGGTCTTGTTCCATTCCTTTGCCAGCTCTGCCGCCGCCTTGGCGTCACCACCGGCTTCGGCCACCAGCCGCCTGGCCTCGGCGGTCAGATAGGCCACCTCCACCTCGCCCAGCAGCAGGGTCTGGCGGGATTTCTTGTCGGTGCCCTTGTCACCGTAAACCGCTGTCAGCATCGCGTCCCTGATCGGTTTCACGACCGCCGCGTCAACATCTGCCGCCCAATCGGCGAAAACCTTGCGATCCACCGTTTCGCGCGACCGGAACGCATCATCAGCCCCCGCGATGCGGTGCAGGCTGTGGGGGTCATCGGCCAAACGCCAGTGCCGCTTCAGGCATTGCGAACTGACGCGGGTGCGCAGATGCCCGCCATAGGGCAACCGCTTGGCCAGACCGGAGTCATCCCGGTTCAGCAGCGCCGCCGTATAGGGTGCCAGAAAATGGATCTGAAGGAAGCGCGGTTCAGTCATTTTGGATGTCCTCGGTCTGCGATTTGTCAGATTGCTTGTAATAGGCTCGGGCCAGATGGCTGCCATCGTCAGGCCAGAACACGGCGCGGGCCAGATCGACGGTGTTCAGGCCGGTGGTCTTGCGGGCGATCATGCGGATGGCCCGTTCCAGCGCATCGTCGCGGGCGGCCCCGCGAGCCGCAATCAGCCGCGCCAGCCGCTGCTCGCTGAAACCCGCGTCGTGCAGAACCGCCCCCAGCGGCCGCTTGTCATCATGCACGGAGCTTTCCCGGCTGGCGGGCGTCAGCAGGGCCACCAGCCGGGTGAAGCGCAGCCAGCCAGCCTCTTGCCAGCGCGGGATGCCCAGCCGCGCGACCTGCCGCCAGAACAGCGGCGAACCCGCAGGCCCCATGCGCCGCGCATCGGACTTTTCCCCGGCATCGGCTGCGGCGATCGCGGCTGCGATCGCCAGCGCCCGGCTTGCCCTGTCATCGGTGTCGTCATGCATCGGCCTTCTCCTGTCTGTAAACCCGCATGGCGACATACAGCCCCCGCGCCAGCGCCTGAGCGCCCCGAACCTCGGCCCGCGGGCGCATCAGGCTGGTGCAAGGAATACCCGGCAGCGCCGCGTGAAATTCGGCGCGGGCCTCGGCGGCCAGCCGCTCCAGGAACGCAAACCGCAGCGGCGCGAAATCGGCATCAGCCTTAATCGCCAACCGCAGCCAGAGTTCGGGAAAGAACAAGGCATCCGCCTTGCGTCGCAGCGCCGCCCGCGCGGGAAGGCTGCGGGCGTAATGCGGCTTGCCCAGCTTCTCTCTGTCGCCCCCGGCGGCCACGGTCGCAAGACCATTGCGCAACGCCAGATCGACTACGGCGATATCTTCCAGGATCTCCGCCGCCACCAAAGCCGGCTTTTCGCCGAAGATATGTGCAACCATCGCCTTCGGCACCGGCACGACGCGGGATTTGAAGCCGTCGGTCTTGGAGTTGCCGCGTGAAAATGCCTCGGCCACCAGAAGCATCGGTTCCCGGGCTTCTTCGGCATGGCTGCGCGCCAGCGGGGGCGCATGCCATTCGCGGTTGTCCTTCTTGAACAGCAGGCGCACCAGCAGCTCGTGCGTCCAGTCCTGTTCGCCCAAGGTGAAGCTTTTTCCTTCCGCAACATGCAGAGGCGCCCAAGGGTCGCCGGTATTGCCCTTGGCCTCCTTGCCGGCAACGCGGGGGCCCTTCGAGGTACTGCGTTCCGCGAGGATCCGGCCATCCTGCACGACCAGCCGGACCCGACGGCAGATTTCGATGAACAGCGGATCAAGCGCTGCCAGTTCCAGCTCCCGCCCCTCGGGCCAGGGTTCGGGCCACAGAAGGGCCTTGCCCTCCGGCCCCTGCCGCGTCGCCAGCAGGCGGGCCACATCGCGCGCCCACCAGGCCGAGGGATCGACCTGCGCCGAACCCACCCGCGCCGGGGCCAGCCCCAGCATCACCCGCGAGGATGACCCGCCGTTCATCCGGGCGATGCCATAGTTTCCGGCGCCGCCAAATCCTTCCATCGTCTGCAGGCTGACCAGCGCAAAGATCCAGTCCTGCGGTGCGGCCTGTCGGGCGATCTCGCGCTTGATGTCATGGTTGCGCGAGGTGATCAGCATGTCGAGCGCATCGGGGGTCGCCACGGGCGACCATTTCAACCCGCCTGGATCGGCCGGTTGCAGAAAGGCGGGCAGGTTGCGATCGGCGCCCACCAGGTGCCAGGGCGCATCGCCCGGGAAAGCGGCGGTCAGCCCGCGCAGGGCGGCACACCAGCCCTCCTCGGCCAGCGGCAGCTCGTGCTGCCCGGCCTTATCCAGCGCCAGAACCGCGAGCTGCACGAGAAACATGTGCCAGGCCGGGCGCTGATGCGGGCGCAGCGCGGGAAAGCCCTGCACCTCGCCGCGCGCCATGGAGGCCAGCAGACCGGGCAGGCTGTGCCATCCCCGGTCGGTCTGGATCAGCGGTTCGTGCAGCAGATCATGGGTCATCCGTCGCTCCTTGCCTCAACCCTTCGGAACCGTAGGTCATCACCCTGTCAGAAACAGTCACCCGCACCGGCGGGCCTTCTTCGACGCAAACTTCCTCGTCCCCGGTCAGCCCGCGTGACCAATGGGCCGGCAGGGCCAGGCGGGTGATCGGCGCGCCGAAGGCACCCAGAGTGCCGGGGGGTAGTCGCAGCACCACGCCCTCTTCGCCCAGCCGGGTGCGGATATTTTCGTCATCGGGAAAGCATTCCAGCGGCTTGCCGCGGTTCAGCAGCAAAAGCCCCGCTGTCTGCATTTCTGCAAGGGCCTTGCCAGTCACACGCTGATAATAGGGCTGCCAGCCCCGCGCCTCGGCCAGCGACGAAAGGGCATCGGGGTGGGTTGCGGCCTCGACCAGCTGGCGGTTCATCGCGGGGATCTGCCAGACCGGGTGTGTCTCGATCTGGTCGAGCGTCGCGGCCAGCCCGGGCACATCCACATAGACCCCCTCAAGGCTTGGCCCGCCCGCGAATGCGCCCAGCCCATTGTCGGCCGCCCGCGTCAGCGGATCAAGTCCGCCTTCCGGGCACAGCACCACCGCCCGCGCGGTCTGATACCCCGCAGGCCGGGGCCGCTTGTGGCGGTGCAACCGCCCGAGGCGCTGCAGCAGAACATCCATCGGGCAAAGATCGGTGATCAACAGGTCGGCACAGAGATCCAGAGACTGTTCCAGCGTCTGGGTTCCGACAACGATCCGCCCTCCCAGCACGCTGTCCTTGCCGATCGCCTGTTCGACCGCATGATCGAGCAACGCACGATCCTCGGCGGCGAAACGGCTGTGATGCAGGGTTGGGATGCCATCCACGGCCAGGAGCAGATCGGCGGCCTGCGCATGGCAGGCGGCAAAGGTTTCCTGCGCCCGCGTCACCGTATTACGAATGACCAGCACCCGCGCGCCCTGTCGCGCCGCCCGCACCGCCAGATCTGCTGCAGCCGCGCCAGACCAGCCCGCCTGCGCCCGCACTTCGACCGTCTTGGCGCCATTGGGGTCGGGCGCCACCGGATGCAGCCCTGCCGAGGTCCAGGCCGCCGGATAGGCAAGCGCCGTGTCACGGGCAAGGCTGGCGGGGGCTTCGCCACGCCACCGCCGCCGTGCCGCTGCACCCAGAGTAGCCGACATCAGCAGCACATGCCCGCCCAGCCCAAGATGGCTGCGCACAAGGTTAAGCTGCACTGCGGTCATGTAGGGGTCTGACGCATGCACCTCGTCGATCACCAGCAACGCGCGCGACAGGGCGGTGCCGCGCAGATGCGCATATTTCACCTGCAACCCGCCAAGCGCCACCTGATCGACCGTGCCAACCGCCACCTGCGCGGCCAGATAGCGGGCGGAATGTTCCGCCGCCCATCGCGCCGGGTTCTCCCGCTCATCCTCCCAGAGCATTGTAAAATCCGGCAGGCGCGTGCCCTTCGCCTCGCCCGCCATGACCTGCCCAGGAATGGCCAGCACCGCCTCGGGGGCCGGATCGAACATGCGTTTCAACGCGGCGTTCACACGGCCGTGCAATTGCCGGGCGGCAGCCCGGGTCGGCACGGCGAAATAAAGCGCCTCCACCTCGCCGGCCGCAACCAGCGCAGCAAAGCGCCACAGCGCGGCCTCCGTCTTGCCCGATCCGGTTTCCGACTCCAGCAGAATGAGCCGTTCATCCTGTGGAATATCCCCCAGCGCCTGCTGTGCGGGCCTTGGCGCAGGATGATCGGAGATCAGCGGCCAGCCGACGGCCGCCTTCAGCGTCAGCTTGTCGGCGAGCCCGATTTCAGAGAGATGTCGCGCGGCCCGCGTCTGTGCGGTTGCCCAGTAATCTGGCTGGAACTGCGCAACGAAAGGAAAGGCCCGGCGATCCGATCCGACCCAGTCGGCCAGAGTCAGAAGCCCGCAGATGAAATGCAGGAATGCCGGTTCTGGTGGCGGGGGCCGGGCGACCGCGATCTCCGGGAACCATGCCCGCAGGGCCCTGCCCATGACCGCCTCCTCGCCCCGCCAGTCGTAATTCGCAAGCATGGGAAATGCAGCCGCAGCCTGCCCGGAGCCGGGTTCAGGAACCGGCCTGCCATGATGCGCCAGGATCACGGCAAACCAGTCTTGCACCCCCGGCCAGCCTGCCAGCGTGGAGATCACGCCATCCAGAGACCCGGCCTCTGCCTGCATCAGCCAGAGCCAGCCGCATTCCAGATGCCCCCTCAGCCGCAGGCCATGGCCATCGGGCCAGGCCTTGGCCTGAAAACCCGGCGCAAGCTTGCCGATGTCATGCAGAAAGGCGAGTGCTGAAAGGCAAGCGATCTCCTCGTCCCCGATCGCGCGCGCCAGGGCGCGCTCCGCGCGCTGGCGTCGATGCGGCTGGCGGAGAAGTGCCGAAAAAACAGCTGCGACATCGGCGGAGTGGTGCGCGAGGTGATGATACGATCCCGCGGCACGATCGGCTTTTCCCCAGGCTGCGGGCATCGGAACATGCATATCACGACAACCAAAAAAACTAATGTTTGAAAAAAACATCCCAGAACGTTATGAAAACAGGAATTTACTCCAACCTGCAATCAAATTCCTGCGGCACCGTGCCGGAGCCGCGAAGCGTTGCGGGCCGTCGGGACGGCCATTGCCCGGCGGACACCTCGGACGGGCGAAACGCTCTTGCGGCAGGTTGACCTGCCAGGGGATTTTTCTTCCATCTGCGATTAGAGTCCGGCCTCTTGAGAGGACGGACGATGAAGAAGGCACGACTGACGGAAGAGCAGATCATTGGCATCCTTCAGGAGCATGAGGCAGGCGCGACGTGCGCTGATCTCTGCCGCAAGCACGGGATGTCGGAAGGCACGTGTCTCAGTGTGGAAGGCGAAATATTCCGGGATGACGGTGTCGGAGGGCCGCCATTATTGCGCCATTGGTCCGAGCGACAATGGCGGCGCGGCTGAAGGCGCTGGAGGATGAGAATGCCAAGTTGAAGAAGCTCCTGGCCGAGCAGATGCCCGACATGGCGGCGATGCGCGAGCTTCTCCAAAAAATGGTGACGCCCGCCTTGAAGCGCGAGGCTGTCGCGCATCTGAAGCCGATGCAGAATGGGTTTGTGGAAAGCTTCAACGGCAGGGTGCGGGACGAGCTCTTGAACGAAACGCTGTTCCGCAACCTGGCACATGTGTAACGCGAAAAAAACATGGGGGTTTTTAAGAGAGTGCGTTGCCCTATCCGTCGCTAGGTGTCGTTACCCGTCGCCATCCGTCTTTCCTCAATAAAATAAGGCTCTTGCCGAGGCTGTGAGGCTTTGGTGGCGTGTCTGGGCGGCTCCGGGGCGGTGATCGCTGTCGCGACGAAAATACCTGGCCAAACAGGTGGCCAGAGCGTGATCCGCGCCCTCGCTGGCGGCTGCAGGCCAGCCTGCGCGGGGTGGGCTGCGATTGCCTTGGCCTCGCTCGCGGCGTCTGGCGCGAGGTCGTCGGGCGGGAGCCGTTCCCGATCCCGCCTTACAGCCGCGATTGGGGCGAGACCTGCCCGCGCGAGGTGCAGGCCGACGGGGCGCGGGCGATGATGCCGGAGATCGCAGCAGCCGATGCGCCTCCCGGTGCACTGATCCTCTTCCGGATGATGCCGCGCGCTATCGCCAAGCATGTCGGGATACTCACCAGCCCCGTCACCTTCCTCCAACAGGATCAGGCTGCGCGGGCCGAGGTGCAGATCCGCAGCCTCGGGTTTGCCCCAGAACACCAGCCGGAACTTCGGGGCGCGGCGTTCGAACCAGAGCCAGATCGCGGTGAGGATCGGCACCAGCTGCTGGATCAGCGACACGGCATGTTCGCCGCGCGCCGCCACCTCTTCGGCCGTGCAGCCGAGACCGACCTCGCAGAGGCTGGGCAACAGGGCAAAGCCGATGGCATTGCAGGCGGTGACCCGTCCGAGGCCTCGTAGATGTCGCGCACGATCTGCACCAGATCCCGCTCGACCAGATAATCGGCCTCGTCGATCAGGAGGGGGCGCCTTGTGCTGCCAATCTCGGCCGCGATCTGGGTCACCATATCGGCCACCTGCCGCTCGGGTTCGATGCCCAGATCCCGCAGGATCGCCTGACACAGGGTTTTCTTCGTCCAGGTCGACTGGATCTGC